>Ga0206920_1075_pt1 | contig 26800 bp, 27 predicted proteins | sample Alteio_BWOrgHeat_65_FD_152934 | JGI IMG/M metagenome (GOLD analysis project Ga0206920, IMG submission 152934) | Enriched cells from forest soil in Barre Woods Harvard Forest LTER site, Petersham, Massachusetts, United States -... | ecosystem: Environmental > Terrestrial > Soil > Temperate forest >...
GAAGAAGTTCCGGCTGTAGCGTCATCTTGAAAGCCAACACTACCTAGCGCATCAATCGTGATCGACATGCTATTGGCACTGGAGGTACCGGAAAAAGTGAGGGTTGAAAAGGCCGGAACGGTTACCAAAGGACTTATCGATCCCCCGGAGCGGGGAACAGTTGATAAACCAGTCTGTGCCCGCAAATTAGCCACGCACAGAAATACCATGACCGAAGCAAAAAGCAGGGTTCTGGAAAATGGGATTCGGAACGGCAGACTGCCGTTTTGACGGTTCAAAAGAATCTTCCTCTTAAATAAATAACGTTGAATACTTGCCGCTAATATAAGGTGCTGCGAACGGTGTGTATTTTAACGAAACTTTATTCAAATAAACCTAAAAGTTGGCTTTTTAACCGAAGTTAAATCCAGCGAAAACCAGTACAAAACCTAACATAAGTTCGTCAAAAGGTTGTGTCGCCTTTAAAATGACTCATCTTTAAAACCAGCTCGGAGGCTGTTCATGAAAAGCTTCATCTGTGGAATCCTTGCCACTTTGGTCGTTTTAGCCGCAGGCGCTTATATCTCAGTCACCATGGGCTGGGTGCCAGCCAACGCCGACGCCAATCCCAGCGCGTTGGAAACCTGGGCCGCGCACAAATCACTCAGAGCCACGATTAAAAGAGAAGCTCCTACCGCGCCAGTCCCTATCGCTTTAACAGATGCTAATGTGATTGCCGGCATCAAGCTCTACGCCAATAACTGCGCCGCTTGCCACGGAGCATCTGACGCCAAAGCCTCCAACATTGCCTCAGGCCTCTTTCAACACGCGCCCCAATTAGCTGATCACGGCGTGACGGACGACCCCGAGGGTAAAATTTATTGGTTTGTCAAACACGGAGTCCGTCTCACAGGCATGCCGTCTTTTGGCGATTCATTAACCGAAGAACAACTTTGGCAGGTGGTTTTGTTTTTGAAACATATGGATGAGTTGTCGCCCAAAGCGGACAAGGCCTGGAAAGCTGTTCCCAGCGCCAAACTTTAAAGCTCCTGAAAAATACGGCGCCCTTCGGAATAAGAAAGAAACATTTTTCCGGTCTGCGCCCCTACGTTTTTAAACCCGTGGGCTGTTCCAATCGGAATCAGAACCGAATCGCCAGCGTTTAAAATTTGTTTTTTGTCATCGACCGTAATTTCAACTTGCCCTTCCATCAAATAGCAAAACTCGTTTGAATTGGGGTGGCGGTGTAACGGCGAGGTTTTATCAGCGAGTAAATTCATCACAGCCACGCTCATATTAACACCCGGCGTCAGGGATTCGTGAACCAGCCACTCAATCGTTCCCCAGGGCTGTTCATTTTGTTTCGATTCATAGGATTCGGATGGATTAAAAACTTTAGACATGTTTTCTCCCTCAAATGTTCTTAAATCATAAACCTTGGAGCTTTTTTAATACAATGAATTAACGGGGTGAAGAAAAAAATTAAACACGCCGTCGACAGCCGCGGGACAGAATCCTCTTTTCGGGGATTCGCAAATAAGAAAAGTCCGTTATACGGACTTTTTCAACATCCTGTTAAGATGTAGAAAATTTACTAAAAGAGACTGTATGAAAAAAATATCATTCGTAATCATTCCTTTGGTTTTGGCTTACTCGACCATCGTGCTTTTTTACTACCTGTATCAGCGAAATCTCATTTTTATGCCGCTTAAAAACAACAGCACCACTCCCCAGCAATACGGACTAACCCAATATCAAGACGTGAAGTTTAAGAACCCCGAAGGCCAAGTTTTGGATGGCTGGTGGATACACCATACCGACGGCAAAACGCATCCAGTCCTTTTATACTGCCACGGCAACGCCGCCAATTTGTCTTTGTTATCAGAGGTTTCCAAACTCTTTTACGACTATGGTTTTGACGCCCTATTATTTGATTACCGTTCTTTCGGCGACAGCGAGGGAAGCAAATTTGATCTGAGCGAACAAGCTTTGGACGAAGACGCGATGACTGCCTTGAATTGGTTAAAGTCGAAACACATTGATGAGCGCCGCATCATCATCTGGGGCCATTCTTTAGGTTCATCTGTCGCCGCCAAACTGGCCACTCAAACCCATCCCGCCGGTCTTATTTTAGAGGGAGCCTTTCCCTCCGTTTACGCCGTCAGCCGTTCACGTACACCCTGGCTGTTCATTATGCCTTTTATGATTCACGACCCGTTTAACACGGAAAAATACGTCGCCGAACGCACCTGTCCCTTGCTCGATATTCACGGAGAAAAAGACACGATTATTCCGTTTAAATTAGGAGAGCAGGTTTACGCGGCAGCGGCAGGGCCTAAACAATGGCTGCCGATCCCGAATATGAATCATTTGGATTTTCCGAGCTTAGCCGTTCAGTACCAAAAGCCGATTATGGATTGGGTTCAAAAATGCACCTCACTACCCAACCGACAGCCGCTTTGACTTTAAAAACCATCATTCTCAAAGCAACTCATACTCTTTAAATAGAAGATTTAAAGATATTTCACTCATTTTCTACGAGGGGTGGATTGCTTTCCGGACTTCTCGATCAATAATAAAACATCTCTTTATTACGTGAGGTCTTTATGGTCATGAAATTCTTTTTGTGTGCTTTTCTTTTAATTCCAGCCGTTCTTTTTCCTCTGGCCTGTGGCAGCGGTTCTTCTAACTCTTCTAGTTCTCCCAGTTCTCCCGGCGGCAGCGGAAGTAATACCGCGACGGTGACGAACACATCAACCTCCATCATTACTTCAACCTGGACAGTCACCAATACAGCGACCAAAACCCAAACAACCACCGCTACAAACACCGCGACTTCCACCTATACCCAAACCATAACGAACACCCCCAGCATGACACCCACGAAAACCTGGACACCTTGTCTCACGCCCGAAGTTTTCGGGGACACCAACACGACCGGATCCGCTTCCAACCCCTCATCGGGAGTACTTTATTTCAGTAACTTTACTTCTCCGGCTTTCGCTGGCAACCTGCGCGATATCCGCGTTTACATGGCGACCAGCGCGACCAACATCCAGGTCGGCCTCTTTACGACTTCCAGTGGAAAACCCGGTACAGCCGTGGCCGTTTCCCCCGCCACCCCGGTCGATACAGGCGGTTCTTTGCAATGGGTTTATTTCTACTTCCCCAGCACCCCGGCCTTGAGCGCCAGTACCGCTTACACCCTTTGTGTGCTTTATCCGTCCGGTTCAAATGCGCCGGGCATTGAAACGCATCTTGGCGGAACTAACTTTAACCAGGCCCTCAGCAGCGACTTGACTGGAACCATCAGCAGTTATGCGGGTCCCTTTAGTAACGAAGTGGAGATTGCCGCGGATTATTGCCACTAAAGTTTAGAACTAGGGTAAAAACAAAAAGGCCCGGCATATGCCGGGCCTTTTTTATGGATTGGATTTCAAAAGTACGAGAAAACAGTCAAGCCCTAGCTGATTTCTAACTGCTTGCGTTTGACCCGATCGATTTTTTCAAGAAGAAAGATAATGGGCTCACCCGTAAAAGAGTCCAGCTCATAATCTGCCATTAACCCCGTACCCTTCATGGTGATGCAAAACAAACCCGCGTGACGGGCCGCCTCAAGACCTTCGTGCTCGGTTTCCAAAGCAATCGCTTTAAAAGGCCGAATACCCAGAGTTTCCATCACATTGATGTGCAGGTCGGGGCTAGGTTTCAGAGAGGGCAATTCTTCCGCGCAGCGGATACAGTCAAAATCTTCAGCCAGATTCCATTGGCTTAAACTTTCAATGACGGTCGCCAATTTTAGGTTAGAGGTCATTGCCAGGCGAATTTCAAAACTGCGAAGAATGCGGAAGGTTTCTTTGAGCCCGGCGATGGAAGTATTCAGCGCTTCATGATCCGGCATGGGATGTTGGGCTTTAGAAACTTCTTTTGAAATCCAATCAAAGTCGAAGATCAACACTTTGGTCAGCCAAAAACTTTCAGGAACCATCCCCCATTGAACGTTACGGGGATTGTTAATGTCGGACGGGCCGAAACTAACCGGACTCATGAAACTTAGACGTCCAGTTTCTTCTTGATGATTTCATTCACCATCTTGGGATTGGCTTTGCCCTGACTGGCTTGCATAACTTTTCCGACCAAGAAACCAATAACACCCTGTTTACCACTCTTATAGTCGGCCACTACGTTGGGGTTATCCGCCAAGACCTTATCGACAGCGGCTTCAATGGCTTTAGGGTCGGAGACTTGGGCCATGCCCTTGGACTTCACCACTTCAGCGGGCGAAACACCTTCATTGAACAAAGCGAGGAACACTTCTTTAGCTTGTTTGCTGTTAATGGTTTCGGCGTCCACCAGATCGACCAATTCAGCCAATTTCTTTTGGTCAAACTTCAGATCCTGAAGTTCTTTTTCTTGTTCTTTCATCTGAGCAGCCATATCACCCATCATCCAATTAGCGAAACCTTTTGGATTTTTGGTCAGCTTAGCGCCCACTTCAAACCATTGACCCAGTTCTTGTTCAGAGGTCAAAACACCCGCGTCGTAAGCGGTTAAGCCGTGGTCTTTCTCAAAACGAGCACGCTTAGCGCCCGGAAGTTCCGGCAATTCAACTTTAAGTTTCTGAACATAGGCCTTGTCCAAAATAATCGGAACCAGATCAGGCTCAGGGAAATAACGGTAGTCGTGCGCCTCTTCTTTAGAACGCATCGACTTAGTTTTATTCTCCGTGACATCCCACAACCGGGATTCTTGAATGACTCTTTCGCCTTTATCCAGCACAGCGGCCTGTCGTTTAATTTCATACTCAATGGCCTGCTTCACAAACTTGAAGCTGTTCATGTTTTTGATTTCAGTGCGGGTACCGAACTTTTCGGTTCCCTTTTTGCGGATCGAAACGTTGGCGTCACAACGCAAAGAGCCTTCTTCCATATTGCAATCGGAGACGTCGATATAAAGCAGGATACTCTTTAAAGCAGTCAAGTAGGCATGAGCTTCTTCGGAGCTGCGGATATCCGGTTCAGAAACAATTTCAACCAGCGGAATGCCGCCACGGTTGTAGTCGGCCAGAGAGTAGTCAGAAGAATCCAAACGGCCTGATTTGCCGCCAGCGTGAACCAGCTTGCCCGCATCCTCTTCCAAATGGGCGCGAGTAACACCAATACGCTTAGTACCTTCTTTAGTCACGATATCCAAATAGCCGCCATAGTTGAGCGGCTTGTCATATTGAGAAACCTGATAAGCCTTAGGCAAATCAGGATAGTAATAGTTCTTGCGGTCCATTTTGGAATAGTCAGCAATGTTGCAATTCAGCGAGTGGCCTATCTTCACGGCAAACTCAACCGCTTTACCGTTCATCACCGGCAAGGTGCCGGGCAACCCTAAGCAAACCGGGCAAACTTGGGTGTTAGCTTCATTACCAAAGGTCGTGGGGCAGCCGCAGAAGAGCTTTGTGGCCGTTTTGAGTTCGCAGTGAACTTCCAGACCGATAACTGGTTCGTAGTCTTCGAATGCCATTAAAACACCTCACATTTTTCACCACCAAGGCACCAAGACGCCAAGAAAGGCAAAAACATAAAATAAACATTTTGTGAAAAATCTATTTCTTTTTCGTCTGTCGTTCTTGGTGTCTTGGTGCCTTGGTGGTAAATCATCAGTTTTCCTTCAGGGAAGGTTTGCGTTTGTGCCAGTCGGTAGACTGTTCATAAGCGTAAGCCGCTTTTAATAAGGTCGCTTCGTCAAAGGGTTTACCGATCATCTGTAACCCTATCGGCAAGCCCGTCTTGGACAAGCCACAGGGCAGGGACAAGCCCGGCACACCCGCGATGTTGATCGAAATCGTAAAGACGTCTTCTAAGTACATGGTCAAAGGATTGTCAGTTTTTTCACCGAATTTAAAGGCCGGATTCGGCACCGTCGGGGTCACAATAATGTCGACCTTTTCAAAGGCCTTATCGTAATCCTGCTTAATCAAACGGCGCACCTTTAAGGCTTTCAAGTAATAGGCATCGTAATAGCCAGAGGACAAAGCGTAAGTGCCCAACATGATGCGGCGCTTCACTTCGGGGCCAAAGCCCGCGGCGCGGGTCTTGGAATACATTTCCACAATGTTTTCACCGGGCACTCTCAAACCATAACGAACGCCGTCATAGCGGGCCAGGTTGGAAGAAGCTTCAGAAGGGGCCAACACATAATAAGCGGCCAAGCTGTAAGGCGAATGCGGCAAGGAGATTTCATGAACTTCAGCGCCTAGGCTCTTGAGCTGGTCAATGGCCTTCTTGGTCGCTTCAGTCACTTCAGGATTCATACCTTCAGGGAAGAATTCTTTCGGTATACCAATCTTCAAACCCTTGATCGACTTCTTCATTTCAGTGGTGTAATCCGGAACAGCCACATTAGCCGAGGTGGAATCTTTTTCATCATGACCCGCAATGACATTCATCATCAAAGCGCAGTCTTCAACATCTTTGGTCATGGGACCAATCTGGTCTAAGGAAGAGGCAAAAGCGATCAAACCATAGCGGGAAACCCGGCCATAAGTTGGCTTCAAACCCACAATGCCGCAAAGCGCTGCGGGCTGACGGATAGAACCACCGGTGTCAGAACCCAGCGAGGCAAAAGCCTGATCAGCGGAAACGCAAGAAGCCGAACCGCCCGAAGAGCCGCCAGGAACGCAGCTCAGGTTCCAGGGGTTTTTAGTCTTCATGTAATAAGAGCTTTCAGTGGAAGAACCCATGGCAAATTCATCCATGTTGGTCTTCCCTACCATAATCGCGCCAGCGGCGTTGAGACGCTCCACCACAGTGGCGTTATAAGGCGGTTTGAAACCTTCCAGCATTTTAGAAGCGCAGGTGGTTTGAACACCCTTGGTGCAAAGTAAGTCTTTAATGCCGAGGGGAACGCCCGTTAAAGGAGTGATGTTGCTACCCGAGGCTAAACGCTTGTCCGCTTCAGCGGCTTGAGCTAAAGCCACTTCTTCGGTGACCGTGATAAAAGATTGAACCTTGGGTTCAACCGCTTTCAGGTGCGCCATAGTGGCCTTGGTCAGTTCAACCGAGGAAACTTTTTTGGCTTTCAGATCAGCTGCAATTTCGTGGATGGTTTTTTGGTAGAGTTCCATAATGGCCTTACATGATCTTCGGAACTTTAAAATGACCGCTCTGTACTTCGGGGCCATTCGAAAGAACTTCGGTTTGGGTTAACGAGGGCACAACTACATCTTCGCGAAACACGTTTTTCATATCGAGGGGGTGTGTCAAAGGTTCCACGTTGGAGGTATCAAGCTTACCCATCTCTTCGATATAGCCCAGAATGTTGCCTAACTGCTGGGTGTACTTGGCCACTTCCTGTTCGGTCACTTCCAGGCGGGCTAATTTGGCTACGTATTGGACGTCTTTTTCGGATAAAGCCATTGGTTTCTCCAGGGGTTGTAAAGGAGGCATATATTGCCAGAAGAGGCTAAAAAGCTCAACATTTTAGCCGGAGAATCAGGCGTGGATTTGGCTGATTTCGAATTCATTTCCCGAGGGGTCTCTTAAAACAATGCTCTTCATATCCGGATTAGCCAGACCATCTAAAACTACCGTGCAGTCCAGGGCTTTGGCCTTTTCAACGGCCTTCCCTATTTCACTCTCCGCAAACTCAAACACCGGCACCACATTAGAGCCCTTCACTTCATCCCCATAGTCGTTTAGTAAAAGGGCGAAGTTAATATTTTCCAACCGAAACTCACACCACATGGCCGAGCTTTTGGAAGGCTTTAATCCCAGAAAGGTTTCCCAGAAGGTTCGAGCCGTTTCTATGTTCTGCACTTTTTGGTAAAGGGTTCGAATTTTCATAGGGTCATTCTAACTGAAAGCCCAGCGACTTGCCCTAGTAGCTATTCGTCCAGGCGTGGCCGATAAAGTTCGTCACCGGCGTAGCCGTAGCTGTTGCGATAGCCTCGACCGCAGGAGAAGGCGTCGCCGAGGCTTTTGTCGACAACTTTACTGGAACTGGCGTGGGCGTGGCCGTTGGAACCATAGTAGGTACAGTTGTCGGAACAGGCGTGGCGATTATTGTGGAAGCCGTCGCAGTTTCTTCAGCCGCAGCCATTACTGGCGCCGTGGTCAAAGACTTCAGAGGCACTAAAGGCTCCGGCATCGCCCCGCCATATTTTGAGGCTATCACATTGGCCTTATCCGCTTCCGCCTGGTTTTTCATAATCCGGTAACAATTCACCAGCAGACGATAGGGTTCCACTTGATCAGGATCATGTTCCATCACGTCTTTGAATAACTGCAGGGCCAACTCGGGCTGGCCGTCAATCATGAGGAAGATCGCGGCATTCGTTACCGTTAAAGCGGTCGCCTTTTTGTAAGACTTAATCTTTATTTCAATGCGGCGGTTTTTGGATTTGCCCTCAGCCGTACTGTTGTCCGCCACCGGTACTGTCGCCGCGTAGCCGTGAGTGGTGACCGCATCGGGCGCCAAGCCCAGCTCGACTAATAAAGTCTTAACCGCCTGAGCGCGGGCTTCAGAAAGAACCTGATTATTCGGGAACTTACAATGAGGGCCAATACGGCAGGGGCTGTTATCTGTGTGACCCTGCACTTCCACATTAAAGTCCGTGAAGTACTTTTTAAGATTAGCGGTCATACCCGTCAAATAGGTTTTGCAGGCGGGCAAAAGTTCCGCTTGAGCATTCGGGAAAACCGCGTCGCTGGCTAAAGCCCATTGAACCGTTTCTAAAGAAAGCGGCGCAATAGCCTTAAAATAAACAGCGTCAGTCGCGCTCTTGCGACCGGCGATATCTTTCGCCTCAAGCACGGCGTTATAAGTACCCGGCGCCACCAACACACCCTTATCATCCAAACCATCCCACACATAGTCAGCAGGAGGCTCGCCCTTACCGGTAATTTTGCGCAGTACCTGGCCCTTATCGTCTTTAATCAGTAATGTCCAAGTGTCCACCGGATCATCTGCGTGGCATTTGAGGGCCAGTTTCACACTGGGTTTATCCAGGTTAAAACGGTCAGGCCCGGACAGTTCGGCTTTGATGTGTTTCTCTTCGCCTAGTTTGATGCTTAAAGTCACCCGGTGAGTGGGTCCCAAAGTTCCATAGGGCACATAGGCATAATCCAGGTCCGCCACAAAACCGCTAAAGTCATGCTCTAAACCCGCGCCCAAAGTAATAAAGGAAAGGCCGAACTCATCATCGGTGGTTCTCAAACCTGCCCGCAGAAAACCCACATCACTTCGGTCTAAAGGCAGACGGTATTCGCTGCCCAGGCTGGGTTGAAGGCCCGTATCACTTTCCAGATCCACATCACCCGCCAGGGTAAATTTATCCGCGTTATTAAAGTTGTGGTAATGGTACCAGGCGGCGCCAAACTTGAAATTCAGAGGCTGGTCACGCTCTTGAATCGCGGTGCCTAAATTGTCCATTTCCAGGGCCAACGAGATATTTTGGTCGGGCAAAAGCTGAATAAGGCCGCCATTGAAAGAAATCGCCGAGCCCGTGGGCCCTGCCTCATTTTGACCCACCACATTGACGCTGATACCCACCAGTGTATTTTGAAAAAAGCGATCAGGTATAAAACGGCTTAGAAGGTTGGAGTAGCCGCCCGTTAAAGCCCAATCCCCGGCAGTGACCTGGGGCCCATAACCCGCGAAGCTTCCCGTGGAATCTTCTGTAGTGGAGGTAAAAGATTGCAGATTGAGAGTCGTAAAACCTAAACCAATGGCACCGCCCGCGCCCAGGTTCTGTGAGATAGCGATAAAGTCGATATTGACGCCCTGAAGCCAAACGTTGTGAGTCAAAGAAATCTGAGTTCCCTGAGCCTGATACAAGCCGGCCGGGTTCCAGTAAATAGCCGTGGCGTCATCCGAGACAGCGATAAAACTGTCGGCCATGGCCGAAGCTCTGGCACCCATGCCGATTTTGAGAAAGTTGGCGCTGGTAAAACCCGCCTGAGCCCGAACCAAGCCCGGAAGCCCCCAAAGAGCCAGCAGACAAAAAACAATGGCAATGTTTTTCACCTAGTTGGTCCCCCGTCGAATGATGAGTGGACCCCGGGCCAAAGTCTGATCGCCCTGGCGGACAACATAATAATAAATACCCGTAGCGGCTGATTGGCCCGCGTTGTTCTTGCCGTCCCATTCGGTCCAGCCATTAACCCCATTGCCAGCGGTCTGACTCTTGACGATTTCACCCGAGACCGTGAACACATTAAAGGTCGAACCATAAGGCATACCCGTAATCTTCACCGTGCCTCTGACCGCCGTATCCGGGTCGTAGGGATTGGGGAAAACCACAATGCCTCCCGGCGGCGTGGGTGTAAAGGTGGGCGTAACCGTTGTGGTTAAGGTAGCCGTGGCTGTGTAAATAGAAGTCGCTGTGAAAGTAGAACTGGGCGTATTGGTGGCCGTAGCGGTAGCAGTGCTAGTAGAAGTATTCGTCGCGGTATTCAAAGGCGTTTGAGTAAAGGTTAAGGTCGCTGTGTTGGTCGCCGTATTGGTCATGGTGGAGGTAGCCGTATTGGTCGCGGTCGAGGTGGCTGTGGCCGTGGCGCTATTCGTCGCAGTACCGGTAGCCGTGGAAGTAGCTGAGGAGGTCGCGCTATTAGTCGCGGTGTTGGTGAAAGCGGGCGTGTTGGTCGCTGTATTGGTCGCGGTGTTAGTGGTCGTCGAAGTGCAAGTCGCGCTGGCCGTATTCGTGGGGCTATTGGTCGCTGTGCCGGTAGCAGTTGAGGTAGCCGTGTTGGTCGCCGTGCTGGTCGGGCCGTTGGTTGAAGTATCCGTAACCGTGTTGGTCACTGTACTGCTGGCCGTGGGCGTCGCGGTGTTGGTCATCGTCGACGTGGCTGTATTCGTCCCTGTATTGGTGGAGGTGCTGGTAGCCGAGTTGGTTGCGGTTTTGGTCGCGGTATTGGTAACCGTATTGGTGGCCGTTGCGGTGGGTGTATTGGTATTCGTCGAAGTCATGGTGTTGGTCGGCGTATTGGTCATGGTGTAAGTCGGCGGGTTATAACCGCAGGGATAGGCGCGGATTTCCACCGCTTCCAGGGCCGAGGGCTGGGCCGAACCTAGTGTGTAAGTCATATTATAGGTACCCGACAAACCAGCGAAGAGATCATCCCCTTCAGTGGTGTTACTGTCATTTTGGGACCAGCGGGTCGTCTGGTTAACACCTGTGGTAAAGCCGGCCACCCCACCCAAATCACAAAGGCTCGCGATCACGCTGTTGTCCGAATTGGTCGTAATGCTGATGAGCTGGTTGGTGCTGGCTCCATTGGCGATATCCGAAACCGCGCCAATCGGGTGAGTTCCATAAACACCGCCATAACTAATAACCCCTACATGAACTGCCGTCGTCGGGCTGAAATTAATCACTAACGGATTTGTTCCGGGGGCTGGATTGAGGATGTACCAGGCTGTTAACGCATGAGTGGTCGTACTCGAAGTACTGTTGAAATATTGGATTTCCGTCAGTGAGACACCGTTATAAGTAGCGCTCGAAATATCAGCGTTAATATTGTTCATTTCAGCCTGTACCAAGATGAGCGGATCCAACACGTAACCTGTATAGGCCGTGTAATTAATTGTCACCGCCGCGATGGCGGAGCCATTGCTGCTGTAAGTAGCCGAGTTCTGATAAGCAATTGATTGCTGGGTATGGCCGCAAGTATTAGTCGGAGTCGGAGTACAGGTCCAGGTTGGCGTATAGGTAATGGTAGGGGTTAGAGTCGGCGTATTGCTTAAGGTAGCGGTATCCGTAATCGTCGAGGTGAAAGTATTCGTCACCGTATTGGTAATGGTGTAGGTATCCGTCACTGTGCCCGTATTAGTCGCGGTATTAGTGGGTGTTTGAGTGGCTGTATTAGTCGCCGTATTGGTCGGGGTTTGAGTGGAAGTAACGGTTCCGGTATTAGTGGAGCTGTTAGTGGCGGTCTTCGTCGCTGTATCGGTAGCGGTGTTAGTCGCGGTGCGGGTAGCCGTATTGGTCGCCGTGTCGGTAGCGGTCTTCGTCGCGGTAGTCGTGGCACTGTTAGTCGCCGTGTTCGTCCAGGTATAGGTTGAGGTTACGGTAGCGGTATTACTAAATGTTCCGGTTTGGGTGATGGTAGCGGTATTCGTGGGCGTAGATGAAATAGTCGCCGTAAAAGTATTGGTGAAAGTATTAGTAATGGAAGGCGTGTCCGTAACAGTAGGTGTATTGGTAATCGTGGGAGTGGCTGTAATGGTAGGGGTGTTGGTAATCGTAGGCGAAAAGGTCGGGGTGTAAGTAATGGTTGCCGTGCTGGTGTTAGTGGCGCTTTGAGTCGCGGTACGGGTGGCCGTATTCGTGGCTGTATTGGTGGGAGTTCTAGTCGATGTGACAGTGGCCGTATTCGTCGCGCTTTGAGTCGCCGTACGGGTGGCGGTATTGGTGGCACTATTGGTAGCGGTTTTAGTGGCCGTGTTAGAAGCCGTGTTCGTCGGACTATTAGTGGCGGTATTGGTCGGAGTTACCGTGGGGCTATTGGTCGCGCTGCTGGTGGGAGTATTGGTCGAAGTCGTGGTCGCGGTAGGCGTGGGCGTGTGTGTCGGAACGACATAAAAACATTGGTAAGGAATTAATTCCACACCTTCAATGGCCGCCGGCACAGAAGCGCCGAAAGTATAGGACATACCATAAGAACCCTGAAGGTTCGTGAATTGGTCATCGCCATAAGTGGTGTCATTATCATTAACAACCCACCTTTGATTTTGCGGACTAGTGGAGCTAACCGTTGTCGTTCCACCCACATCACAAAAAGCTGAGATCACTGAATAGTTACCCGTAGTGGAGCAATTGATGTTTTGGCTGATCGCCGATCCCTGTGAGGACCAAAAATTAGCCCCGACCGGGTTAGTGGGATTCACCCCGTCATAAGTCACCATACCGATGTGGGCTGTACAACTTCCCGTGAAATTAACCACAAGGGTATTCGTTCCCCGGTTGATGGTTAGACAGGTACCAAATTTCCAACCCATCCCCCACCGTAAAGCTTTCATTTTTGACCGCTCTCGTCAGGGCCACCCCGTTGTAGGTCGCGGAGGTCACATGGTTGCTGTTGTCCCCGATTTGAACCTGCAAAATCAGAACCGAGTCAGAAACACTGGAGTTGGTGGAAAAAAACGATGTAGAAATACTGGTGACGGCCGTGGTGTTTGAAGTGTAAGAGGCCGCGTTATCTTGGTTGATGGAATTCTGATAGCTAAGACAGGTTGCGGTAGGAGTTTGCGCCGCCGCGCTTTGGGCAAACCAAAAAACCGACATGACACATAATGTCATCCAGCCCATTCGAGTTAAGAAAAATTGACATTTATTGGTCATTTGTTGCAAGTCAGGTTATCAAACTCCATAGATTAGGAAAGGAGGAATAATAAGGTAAACGCATTACCTTTTGGAGAAAAACGTGACCCATTTCAGCGAATTAACATTGGCCTTTAAAAGAGAGCCAAAACCAAGCCAGCAAAGCGGGTTTAACGACTTTTACTCAATTTTTTCGAGATTGGCCATCTTGGCTAAGAGTTGTTTCTTGCCGTGATTGGGAAAAGAAACTGTCACTTTTAAGTCATCACCCGAACCCATGAGGCCCAACACCATGCCCTTTCCAAACTTAGCGTGTTTGACCGTGTCGCCCAGCATATAAGGCGCCATCACCGGCTCAGCGTCATCCCATTCAGGGTCTTTGAGTTCATCAAATTCTTTCTTTTTGGCGTTCTTGACCTCGTACAAGCCGCCCTGGGTCGCCACAATGCCCGCGGCCTTGCCGGTAAATTGAATCATGTCTTTTGGAATTTCAGAGAGGAACCGCGACGGGGCGCGCCACTCGACCGTGCCATATTTATTGCGGGAGGCGGCGCCGGTTAAATAAAGAATGTCCATGGCCCGAGTGAGCCCCACGTAACAAAGCCGGCGTTCTTCTTGAACCTCGTCATCCGCGTCGATGGAATTTTGATGGGGGAAAAGCCCTTCTTCCATACCAGTCACGAACACAATGGGATATTCCAACCCCTTGGCGTTATGCATCGTCATCAGGGTCACGCAGTTCTTCTTGTCATCTACCTTGTCCACGTCAGCAACTAAGGAGACCTGGTCTAAGTAACCTTCGAGAGTGGGCGTTTCAGCGGTGGCTTCATAATCCGCCACCGAGTTCACCAATTCCTTTAAGTTTTCGATGCGCATACGGGATTCAGAACTGTCATCCGCGGCCAGTTCCGTTAAATAGCCGGACCGCTCCAACACCGCCTTCACAAATTCCGACGGCTTCAGTCTCTCCTTCAGGCCGATGAGTTCATCCATCATGTTTACGAAGGTGGCCAGGGCCTGTGTGGTTTTCTTGGGAAAATCGCCGTTTAAAGATGACTGGCGGGCGGCGTCCAGCATGGTGAGATCTAAACGTTTAGCCGCTTCTTCCAGTTTCTCAACCGTACCGCTGCCAATACCCCGGATCGGAATGTTAATCATGCGGCGTAAGCTCACCGAATCCTTCGGATTAGCCATCACGTGGAAATAAGCAAGCATGTCCTTCACTTCTCGGCGGTCATAAAATTTGAGGCCGCCTACAATGATGTAGGGAATATTGTGGCGGCGGCAGGCGTCTTCTAACACGCGGGATTGAGCGTTGGTACGGTACAAAATGGCCACATGGCGGAAAGAGCGGCCCGGCTCGCCCAAACGTTCATAAATAGTCTTGAGCACAAACTCCGCTTCATCCTTATCGTCTTCAGCCTGGTAATAGATAGGTGTCTCGCCTATTTCACGCATCGAAAAGAGTTCTTTTTCTTTGCGCTGGGAATTATTGCGGATGACCGCCTGGGCTGCCTGAATGATGGATCGGGTGGAACGGTAGTTTTGCTGAAGCTTGAAGGTTTTAGCGCCGGGAAAGTCCTGCTCGAAACGCAGAATGTTTCTAATGTCCGCGCCGCGCCATCCGTAAATGGACTGGTCCGGGTCACCCACCACACAGAGGTTGTTCTTCGGATGCGCAATCATGGAAATGAGCTGGTACTGCGAGGTGTTAATATCCTGGTACTCATCCACGGATATATATTGAAAGCGTTTGCGGTAACCCTCCAACACATCCGGATTTAAACGCAGAATTTCCACCGCATTAAAAAGCATGTCGTCAAAATCCATCGCGTTGTTCTGCTTCAACTTGGTCTGATAAAGCGGATAAATTTGGGCGACCTTCTCCATAAAAATACCCGCCACCATCTCGTTATAGTCTTTAGGGGTTTTTAATTCGTTCTTGGCGGCGCTGATATAGGAATGAACAGCTCTGGGATTAACCAGTTTTTCATCCCATTTCAAATCCCCAAAGACATTCCTTAATAAGCGCCTGTTGGTCTGAATCGTCATAAATGGTAAAGCCCGTCTGGTAACCCAGCTTAGGCGAGTGAATTTTAAGGATTTGTAAACAGAGGGCGTGAAAGGTGCCGATAAAGATGTCCTTCACCTTACCCCGGCCGCTCAGCTCCGCTACTCTTTCCTTCATGGATTGGGCGGCCTTATTGGTAAAAGTCACGGCCAGAATGCTAAAGGGATCCACTTTCATCTCTTCAATGAGGCGCATGATGCGGTAAGTGACTACCCGGGTCTTACCCGAACCGGCTCCGGCCAGGATTAAAGCTGGGCCGTTATTGTGAAAAACCGCTTCGCGCTGTTCTTCATTAAGATCGTGATAAGTCTTTTTCATGGCTTCCAAAAAGTAGGATAAAGATAGGCCTTATTTCAATGTGGATGAACATGAAAACCAAGCGAAGAGAAGGCGGGAGGAATTGTCGTATAAATGAATTTCAAATGCTAGGACTAACTTGGCGGGCTAAAAGCGCCTATTTTTGCTTGTCGATGTAGCTTTTAATCTGACCGCGGGAATCTTCGTCTAAAACAATAAACTGCAGACCGTAGCTGTTGCCGCTTTTCCAGGCCAACTTAGCGTAGGCATCCACTGTCTTAAATTTTTGAACTTTGAAGTTAACCTTGAGAATGTCCGTGGGAGAGTTGGTATCACCCAGTTCCAGCTTGATGCCGCCTTCGCTGATATCCCCTGCTTTAGCCACAATACCCTTATCTTGAACTTCGAGGATATTACCCGATTTGGACTGCATGACCGGATGGATGGTGACATCGCCATCGAATTTAATGCGGTTATGTCTGCGTTTGTCAGGTTGGTTAGCGTCGGTCATAAGGCCTCGAGGTGCGGTATAGAATGCGATGTGAATATTATCTCACATTTCTTATATTTCAAGCGCTTTCATAAATTGAAAGCGGTTACATAGCATTTTTTTGTCAGCGGATTTCTAGCGGTAAACTTCGAGATAAACAGCGGAGGGCTGCCAGGTAATCACCCATTTATTTTCAAACCACTTGGCGGAAACTTTTTCAGGCAGTCCTTTTCCATTCGCGTCCAATCCCCGGACCTTCAACTTGGGATCCTTGCGGAGGCGCTTGATCGTAATTTTCGCGATCAAGGGTTCTTTAAGAACTGGCGTTTTTCCCTTGTCGAGTAGTTTAGTTTTTGCCTGATTGTAAATCATGCCGGAATTTTCCATACGGGCGACACCCGACAGCAGCAAATGTGTTGAGGAGGAGATAGGCGCATCGACTAAAGAAATCGCGCAGATGGACGCGAACAAGTTGGGCGTTTCCACTGACCAGGCCGGATTATTGAGTTTTCGGTTTCCCAAAAATCCAATCATTGCCTCAAACCGGGCACTTTCAATTTGAATCACACCCGTATTACCCCGCCAGGTGATTTGCTTACTATCCGATGTAAAAGTTTTGTCCACAGCTTTCACTTTTACATCCAGTTCACCCAAAGGATCAGTCGTTAAACGGTGGGGGCCCGGATTAAATCCCGAACGGTGAGCCACGATTTTTAACCGGTTCACCGGGCTTAAGGAAGAAGGGTCTTGGGACTTGAGAACAAACAAACTTCCAGGCTTTAAATCGCCTCTTAAATAGGCTAATGCGGCGATGGGCCACTGCAACCATAACGAGGGTTTATTGGATAAGTCGCCGTCTAACGCCAACTCCGTTCCCCAATCCGCCTCTGAAACCTTCATACCCAAAACAGCGTCCCAATTTTCATATAACCCATAAGTCGCCATCAGGAGCGGCGCCTCGGCCAGATATTCATTGGGTCTGCCATCCTGCCAAATAACACCATAAGGCGTGCCAAGGGGACGGATGAGGGACAACTGCGCCGGAAGGCTTTCTTCTGGGTGAAGCGTCATCGGATCGCCTTTAAAGGCTAAGGGCACGATGGAATCAGTTGAGGGTTTGGACCAGGCGGCTTGTCCCAAAGTTAAAAGCCCCGCTGGAATAACCGCTGGATTTTGAGAAAAAGTATCAGGCAGGACTAATTTATTCGGATTGATAATCTGGGTATAAACACCTTTGGCTTTTAACGCCTCTACTAAATTCGCCAAGGCTGCCGGGACGGCGGAAACATTTGAAAGGTCAATCGCGGCCAAATTAGAGCCGGATCGCGATAACCGGTCAGCGACTTGAGCTTGTTGATCCGGCGTAAAGTTCACCCAGCTGTCGGCCAGCACCGAGCCCCAAAAACGCGCCGGCGTTCCATCAGCGAAGACCAACTTTTCATAATCCGTCTTGAGTGCTCCATGTTTACCCGCCGGCGCCTCCACCCAGGAGCTCATGTCCAACGCCGTTCCCTGAACCGAAGAGGAAGGCGGATTAAAAGGAAGCCAGTGAGAGGTGTCATTTTGAACTGTTTTTTCAGGCTTAGGAGAAACAGCTGAAATGGGAGCTTCTTGGTCTGACGCGGTGATGGCAAAAAGAATAGGGATCGGCATTTTGCCCATGGATTTAAAAAGAATGGTTTGGATGGCGACGTTAGGTCTGGGATTTTTCCAGGCGAAAAGATTGATTCCCATTTCGGTGTTTTTGTATTTATTCCACCAGGCCACATAGCTCACCGAAGTATCGTCGGAGTACCAAAAATTAGTCAGCTCCACGCCCACATGCAGCGGAATAACCGTCACCTGGCCATCGTCATAAACAATGTCGTATTCGGCGATTTTAATATCCGGCGCCGTCCCGCCCCAACGGCAGGTGTGGAGAAAATAAAGTTCCGCGGCTTTTAAATGCCCCGCCGGAATAGAGACCGCCTCAGGAAAATCCGATTGATGGTGGCCCTTGAGCACCGCATAAGAGCGCCCTCCATTTTGAATGGGGTCTAGAATTTGAAAAGGAATACCGCGAAAGGTTTGCAGGCCTACAGGGATGTTTTTAAAACCAATTTTCTCCTGAAGGTCCTGAACTTTCACCTCAGACTCATCAAAAGACTCAGTCACACCCCGATTGACCACCTTCGACAGATCCAGATAGCTAAACGAAGGCGCGCCCGCGAATACCGTGGACGTCCAACCCAAACTCATCAAGATGAGAAAAAGGGTCCGTGTCATAAGCGGGTTATAACAGCTTTTTGTATTTGTAATATTGAGTAATGATTTTGGTAACCTCTTCAGGCGTATCCACCAGATGAAAAAGTTTCAAATCATCCTTGTCGATATATTTGTTGCCCAACAAGGATTTTTTAATCCAGTCAATCGCACCGCCCCAAAATTCACTATCGACCAGAATAATTGGAAAGGGGTCAATCTTATGGGTCTGCACTAAAGTCAAAACCTCGAAGAGTTCATCCATCGTTCCAAAACCACCCGGCATCACTATGACCGCCGAGGTATATCTCAAAAACATGACCTTGCGGATAAAGAAATAATGGAAATTGACCGGCAGATTCACATAGGGATTAGACTTTTGTTCAAAGGGTAATTCAATGTTACAGCCGACAGACCGGCCGCCGGCCTCATGACCACCCTGATTGGCCGCCTGCATGATACCGGGACCGCCACCCGTAATAATGGAGAAACCCTTTTTAGACAAAGAGGCGCCGATTTTACGCGCCAGTTGATAGTCCTTAGCGGTTTCCGGTGTGCGGGCCGAACCGAAAATGGTGACCGCGGGCCGAATACCCCGGAGGGACTCAAAGCCTTCCACAAACTCTGACATGATGCGGAACATCCGCCAGGTATCCTGTTCTTTAAATTCATTGGCAATATAAGGATTATTGCTGCGTCCCGCTTCCCGGAAGCCTTGACGACGATTGACGACAGGTTTCTTTTTGCGAGTAGCCATAAGTGACCTCTTTGCGTGGAATGATTTAACCGATAACCGCAGCAGGAAGGCCTGAACAGGCGTCCTGTATTCTTTGAGCGTGATCCGTAATCAATAGCGGCAGCTGATTGATATCGAAATATTGGATTTCGCTCGTCTCTTCACTAGAGCTTATTGTACCACCGATGATTTTACATAAAAACGAAACTCGAACCGTATGCCACTCCGGGCCTTGAGCGATATGCAGGGAATTTTCAGGGTCAGAATAAACGCCGACAAGCCGAATCACTTCCCCTTTCAACCCCGTCTCTTCGTACAGCTCACGAAGGCAGGCTTGAACTAAAGTCTCGCCCAAATCCACATGACCGCCAGGAATACACCACATGCCGTTATCCGTACGCTTGGCCAAAAGCACTTGTTTCTGATCATTAAAAACAACTGCGTTCACCGCCAGCTTAGGTGTGTTTTGGGGTTTATGATTCATGCGGACCTAATTCCATAAAATTTTGACCAGAAATAAAAAATCCCACGCCCCTTGCGGAACGTGGGATTGAAAAAAGCTTGTCTCGATTAGCGTTTCGAGAACTGGAAGCGTCTACGGGCCTTCTTGCGTCCGTATTTCTTTCTTTCCACCATGCGAGAGTCGCGGGTTAAGAAACCAGCGGCTTTCAAAGGCGCGCGAAGCTCAGCGTCAACTTTTAACAAAGCGCGGGCGATACCGTGGCGCATGGCCTCTGCTTGACCCGTCACTCCGCCGCCCGTGAGGTTGGCGAGAACGTCATATTTGCCTAAAGCCGAGACGATCTCCAAAGGAGACTTCACCACGGCTAATTTTTGGTCTGGGAAAAACTTTTCGATAGGCAATCCGTTGACGGTAAAGTTACCTTTACCCGGACGTAAAATAACACGGGCGACGGAGGTTTTCCGGCGGCCAGTGGCGATGAATTGTTCTTTAGCAGCCGGCATTATTTGGCTCCTCTGGTAGCGTTATACTTCAAAGTTAAAGGCTCAGGCTTCTGAGCGGCATGCGGGTGAGTTTCGCCCTTATAAATGTTAACCCGGCCAAACATATGGTCGCCTTGAGAAGTTTTGGGAAGCATACCCTTGATGGCGTATTCCAAAATTCTTTCCGGTTTGGTTAAGCGGAGTTGTTTGTAATTTTCAGTGGACAATCCACCCGGGCGGCCCGAGGTGCGGTGATGGGCTTTGGTATCCCACTTCTTGCCCGTGAGCACGATTTTTTCAGCATTGATGATGACCACATGATCCCCGTTTTCAACATGGGGAGTGAAAGTCGTTTTATGCTTTCCACGGAGAATGGCGGCGACTTGAGTCGTCAGGCGGCCTAACACCTGATCTTTCGCGTCTACAATCCACCACTTGCGTTGAATGTCTTTCGTTGTCGGCAAATAAGTCTTTTGCATTTTCTTTTCCTAATCCTTCTTTTCATGCCGACCCACAATAAAAAATTAATGAGGTCGGTATAGTACTGATTTCATTAATACCCTATGGAAAATCAGTACACAGCTGGCCCCTCAAAAGTGAGGAGGCTTTTTTTACAAGGGCCTGAATTATAGGGGTTTTGGAGGTCCTGTCAAGAACGAAAGGCCCCAAAAACCCTAGTTTTAAGGCCAAATCAGCAAACTATGGGAAAAAGCTAAAGAACTCCATAAAATAACAACTCTTAACCATTAAAGTCATAAGGCACCATGGCACAGCGTCCCAATAACCTCATTGAGGCTTTAAAACAGTCAATCGCGGAGAACCATGCCTGTACGGCCGTTTACATCCAAAGTGTGATGGTAGAAGAAGCTCATCAGGGAGAGATTTTATGGACAGGGCAGATTGAGATTTTTGAGATCCAAGGGCATGCCAAGGCCAAAGTCGCCTATGGCTGGTGGCAAGAAAACACGGAAGAAGGACTGGTGACCATACTGGCTTTAACCCCCACCATGGACGCGCGCAAAGCCGTTCAAGCCTACTTAATGAACCAAAACTAAAATCTTAACGCTTTGAAACCGCTAATTGGAGTTGCGGTTTGCCGTTGATCATAGAAAAGCAAACAGGTTTTTTATAATTCACCACATAGTCGTATAAGTTCCTTTTAAGACGCTGGGATTTCGGAGCTGGAATACCAATTAAATCCGCCAAATAACCTGGCTTCACTTTTCCCAATTCGTCTCCCCGCCCCAGTGCTTGAGCCGGTTTCACCGTCGCCAATGAAAGAACTTCCTCAAAAGAAACAGCCGGATAATTCTTTTTAAATAAACGCATCTCCCTAAAGAGAGAAAGCGATTGATTGCTGGCCAAACTATCCGTTCCCAAACAAACCGGGATTCTTTGTTTCTTCATTTGAGCGTAAGGGAATTTTTTATGGCCAAAATAAGCGTGGCTTCCCGGACAATGCACCACCGCGGTTCTGTTTTTGGCGAGTGATTTCAAATCCCGTTGATTCACTTCATTCAAATGAACACCCAGGTCCAGCTTAGGCATCCATCCATTTTGACTCAAGTATTGAACCGGCGTCGTCCCATGCGGAATGGTCCAGATAGGATTCAACACCTTGATCCTGTCAGCCATGGGCCCCGAACCTTTTTTGAAGTACCGGCTTTCCTCACGGCTTTCAGCCACATGAATCGTAGTGGAAATATTTCGGTGATCACTGAGGTAATGCTTCGCTAATTGAAGTAGTTCTTTTGAAACTGTAAAAGGGGTGTGAGGGCTTAGTCCCCAGCCGCAGGTATCCGTTGGGGGATTTAGGCGCAGAACGCTTTTCAATCTAGTTTGAAAGTTTTTCCAATACTGCGCCGTAGAAGGCTGAGCCATATCAATCAACTCGAAGAAAACCACCGAACGCAAGGCCGACTTCAAAAGCAGGGCATAGCTTTCCCAACTGCTGGCCACATCACAAATAGTTGTGGTTCCATAAGCTAAACTTTCTTTGATTCCCTTCTCTATCGACTTCTTAAACTCCACTGACGTCGTGGCACGGCCAATCATCCCCATTTGACGCAGCCATTCTCTAAACCCACCCTGATACTTCACCTTACCTTTAAAGGCGGTAAAATCTAGATGGCAGTGCGCGTTAATCAAGCCTGGTAAAAGAACCGTTTCACCCAGGTCGAGCATTCTCAGAGAAGGAACAAAGTAAAAATCCTCTCTCTTCCCCACCTGTAAAACGCGGGAATCCTGAATGAGCACAAATCCATCCTCTATCGGTTGGGGACGGTCCATGGTCACGATGTATTTGGCAAATAACACAAGTCGTTGATTCATGGGGTTAGACTAACATTGCCTCCGCTTTTATACCTCACCTATTATTCCGCGCTTACTTTACGGTAAGTTGAATCCGCATCCGCTATTGACCCCGATTGAACACATGACCTAAAGTAGTCACCGCTATGCTCGATAACAAATTTCAAAAGTTTTTATTTCACCTCACCAGCCTTCTCACCACATGGTTTCCCCGTGGCGGCGCTTGGTTTTTCAATACTTTTGTCCCCCCCATCGTGGGCAACAAGCTTCTCATTCAGCATTTAAACCGTAAAAATCTGAAGATTATTCAAAGCGTTAAAAAGTTCGAAAAAATTCTCGTCATCCCCGACATTCACATTGGCGACGCCATTTTGGCCCAGGGCGGCCTTCAAGTATTTAAGGATTTCTTTCCTGACGCGCGGGTGGATTACATCGTCAAAAAGTCTGTGGCGCCCTTTTTTGAGGGCAACCCAAACATCACCAATCTTTATCCTGTTTTTACCGGCGTTCACTTCCCCAGCGAAAGCGATATCGAAAATGTTAAACGTATCGCGGCCGAAACCGATTACGACCTTTGTTATAACTGCAGTCCCTTTTTCGAAAACGAAAGCCTCTTTCCTAAGGGCCAAAAAATACTGAGCTTTGTAACAGTAGCGCCTCAAGTGGTTCGTAACGATATTGAGCAATCCGGCAACAGCCACATCGCTTACACCTGCTATGACTTGCCCTATCAACTACTTTTAAAAAATCATCCTCTTAAACGAAAAGAGAAGTTTACCGGCGTACCCATGACTCTTTCAGACAAGGCCATTTCTGATGCGAAATCCTTTTTGTCCGACAATAAGATTTCCTCCAGCAAACCTATTATTTTCCTTAACCCGGACACGGCCTCTATTTACACCCGCATACCTCATCGCGACCAAATTGATATTCTCAAAAAAATCGCCGCTCTCGATTGTTCAATTCTTCTGGGGGTCGGGTACACGGCTAAAAACATTGAAACAGAGCTGTTCGAGGCCATGACCGCCGGGGAAAAAGCCAAAATCACGATTGTGCCCACCACCGTATCTTTAGATGCATACGCGGCTTTAATTGATTTAACTGATGTATTTGTTTCAGGCGATACGGGACCGCTTCATATAGCGGCGTCTCGCAAGGTTTCTAAATCGGGTCAGCACTCATTTCGCAATAAAACCTTCGTCATTTCGATCTTCGGAGCTACTCCACCGCGCTTATCCGGTTACGACTCCACAAACCCATTATTCTTTGGGGCTAATCAGGATGTGCTTTCAAAAACTTACGTTTCCGAAAGCCCCTGCCGAAATGTTACTTGTGTGAATAAAATGGCGAAGACCTGCAAAAACGTGAGATGTTATGAATATTTAAATACGGACGTCATTTTTTCGGATATTAAAGCCTACTTAAATTCCTCAAAAACGAAATAAACCTTATTTCGTAACGTACTCTTCCATCTTCTCAAATTTATCGTAGGGTTTTTTATCTGTGGAAATACGGCCCCGTTTTTTGAGAACATTGAGTTCTTCATTGGTTGGTTGAACTAAATAAGTCGAAGGCGTGAAGTAGTCAAAAGTCACACCTTTCTTCTTCATCTTTTGAATGTTTGATTCCATTAATTTAATCGAAATAGGCGCCGCGGAAGCCATGCGGTAGGTCCAACCCATTCCAAAACAAGGCATATCCACGCGGGCCGTGAGAATATTTGGAAACACCGAATAAAAGGTTTTGTAAATCGTGGCGAAAGATTCCGGAAACAAATAATAATTGTCCGTGTGTATGGCAATAAGGCCCTTTGAATTTAAACGGGTTTTACAAACTTTGTAAAACTCTTGGGTATAAAGCATTTTGGACGGGCCATGCGGCTCGGTTAAATCGATGATCAGAACATCGAACTTTTCTTTGTTATTTTCCAACCACTTACGGGCATCTTCGTAAATAATCTCGACCCTTTTGTCTTTCAGACTCTTTTCGATCACCGGGTAATTTTTGCGGCAAAAATCAACCACACCCTTGTCGATCTCGACCATCAAAATACGTTTGAGGCTTTTAAACTTAACTGCTTCCTCAATGGCGAAGCAATCTCCTCCGCCGATGATACAAATGCTTTCCGGATTTTTATGGGCCAACAAGGGAGCCGAAACCAAATATTGATGATAGCGATTCTCGTCGCCGTGGCTGATTTGAATTTTTCCGTCGAGAAACAAAAGCGTGCCGAATGTTTCGTTCTTAAAAATTTCCATGGACTGAAAGGGGGTCTTTCCCTTGTAAAGAGATTTACCTTTATAAACATGGCCAAAAGTATTTGTCGTCCATTCGGTTTTGACAGGCATGAAAAGCTCCTTGGGAGTAATGGCGGTGATTATACACCAGGGGCCGGGAGCAAAAGGAAGCTAAGAAAGGAAAGAAAAGCTCAGGTACCGGGCAGGTAGGCGCCCGTATCCGCCACAGGGCGCAGCGGAAGTACGGCCGCCCCCTCTTTTAAATCATTGTAAACTTTTACTAAACGGGCATTGTGCGGGTTCAACTTCAGGCTTTCACCAAAGGCTTCTAAAGCGCTTTCTTTATCGCGCATTTGAAAATAGCAATATCCGGCCATTTCATAGGACTGCCAGGAATGAAAATTTTGGTCGGCGGCCTGAAGAAAATGGGCCAGAGCTTCATCGAAATGGTTTTGGGAATAGAAAGTAAGGCCTTGTTTGTAGCTGATAACAGAAGAATCAGAACCGGCCAACAATAAGGATGGAAGAGAGATGGTCGTCAATACCACAAAGGCCAGAATGCGTTTGATCATCTTCATCTGCCCCCTTGAGCCCAAACTCCGCTTCCCTAAAGCCTAAGCGAGATAAAAGTATACACCCGGCATTAAGCTTTTTGAACCTTTGGGTTTGGCGACAAAATCAGCTTATTTGGGGGCTTTTCCATGTTGGGCAATAATGGTGGAGTGCATGCCACCGCGAGTAGCAAACTGGCCTGTGACCTTACACCATTTCGGTTTCGCCGCGGTGACAAAATCCCTCATCATCCGGTTCACCGCGTTCTCATAAAAGATTCCCACATTGCGGTAAGCCAGAATGTAGCTTTTCAGAGACTTCAACTCGAGAACCGATTTAATCGGTTCATATTCCAGAATGATGGTTCCAAAATCAGGCAGACCCGTCTTCGGGCAGACCGCTGTATATTCAGGGATTTCAATGCGGATGGTATAACCCGGATATTGATTTGGAAACACTTCGATGGCCGGAAGTTTGATCGACACACCCGACTTAGCATGATTCTCGTTATATTCTTTCACGAAACAGGATCCTTTCGATTTTGAGTGGCGCCTTGCCGTCCAAACTGAGGTTGAAGATGATAGTCATTAAAGCCCACAATATTTCCCCAGGGATCAACCACTTCAACCAACCAGCCCGTGGGTATCAAAAAGGGCTCGCGCGCAAACTGAAAACCCTTTTCTTTTAATTCCTCTGTAGCGGCTTGAGCGTCTTTCACTTCTATCCAAAGACGGGGCCGTTCTAACCCGCCTTTTTTAATTTCTTCTTTAGCTTTCAATAAAAGCAAATTGGGATGTTCGGCGCTGATCACCATGACCGCGGCACCGGTTTGTTCTGATAGGAATTGAAGCCTGAGGCCCAATTTAGTGTAAAATTTTACCGCCTGCGAAACATCGCCAACTGTAAAGACAACATGATCAATACCCAATATTTCCATTAAAAACTCCCAAACTCATAAACCAAAAATATTAATTAACTAGTCCATAAAGGGTGTTGCGTTGGTGGGGTTCGTAACCCATTTCAGTGATTAATCGGCGCATTTCTTCGACGCTCATTAAATAGCGGAGCCCTGTCGAAGCGACCACATTTTCTTCCAGCATAATACTGCCCAAATCATTGGCCCCATACATCAATCCCAGCTGGCCAATCTTTTTACCCGGTGTTACCCAAGACGACTGCAGGTTCGGCAAGGTGTGATTCAAAATAACGCGGGAAAGAGCTAGGGTTTTAAGATATTCCTGACCGCTAGCGCTCTTGAGCCCCAGGCTTTCATTGCCGGGCTGGTAGAGCCAGGGAATGAAACCCAAGAAGCCGCCGGTTTCTTCCTGTAACTCTCGAATTAAGAAAATGTGTTCAATACGCTCCTCAATGGTTTCCACGTGGCCAAACATCATGGTAGCCGTAGAGCGCATGCCCAATGAGTGAACATCTCTCATGACACCCAACCATTCGCTGGTGGTCGCCTTTAAAGGTGCGATTTCTTTGCGGACGCGATCGGACAAAATTTCAGCGCCGCCGCCCGGCATAGAGTCCATGCCCGCGGCTTTAAACAGTTTTAATATTTCAATCACCGGCATTTTAAAGAGGCCCGAGAAATGAATCAGTTCCGGGGGTGAGAAAGAGTGAA
>Ga0206920_1076_pt1 | contig 26650 bp, 21 predicted proteins | sample Alteio_BWOrgHeat_65_FD_152934 | JGI IMG/M metagenome (GOLD analysis project Ga0206920, IMG submission 152934) | Enriched cells from forest soil in Barre Woods Harvard Forest LTER site, Petersham, Massachusetts, United States -... | ecosystem: Environmental > Terrestrial > Soil > Temperate forest >...
CGCGCCCTCTTCGGACATTAGCCCCGCTAAGTAGCTGGATTGCGATCTGGTTCTGGTAATCAGCGTACGGATTCCATAGAGCGATTTGTGATGCAGCCAATAAGTCTTTTGACGCAGTCCCACCACATCCCCCACTACCAAAATGGCTGGAGGAACCAGTTTCGCTTTTCGAACTAATTTAAAAATCGTGCCCAGCGTGCCAACTACGGTCTTTTGACGTGGAGTCGTTCCTCTTTGAATGACCGCCGCGGGTGTTTTAGCGTTCTTGCCTGCCAAAATCAACTTTTCAGAAACATTTTGCAGAGTATGAAGGCCCATCAAAAAAACAAGCGTTCCGTTATTTTCTGCCAAGTTTTTCCAATCGACCTGCGGCGTTTCTTTATTCTCAGTTTCATGACCCGTGACGATCGTCAAAGACGAGTTGAAGTCCCGATGAGTAACAGGAATGCCCGCATAGGCCGGTACCGCTACGGACGATGAAACTCCCGGCACCACTTCAAACGGAATTTTGGCTTTTACCAGCGCCAATATTTCCTCAGCTCCCCTGCCAAAAACAAAGGGATCGCCGCCCTTGAGGCGAACGGTTGTTTTGCCCGCTTTCGCCAACCGGACAATCAGTTGATTAATCTGCGCCTGGGACAGAGCGCCTTTTTTCGAGCGATGGCCCCTGAATATTTTTTCGGCTTGCGGAGAAATAAAATCAAGGATTTTTGGGTGAATGAGAGCGTCATAAACCACCGCATCAGCCGAGGCTAATAAATCCTTAGCCCGAAGCGTTAACAAACCCGGATCACCCGGCCCGGCGCCCACCAAATAGACTTTCGCTTTGGTCATATCCTCACCAGCTCGTACGGCCAAAGCCGTCTAGTATTTCTTTAGCTCCATTTTTCAAGAAGAACTCCGCTAAATCCTTGCCCAATTTTTCAGGTTCAACTGTTAAGCCCTCCCGTTCAAAGCGGAGAACTTGTTGGCCGTTAGTATGTGCGATAACCCCTTTTAAGCATAGCCGGTCACCCGTTATGGAAGCCAAAGCCCCCACTGGAACCCGGCACCCGCCTTGTAGAGTTCTTAAAAAAGAACGCTCCGCTTTGGCGCAAATTCCCGTAGGCGTGTCATCAATCGCTTTAAGGACTTTTAGAATCTCGGCATCATCCTCGCGAACAGTGACCGCCAGCACTCCTTGCGCCGGAGCCGGAAGAATATCATCAGGGCTCAAAAACTCAGTAATTTCCTTTTCACGACCAAGCCGGATTAAACCAGCCGCAGCAATCACAATAGCGTCAAATTCGCCTTCGGTCAGCTTTCGCAGTCTTGTGTCCACATTGCCCCTCAGAGGCAAAACCACCAGATCTGGACGCGCGGCTTTGATCTGCGCCTCGCGGCGTGGAGAACTGGTTCCCACTCGAGAACCGGCGGGCAATTGCGAGAACTTTATGCCCGAAGAGCTAATTAAAGCGTCTCGGTAATCGGCTCTCTTAATTAAAGCGCCAAGCCGAATGCCCTTCGGCAACACTGTCGGAACATCTTTTAAACTGTGGATCGCCGCTCGAATTTTTCCTGATAATAGGGCTTCATCCAGCTCACGGGTAAAAAGCCCAATCACAGGCTCATCCTTGGCGTCTTCTATCGCTTCTTTCGCCGAAAGGCGGTCGCCCAGAGTCTTAACCACTTCAAGCCTAACCTCTTCACCCTTAAAAAGGTCGGCGATTTGCGCCCTGACGCTTTCTGCCTGGGTCAAAGCCAGTTGGCTTCCACGAGTTCCTATCAAGAATGACATTAGGACTTACCTTCAGTGTCATGCTGGTCTTTTAACGAAAATATCTCGCGCAGCATTCGGGCGAACTCAAAGCGATCCACTTTGTCTTCCACTTTTTTTAAGTTCACCGTCGGTTCATGTAAAACCTTTAGCGTAATATCCCGTGTTAGCCGCTCAATGGCCTTCTTCTCTTTTTCAGGCAAATTCGGAAACTGCTTCAAGAAATCTTGAAGCTCATTTTGACGGATGGTTTCGTAGCTGTTCCGCAGCCGTGTAATGGTGGGGACCAGTTCCAAAGACAGCAGCCATGAGCAAAGCTGATCAACTTCTTCACGCAGAATACTCTCCGCGACCTCAACCGCCTTTTGGCGTTCACCTTTATTCTCATTAGCGATCGCGGATAGGTTATCAATGTTATATAGGTAAACTGATTCCAGCTTCCCCACCTCCGGATCCACGTTTCGGGGCACTCCAATATCAATAATGAAAAGCGACCGTCCATTACGCGACTTAATAAGTTTTTCGACATCATCCCGCTTCAAAGTGAACCCGCCGCCAACCGATGTCAAAATAATATCAACTTCTGCCATTTTCTTAATTCCCTCTTCCATCGTCATGGGCTTTCCGCCCAGCTTGGCCGCCAGTGTTTTCGCCTTGTCTAACGTTCGATTGGCGACATAAAAGCCGCTTACGCCGCTGTCGACTAGATATTTAGCGGTCAGCTCACTCATATCGCCCGCGCCTAAAAGCAAAACCTTGTGTTCCTTTAAAGAGCTGAATATTTTTTTGGCCAGATCAACCGCCACACTCGAAACGTTGGTAGGCATACGGGCTATGTCCGTTTGACTTCTCACTTTTTTAGCGGCGGCAAAAGCGCGGGCAAAAATACCGTTCAAAAGAGTTCCGGTCATCCCCGCTTCTTTCGAGCCTTCATAAGCGTCTTTAACCTGACCCAAAATTTGAGCTTCTCCCAAAACCATTGAGTCCAAAGAGCTGGCAACCCTGAAAAGATGAAAAAACGCCTCAGAGTCCTCGTACAGATAAAAATACTTTTTTATGTCCGCCGGTTTCAACTTGTGAATAGAGCTGAGTGTTTTATGCGTGTCTTCAATGGTCCGGTCCACTGTTTCAGTCGTCAAGTAGAACTCGACCCGATTGCAGGTGGATAAAAACACACCCTCGGACGCCTGGGGCTTCAACCCCCGCAGCACTTCCAATACCCGGTCTTGCTCGAGAGCGTACTTCTCTCGAACCTCAACCGGCGCCGTTGTGTGATTTAAGCCGTAAACGATGAACTTCATGGAACCTTCCAGTTAAAACGTATGCTGGGTCGTCAAAAAGAGACGGACACCCAAAAAGGTAAACAATGCCAAAAAGTAGCCGATCATTACCAGTGTCATGGTTTTCTTGCCGCGCATGCCCAAAGCCCAGCGCAAAATAAAAAATAATGCGTAAATAATCAAAACCAGCAAGGACCCAAATATTTTGGGATCAAACAGCGGAAGTTGATTCCAGACTTGATAAGCTTGAACCGTTCCCAAAACGAGCCCCAATCCCCAAAACAAAAAACCAACCCCAACATGGAATACGGTAAGTCCATCGAGAATCTCGAGAGCCGGCAAACGGTAGCTCCAGCTTTTCATTTGATGTTGTTTCAATTGTCCTTCTTGTATCCAAAAGGCCACACCCACACCAAATCCGACCGTGAAATTAGAAAAGCCAAAGAAAGTCATAAAAATATGGGCCACCATGACCGGAGTCATTAAATGCGCGTCCATAAATGGAACACTGTTGATATCGGTCGCGAAACCAATGGCTGATAGCAAAAAGATAAAAGGAAGAAAAAGAGAAACCAAAATCGGGACCGAGGCTTTAGCTCTGCCAAAAATCAATGTGCCCGCCAGCGAAAAAGACAAAATCATCAAAATGCCGTCAATTCGGTCTAATGGGGCAAACCCCGTGCTCACCCACTGATCAGCTAACGTAATGGCTTGCGCCAAAAAACCCATCAAGAGCCATTGAAAGGCCTTCTTTTCATTAAAGGGCTCGAATGTTTTGTAATAGCGGAACGAAAACCAGCTTCCTACCGCGTAGAAAAAAGTGGTCACCGCGTAAAAAATATTGATCATCACCTTTTCCATCCTCTAATAAGTCATTCAGAACCGGCCGCAAATTGCTCCTCACTCTACAACCCCGCCCCCACCAAGACAACCGCCGCATGGCCTAAAACAAAAAAACCCCCAGCCCCAATGGGACTGAGGGTGACTACAAAAAAACTAGTTAAACAATGAAGTGGCGGCCGTTTGGGCGATTTGCATAATCGGTGTCGGCCAAAAACCCAGGGTAACAATGAAAAGAACGCAAATAACCAAAACCGCGTTTTCAACCCAGCTTAACTCGATAGGTGAATCGTCCTTGGGCGCCGAAATCAAAGCCTGACGGGCAACTTGAAGATAATAGTAAAGAGAAACCACGCTGAAGATCATACCGACCAAAGCGATCCATGTATAACCCTTAGAAATGGCTGCGCCGAACAAATACCATTTACCGGAGAAACCCGCGAAAGGCGGTACACCCGCCAAAGACAAGAGCCCCACTAGCAGCATAATTCCAATGAGCGGTGATCTTTTCCACATACCAGCGTAATCCTCAATTTGCTCGCTGCCAGTTTTCGCCGCGACAATCGTAATCGCCAAAAACACACCCATGTTGGCGAACAAATAAACAAACATATAAAAGAGAACCGCCGTAAGCCCCAACTGTCCCCCGGCTAAAAAGCCGGTTGAGATATAACCCGCTTGAGCGATGGAAGAATAGGCCATCAGGCGTTTAATGTTGCGCTGCGGTAAGGCTTCCAGATTGCCCAAAATGATGCTGATGACCGCGAGAACCGCGAACAAGGCAATCCAAGTCGGCTGCAAGGCTGGCACGCTTAAACCCACCCAGAACAAACGAACAAACGCGGCAAAACCAGCGGTTTTAGACGCCACCGAAAGAAAGGCCGTCACCGGCGTTGGAGCGCCTTCATAAACGTCCGGCGTCCACATATGAAATGGGGCCAAAGAGATTTTGAAAGCCAAACCCGCCACAATCATGATCACCGACAAAGTTAACAAGGGCGAAGCGACTTGAGTGGCCAAAACTTTTCCAATTTCAGAAATAACAGTCGTCCCCGTAAAACCATACAGATAGGAAAAGCCAAACAGAAGAAGAGCGGAAGAGAAAGCACCCAGCAAAAGGTACTTCATACCCGCTTCATTGCTCGCCTTGTCTTTCTTCATAAAAGAAGCCAGGAGATAGCTGCTAATGGTCAAGGTTTCGAGAGCCACATATAAAGTGATGATTTCTTGAGCCGAGGTTAAAGCGGAGGCGCCAGCCGCCGAGAACAAAAGAACGGCGATAAACTCCGTTAAATACGGAGTCGGATTCGCTTTGAAGAAACGGAAAGAAATCAAAAGCGTAAAAAGAGTGGCCAGTAAAATAATCACCTTAAAGAAAACAGACAAAGCATCCGTTTTCAAAAAGCCGCCAAATGCCGTCGGAACGTTTCCCGCCACAGCGGAACAGCAGGCGGATATGGGACAGCTGCCACAGCCGCTAATACAGCAAAGAGAAAGCAGCGCACCCACCACACCCAAAACCGCGATTCCCTTCACGACGGTTTTGCTGGATGTCGATTTTTGAAAGAGGTCGGCAATAATGACTAAAAAGGCCGCGCTCACCAGCCAAAGTTCTGGTAAGAAAGCTTGTACTTGGATCACTTGAATCCTCCAATATGGTCAATCAACGGCGCGATACTGAGATTCGACATATCCACAAAAGGTTTGGGATATAAACCAACCAACAACGAAACAATCAAAAGAAACGCGATCGGCAAGATTTCAATAAAAGAACCGTCTTTCACTTCTTCGTTAAGATGCGGATCTTTAACCGGGCCAAAGAAAACCATTTGAACCAGACGCAGGTAATAGATCGCAGTTAACACGATGGCCAAAACCCCGATCGGAAACAAAGCTTGGAAAATCGAAAAACCGCCGCGGAATCCGCTTTGATAAGAACCCAGGAAAACCAAGAACTCACCGACGAATCCGCTCAACCCCGGTAAGCCCACATTCGCCATCGCCGCCGCCACAAACAAGGCGCCCAATACTGGCATACACTTCGACAAGCCGCCAAGTTTCGCCAATTCACGAGTATGCGCTTTTCCATAGACCGTACCCACCAAGGCGAAGGTCATGGCCGCCACAATTCCATGTGAGAACGTTTGTATCACGGCGCCGTTCAGGCCGGCCGCTTCAAGCGTACAAATACCAAACAAAATCGTTCCGCAATGAGAGACAGAGGAATAAGCGATCACATATTTAAAGTCGGTTTGTTTCAAGGCCACGATCGCCGCGTAAAGCATGTTGATCAAAGCCAAAATGGCCAAGTAAGGAAGCCAATGCTTAGCTCCATCCGGCATGAGCGGCAAAGCCACACGAATAATGCTGTATCCACCCAGGCTCTTCAAAACACCCGCGTGCAACATGGAAGCCGCTGTTGGAGCGGACCCGTATCCGTCCGGCGACCAAGTGTGAAATGGAAACAAAGCCGAGATAACGCCGAAACCCACAAAGAGCAGCGGGAACCAGGTATTTTGAAAGCTAACACTCAGGCCAGTGGCTGATAAATCCGAAAGGGCGCGAATGTCAAAGGTATGAACATTCGAAGTGAAATAGATGGCCAAAAAACCGACCAACATGAAGGCCGAACCGGCCAAAAGATAAACCGTTAGTTTCATGGCGGCGTATTCTTTACGCCCCGTTCCCCAGATACCCACTAAGAGGTACATCGGCAAAACAGCGAATTCGTAAAACAAGAAAAAGAAGAAAAGGTCGAGGCTTTCGTAAGCGCCCGCTACCCCGCTCACCAACAGTGAGAAGAGAACGAAATACTCTTTACGGCGAAGCGAGATATTCCAAGAAATCAAAGCGCCAGCAAAATAAACGCAGGTCACCAAAAGCACCATCAGGGTGCTCATACCATCCACACCCAAAATGTAGCTGATGCCCAAATTTTTCAACCACGGAATTTCTTCCACAAACTGAAATCCACTCACCGCGGTTTGATAACACAGGAACAACTTCACACCCAGACCTAAAACGAAGGAAGCCGCTCCCAAGCTGATCCAGCGAGCAAACTTTTCAGGCGCGATCATGACCAGCAACGCGGCTAAGAACGGAGCCAGAATAAAAGTACTCAAAACCGGCAAGAGATTCGGTCCTTGCGCGACCGAATGGAACAAACAAAAGCTCACCGCAAATGGGACTAAAATTGTTGCTAGCACTGAGAACATTACTTATACCCTCCGGGGCTATTAGAAGCTGACCAACAGGAAAATAACGGCCACTGCCCCAAAAACAACCAGGGCATAATTTTGAACATAACCCGTCTGAGTCAGGCTTAATAAACCGCCCATTTTGCGGGCAACCCAACCAGATCCATCCACCATTCCATCATCGACCACTTCATCGTCAAACCACTTGAGAATCGTCGCCAAACCAAACAAGAAGGTTTTCACTATCCAACCGTAGAACTCATCGAAATAGTATTTATTTTTCAAAAGCAAATAGATGGGCCGGAAGGTTACCGCCATTTTCTCCGCGGAGAAAATCCGCCAGTAATAAAACATCGCCGACAGGGTGATACCAGCGACCGCCACCACAATGGAAAGCCATGACTGGGTCAAAAGCTGAACAAAGTTAGAAGCGCCGCCTTCTAAGTGAAGGTCCCCGTAATAAACAAATTTGGAATAAGCATCCACGCCAGGCCAATTCAGCCAACCCACGCAAATCGATAAACCGGCCAACAACACCAGGGGCAGGCACATCGTAAAAGGAGATTCGTGAGCGTGATCGAACGAATGGTGATCACGAGCCTCGCCGGTGAAAACCACAAAGAACAAACGGAACATGTAAAAGGCCGTCAAGAAAGCGGTGAACACCGCAGCATAATAAAGAATTTCGTGATGCCAAATGGTGCTGTCCTTCACCGCGTCCAAAATGGCGTCTTTAGAGAAAAAACCAGCAAACGGTGGAATACCCGCAATGGCTAAAGTACCAATCGCGAAAGTAATGGTCGTAATCTTCATCTTCTTTGATAGGCCGCCCATTTTCCAAATGTCCTGCTCATGAAGAGCGTGAATGACACTTCCCGAACCGAGGAATAACAACGCCTTAAAGCAGGCATGCGTTGTTAGATGGAACATACCCGAGGTATAGCCGCCCACACCCAGCGACATGATCATGTAACCCAATTGCGAAAGCGTGGAGTAAGCCAAAATACGTTTGATATCGTCTTGCGCCAGTGCAATGCTGGCGGCAAATATCGCTGTGAACCCGCCGATATAAGCCACAACCGTCATGGATAAAGGGTCAGCTGAGAAAAGGTTGTAAGTGCGCGCCACCATGAAAACACCGGCGGCGACCATGGTCGCCGCATGGATCAAAGCCGAAACAGGCGTCGGGCCTTCCATGGCATCTGGAAGCCAAACATGCAAGGGAAACTGCGCGCTCTTCCCCACCGCGCCGCAGAAAAGAAGAATCGCGATACCAGCCACATAGCCGCTGGCCAAGGTGTGATTAGCCAAGCCTTGGGCCACCAAATCTTTCACTTGAGCAAAATCAAAGGTTTGGAAAACCATACCAATCGTTACCACACCCATTAAGAAACCCATGTCTCCAATGCGGTTGACGACGAAAGCTTTTTTGGCTGCGTTAGCCGCTTCTGGTTTGAAATACCAAAAGCCGATCAATAAATAAGAACAAAGACCAACCAATTCCCAACCGACAAAGATTTGAAGATAGTTGTTAGAAACAACCAACAAAAGCATCGAAGCTGTGAAAAGAGAAAGGTAGGAATAATAGGTCGAAAATCTTTCGTCATCATGCATATAACCCAAGGAATAAATTTGAACTAAAAGAGAAATGAAAGTAACCACCAAAAGCATGTTGGCGCTCAAGGGATCAATCAAAACACCCACATTGGCTTGCCACGGAGCGATTTGAAGCCAGGTTGTCCCGAAAGTAACTGAACGGCTGGCCGGATCCATTTTTAAGAGTTCAAACAAAATTCCGACAGCAAGAGCAAAGCACGACGCCATTGTCAAAATGGATATGGCCGCCGAGATGTTTTTAAAGCGTTTCGTGAAAATAGTAATCAACACATAAGCCAAGGCTGGCAGAGTCGGTATTAACCAAGAATATTGAATCATTCTTCCCTCTTATCCGCTGAATTAAGAATTAACGAACCAAACTTTTAAACAACTACCCGCGTAAATAATGAGCGTCGTCCACATTCGCCGTACGAAGATGTCGATAGATCGAAATAATAATGGCCAAAGCCACAGCCGCTTCAGCGGCCGCGATGGTGATGACAAACACCACAAACACCGGGCCCGTCAAACTGTTCCAGTTCCAATAGCGGGCAAAAGCCAAAAAATTGATATTCACGGCATTGAGCATTAACTCAATACCCATCAAAACCGAGATCGCATTTTTGCGGGCCAAAACGCCGAACATGCCGATGCCAAATAAAATACCGGCCAAATAAAGAAAATGAACTAAAGGAATGTTGTTCACGCTGGATCCTTTCGGGCAATCACAATGGCGCCGACTAAAGCGGATAACAAAAGTATTGAGACAAACTCAAAAGCAAAGGCAAAACCATTTTCAGGTCTCAGTAAAGCCCCTGCTAAATAGGCCACGCCGCCTTGAAAAGGATGATCTGGGCTCGCGATGTTGGCGGCTAATTGCTGCGAAGCATCGCCAGTTGTAGAACTCAGCATCAAAGACATCGGGTGTTCTGCGCCAACAAACGGCGACTCTTGAATCGCCGCGATAATCACCGCACTCAGCAGAAGAGCGACCACGATCGAGAACAAAAACTGGTGATTCATTGCCTTAGAGCGTTCGTCCATCATGTTTCTCGTTAAGCTGATACCAAAGATAATGATGACTGTCACCGCACCAACGTAAATAAGCACCTGAACGCTCGCCAAAAAGTCGGAGTTTAAATAAAGAAACACACCTGAAATTCCGAACATGGCCATCGCCAAAAAGAGAGCGCAATGAAACAAGTTGCGAACCGTGAGCGCCATCAAAGCCGAAGCTACCGTAATTCCGGCAATAACGTAAAAAATCATATTTTCCATCATTACGCTCCCGCGACGGCCGGAGCGGCCGCTTCAGTTGTCGCCGCTTCCGGGGAAGCCGGTTGTGCCGGTCTAATCCACTTCATGGCGTTTTCGTCTTGTAATAAGCTACCGCGCTTGTAAACAGAGTTTTCATATTCTTCAGAAACGAAAGTCAAAGCATCGAACCCGCAAGCTTCCACGCAATAGCCGCAAAAAATGCAGGTCGAAAAATCCAGCTTAAAAGTCGTCATTCTTCTTTTGCCATCCGCCTGGCGCACGCCCTCCAGCTTAATACAGCTATTAGGGCAGGCTTTGGCGCACATGAGACAAGCCACACAATTGAACTGATCTTTTTCATCATCATAGATAAGCTTAATCATGCTTCGGCTTCTGGCCGGCAAAGGCAAGCGTTCTTCAGGATATTGTTGAGTCGTGACTGCTTTGAAGTTTAGAAAATATTTCGACGTAACAGACAAACCGACCAAAAGATTCCACAACCCCGAAAAAACATTTTTAAAGTATTTAAAGAATCCCATTACTGCGCTCCCTTCCCGTAGAGAAAAAGCCACACGGCCGCCGTCACCAAAATGTTCAGAATTGAAAAAGGAATCAAAACCTTCCAGCCAAAATCCATCAATTGATCGACTCGAAGACGAGGGAATGTCCAGCGGAACGCCATGACCACATAAATCACCGAGACCAACTTAATCATGAACCATATAAAACCCGGCAAATGCAGGAAACCCAAAAATGCCACCGGGAGCCAGCCGCCCAGAAACAATGTCACAGCCACAGCCGAAGAAACTACCACCGCGATATATTCACCCAAGAAAAACATCGCGAACTTAACACCCGAATACTCGGTATGAAACCCACCGATAAGCTCAGACTCCGCTTCCGGAATGTCGAAAGGAGCGCGATTGGCTTCAGCCGTAGCCGAAGTAATAAAAATAAGAAAAGCCACTATTTGCGGAAAGATAAACCAATAGCCGGCTTTTTCTTGATACTCAACAATGCCGGTCAAGCTTAATGTTCCCGTAATCATAATGATGGGAACCACCGAAAGAACCAAAGGGACTTCATAGCTAATGATTTGCGCCGCTGATCTAAAACCACCCAACAAAGCGAACTTGTTGTTCGAGCTCCAGCCAGCGGTCAGAATAGCGATAACCGTAAACCCCGTGATGGCAATGATGTACAAAATGCCGACATTCAAATCCTGAACTACCATCCCCTTATCAAAAGGAATAACCACCATTCCCATGAACGTCGCCACGAAGGCAATAATCGGCGCGATGTAATAGGGAATCTTGTCTCGATTAACCGGCTTCACATCTTCTTTAGTGGTGAGCTTGATGGCGTCCGCGACGGTTTGTAAAAGTCCAAAAGGACCCACACGGTTTGGACCGATACGGCTTTGCATGTGAGCGGAAACTTTTCTTTCCATCCAGACCAGGAACATCACAAAAACCGAAATAAACCCAAACATCACCACTGAGGAGATGATCGGATTAATAAATCCAGCTAACGCGGAAATCCCCAATTGAGAGTAAACCCAGTTCAATAAGCCCGCTACGGATTGAACAATGTTTTCGCCTGTTAACATAATTTCCTAGTCCTTAGAAAAATTAACGATCCACTTCAGGAACAATCATGTCCAAGCTTCCCAAAACGGCCATGATGTCGGCAACTTTCCAACCCTTTGTCAACTGATCCAAAACGTACAAGTTGCTAAATGAGGCGCAGCGGTATTTTGATTTCCACGGCTTCGCGGTTCCGTCACCCACCAAATAGACACCCATCTCCCCACGCGAAGATTCAATTCGGGAATAAATCTCGCTGCCAACAGGCGCTTTCAAAACCGGCGGCATCTTAGCTTCAAAAGAACCAGGTTCTAAGCGTTCTAAACATTGGCGAATAATCGAGACACTTTCACGCATTTCATTCATGCGCACTTTGTAACGGCTCCAGCAATCCCCGGCCGTTTCAATGCATTCGTTAAACTTCATTTGATCGTAATAGAGATAAGGCTGTTGCTTGCGAACATCGCAGGCGATGCCCGAGCCGCGAAGCGAAGGACCACAGACACCCGCGTTAATACCAACCTCAGGCGCGATAATTCCCACACCCTTAGTGCGCTCTAAGAAGATCGGGTTATAAGTGAGCAAATCTTCATACTCGTCGACTTTAGGCTCAAAGTAATCCAAGAAGGCGCGGCACTTAGGAACGAATTCAGGAAGAATATCAATCATCACTCCGCCGATGCGGATATAGTTGTAAGTCAATCTTTGACCGCAGGTCATCTCGAACAAATCCAAAATGCGTTCGCGTTCGCGCAAACCATAGAGGAATGGAGTCAACGCTCCGATATCTCCCGCGAAAGCTCCCATCCACAACAAGTGACTTGCCAAGCGCTGCAACTCAACAAAAATCATCCGCAACCATTGGGCCCGGGCTGGCGCCTCAATGTTCATTAATTTTTCCGTGGCCAAAGCAAAAGCCAGATTCACACTCATGGCCGAAACGTAGTCAATACGATCGGTATAAGTAATACACTGAGGGTAAGTACGGTTTTCGCAAATCTTCTCAATGGAGCGGTGCAAGTAGCCCAAAACCGGCATGGTTTCTTTTACGGTTTCCCCGTCCAACTTAACAATCAAACGCAAAACACCGTGTGTCGCGGGATGCTGAGGGCCTAAGTTAACAACATATTCGTCTGTCCCAAATTGAGACTCGCCGCCAACCTTAACTTGGCTTAACAATAAATCCGTCATCGGCAAAGTCCTTTCGCAGAGGGAATTTCTTATAGTCGTCCGGCATCATGATGCGGCGCAAGTCAGAGTGTCCTTCAAAAACAACTCCATAAAGGTCAAACACTTCGCGTTCAAACCAATTTGCGCTCTTCCAAACATTTTCCAAAGTAGGAACTTTGGGATTATTGCGGTCAGCATCAACCTTGATGGTCACTTGATGAAAGTGTTTGTAAGACCAGAGATGGCTTACCACCGTGATTTTATTTTCTTTGGGATAATCCACAGCCGTCAACGAAGACAAATGATTGAAGAAATACTCGCCTTTGTCATGCAGCTTTTGACACAGCGCGACATAGCGATCCGGAGCAACCGTTATAATCGCTTCTTTTTGCGCCGAAATAACGGCGGACAGAATCTCGTCTTTAAAATCCACTTCGATTTTGGACTTCAATTCTTCATTTGTCATAAAAGGTCTATCCCTTAAAAATAAAACGTTTTCAGCTTTTCGCTAAACTTTAAGCGTTGCGGCGACGGCGGAAAATCGGTTCATCATCAATCTTCTTCTGAATGGCCATCAAACCGTGAATCAAGGATTCAGGACGCGGCGGGCAGCCAGGAACATAAACGTCAACTGGAACAAAGGAATCGATCCCCTTCACCACTGTATAAGAATCATAGTAATAGGGTCCGCCGGCAATCGTGCAGCTTCCCATGGCGATAACCCAGCTCGGCTTCGGCATTTGCTCATAGAGCTTCTTGAGGGCATAACCCATTTTTTCAGTAATCGTACCAGCGGCGATTAATAGATCCGCTTGACGGGGCGAAGGGCGGAACACTTCCGCGCCAAAACGAGCGATGTCATAACGGCTGGCAGCCGTCGCCATCATTTCAATAGCGCAGCAAGCCGTCCCAAACTGAAGCGGCCACAAAGAGTTTTTTCGCGCCCACTTAAAGATAAACTCCACGGCTTTTTCCAAAGTCCAAAGACCCGGAATATTACTCTCACTTTCCATCAACTCAATTTCTTTGTGCGTTACGCCTTTTAACCCTACTCCCATTTCAAGGCCTCCTTTTTCCACGCGTAAGCCAAACCAATCAGCAAGATCGCGATAAACACAACCATCTCTCCAAAGCCAAAAAGCCCCAGCTGCTTGAAAGAAACTGCCCAGGGATAAAGGAAAACTGTTTCAATGTCAAAAATGACAAAGAGAAGCGCGTAAAGATAAAAGCTCACATTAAAGCGAAACCATGAAGTGCCGTAGGTTTCCACACCACATTCGTAGGTGTCTTCAAAGATTTCTTTTTTATATTTGTATTTGAGGCCCAATAAGCCGTTGGGGCTTAAAAGCCAGCCCGTGATAAAGGCCATGAGGATGAAGAAAATGCCAGCCAAGAGGAAAACAAGTACATAACCGTATTGTTCGAGCATGAGCCTCTCTCTTGTGAAAGGTAGACTGCAAAAGCAGGCACATATTTACACGTCTAACTGGGTAATTTCAAGGCATAACTTAGCTGAATCGACTAAAAGTCGCGATTAATCAAAAAGTCAGCAAACTGAACAAACTGAGCTTTACCGCCGTTCCCATTCAATTCCGTCAAACCAGCCTTGGCATCTTCAACAAAATACTTGGCCTTTTGAATCGATCGGTTAATCGTGTCGTATTTTTTCAACAGGACATTTAAAAACTTTAAATCGGCGGCAGTTTTAACTTTTCTAAGAATGATGGACTTCAACTTTTTATTCTCGGCCTTGGTTGCCGACCCAAGACAATAAATCACAGGTAAAGTTAATTTACCTTCGCGCAAATCGCTCATTACCGGCTTACCCACCTTATTTTGCTTACCCACAAAATCCAAAGTGTCATCAATGACTTGAAAAGCCATCCCTATGCCCAATCCAAAACGATAAAGGTTCTTTACCGTTAAAGTGTCCCCGCCCGCTAACATCGCGCCGGTTTGGCAGCTGGCCGCGAACAAAACCGCGGTCTTCTCTTTAATCACTTCCAAATATTGTTCTTCCGTTAAATCCACATTGAACCGGTTAAAGGTTTCGGAAATTTCACCATGGCAGATGACGTTGGTTGTGTCAGCCAAGCTACTCACCACGTCTTTCGGTAAATCTTTGGCCATCAAATAGAAAGAAGAGGCAAATACATAATCACCCATCAAAACCGATATTTCATTTCCCCATTTGAAATTGAGCGTCTTTTGTTTACGGCGAACCGCGGAATTATCAATGATGTCATCGTGAATGAGGGTGGCAACGTGAAGCATTTCTAAGGCGGCACCTAAGCTGATTGTTTCTTCAGATAGTTGTCCGCAATATTTTGCCGAAAGAATCGCGAGAGCCGGCCTGACTCTTTTGCCAGTGGAATGGGCAAGATAATCCACCATTTGTTGAATAAAAACATTTTCAGTTTTTAGTGCTTGCGATATCTTTTTTTCAACACGTTCTAAATCTTTTTTGATCGGATGGGTTAAATCGGTCAGTATCACTTTTTTCTCTAGTTTTCTTATTTTGACTTTCGGCCCAAAACCTCTTATTCGCCAAAAAGCTCTTTCATTTCCAAGAACTTAATAAACTTTTCAAGATTATCCAGGCTGGTTATCACGATGTTGTCTCCAGACATACTGGCCACACGCGCGTGAATTAACTTATCAACAATCTCTTGGGTTTTAGCCATATCAAGTCCGCACATCTTACTTAAGAAAGGTACAGTGAAATCAATGTCCATCTTGATGCCCTGCGGCCCTTCCTGTCCATGCTTATGAACCACGAGCAGAATGGTATTCGCCACCAAACGTTTGTCATTCTTGATCATCAAATCAGCGATCTGCTGATTAGCGTCACGAAGACGCGAGGACAATATTTTCAGTATCTTTTTGACGATTTTTGGATTGGTTTGAATGTGCTGTTCGAAAAGTTCTTCATCCAACGCAATTAATCTCGAAGGTTCCATCGCGATGGCATTAGCGGAACGAACATCTTTATCAATGATCGCCATTTCGCCGAAAGAGTCTCCAGGCCCTAAGACGGCCAAGGTTTTTTCTTCGCCGGTCTTGAGTTGCTTAGTAATCATGATTTTGCCAGATTGAATAATGTACATTTCCGCGCCAACATCACCTTCACGAAAAACCACATCACCCTGATTGTATAAACGACCGTATTTTTCGAATACTTCTTGTTCACCGCTCATAGAACACCTCGATTGATCTCAATGGAAAAACGGCAAAAGGCCAGAGAATGGCCCAATGAATGCAATTGAAGTATAAAGAATTTTAAAAGGAAGGCAAGATTTAGAAATACCAAGCCAAAGAAAAGTGGTGATTTGAGCCCAAAATTCCTTGATCGGTCCAAGCATAGTCAAAGCCAAAATAGGTTTTGAACAAGGCTAACTTGACGCCGGCGCCCAAATACAAACCAGCTTTTCCGCCAACGCCCAATTGATTTTGATCAATGGAGCCTTGGAATTGATAACCGAACCGTCCCACTAAAGTGTTTTTATACCAATATTCCCCACCTAAGCTGGTGGAAACAACATCGTCGTTCGGGAAATCAACATCCCAGTCCATTGTGAAGTTGTCATCAAACATTTGATAGGCGGCACCAATTTTGAAAACCAAAGGTAAGGGATCAGACACTTGTACAAAGGTCAACCCTGGACCTAAGTTTTGAAGATCCAAAGCAAGTTTCAAATGCGGAATGGGGGTTTTGTACATCACGCCAATATCAACCGCGGCGGTCGAGGCAGAAGTGCCCGCCAAGCTCTTAGTAATGTATTTAGCGGTTAAACCAATATCAAAGGAATAGCTTAAGCGGTAAGCGGCAGCTATATCGATGTCATAGTAGCTTTCGCTGAAGGTCGCGCCAGTCACAGTACCGGTAGAATCCACAACATTTTCCAACCCCGTGCTTAAAACCTTAGCGCCAAACCCCAAAGTGAAATCATTACCCATCTTAAAAGCACCATTAAGGTAGTTGTATGTAACGGTTTCGATAAAAACGTCATATTCGGCCAAAAGCTCAGAACCTTGCATTTGGTTAAGACCAGCTGGATTCCAATAAACGGCGCTGGAGTCATCCGCAACAGCTGTAAAAGCCTGCGCCATACCGATGGCCCGGGGATTAACGGGGATTTTCAATTCAACGGCGCCAGTGGTGCCTGGGCCGCTTTGAGCCGCCACTGTTCCACTAACCAAAAAGGATAAAAGCAAAACTGCAAACGTTCTTAGATAAGTTGGTTTTATATTGCTTTTCAAACGAACCCCCACCAATTTTGATTAAGTATATCCCTGCCTCAAATAGGCGTCAATGCGCATTCATGGAATAGCTCTTAATGCGTTGCGCATCTTTTGCTAATTTTTCTGACAAAAATTGGCCTGTATGCGAGTTTTTGAGTTTAGCGATCTCGCCCACTTCGCCCATGCCCACAATTTGGCCGCCCGCATCGCCGCCTTCGGGACCCAAATCTACAATATAATCAGCCGTTTTTATGACATCCAAATTGTGCTCAATTACGACCACTGTATTGCCTGCCGCAACCAACCGCTGCAAAACCACAATTAAATGATGCACATCCGCAAAATGCAGACCCGTGGTCGGCTCGTCCATGATGTAAATCGTTTTACCGGTGCTTCGCTTACCCAACTCCGTCGAGAGCTTCACCCGCTGCGCTTCCCCGCCCGATAGGGTTGTGGCTGGCTGCCCCAACTTGATGTAGCCCAAACCAACGTCATGCAATGTTTCTAAGATTTTTCGGATTTTCGGAATGGCCGCAAAAAAGGCAATACCTTCCTCAATGCTTAAATCCAAAACCTCCGAAATGTTTTTGTCTTTATATTTAATCTCAAGCGTTTCACGATTGTACCGCTTGCCTTTGCAAACCTCACAAGGAACGTACACATCCGGCAAAAAGTGCATCTCGATTTTTATAACACCGTCACCTTCACAGGCCTCACAACGTCCACCCTTAACGTTAAAACTAAAACGCCCCTCTTTATAGCCGCGGGCTTTGGATTCAGGCAGTTGCGCGAAAAGGTCACGCACGTGCGTAAAAATACCCGTATAAGTCGCGGGATTAGACCTAGGCGTCCGTCCAATAGGCGACTGGTCAATTTCGATGACTTTATCAATGTGTTCAATGCCCTCTAACGATTCAAAGTCGGCAGGTTTAGTTCTCAGGCGATAAAGGCCATGGATCAAAGCTGGATAAAGCGTTTCCATCACCAACGTGCTCTTACCCGAACCAGAAACTCCAGTCACTGCCACTAAACTTTCAAGTGGAATCTTGACCGTTAAATTTTTTAAGTTATTTTTAGTCGCGCCGGTTAGCAAAAGTGATTTTTCAAAACTGCGATTGGAAACCAACTTAGCTGGTATGGAAAGTTTGCCGGAGAGATATTGGCCCGTTAAAGATTTTTTATTCGCTATAACCTCTTCAAGTTTTCCCGCCGTGATCACTTCTCCGCCCTGAATTCCAGCGCCCACGCCCATATCCACCACAAAATCAGCCGCCTCAATCGTATCTTCATCATGCTCCACTACAATCACCGTGTTGCCGATATCTCTCAAATGATTTAATGTGCTCAACAACTTAACGTTGTCTCTTTGATGCAAACCAATAGACGGCTCATCCAGAATATACAAAACACCCACCAAAGCGCTTCCGATTTGAGTGGCCAAATGAATGCGCTGCGCTTCTCCGCCGGATAAGGTCGCCGTCGTTCTATCCAAGGTCAAATAGTCCAATCCGACATTTTTCAAAAACAAAAGACGACTTTTGATTTCTTTTAAAATTTGACTTCCAATGGCTAATGACCGAGAGTCCAATTTCAGATTTTCAAAAAAGTTCAAACACTTTTTCACTGACTGATTAGTCACATCCACAATATTTTTATCGCCAATCTTAATAGCCAGGCTTTCCGGCTTTAATCGGCTTCCTTTACAATCACGGCAGGCTTTGCTGATTAAGTACTTCTCAATATCTTCACGAATATATTCTGAATCGGTTTCCTGAAAGCGTCTTTCTAAGTTCTTCACCACACCCTCAAAAGGGCCCCAAAACTTTTGTTGATAGCTTCCCTTTTTAATTTTGAATTCTATCTCTTCGTCCGTCCCATTCATGATCGCGGCCTGAACCTTAGCTGGAAGTTTTTTAAACGGCACGTTTTGACTTACTTTGAAGTGGTTGCAGATACCTTCCAAAATGTTTTGATAATAAATAGCCTTAGGCGACGCGTAAGGTTCAATCGCGCCTTCAGAAATGGACTTTTCAGGGTCTAACACCAGCGATTCATCCACTTCCATCTTGAAACCCATACCCGTACAAGAAGGACAAGCGCCATGGGGGTTATTAAACGAGAAACTGCGCGGCGCCGGTTCTTCAATACTCAAACCGCAATAGACACAGGCGAATCTTTCAGAAAACAGATGTTCTGTTATTTTTGAGCCCGATCCTTCTAGAATTGTGACAACACCCTCGCCGTATTTCAGCGCCGTTTCCAGGGATTCAGCAAGCCGCTTCTTGATGTCTTTTTTCAAAACAAGACGATCCACCACAACCTCAATATCGTGTTTCTTGTTTTTGTCCAATTCAATATCGTCGTCCAACTCCTGTAAAACACCATCAACCCGCACCCGCACAAAGCCGTCTTTTCGAATTTGTCCGAATATCTTTTTATACTCGCCTTTGCGGCTAGAAACCAAAGGCGCCAAAATATGAATTTTAGCTCCTTCTGGGAAATCTAAAATTCTGTCCACGATCTGTTGCGGCGTCTGTTTGCTAATCGCGCGGCCGCACTTCACACAATGCGGCAGTCCCACCCGGGCGAAAAGAAGGCGTAAATAGTCGTAAATTTCTGTGGTGGTTCCCACAGTAGAACGGGGATTTCGGCTTCCGTTTTTTTGTTGAATCGCTACCGCCGGAGACAGCCCCTCGATTAAATCCACATCGGGCTTTTCCATTAGTCCTAAAAATTGACGGGCGTAAGCCGACAATGATTCCACATAACGGCGCTGGCCTTCGGCATAAAGCGTATCAAAAGCCAAAGAAGATTTACCCGAACCCGAAACGCCGGTAATAACCGTTAAACAATCTCTCGGTATTTCAACGTCGATATTTTTAAGATTGTGTTCGCGCGCGCCGCGAACCACGATGGATGTGTTTTTCATTCTAAAATTCTCCCGTCAAATTACTGGAACTGAGCTGCGGAACCAGTTAAGCCCTGATTACGAATACCGTTTAAGTTTTGAAGCTGTTGGTCGGAAACAGACAGCGGCCGGCCTGGAAGCGCCTTTAAGTTAAGCGTAAAAAATAGCTGTTCCCCGTTAACGGGGTCGCTGGAATAGCCCAACTGGGCTTCCCAGTCATGTAAATCCCTATAAAGGCTCACACTGCGCGACTCAAACTTAGCGTTGGTGCAATCATAGGTTTCTAAAGCTGAAATCCTATAGTTCGTGAACAGCGCCAAATCGACTTCCCCGGAAATTTCAAATGTTGGTGTCAGTGGAGGAATCAGCCCCTGATTGATATCGCCCGTATTACTCACATTAGGATCCACATAGTTGCCAGAAAGTCTGAAGCGCCAGAGATCCTTGGTGCTCTTGTAGTCCAAAACGCTGTTAAAATCTTTGATCGCGTTGGCCTGAACCGAGTAATCAATAATGGCTAAATAGTCAAACTGCGGCAAGGGGGTAAAGTAAAATTGTTGGTTTAAATAATTAAGCTTAGCGCCATCCGGCCCTTGCACCGTAAAGTCGTAACTAGTGCTGGTCCGCGCTCTCATTAACGAGCCGGCGGTAAATTCCATATATGCGGACAAAAGGTTGGAAGTAATACCATCTGCATGGTCCGTCGGCAGAAGATTATTTAATTTTTTCGACAAACCATAAGTCGCGTTTGTCGTAAAAAACTCAGACCACCGGCCGGCCCACGTGGAGCTAACATTCACGTTATTCGTGCTTCCCGCGCTTCCCGCTCCCTGGGTAACCCCCTGATCCGAAACGTCTTGATATGTTTCATTTAAATCAATTCGCGAATAAAAAGTCTGCGTTTTGAGAAAGACTTTGCTTTCGCTCAAGCCAAAATCTCCCGTGAGATGGCTGACGTAAAAATTATTGGCGATCGTATAGGTATGATCGGCATTCAAAGTAACGTCGTATTTAATGAAGTTTTTATCAATGAGTGGCAGAGGAAAAAGACTAAAATTTATCTGAGGCAAATTCTCTAAACTCTCTTGAAAATGATAGCTATTGGCAGGATCAACTGTTTCCTGACGCCGGTAAAGTAAGCCCAAAGTGTATTGTTGACGGGTTAGCGTGGTGGAAATGTCATATTCTTTAACCGTCGAGACTAAGGAAGGGTCTCTTCGCGCCACAGAATAGTCCTGGCTAAAGTAACCATCCCCCGGCAAATCCGCCTCAACACGCCCCTGAAAGCTCGAGGAAATCGCCCACAAACCTCTCAAACGGGATTCCCATCTAAATTGATTGGTGTCTTTTTCTTGAATGCCATAACCGTAAAGCGAAAAGGCCGAATAGTCATTCAAAGCGAATTCATGGCGAAACCCAACCCCGATCCCCTTCTTCGAAAAATAATCGGTATACAATGCGCCGTAATTAGTCGGGGTGAATAAATAGTTGTTAGTCAACAAAAGGTAATTACCCAAGTAAGCCGTGGATCCTGTCTGGAAAGAAAAAGGTGTCCGAACATCGTGAATAGCCTTCACAAAAAACGGAAAATAGAAAACCGGCACCTTGCCGATATAAAAAACAACGTTTTCCGCGACTAAATAATCATTGGAATAAATGGTGATTTTGTCCGTTTGCAAATGGTAGTGCCGGTAAGCAGGTGAATAATCGCAAGTCGTGGCAATACCGTTTTTAATCACTATTTTGTTCTCTTCGATATCCACCTCATCGCCCGTCGTAATCCAGGGCGGCGCGGTCGTCTTGATGTTGAACGCCTTCCCCTTTTTAGTTTTCAAGTTATAAATTAAACTTTCAGTTTCAATCGTTTGTGCCCCATCCTGAAAAACAACGTGCCCATTGGCTTGCACGTCTTGCGAAGCCGTGTCGTAACGAAGCGTATCGGCGTAAAGATGATCAGAACCTTGCTGCAGATGAACCTGCCCTTTGGCCATCACCAAGTCCTGTTCTTTCAAATACTCGATGGTATCCGCCTGAAGATGCACCTGCGAAGTGGGCGAAAAAGCAACTTGGGCCCACGCACACGGAATCGATAAAAACAAAAAGGTAAAAAATAAAAATAGATTTTTAAATTGGTTTTTCATTTACGCGCTTTTATCTTTTTGTCAGGAAATATCATTTTCATTGTATTCATTAGCGCCTGGCCAAAATCATGCTTGTGATTAAGCCAAAAAATCAAAACTACCCCGATAACCACAAAAATAATGTCAGGCAGCCACATAGCCCAAAAAGGATCCATCACACCCATAGAACCATTCTCAGCAAACAAATCTAACAGCCAATAAACAAATACCAGCGCCACCGCCAAAATGGGCCCTGTAAAAGAACCGGCCCGCGCTAAAAGCGCCAAAGGAATGCCGATAAAAACAAAGGCCAGGGCTGAAAACGGCATGGAAAACTTTTTATAAAACTCAATCTCGTTGTAATGCGTGTCTTTTTTCTCTTTTTTCTGTTCCGCTATCTGAGCGGCCAATTCTTTAATGGATATATTTCTCGGATCCCTAAAATCCATCGCCCCGCCCTTGAGTCGGTTAGCACTTAAGTCCAACGAGCAAACCTTGAATCCCATTTGAAAAAACTCATCCAAATTGTCGTTTTTAGGAGACCCAATTTGCTGCATTACGCCGTCATTTAAATTCATCATGACATGATAGTTTTTAGTGTTCTGCTGCATCTTTCCGCTCTTGGCCACAATAACCCGGTAGGGGTATCCCCTGTCATTCAAAAGCTGTACCGTTACATTTTTTAAAATATCAGTCTTCTCGTCTTTGGCCCCCACATACAAAACGTAGCCGTCAAAATCACTGACAAAAGACTTTTCGTGAAGAAGTATGGATGACTTTTCATTCACGATTTTATATTGCAGTTTCAAAAACGACACATTTCCCCAGGGCAGAGAAATATCCCAAAAGATCACCAAAAAAAGACTGAATAAAATGCCCACTACAATCACAGGCCAAACCAAAATTGACACAGGAAACCCGGCGGATTGAACAGCAATAATCTCCCGATCCGCGCTCAAACGGCCATAGACCACCATGATGGCGACCAAAAAGCCGATGGGCAGAGACAATATTAGGAACCCGGGTTGTATATAGAGAAGCAGCAAAAAGGAGTTAATGACACCCGCGTGATTCACCAAAAGGTAGTCGATAAATTCTTTTAGGTAAAAGAGAAGGTTAAAGACAAACAGAGTGGTTCCGGTAGCCACCACAAAAGGGGGCCAAATAGCCGTTAAGCAATAGCGAACCAAGACAGGCATAGTGTTTCTCTTTACCCCACTGTTGAAAACAGGGAATTTGGCAACGAAGTATTATATAGCCAATTGAGGAAGAGAAAGCCTGTCCAATCCCGCTTTTAACGGGATTAGACCGCTGGTTTTTTACTGGAGTAAAGTGTCGGAATGTCCTGCAAATACCCCGGATTAACGCTGGAAGGCACAGCCGGAATATCTAAATTCGCCGGGTGATTGCCGTTAGACGCTGGAGCGCTTTGAGCCGGAGCCGCCGAAGGAGCGGACGTCGCGCTAGGCGCGCTGGCCACAACCGGTGGAGCCGTCGCCATAACATCTGGCGGAGCTATTTGACCATCCATCGAGGGCGGTAACGAACCCACCGTTGTCGGGGGGAACCCAGCTGGCACAGTAGAATCAACCGCTGGCAAAGCACCTTGAGGTGCTGGCATTGCCGCGGGTAAAGAATTATCCATCGCCACAGGCGGTAACGCATTGCCGCTATCCATTCCCGGTAAGCCAGCGGGAGGAGCCATACCAGTTTCCATACCCGGTAAACCGGCAGGCGGAGGCGCTTGAGCCATTGAAGAGTCCGGCATACCTGGAAGCGCGGCGCCCGGCGCCGGCAATCCACCATTGTTATCCATACCCGGCAAAGCAGCCGTGTTTGCTGGCGGCATTCCCCCGCCATTGTCCATACCCGGTAATCCGGCAGGAGCCTGAGCCATCGAAGCATCCGGCATTCCCGGAAGCGACGCGCCACCTGGAGGCAAACCATTGTTGTTGTCCATACCTGGCAAAGCAGCCACGTTTGAAGGTGGTAATCCTCCGCCGTTATCCATACCCGGTAATCCGGCAGGAACTTGAGCCATGGAGTTATCCATACCCGGAAGAGCCGAGCCACCCGGAGCCGGCAATCCACCACCGTTGTCCATGCCTGGAAGAGAAGCTGTATTCGCTGGCGGCATTGCTGAGCCATTGTCCATACCAGGTAATCCGGTAGGGGCTTGCGCTGAAGCATCCGGCATACCCGGAAGAGCGCCACCATTATTCATCCCCGGCAAAGCAGCCGGAGCCTGAGCCATAGAGTTATCCATACCAGGGAGAGTTGACGTGGTCGCCGGCGGCAATCCGCCATTGTCCATTCCCGGTAACCCAGGAGCTTGTGCCATGGAGTTATCCATGCCCGGAAGAGCGGATGTAGTGGCCGGAGGTAATCCACCAGCATTGTCCATACCCGGCAATCCCGCCGGAGCTTGCGCCGACATATTGTCCATGCCCGGTAACCCCGGAGCTTGCGCCATTGTGTTATCCATACCAGGCAGAGCAGATCCACCCGGCGCTGGTAATCCACCGCCATTATCCATACCCGGCAAAGCAGACGTATTCGCCGGCGGTAATCCACCGCCATTGTCCATTCCCGGTAATCCAGAAGATTGAGCCATCGAAGCATCCGGCATGCCCGGAAGAGCACCACTTGACGCAGGCAATCCACCAGAGTTATCCATCCCTGGCAAAGCCGTTAAATTCGTAGGAGGTAATCCGCTGCCATCATCCATACCCGGTAAGCCCGGCATGGCCGAAGAGTTATCACCCATCGACAGAGGAGGCAAAGGCGAACCACTGTTATCATTTCCTAAAGACGGCAAAGCTTGCGAAGAGTTATCACCCGGAACAGCGGGCAAAGCGGAAGAATTCAAACCGCCTGGAGGAGGCAACGCTCCCGAATTATTGGAGCCCATTGGTAAACCGGAATTATCACCGCTGTTCAAAGGCGGCAAATCACCCGTGCCGGACGGAGCAGGCGCCCCTAAACCAGACGTGCTATCCATCGGCAAAGCGGGCAGCGTTGAACCTGTTGAGGAAACAGTATCAGCGGAAGACGTGCTGGCTACGGCGCCGCTATCGCTCGGCAAAGGCGGCAGCTCGGGCTTAGCGGGAGTTTCATCCGCAACGGCCGTATCTTCAGCGCCCGGTGTCGTGGCCTTAATCGCTTTACGTTTCTTTTTACCAGCCGCTAACAAATGACCTTTTTTGAAACGTCCCATGGGCAGATCAATCGACATGCCCTCTGGCAAACGAAGACGAATTTCTTCCGTGACTTTTTTAGCCACCAAATTATCCGTCGGGTCGACAGTTAGTTCAATAAATGAAAATGAAGAGGTGTATCTCTGAACTTCAACCACGCGGCCAAAACCAACCGGTTCGCCTTGGGGAGTGAAAAAAGCAAACACATCACCCTTGCTCACGCCGCCCAATGAACCCACATCTAAATAATTGCCGCTATAGCTTTTGCCCGGTTGATCTTTCAGCGCGATCACCTGGCCGCCAATAATGTTTTTGTTATTGAATAAGCTTTTGACCAACGTTTTGGTTTCAACTGAATAAGGCAGCCCGCTGCCAGTAGAAGGGGCCACGCCGTAAGAGGCATAAGTAACGGAACAGACAACAAATAAAAGCAGAGTTTTCAAAGTGCTGTTTAAAATAAAAGAAAGACGCATGAATCCCTCAATAGGTTAGTGGATAAGCTTCACCACATTAGTAACGGCAAAAAAGCCTATAACTTTAGGATTAAATTAGAGTCGAGTTATCAGCGAAATGTAGTTAATGCCGCCGATAGAATTGCTGACGTAAGCGTAGTCAATCTCAAATAAATAGGCCCAAACACCCACCCCGGCTGAGGGTGTAAAACTATCGTTATCAAACTGAAAACCCTTGGTTTCGAAGCCCGCGCGCAAAGCCACAAACTGGCGGTACCAGTATTCCACTCCAAAGTGATAGTTATTCAAGGCTTCTCCGGCGTAAAGGGTATCCACGTCTAGATTAATGGACAACGTACTGCCTGGAACCGGAGCCTGTCCCGCTTCGGTGCGTTTCCCAAACTCTTTGGTGTAGGCTAAACCCAACGTAATGCTCGGCGACAAAACCTGTGTTGGATTAGTGGGAGTATTTGACCAAGACACATAAGACCCGCCTGTAATGTCTCTGCCGACCAAACCAATGCCTAGCTCTTTAAACGGTTTATATAGAATGCCAAAGTCAGATCCAAAACCGAAAGCGGACGCGGTATAAGCGTTTGTCTGTAAAACTTTAAGAGTCGCGCCAATGGCGATTTGATTACCCAACTTCCAGCCGCCCGAAATCAATTCCGCTTTATCGGAATATTGGGTCGTGCCCAAAATGGTTGGATTGCTTCCTGTAATGTCGATACCATCCACGCCTAACTGAAGGTAGCTAAAAGCATAGGAACCAAAATCCGTTTTAAACGCAATATTCGCAAAGTCATAGCTTTGTAAATCAGATTGAGTAGCGTGCATGGTGGTAATTTCAATATCGTCGATCAAAGCTAATCCCGCGGGATTCCAAAAAGCAGCCGTCGCGTCATTAGCGGCACCCACAAAAGCCCCGCCCATCGCTAAAGGTCGAGCTCCCGCCCCTTTAGTCAATACTTCAGCCGTATAATTTACTTGAGCGTTCGCTTTCATAGACAACGAGAAAATAACGGCGATCAGGGCAGTTAGATAAAAAC
>Ga0206920_1078_pt1 | contig 26352 bp, 26 predicted proteins | sample Alteio_BWOrgHeat_65_FD_152934 | JGI IMG/M metagenome (GOLD analysis project Ga0206920, IMG submission 152934) | Enriched cells from forest soil in Barre Woods Harvard Forest LTER site, Petersham, Massachusetts, United States -... | ecosystem: Environmental > Terrestrial > Soil > Temperate forest >...
TTGAAAAAGAACCGCAAATTGCTGAAGATTATGGCGGAAGCTTTGCTTGAAAGAGAAGTTCTCGATTCAACCGACGTGGATGCCTTGATGGCGGGTAAAAAGCTGGCGGCTATCGAGAAGCCGAAGACGCCGAGCAATTCCAAGACTCCGTCGAACCCGACTCCGACGCCGGTGACGCCGAATGTGGTGTTAAAGCCGCAAACCGCGCCTTCTGCGGCGAAGGGCGGATCTATCCTTGGATAAAGCGCGAATCGAAAAAGCTGTCCGTGAGATTCTTCTGGCCATTGGGGATAACCCCAACCGGGAGGGTCTAAAGGAAACGCCGAAGCGCGTTGCTAAAATGTACGAGGAAGTTTTCTCGGGCATTGAGATTGACCCCAAAGACGTAATGACCGTATTCACCACCGAAGGCCACGAAGAGATGGTCATCCTTCGGGACATTCCTTTTTATTCCATGTGTGAGCATCACTTACTGCCTTTTTACGGCAAAGCTCATGTGGCTTATATTCCCCGTAAAGACCGTCTGTCCGGTTTATCTAAATTAGCCCGTATTGTAGAAACGGTCTCCCGCAGACCACAGCTGCAAGAACGCATCACGACTCAGGTCGCGGATACGATTATGAAAGTTCTCAAGCCTTACGGTGTGCTCGTCATTGTGGAAGCTGAGCATTTGTGCATGACGATGCGCGGCGTGAAAAAGCCGGGTTCCAGCATGACCACCTCTGCTATTCGGGGCGTGTTCCGTAAGAGCGCGGCGACCCGCAGTGAAGCCCTTCAACTGATCGGAAAGTAATCACCATGGCGGAAAGAGATAAAATTTCTTTCCGCATTCTGCATCCCGACCCCATCGATTTTCTCCATTCGCCAAACCTGTCGCCGGATCTGATTTGTTCGGTAGAGTTTTCTTCCCAGTCCGAAGCCATTCGTTTTCAGAAAAACCTCCTACTGATTTCCTATTTGCGTTATGTCCGGCTGGAAGGCGCCAAGCCCTTTGAAGTGAAGTGGTCCGTCTCCTGGCCCCAGGCTTTTCTGCTGAACAAAAGCCTGACGGATTTCCCCCAAGTCGTCCGGCAAATCACTGAGGGTTTGAAGGGTTATAACCGGGACGGCTTTTGGTCTCTGCGTCTTAAAAATAACCGGAACTTCTCCTGGAATCAAAAAACTATGATCATGGGTATTTTAAATGTCACACCTGATTCCTTTTCGGATGGCGGACGTTATTTGAATCCCCATCAGGCCGCCGAGCGGGCTTTGCGCCTGCAGGAAGAAGGGGCGGATTGGATTGATATCGGCGGGGAATCAACCCGGCCCGGCGCCAAACCGGTTTCAGCTTCGGAAGAGAAAAAACGGATTCTGCCTGTGATTAAGGCCTGCGTGAAAAAGATCCGCGTGCCTATTTCGGTTGATACCTATAAAGCTGAAGTGGCCCGCGCGGCGGTGGGTGAGGGCGCCCAAATGGTGAATGATGTGAGCGCCATGACGATGGATTCTAAAATGGGCAAAACCATTAGCCTTCTTAAAGTTCCGATTGTTTTGATGCATATGAAGGGCAAGCCCGCGACCATGCAAAAGAACCCGGTTTACCGCGACGTGGTAGGGGATGTGGTCAGCTATTTTCGCGGCAGGCTGGAAGAAGCCCGCCAACGCGGTATCGGGGAAGACCGCATCCTGATTGACCCGGGTTTTGGATTTGGAAAGTCTGATAGCCATAATCTGTCCATTTTGCGGCGGATGTGGGAATTGAAAGTTCTAGGGAAACCCATCGTGAGTGGTCCATCCCGCAAGGGCACGCTGGGACGTCTTTTGGGCGGTTTGCCTCCGGAAGAAAGAGTGGAAGCTACCGCGGCGGCGGTCACCGCGTCCATTCTCAAAGGCGCCGATTTTGTTCGCGTACATGATGTTCAAAGCATGGCCCGTGTGGTTAAAATAGCTGATGCACTTCGCTATGGGGGGTAAGCCGCTTTATGAATAATCTAATTACCCTCTTTTCCAGTTTCCGCCTGGCCGACCTTTTTGACATCCTGCTTGTCGCTTTTATTACCTACCAGCTTTTGCTCCTCATCCGTGAAGTCCGCGCGAACCGCATTGTTTTGGGTTTCGCGGTTCTCTTTATTGTGTCCGTCGTGGCGGCCCAGTTTCATTTGCTGGCGCTGGACTGGCTTTTGAGCAATTTGGGGCCCTTTCTTCTCATCGCGTTTGTGGTGGTCTTTCAGCCGGATCTGCGCCGCCTGATTTCTCAAATTGGCCGCGGCGGTTTTTGGGGCGGAGTTTTCCAGGGCGACGCGGTTTTATTTAAGGCCATCAGCGGCTCAGTGCAAAGCCTTGTGAAAAGCAAAAGAGGCGCCATTATCGTGATTGAACGCGAAGACAGCCTTCAGGGCATTGTGGATAGTGGCACCAAAATGGAAGCCGAAGTTACCGCGGAACTCTTAGTAACCATCTTTGTTCCAAACTCTCCTTTGCATGACGGTGCAGTCGTTATCCGAAACGGCAAAATCGCAGCGGCTGGATGTATTCTTCCCCTAAGCCAAAACCCCAATCTCAGCAAATCTTACGGTACCCGGCACCGTGCGGCCGTGGGCATCACCGAAGAGACCGATGCTTTGGCTGTGGTTGTTTCTGAAGAAAATCACACAATCTCATTCACTATGGCGGGCAAAATTACCCCGGAAATTGACGCGGAAACTCTGGAAGAAATGCTGACGCTGTACGGCGCGAAGGTAGATTAAGGCAAATTTTGAATTGTGAATGTTGAATTGTTGTAGGTTTTATCCCGTGGGATAAAACCATCTTAAATTTAAAATTGAGAATTAACAATTCATAATTCGAACGGAGTTCGTGGATGAAACGCTGGCTCTTGCAAAATATGGGTTTAAAGTTTTTGTCCCTGCTCATCGCTTTCGCGCTTTGGGCTTATGTGGGATCACGCCAGGTATTGGAACAGCGATTGAATCTCCATGTGGAATTCGCCGACATGCCCGCGGGTATGACCTTAGAACCCAATGTGAAAACGAATATTTCGGTCAATTTAACAGGCCGCAAAGACCGCATTTTAGATATCGACCCCGATGACTTGAGGGCGGTCGTCAGTTTGCGCAACGCCCAACCCGGTCAAAAAGAAATTATAGTTCACCCCCGTATCCAGCCTCTGCCCGTCGGAGTCACCGCGAATGTGGCGGACATGACTTTGCACTTAATTCCTCTGACGGATAACTCCAAAAAGTCTAAAAAGAAACGGAGTTCCTAATGGCGACTTTAGGCGTGAACATTGATCATATCGCGACATTACGCCAGGCCCGCCGGGAAGATGAACCTAATCCGCTAGAAGCCGCTCGCATTGTGGAGAAAGCCGGCGCTCACGGCATTACGGTTCATTTGCGCGAAGACCGCCGGCATATTCAGGATGCTGACGTTATCGCTCTTCGGAAAAAAGTGAAAACCCGCCTCAATTTAGAAATGGCCGCGACGGAAGAAATGATCCGCTTCGCCATTAAAATCAAACCGGACCAGGCCACGCTGGTTCCCGAAAAACGCCAAGAGCTGACCACTGAAGGCGGACTCAATCTGGCGGCGGCGCCTGAGCGTTTTGAAAAAGCGATTGATCGGCTTCAGGCTAAGGGTATTCCGGTCTCTCTTTTTATTCATCCCGATCCGCAGATGATTAAACTCTCGGCCTGGTTCGGTGCGACCTTTATTGAAATCCATACCGGTGAGTACAGCCGGGCTTTGCGTGAGAAGGGCAGCGCGAAGAAAGAACTGGCGGAAGTCATTGAAGGCGCCAGGCTCGCTAAAGAAATCGGTCTGCGGGTTCATGGCGGTCATGGACTGACTTATCAAAATGTTTTGCCCATCGCGGCCATACCGGAGATGGAAGACCTCAATATCGGCCATAACATCATCGCCCGGGCTTCCATGGTAGGATTAGAGAAGGCGGTGAAAGAAATGCTGGCCTTGTTGAAAAAGGCCAAACGCGGAGGGAAGAAATGAACTCGAAATTGATCTGGCTGTTAGCGATTCTGGCGGTGGGCGGTCTGGGCTATTACTTGTGGAATCAAATTCCGACTACCCCTAAAGAACAAACTTTAAGCGGTTACAGCCAAACCCTTCATGACTCCGAAATGAGAGCTAAGGTAGCGGCTTCTTCCGCAAACTCGGTTGAAGTGCAACAGGCGGTAAATAAATACAAGACCGACAAGGGCAGCCTGCCCGCTTCGCTTCAAGACTTAGTGCCTGATTATTTGGATCATGTTCCCGGTGGCTTTCAGTATGACGCTTCCACGGGTACTGTTTCCGCCGCTCAGTAGACTTCCTTGAAAAAATCCAAGCCGCTTCATGATGAGGCCGGGGCTTACCGCTATGCCCTTTGGCTTTTAGGCCGAAGGCCTTATACCGCTGGCGGGCTTTTAGAAAAGTTCAACAAGCGGGAACTGCCGACCGCTATCGCCCAAATTGTTCTCGACAAACTCATCGCTAAAAAATTCGTCAATGACGTCAATTACGCTGAGTCTTTTGTGCACGCTAAGGCCGCCCAAAACTGGGGCCCCATGAAGATCCGCATGGGTATGTATAAGAAAAAAGTTCCTCGGGACATTATCGACAAGACTCTGAAGGCTTCTTATTCTTCAGAGGCTGAGGGTGAACAGGCGATAGAGCTGCTGGACCGCCAAAAACAAAGGTTTTTAAGAAAAAAAGAGAAGAAAAAAGGCCAAAGGCTCAAGCAGGCCTTCGAATTCTTGGTGCGAAAAGGCTATTCTGCGTCTGCCGCTCGTCTCGCGGTAGCCAAGGTTTTCAGCTATAATTCCGACCCTTCGGACGACGATTAATAAAAAGAGGTTTTGACATGGGCGTACCCACCACTGGCAGTGAAATCAGACAAGCTTATTTGGATTTTTTCAAGTCCAAGAACCATAAGATTGTGCCTTCTTCCTCTCTGGTGCCCGAAAACGATCCGACTTTGCTCTTGTCCAACGCCGGCATGAACCAGTTCAAACCCTACTTTTTGGGAACCATTCCTTTTCCCCACACGGTGCCTTATGCCGCTTCCTGTCAAAAGTGTTTCCGTACGGGCGATTTAGAACGGGTTGGCTATACAGCCCGCCATCATACTTTCTTTGAAATGCTCGGCAACTTCTCCTTCGGCGGTTACTTTAAAAAAGAAGCGATTGCCTGGGCCTGGGAATTTGTGACCGAAGTGTTGAAGATTGAAAAGAACCGCCTCTGGGTATCGGTGTTTGAGAATGACGATGAAGCCATTGAGCTTTGGAAGAACGCCGCGCAATTACCGGCGGAACGCATTGTCCGTCTGGGCGCTGATGATAACTTTTGGACCATGGGTCCTACGGGACCCTGCGGTCCCTGCTCCGAAATCTATGTGGACTTAGATCCAAGCGCTCCCGCTCCGAAGAGTTTTCAAGAAGCCGCTGAAAGCGGCCGGTTTTTAGAAATCTGGAATCTGGTGTTCACTCAGTTTGACCGCCAGGAAGACGGTTCCTTAAAGCCCCTGCCCAAGCCGAACATCGACACCGGTATGGGATTAGAACGCGTGGCCAGTGTCATGCAAAAGGTTCCCTCCAACTACGAAACCGATTTGATGGCGTCCTTAGTCATGGCTATCGCCAAGGCAGGCAACATTAAATATGAAGTCGGCCCGACGCAGACTTATACCTCTCTCAAAGTGATTAGCGATCATTTACGCGCGACCACCTTCCTCATTGCTGATGGTGTTCTTCCGTCCAACGAAGGCCGGGGTTATGTGCTGCGCCGTATTTTGCGCCGCGCTATTCGCCACGGCAAGTTGTTAGGTTTTGAAGCGCCCTTCCTTAATAAATTGGTGCCCGAAGTGGGCAAATTGATGGGCAAGGTTTATGCCGAAGTGGTCGACCGCCAGCCGCATATCGTCAACGTGGTCCGCGCCGAAGAAGAGCGTTTCTACGAAACCCTCGCTTTGGGCACCGAACGCTTAAAAGAAAAAGTTGAGGCGCTGAAGAAAGAAAAATCTCAAACCCTTTCGGGCGACGAAGCTTTCATGCTTTATGACACCTATGGATTTCCGTTAGACCTGACCAAAGAAATTCTCAAAGAACAGGGCTTATCGGTGGATGAAACGGGTTTCCAAACCGCTATGGAAGCTCAACGTGAAAGAGCGCGTTCTGGCTGGAAGGGCAGCGGCGACGCTATGCTGCCGCCTCTTTATAAAGAGATTTCCGCCAAGATGTCCGCGACCGTCTTTAAGGGCTATGAAAAGATGAAAGACCTGGGATCGATTGTCCAAATCATCCGGGTAAAAGACAAAAAGCACGAAGTGGTCAGCCAGTTGGCTGAAGGCGAATATGGTTTCGTCATTCTCAACCAAACTCCTTTCTATGCTGAAAAGGGCGGTCAGGTCGGCGACAAGGGTGTGCTGCAGGGCTTTAACAGCGCCGAAGTTTCCTGGGCGGATGTGCTCGATACCCAAATGGTGTCTGATACCTTGATCGGCCATTGGACCTTTATGAAGCGCGGTAAGTTAGAGGTTGATCAGAAGGTTGAAGCTACCGTGGAAGAAAGCGAACGCCGTTCCATCATGCGCAATCACACCGGTACCCATCTTCTGCACGCCGCTTTGCGCAATGTGCTGGGCACCCATGTGGGCCAGGCCGGCAGCTATGTGGGCGCGGATCGTCTTCGTTTTGACTTTACCCATTTTGAGGGCGTGAAGCCCGAGCAATTGCGCCAGATCGAAAACATGGTGAACAACCAGATTCTGACCAATATTGAAGTGGCCAAACAAGAAATGTCCTTTGATGAAGCTAAGAAAAAAGGCGCCATGGCCATGTTCAGCGAAAAGTACGGCGAGCGGGTGCGCGTCATTGATGTGCCGGGTTTCTCCATTGAACTTTGCGGCGGTACCCATGTGAACCGCACGGGTGATATCGGTCTCTTTAAAATCCTCAGTGAATCTTCTGTAGCCTCCGGTGTGCGCCGTATTGAAGCGATTACGGGTGAAGGCTCATTGGCGAAGGTTAATCACGAAGAAGAAATGCTCAAAGAGATCGCTTCTTTATTAAAAACTACCGACACTGAACTGAAGAACAAAGTGTTGGCTCTGTTGGATGAAATGAAGGGCAAAGATAAAGAATTGTCCGCTCTCAAATCCAAGCTGGCGGGAAGCCTAGTAGAAGAAATGCTGGGTCAGAAAAAAGAAGTGAAGGGTGTGTCTCTGATCGTCGGACGCGCTGATGAACTAGACCCCGAAGGCATGCGCCAACTGGTCGATACCTTAAAGGCTAAAATTGGCAGCGGCGTCATTGTGTTGGGCAGCGGCAAGCCGGATCAAATCGCTTTTGTGGCGGGTGTGACCAAAGACCTGGTGGGTAAAATTAAGGCCGGGGATATTGTGAAAGAAGTCGCCAAGGTGACGGGCGGCGGCGGCGGTGGAAGACCCGACATGGCGCAAGCCGGCGGCAAAGACGCGTCCAAAGTGGATGAAGCTCTCAAGCAGGTTGTGCCGATGATGGAGAAATCCTTTTAAAAGGTTCCGCGAATGAAGCGTTGGCTGGGGCTCGACTTAGGTCATGTTCGCATCGGTGTGGCACTGTCCGATTCTTTAGGCATGACGTCCCAGCCCTTAAAGGTCATTCAGTCCGAAGGAACTCAAAAAGATCTCATCACTCTGGGCGAGTTGGTTAATGAACATGAAGTTACCCAGGTCATCATCGGGCTGCCGATTAATATGGACGGCACCGAAAGCAAACAAACCCAAAAAATCCGAGATTTTTCCACGAAGCTTTCCGCCCGTTTAAATGTGCCTGTGTTTTTTGTGGATGAACGCCTGACCAGCCGCCAGGCCGAACGCATGATGAGTGAAAGCGGCGTGACCAGTAAAAAACAGCGTGGTAAGGTAGACCAAGTCGCGGCGGCTATTTTGCTTCAGGCAGCGCTTAAGGGCGCGCCTTTAACTGAGGTTCCTAAATCATGAAATTATTCAAACTCTACATCGTCGTCTTTTCAGTGATTTTGGCTGGTCTGGTTTTTATCCTGACGCCTACCTTCTTCTTTTCGGGTGAAGACATCGACTTGCCTGTTTATTCCAAAACCAAAGCCCGGGATATCGCTAAACAGATGAAAGAAAAAGGTATTATCCATTTCGAGGAGCCTTTTCTCATTCTCGCCAAACTCACCCGGGCTGACCGCCACTTGAAGGCCGGTCTTTACCGGCTCAACGGTCAAATGAGCCTCTGGGATGTTTTAACCACCCTCTCCGAAGGCAAGAGCGCGCTTTTGGCGCTAAAAGTGCCTGAAGGTTATACGGTGGAACAAATAGCCCTGAACTTCCAAAAGATCAACGGCGGTGATGAGGCCGACTTTTTAAAAGCCGCGCAGAACCAGGAATTGCTCAAGCGCCTGGGTGTGGTGGGGCCGACAGCGGAAGGCTTTTTATTTCCTGAGACCTATAACGTTCCCCTGGGTGCCAGCTGTGACGAGTTGGTGGAGCTGATGATCCGTCAATTCTGGGATGTGGTGGGCCCGGATTTCGCGGCCAAGTGTAAAGCGCAGGGATTAACGCCCTACAAGATGGTCGTGTTGGCTTCCATCGTAGAAAAAGAAGCCCGCAATCCCGAAGAGCGGCCGATCATCGCCGGCATTCTTTATAACCGTCTGCATCTTCGTCGGGCCCTGCAAGTGAACGCGACTTTGAACTATGTTTTGAATACCAGACACGCGTGGCTTACCACTAATCAGATTAAAAACACCGATACTCCCTATAACACTTATAAATACCGCGGCCTGCCGCCCACGCCCATTTGTAACCCGGGTGCCGCTTCGCTCAAGGCAGTCTTAGAACCAGCTGACGTTCCTTATCTTTATTATGTGGCCGCCGGCGATGGCTCCAGCCTTTTCGCCACCACTTTTGAGGAACATCAAAAGAATGTGCGCCAGGCTAAAAAAGTCCGCCGGGAAAAAAGAGCTCAAGGCACCTCCGCAGAATAAGCGGGACGCTGCGGTCCTCTTGCGGCGTTTAGTCTTAAAATTGTCCGAATCTGCGCATCTCCGAAAAGGTTTTCATGGAAAAACGACAGATCAATTTGGATTTTTTAAGAGGGATGGCCGCGCTTGCGGTTGTGGTGGGTCATCTTCGTACATTTCTTTTGGTCGTCGACAAAGCTTTTTTAATTAATCATCCCATTCTTTCCTTCTTTTACTTTATCTGCGGTTTGCAAGGGCAGGCAGTGACGCTGTTTTTTGTTTTGAGCGGTTATTTTATTGGCGGCGCCATTATTAAAGATAATGCTCGAGCCCGATGGTCCTGGTCCCGCTATTCGATTCAAAGGCTGACGCGGTTATGGACGGTTTTGCTGCCGGCCTTAATCTTGACCTTCGTTTTGGACAGTCTGGGTAAAACGATGGGAGATTATCGTTACTTTAATGGGTCGCAGGATAACTGGATTTGCTTTTTTAAAAACCTTTTCTTTCTACAAACAATTTCGGGCGGGGTTTATGGAACTAACGGCCCGCTCTGGAGTTTGGCGAACGAGTTTTGGTATTACCTCTTGTTTCCTCTTTTTTATCTCGCGCTCTTTGGCAAAAAAAGTTTGAACTATAAAGCGTTGTGCGCGTTGTTGTTTACCGTCTCTCTTTTCTTTCTGCCTGCCAATCTTACCCTTGGCGGGGGAGTGTGGTTAATGGGGGTTGCGGCGTTTATCTGTGTTTCCACGCCAGGGATACTCCGTTGGACGGGGAATCCCTTTTTCTTTATGGCGGCCTGTCTCTTTTTTGTTTGGAGCCTTTATTTTTCATATGGCCAGGATCCCATAGTAAACCCGAATTATCTGGTGGGCTTTTCGACCGCCTGCTTATTGCCGTTTCTCGCCACGCACCGATGGGATGGGGTTGGGTATACGAAAATATCCAGGGTGCTTTCTGATATTTCTTACACTTTGTATTTGGTTCATTTTCCTCTTTTGGTTTTTTTCTTTTACACGCTCAAGATCCCAACGGCTCAAATGCCGTCGTGGAATAGCTGCGCGCTTTTCGCGCTGATTCTGCTGTGTGTTTTAATTTACGCCTGGTGTGTTTGGTATTTGTTTGAACGCCATACCCACGATGTTCGGAAGTTTTGCGAAAGAAGACTGACCCCGGGCAAGTAATGGGATGTTTTCTCAGCATTTCTCTTGCGGTCAAAGGTTTCCTGCCGTAATTTAAAGCATGCCGACTTTCCATAATTCATCTAAAAGAAGTCGGTATAGTACCGATTTCAATCATTCTATTTAACGGAGAATCGGCACATATGTTTATCCAAGGTTTTCACCTGACCCAAACCGATGCTTCGGGGATGCCCATTCTCGAAGACGCTTATTTCTCCTTCCCTGAAGGTTCCTATACAGTTCTCCTGTCCGAAAACGTTTTGTCGGCCACGGCTTTTCTCAAAATGCTGGCGGGTGAATATCATCCGGTCACCGGAACACTTCGTGTTGACCATCAAGACCCTTATACCCTGACCGAATCCCAAAAACGGCGCTGGTTGACTGATGTAGGCGTCATCTTTTCAGACTTCAAATTATTCTCAGACCGCACGGTGGTTGAAAACATTCTTTTCATCCTTCGGGCCAAGGGCTTTTGGGATAAAGACTCCCTCGGCGCGGTAAACATCCTTCTCAATAAAGCGGGACTTGGGGCGAAGGCCAATCTTTTGCCCGAGGCCTTAACCGAAGGCGAAAGACAGTTAGTGATGGCGCTCAGGGCGATGATTTTCAGACCCAGGTTGTTGTTGGCGGACGACCCTTTTCAGGGCGTGGAAGAAAGCGCCTTTAGAATCTTGTTTAAGTTTTTATCCGAGTTGAATAAGTCCGGTACGACCATTGTGATTTCAGCAAGGCAGGCGGCGTTTTTAGAAGAAGCAAAAAAACTAGGGGAAGGCCAGACCATCCGTTGGATGCAGCTCGATGGCGGCAAACTTCATTCCCTCGAGGAGAAGGTTTCGTGAACTTAATATCCCGTCTGGGTTATGTGATCAAAGAAGGATTCCTACAGGTTATCCGCGCGGGCGGGTTGTCCGTGGCGGTCATTGTGATTATCGCGGCCACGCTCTTACAGCTTTCGTTGTTCCTGGGTGTGTCCCGGGTTTTGGATCATGCTTTTTCTTCGGCCAATCAAAAGTTCGAGATGGCGGTCTTTTTATCCGCTTCTACTACCCAGGCGGATACGGCCCGGCTTCAAAACTTTTTGTCCGGCGACACCAGAGTTGAATCCTTTCAACTGATTACTAAAGAAGTGGCCCTGCAGGATTTTAGAAAAGACCCCTCCATTGACCAGATGGTGAAAGCCCTGGGAGAGAATCCCCTGACTGATTCCTTTACGGTAGTTTTAAAGAATGGGGTAGCGGGGGAAGCGGACAGTCTGGCCGCGGATTTAAAAAAAGAATCCCATGTGGAAGATGTGAGCTATGGCAAAGGGGAATGGGAAACCGTCTCTAACCTGGCCCGGGTGATTCGCTGGGCAGGATTGCTCATGGCCAGCCTGGTTTTCCTCACCGCCCTCTTTATTGTGGCTAATACACTGACCCTGGCCCTTTGGGCCCGCCGGGAAGACATGCTTTCCATGGTTCGCCTGGGCGCGCCAGTGTGGATGCGCTGGGGGCCTTATCTTTGTGAGGGAATTATTCAGGGGCTGATGGGTTCAGTGATTGTGATGGTGGTTTTAGAAGTGGTCCGCCGGGTCGCGGGTGAGGCGCTTCAAAAGTACGGCGGCTTCGATATTTTGGCCACCTTGCCCTTTCAAGAATGGCTTAGCCTTTACCTGAATCTTTTAGTGATGGGCGGTGTTATCGGTATGTTGGGCGCTTTCTGGGCGCTTCAAAAGAAATGGGTGAAAGAACTGCTTTGATCCCTCTTTCGCGAAAGTTTCTTCTTACTCTCATGTTGCTGGGTTTGGCGGCTGGATTCGCGCGCGCGCAGGATGCCGAGCCGACTACCACCACTAAGCAATCCATTCTGACCAACAAACAAGGTCTGGCGGATCTTCAAAAAAAGATCAGCGAAGAAAAGAAAAAACAAAGACTTGATGAACTAAAAGAAAAGCATGTTTTGAACCGCATGTACCGGGCGAATAAGACCCTGCATAAAATCCGAAAAGCCAAAGAAACCAATGAGGTTGGTCTTCAGCAGTCCCAGCAGCGTACCGCCCGTCTTCAAGAAGCGGTGGGTCAAAAGCAGGAACAGCTGGAAGAAAGCCGCCAAATGCTGGCCCAGCGTTTAAGAGACCTTTACCGCGCTTCCTTTCACCATCCTCTTCTGGGTGGTTTGCTCGACGCGAATAACTTCACTGATTTTGCCCGCAAACTTAAATTCGACATCATGCTGGCACGAAGCAATGAAAAACTGCTGTCCCAAACACTTCAAGACGAGGCCCGGTTGAAGCGGGATTCGAATGTTTGGATCCAAGAAGCCAACCGCAAAGAAAAAATCCTCAAAACCTTAGACCGCAAAGAAAAGAATTACGACCAGGAACAAAAAAGCCGCCAGGTTTCTTTGGAAACCATCCGTAAAGAAAAAGAAGCCCGTGAAAAAACTATCCGCGAGTTAACCGAGTCGGCTAAAGACCTTCAAAATAAAGTTTCCCAATTGTTGAAAGAAGCGGCTAAGGCGCCTAAAAAGAAAAAAGTGCTGGTTGTTAAGTCGAAAACCACGACTAACGTTAGCAGTACCAAAGTCGAGACGGTTTACGTTCCGGAAGGTAATGGACTTCAGGTGGTCCGCGGCCGTATACCCTGGCCTGTGTCGGGTAAGATCATTTCTTATTTTGGTAAGACGAAAGACCCCCGTTTCAACCTGATGGTGGACAATTCGGGCATCCAAATCCAGGCCGCACAGGGCACACCCATCCACGCGGTGGCCGCTGGAGTGGTCAAATTCGCTGATTGGTTCAAGGGTTATGGAAAACTAGTGATTTTGGACCATGGGAGGGGGTATTATTCCCTCTATGCTCAAGCCGCCAATTTGAACGTTTCGGAAGGCGATTCAGTCGCTTCGGGACAGGTTTTGGGCTCGGTGGGGGATACGGATTCGCTGGTCGGAAGCAGTTTATATTTTGAAATCCGCAAAAATGGAACACCGCAGGACCCCCTTCATTGGCTGAAATACCGGAACTAGACGTCTAAACTTCGGTTACCCGCCACGCAAATACCCCTAGTCTTTCGGAGGATGTTATGGATCGCCGCCCCTCATTGTTGATGACTGCTTTAATGTTAATTGTTTTATCGGGGGTCAGTTTTGCCGCGGGAGCCGCTACCCAAAATTCCCCGGTCACCCGTCCTCAAGTCACTAACGAAGACGTTTATAAATATCTCAACCCCTTCGTCGACGCCTTGGCCATCATCCGTGAAAAATATGTGGATGTGGATAAGACCAACCCCAAAGACCTGATCTACGGTGCCTTGCAGGGCATGGTGAACACGCTGGATCCTTTTAGCCAGTTCATGCCGCCGGATGAATACAAACAAATGCAAACAGAAACCTCCGGCCAGTTCGGTGGTTTGGGAATTGAAATCGCCCTCAAAGACGATCACCTGACCGTCATTTCTCCTATCGAAGGTACGCCCGCGGATAAGGCCGGCATCAAGGCCGGGGACAAGATTGTGAAGATTGGCGCGGAAGAAACGGACGCCATGGGCATCAATGACGCGGTGAAGCGTCTTCGCGGTAAAGTCGGCACGAAAATTACCATCACAATTGTCCGTGTGGGATTGGCGGAGCCTTTTGAAGTGACGTTGGTTCGCGACAATATCAAAATCCAAAGTATTCATTCTTATATGCTTCCGGGCCACATCGGTTATGTGCGCATTACAGAATTTATCGACAACACCACTGACGACATGGTGAAAGCCATTGAGGATTTACAAAAGCAAAACCCGCTTAAGGGGTTGGTGATTGATTTGCGCAATGACCCGGGCGGACTGCTGAATGAAGCGGTGGGCGTGGGCGATTACTTTGGTGAGAAGGGCAAGATGATTGTTTCTACCCGAGGCCGCAGCGCTTATCAAACCCAGGAATTCCATGTGGATGACAGCGACAAGTTTAATAAGAGCAAGCCTATCGTTGTGCTGGTGAATAACGGCAGCGCCTCGGCGGCCGAAATTGTGTCCGGCGCTTTGAAAGACTGGAAGCGCGCGACTTTGATCGGCGAAAAGACTTTCGGCAAAGGCTCGGTTCAAACCATTCTGCCGTTGGAAAACAGCGACGGCGCGGCTTTGCGCCTGACCATGGCCAAGTACTACACGCCTTCGGGTGTTTGTATTCATGGTATCGGTATCGAGCCGGACCTGAATTTGAAAGAACATGACATCTCTGAATCGACCGTCAAGGTTTACACCAAACAGCTTCCGACCAAGTTTGCCGATATGCTGGTCAAGGAAGGGTTGGATGTGACTGAGAATGTGAAGGTCACCGACGAAATGATGACCCGCTTTTATGCCTACGCGCTCAAGAATGTCAAAAAGATCGACAAGGACGAATTGGTGAAAGACGCGGTTTATCTGCGCAACAGCATCAGCGTCGAATTGGTCAGCGATAAGCTGGGCGATAAGACTGCCCGTGAATACGCGGTTTTGCACGATCCTCAAGTGGCGGTGGCGGAGCAGATTATCGATAACGGCGGCAAGATCAGCGCCCAATTGATGGCCAAGTACCCCAAGAAAAAGGACACCGAAATCGCGGGTGAGAAGAAGCTGGAAGAAGAACGGGCGAAGCACAAGTCCTCTGATTCTGATAATGATAAAGATGACAAATAAATTTTCTCTGGTGAAATTGCGTAACAATGAAAGGGGAGCCCTGTCCGGGTTCCCCTTAATCCTTTTAACCCTCGTTTTGGTGGTGGCCGTGTTGGGTTTGCTGGCCCATTGGTTTTTGGGCGGGCCCATCGCTGTTGTGCCGCAGGCGGCCCAACCCACAGCGGTCCCCACGGTCGCGGCGGTCGCGCATACCCAGGATACAGATGTGCTTTGGCACGCCATTGATGCCAAACTGAAAACCTTAGATTTTTCCAAACTTCAAATTCAACCCGCCTCTGATGGAACCGCGACAATAGACGGCAAGAGTGTGGGGACTCATTTAGAACGCTATCGTCTGCCTGACTTATATAACTCTCAACAGCTGGCGGATTTGCTGGGCCAAAACGCGGCTTCTCTGGGAGCCAAGCTGGTGAACCCGGTTCAGGGCAAAGAAGAAGCGGGCGTGGGAACAGTTTATTCCTGCCTCTACGCGGGCGCCGGCCTCAACGCCGTCCAAGTGGATTGGGTAGCGACTTCGAAGCCCCGCATCTGTCTCATCATTGATGACGCGGGTTATCAAAGGGGCGTGGCACTAGAGGCGCTCTATGACTTTAAAGTGCCAGTGACCGTTTCCATTATTCCCCATACCGAATACTCCAACTTCTTGGCCCAGGATTTTCCGGGCCACGCGGTGGAAGTGATGTGTCATTTACCCATGCAAGGCCACGAGCATGTACCGGCTGGCGCTTATAAAGAATATTTGAAGAAGGGCATGGATGTGGAAAAAGCCAAGGCCGAGGTGAAAGCGGGCCTGGCGGATTTGCCGAATTGTAAGGGTTTGAATAATCACATGGGTTCGGTGGCTACGACGGACCTTCGGTTAATCACGGCGGTTTGCGAGGAACTGAAAGCGGAGAACATGTTCGTGATCGATTCCCGTACCTCCGCCAAAGCCATCGTGAGCAAAGCGGCTCATACAGTGGGACTGCCGGTGGCCCAGCGCCAGTTTTTCCTCGATAACACCGAAACGCCTGCGGCTATTACGAAGCAAATGAAACAAACCGCGGCTTTCGCTAAAAAACACGGTTTGGCTGTGGCCATCGGCCACTTTAAAGTCATTACACTCAAAACGCTCAAAGTCATGGTGCAGCAGCTTCAAAGCCAGGGTTATGAGTTTGTTTACGCTTCTGAAGTGGTTAAAGAGTAAACATCTTTAACCACGGAGTTCACCGAGTACACAGAGTAAGATGTTTAAAGTATCTTTAGTTAATGATTTAACTCTGTGAACTCTGATTACTCTGTGGTGAAAAAGGTTTTTTATGGACAGCTTCGTTTTAGGCATTGAGTCTTCCTGCGATGAAACAGCGGTGGCGGTGGTGAAGAATGCCACGCAGGTTTTATCCAGCGAAATTTCCTCCCAGATGGATCTTCATAAACGTTATGGCGGGGTCGTACCCGAAGTAGCTTCGCGTCTGCATTTAGACAGCCTGCCTTTTTTAGTCGAAGACGCCCTGAAAAAATCTAACAAAAGCTTTGATGACTTAACGGGTATCGCGGTGACCGCGGCGCCGGGTTTAATTGGCGCGCTTTTAGTCGGCTTCTCGGCGGCGAAGGCTTTGGCTTTTCGATTGGGTCTGCCGCTGGCGAACGTACATCACATTGAAGCTCATCTTTATGCCGCTCAACTAGACGCTGAACCGATCGCTTTTCCCGCTTTGGGATTAGTGGTTTCGGGCGGGCATACCGAGCTTTATCACATGGCAGGCTGGGGACAATACAAATTGTTGGCTTCCACTCGCGACGACGCGGCGGGCGAGGCTTATGACAAGGTCGCCAAGCTCATGGGTTTAGGCTACCCAGGCGGACCTTTGATTGAACAAATGGCCAAGCGGGCGCCGGAGATGACCAAGAATTTTTCCCGCGCCCGCATGACCGACAAAACACTAGACTTTTCTTTTAGTGGGGTGAAGACGGCGGTGTCTTTAGAACTGCAAAAGAATCCCCCGAAAAATGAAGCTGAACAAAATCAGTTGGCGGCCAAGTTTCAAAATACGGTGCTTCGTGAAATCCGCTCGCGGGTAGAAACGCTCCTTGATGAGGGTCAATTCAAAAGCTTGGTGATGGGCGGCGGCGTGGCCTGCAATCAAGCCTTGAGAGATGCTTTGAGACACGAAACCGAACCCCGGGATATCGCTTTCCGGGTGGCCCCGCCGAAGTATTGTTCGGACAACGCAGCGATGATCGCCGGGCTGGGCGCTTATCAAATTTCCCAAGGAAAAGTGGCGGATTTGTCCTCGACGGCGCTTCCTCGTGCTTCCTTTTACTGAGCCTGTTAGAATAAACCCATGCAAAACATACCTTTTGACTTCTCACTCGGCGAAATCACTTTACGTCTTTTCGTCACCCTTCTTTTAACCGGATTCATCGGTTGGGACAGGGAACGCCTTCATAAACCGGCTGGCCTTCGTACCCATATTTTGGTCGGTGTGGGTTCGGCCCTCATCATGCTTATTTCCACCGTCACCGGTCCGATGGTGAATGGTATCTATCAAGTCGATCCCCGCATTGTGGCGAACGTGGTGACCGGGATTGGCTTTTTGGGCGCGGGCACGATTCTGCATTACAAAGACGGGTTGGTGTCAGGCCTGACCACCGCGGCCAGCCTGTGGGTAGCGGCGGCCATTGGTATGGCGATTGGCTGCGGCTTTTACTCCGGCGGTATTTTGACTACGGTCATCGTGTTATTTGTGCTTTATTTGATGGGATTAATTGATGATTACTATGAAGGCAGGCTTTACCGCAGTGTGACCCTTCATGTTAGGATAACGCCCCATTTGACCGAATCGGCCAAAGAGATTTTGAGGGATGAAGAGCTGGACTTGTTGAAGGTGGAAACTGAGTCAGTGTCGCCTTCAGAAAAGTATGTGGTTTTTCACATCAAGCCCATTTCGATCAACATGGGAAAAGAATTGTCCCGTCGGTTAGCGAAACTGCCGGGCGTTAAAGAGGTTACGTTTAATTCATGAGTGTTCTATCCCGAAATGATTTTGAAGAACAAAAAAAACAGGCGGCGCCCGAAATGGCAGACTCGCCCTGGAGCACTTTGGGCAAACCTGCCCGTGAATTTAATATGGGCCAACTTAAGCTCAATGGCCGTGTATTTCTCGCGCCCATGGCCGGTTATACCGATACCGCTTTCCGCCGTTTAGCCCGCCGTCATGGCGCGGCGATGGTCGTGACCGAAATGGTGAGTTCACGCGCTTTGTTCGGCAATGGCCGTGAGAAGAGTAATGAACTGATGGAATTTACCGAACCTGAACGCCCGGTGGGTGTGCAACTTTTTGGCGGCGACCCTAAGATCATGGGTGAGGCGGCCAAGCTGGTGATGGATGAAGTGCATCCCGATGTGATCGACATTAACTTTGGCTGTCCCGTGGGAAAAATTTTAAAGTGCGACGCGGGCTCGGCGATTTTAAAAGAACCCCAAAGAGCGGGTTGGATTGTGGAAGCCATGGTCAAGGCTACCGAAGGTAAGGTTCCCATTACAGTGAAGACCCGCGCCGGCTATGACGCCATGGACAACGCGGTGTTTGAGGTTTTAGAAGCGGTGGAAGGCGCCGGTGCCTCGGCCTTAGCCATTCACGCCCGTACCCGCAGTCAAATGTTTGAAGGCAAAGCCAACTGGGATGTCATTACCCGGCTCAAACAAAAAGCGAAGATTCCCATCATCGGCAATGGAGACGTGAAGAGCGCCGAAGACGCCTATAACCTTTTCCGCCAGACCAACTGTGACGGCATCATGATTGGCCGGGGCAGCATGGGTTCGCCCTGGATTTTTGAAGAGATCAACCATTACCTCGAAACGGGTAAACCCATGAAGTCGCCTTCGCTCAAGTTCCGTTTGGGTGTGGCGCTGGAACAATTGCAATGCGCGATTGAAGTGAGGGGCGAGCGTATGGGTTTGTTGGAAATGCGCAAGCACCTGACCCATTACTTTAAGGGTTTTGACGGCGCCAAAGAAATGCGCCAAAACCTCTTAACCTCCAATGACCCCGAATGGGTCATGAAGAGCCTGGCGGAGATTCAGGCTTCTTTACCAGCGGAAGATCCCGCTGTGCCGGTGGCTTAACCCTTGGTTTCTTTCCTTTACTCTATCGATGTGGCGGTCTTCCGCTGGATTAACGAAAGCTGGTCGAACGCTTATCTCGATAGTTTCTTTTCTTTTATCACGGATATTCATCACTTCTATTTAGTCATCATTCCCCTGATCATTTATTGGATCATCTGGGGTGGCGCTAAAGGCCGCTGGTTGTCGCTGAGCCTTTTTATCGGGCTTTTACTTTCGGATCAAATCGCGTCCCATGTGATTAAACAATTAGTCGAGCGCAGCCGTCCCTGTAATGTTTTGTCCGGGGTTTTAACCCCCAATGGGCCAAGCAATTCGTTTTCCTTTCCTTCCAGCCACGCGGCCAACATGGGTTCGTCGATGTTCTTGTTGTCGATGGCTTTTAAACCCTGGACTCCGTTGTTTGTGGTCATCGGGTTACTAGTCGGTCTTTCGCGGATTTATTTGGGCCTGCATTACCCCTCAGATGTTTTAAGCGGCTATGCGCTGGGTCTCTTATTGGGTTATATCGTTTGGTGGGGAGTTGAGAAACTGAAGGTCAAATTCTCCCCGGGCAAGCCGAAGGCCGTTAAAAAGACCGCGCCCAAGGAAAAGCGGGGGAAACGTGGCTGAGAAAAACGCCATGCAGCCTTCTACCCTTTATCTGGTAGCCACCCCGATTGGCAATTTGGATGACATTACTTTTCGGGCCCTCAAAGTTTTAAAAGAAGCCACTCTGATCGCCGCTGAAGATACCCGCAACACCTCAAAGCTTTTACTTCACTTCGGCATCAAAGCCTCCAAATTGATTTCCTGTTACGAACATAACGAGATTAAAAAAACCGATGACATTTTAGAAACGCTGGCCGGCGGCGGCTCTGTGGCTTTGGCGACCGACGCGGGCATGCCGGGCATCTCGGACCCGGGCTATCAAGTGGTCAAAATGGTTTTGGAAGCTGGTTTTAAAGTGGTGCCGATACCCGGCGCTTCCGCTCTGGTGGCCGCTTTGCCCGCATCAGGGTTGCTGCCGACACCTTTTACCTTTGTGGGATTTTTACCGCACAAAACCAATGATCGCCGACAAGCCATGACCAAACTCAAATCATTAGAACAAACTCTGGTTTTCTATGAGGCGCCTCATCGGGTGACTGATTTCTTAAAAGATGCCGTGGAGATTTTTGGTTTGAGACAAGCGGTTGCGGCCAGGGAACTGACCAAACTTCATGAAGAATTTGTGCGGGGTACTTTGGAAGAATTGTTAAACCACTTTACGGCGCACGAGCCCATCGGTGAGTTTGTATTTATGATTGACGCGGCCGCGCCCGGCTCAAATGATCGAAAACCAGAATGGGACGGTTTGTCCGTGGAAGAACATTTAGTTCAGCTGATCAAACAAGACGGCCTCACCAAAACTGAAGCGGTTAAAATCGTCGCCAAGGCCCGCCAACTGCCGCGGGATGAGGTCTATCAGGTGGCGACCGGTATTGGTCGTTTAGATAAAGATTAAAGCTAACGGCTGTAACCACTCCCCCGAAGGGGATGTTTTGATCCCCGTTTTTTATTAGGGGAGAAGACACCAAGGCACCAAGAAAACCAAAATTAAAGATTTTTCTTTCAAGCAAAGAACTCTGTTTTCGCTGTTCTTGGTGTATTGGTGTCTTGGTGGTTAAAAGGTTTGTCTTTATTATTGTTAAAGTTCGTGACGATAAAAGTTCGTTCGATTAAGCTATAAGCAGTTCACTCCTCGAACATGGACAGGACTCATTGGCCCTTAAACGATCAATTCTCGGGTTCTTTCTTAAAATCATCATCGGCATCTTAATGGTCTGGGTTGGCTCCGCTGTCGGCTGTGTTCTTTATCAAACTCTTCCGCATATTCCCTGGTTGGAAAAAGAATCGGGCGTCTTTTGGGGCGGGTTTGTCGCTTATCTCCTCATTCACTTTCTGCTCTATAAACCCCTGTTAAGCCACGTCCTGGCCCACGAATTGACTCACGCATTAGCCGCGGTTTTGATGGGCGGCAAGGTTTCGTCTATCGAAGCCTCTGACAAGGGCGGCAGCACGGTCATTAACAAGTCCCATGTGCTCATCAGTCTGGCTCCTTATGTGTTTCCTTTTTACACCGCTGTTACGATTCTTTTCTATTTAGTCGCGGCCCAACCGCATAAGATTTACTTTCTCGCTTTGATAGGATTTACCTACGCCTTTCACATCGCCCTCACGATTTACTCGCTGTCGCATCACCAGCCGGATCTGCAGGATGGCGGGGTCATTTTCTCGTTAATTTTCATTTTGACGGGAAATATGATTGTTTTTCTTCTTCTGATTTGTCTAATCTGGCCTAGTGTCTTGCCTTGGTCTCTAGCTTTTCTGCAAACGTCTCAATGGGTCTTCAGTCTGGGCTTGTCTTTCGCGGCCTGGGCGAAACCCTACCTTGTTCGTTTAGGGGGCCGTACCTCATGATTAAAACCTTCGTTCTCGATACCAACGTTTTGATTCACAATCCCAGAGCGCTCGAAACATTTGAAGACAACAATGTGGTGATCCCGCTGGGTGTTATTGAAGAGTTGGATACTTTTAAAAAGTATGAGGATGAAAAGGGCCGCAACGCCCGTGAAGTAGCCCGCCTGTTAGACGCGCTCCGCAAAAAAGGAAACCTGCAAGAAGGCGTGGCTCTGCCCAATGGCGGCAAGCTTCGAGTCGATATCAGCACCCCCAACATGCATTTACCCGCGGCGCTTTCTCATATCAAAGTGGATAACGCCATTATTGGTATCGCGCTGGCCCTGAAAGAAAAAGGCGAAAACGTTCGGTTTATCACCAAAGATATTAACGTTCGTATTAAGGCGGACGCGCTGGGCGTGCCGGCGGAAGATTACGAATCCAACAAAGTTAACATCGATGAACTTTACTCCGGCTGGGCCACGGTTGTGGTTCCGGACGCGGGGATTGATGAGTTTTACAAAACTGGAAAGCTTTCGTTGGCGGATTACGCGGCGCAAAAACTTTATGAGAATGAGTTCTTGCTGCTCAAGAGCGATATTCACGAAGGCAAAACCGCTTTGGCGATTTACAAAGAATCGACCAAGCAAGCCGGCCCTCTTTGGTTTAAAGAACCTGAAACCTGGGGTATTAAGGCGCTCAACCGTGAACAACAGTTCGCGTTGAATCTGCTTTTAAATGACCGCATTCCCATGGTGACTCTGGTGGGCTCCGCTGGTACGGGTAAAACCTTGCTGGCTCTGGCCGCTGGTTTGTTGAAAACCTTAGACGAGAAGAAGTACCGCCGCATCCTGGTTTCCCGCCCCATTGTGCCGCTGGGTAAAGACATCGGTTATTTGCCGGGTACCAAAGATGAGAAATTAATGAACTGGATGCAGCCTATTTTCGACAACCTGGAATTTATTCTGGATAAGGGTCATTTGCAAAACAATGACACCGAAGAAGTGGATGACAAGGTTCAGTATTTGCTCGATTCTCACAAGTTGGAAATGGAAGCCCTCACTTACATCCGCGGCCGTTCGATTCCGAAGCAATACATGATCGTGGATGAGGCCCAAAACCTGTCCCCGCACGAAATTAAGACCATCGTTTCCCGCGCGGGCGTGGGTACCAAGATCATCCTCACCGGTGACCCTTACCAGATTGATAACCCTTATTTGGATGCCTCGTCTAACGGTATTGTCTATTTGGCCGAACGCTTTAAGGGCAATGAACTCTTTGGGCACATTACTTTGTCCAAGAGCGAACGCTCTCCTCTCGCGGCTCTCGCGGCCAAGGTGCTTTAATGGCCGCCGCTAAACGTTCTTTAATCGCAATCACCATGGGTGATCCGGCGGGCGTTGGCGGAGAAGTTACCTTGAAAGCTTTGGCTTCTTTTCCGAAGTCAGAGTTTTCACGTTATGTGATTGTTGGCGATTTTGATTACCTTCGACAGCTGGCTAAAATTTTTAAAATTAAAATCTCGCTGACTCAAATTCAAAAAGCAGAAGATGTTCGTTTGCTTCGCAACCAAGTCGGTGTTTTGGATTTGGGCGGCGCTGAAAAAGTCGAGATGGGTCAAGTTTCCGCCGCTTGTGGTGTGGCGGCGGTGGATTATATTTTTGAGGCTTCCAAGTTGGCGTTGCAGGGAAAAGTGAAGGCCATTGTCACCGCGCCAATCAGCAAAGAAGCGATTCATAAAGGTGGCTGTGTTTTCCCGGGGCACACCGAATTGTTAGCGCATCTTTCTAAAACCAAGTCTTTTGCCATGATGATGGTGGGCGGACCCTTCAAAATTGTTCTGCAATCCATTCATGTGGCTTTGAAGGATTCCCCCCGCTACGTCACGCCCGCTTTGGTCAGTGAAAAACTAGAGCTCACTCAAAAATCATTGCGCCAATGGTTTGGCATTGCCAAGCCCCGTATCGCGGTGGCGGGGGTCAATCCGCACGCTGGCGAAAACGGCGCGTTCGGCAAAGAAGAAATTAAAGTACTCCAGCCGGTGATCGCCAAGTATCAGCGCAAAGGGTTGAGAGTCTCGGGGCCTCATCCGCCTGACACGCTTTATTACTGGGCCGCTCAGGGTAAATATGACGCGGTGCTTTGCATGAACCACGATCAGGGTTTGATTCCCTTTAAACTTTTAGCTTTTGAGAATGGCGTAAATATGACATTAGGCCTGCCTTATGTCAGAACTTCACCCGATCACGGCACCGCTTTTGATATCGCGGGTAAGGGTGTGGCGAAGCCTCACAGCATGATCGCCGCTCTTAAATTGGCCGAAAAGCTTAGCTAAACTCCGTAGTTTCTTAGTTTCGTTCCTCTACATTTTTCAATCCAATCCAGTTGGCATAGTTTCTGCTTTATACAGAATTGCTTCATTCGATCGGTGTTTTGCCTTGTTAACGGTCTATCGAAGATAAGGCCCCGGTCATTGATTTAATTTTGAGGAGCACTGCCATGGACAACACTTTAAAACCCTATGTAAAAGTAAAAGTATTTGAAGACCCAAAAGGCGAAAGAGGCTTTGAGGGGGTCGGTATCTTGGTTCACTCCTGCGATGTCAGCCTGGAAAAAGCTCAGGCCCACCCGGGTTTGGAACGCTGGGGAGTCGCTTTCCCCAAGGGTATCCAGATTGTAAACCGTTGGGTTTCCCCTCAGCACTTGCTGAAAGAGGCCTGATAAAGGGTTCTTTGAGGGCTGGTTTTGTGGTGTAAATGTGACGATTTGTAGGGCTTTTTGTCAGAAATTGAATCAAATAAGAAGCTTTTGAAGGGGTATGGTTGGGTGGTTCAACCTGCTCTTTGAAGGTAAATTGGACGAAAAAGGGGCGGAAGTAAGGATTTTTGCCATTTGGCCTTTCAGACTAGACCGTCAAAAGGCATGTGGTATAATTCCTGCACTTCAAGTCCTGTACTGCTCAACACCTAGTTTGACGCCACATCGCAGTGAGGGGGCCGGCTGTTTTAGCGGCGAACCGATATTCAAATGTTTTTGTTAAGTTTTAGTAAACCAATGAGAAAGCCGGGAGGCGGACGTGAAAAAAATGAATCAAGCCAAATTATTGATGGGGACGCTGTCACTGCTAGTCATGGCGGTGATTGTCAGCTGTACCCGTAATTTATCCGTCCCGGTGACGGCGGTGGTGAATACCCCAACCGCTACGACTACCAAAACCGCGACGCCGACCAATACCTCCACTGGTCCGACGTTTACGTTTACCAGCACGGCCACTTTAACTTTCACCAGCACTCAAACCAATACGGCTACGCCGACTAACACCAACACACCTACTGGTCCGACGGCTACCTTTACCAACACCTATACCAACACGGACACGCCGACTATTACGAATACGGGAACTAATACTGATACACCGACGATTACGAACACGCCGACGTTGACGGCTACATTTACCAACACCTTTACTAACACCAACACGCCGACGCCGACGAACACTGTGGCTGGACCGCCGCCGACTGCGACCGGCACTCCGAATCCGAACGTATTGTTCGACAACTTTGACGCGGGTCCGTGGGCTGGTTGGACCAGTGGTGGTGGTAACGGCTACATGGTGAGCGTTTATATGCAGAGCGGTGTTTTTAACAACGGAACACAGAACGTATCGACGACGCAAAACGGTACGCCGGGCTCGTTGGACTTGAATGTGACCTTTAGCGCTACAACAGGAACCTTGTTAGAAGCTACGATTGAACCTGATTATGGTACGCCTTTGGATGAGACCGGTGGCACTGGAACCAATCCAACTTATTTGAGCTACTGGATCAATCCGACTGTGACCATGACAATGGCTCACATCTACATCGATGCTCCGGCTGGGACCAATACTATGATTACTAATACAACCGTATTGCCAGCGGGTGTCTGGACGAATGTGGTTCAGAACCTTTCCACTGTGCCAGCTGGGAATATGTCTAGCACTAAGGCGGTTATTCTCGACATGACTAGCGCTACGGCGACGACTGTCGATGTGCTCTACGATGAAATGTACTTCTATCCCTGATTGATTTAATCAGACCGATTCTGAAAAGCCTCTTGGGGAAACCCAAGGGGCTTTTTTGTTTTATGGCTGTTTTTTTGAATTTTGTCAGTTAGTCATACGGATTGGTGTAAAAACAGATCAGCTCGGCTTTTGCGGGTGTCTTTTATAAGGCTTTTTGAAAGAAAGTTTGGCACTGAAGATGCATTAGTTATAGGCGTCTTCGAATATCCGTCAGGAGTGTCGAATGAAACTTACCGTTCAGATGAAAGTCGCTTTTGCATTAGTGATGACATTTACTTTGATGGTTATCGTGAGCTGTTCACGCCCCTTATCCCTTCCTGTAACCGCTTCTGCCAGCACTCCCATTGCTACTGCGACTCCTTTAGTGAATACGCCTACTCCTACCAATACAGTCTGTAATGTAGGCGGCAATACCTGTACTTTTACGGCTACCTCCACCACGACGGATACTTATACAGCTACGGCTACACCCACTATTACCAATACGCCTTTAAACACGAATACGCCCACCATCACTATGACGGCAACCAATACGCCGGTTGTCCCGACAGCCACACCCAACCCTAATTTCCTCTGGGATGATTTTGATGAGGCTCCTTGGACGACGGTTTACCCCTCAAACACTTATCTGGCTTCGGCTTATGTGCAAATGGCCGTGGTTAACTCCATCGCCTCCAATACTTCAGTAACGCACAATAGTTCAGCCGGTTCGATGGATGTGAATGTTACCTTTTCCGCGTCCTCGGGTAATTTGTTGGAAATGACTTTTGAATATGGCCCGGGCGTTTGGGGCGGCGCGACTAATACGCAGATTGGCGGTGTTAACCCGACCAAACTAAGCTTCTGGGTTTACCCTACCAACGCCATGAGTGTGGCCAAGGTTTGGCTATACCAAGGATCTCCTATGGGACCGTCTTCGACTTTTGATTCCACTACGACTTTGGCGGCCAACACCTGGACCAATGTGGTGGCTGACATATCTGGCATTGCGGCTAACTA
>Ga0206920_1079_pt1 | contig 25943 bp, 25 predicted proteins | sample Alteio_BWOrgHeat_65_FD_152934 | JGI IMG/M metagenome (GOLD analysis project Ga0206920, IMG submission 152934) | Enriched cells from forest soil in Barre Woods Harvard Forest LTER site, Petersham, Massachusetts, United States -... | ecosystem: Environmental > Terrestrial > Soil > Temperate forest >...
ACAATGCCGCCAAGAGTAAAGACGACCGCCCGATAGAGGCTCTACAGTGGACGGCGACACTTCTCCCGGCATGGACTTCCACCCGCAACTCTTGCACGAACTTGGCAAAGGCCTCAGTAGACGGCGGCGTCTCTCGATCTGGAATCGGGAAGGACCGGAACTGGATACCTCCCGCTGCACACAACTTTGCCTCTGCTGAGAGACCGAGTTCAGTAGCCTCATCAGGCTGGAGCATAGACACAAGGACATCCACCCCGGCCCGTTTCATGTGGGTCACTTCGTCCTCCAACCAATCATTCCCGCGAGGACGCGGAACGATAGCCAAACGCATCGCGGTACCTGTCTCAATCCAGAAAGGAGTCATAGAGCAATGCTAGTCGCTGCTAGACCTGCTGGATCGCCGTAAACGCCGAGACTGCCGATAATGCAACTCCTCGGAGACGTGTCAGTGCAACATGACTTGAAACGACACGTAACTAAACCACAAGTACAAGGCGATGAGGTCGAGCAGCACCAAAACGACCCGGCCCCTGCCCGAATCGAGGCCTAGAAGTACAAGCGCAATAATGCCGAGCGAACCGCCTCCAAACATGTAGAAGAAAAACTCGCTTCCAGTGGGGTCGATATGCGGCGTACGAAGAGTCGCGAGAAGATAGGCCAAGCGCCTTGAGGACGTTGGCGCCGATGATCTCGTTCGGGAATTTGGCCCTCCGGTATCTCTCGAAGAATTCCTTCATCAGACGTGGCTTCATGATCGCTTCGCGCCGAGCGGTTATGTCCGCCCCTTCTTCCTCGGGTGCGACGAGCTTCTTGCCAAGATCTGTGATGGTCATAGCGTTCGCATTCACGCCGCCCGCCGTCAAGCCATAGGCAATCGACGCACCGGCCAAAGACGGCCATGCGCTGCTGGTAGGGCTTATACCAATTGCAAGCGCTACGTCCGGCGGAGACCCACCTTCACTTGCGAAATTATCGACGATGGCAGCGGCGATCTTCTGCGCCTGCTGGAGGCTGACCAATGGAAACTCAGACTGCTTGAAGTAATTGCGGCCCGCCGCTGTTTGAGAGGGAACAGCTTTCTTTGCTGCAACGGCTTTCTTAGTCGCCGCTTTCTTCGCAGGTTTGTTCGAAGCCACCTAGGGCCTCCTTCGCGTGACATCTCTATTGCGGGTAACCCTATTGATATTAGCGCAACCAATTAACGCGCGGCGACGAAGGCGATCTCGCTTTCAAAGCTCGACATAAGTCGGCCTCTGGTCGGTAGGTGGAGCTCGCGCAAGAGACATGCACGTAATTTTCAGAGCAAGTTGCCTAAGATGTGGGTTTCAGATCATAGACCGCGATTGCAGTTGAGCCAATCCCGCCGATTCCAACCCGGTGCTCGGCCACCTAGCTTTGGGGTGTTCAACCGTGGATCAGTTGACCGAACAAGCGTGAGGAATCGTCTTCCGGTCAACAGAAACTCGTGCGACGCTCTCGAAAGAATGTCTAACAGGGCCTCGGCAAGATGGTATTGTGACGCCTCAAGGGGTCGTCCGGGACCATGAGCGAACTGGTCATAGGAAAGCAGCACGAGGGCAACGCCGCCGACGTAGGAACCTCGATCTCCGTTATGACCTCATCAAGCGCATTCAGATTCATCCCGTAGCAGTCCGGAAAGCTGAGCGCGGAGGACAGGCTCGCGTGCATGTCGTGTTCGGACGACCACTCTTCACAGGCAAGCCGAACAACCTTATACCCGGCCAGTTCCAACCAGGCGATGTCTTCGCCCAAATAGTCTTGCCTAAGTTACTTCGTTATCCCTCCTTCGCGGAGGGCGACGAAGTCGAGCGCGTTCTGTTCGGTCTCAGAGAAAATCGCCATTCGTGGCAATTCTACGACGGAAGACATCTCCCGATTAGACCTCCCCCGAGTTGATCTTTGTTAGCGTCACGTTAGCCAACTTCTTTCCAAGCATGTGCTGCTCAGGAACGACTGGACGCCCGTTGTGAAGGATTGATCGGCCTAATGGTCATGTGCCACACTCAGGCTATGAAGTCACTCCGGTACATCGAACTCAAGAGCGGTCATTCGGACAACGGTCCCGCTTGGATCGGCTACGTGAGTCTGTCCAAGACTGGTCGGACTGTGTATTTCAACGGACGAGGTTTGATGAAGCTGAAAGGCCAGCGACGAGCAGAATCGGGCGGGAACTACGTCGATATGGAGACTGGCGAATCGTTCTGGGTTTCAGGTGTTAAGAAGAATGGTGAAGATCGCCATTGGGCGGGGGCAGGCATAGTTCTGGTTGAGGCCGCCGCTGTGTCTGAATACTTGCAGACAATCGAGGCTAAGGCCCTAGACAAGGCGAAATGTGAAGTGACCGACTCGATCCGCCAGACGGACATCGAGAGGCTCTCGAAGCTGGCAAACGCAGTTGGCAAGGGATGGGGCGACAACCCAGACCCATACTCATTTATTCGCAACGTGACCTTGACTGCAACCAAAGAGTAGGGATTGCGAGCGGGCTGCGGGGACTTGCGCAGGCTGGCGCGGAGCGGCGGGCGGGAGAGCAGCCAAAAGAATTTCCTCAACAGCCACCAAAACAGCCACCGGACCAAAAAGAAGAAAGCCACCTCTTGGGTGGCCTCTGCAACTTGCTGATTTCTATGGTGTTTATGGCTCCTGAGGTAGGACTCGAACCTACAACCCTTCGGTTAACAGCCGAATGCTCTGCCATTGAGCTACTCAGGAGTGTATGGAACGCGGGTGGGACTCACGCGTTCCGCTTCTATTGTTATAGCAAATACAGATAGGTGGGTCAAAGTTTGTGGTTTGCGGATCCAATGGGACACCGAGCTTTGCGCCGTTTCAGAATTTCAGGGGTAGAGCAGGACCGCTATGTTGTAGGCAGTGAACGGAGTCTTCCGGGTACTCGAGCATGCACCTACAACCGCTTGATGGTATTTCCCGGAGTTGAGGCGGCTCTTGAGTTGAGCGGGAAGTTGATTGAGGCTCGAGGCCGTGTAGCGCATGATGTACCACGGCTGACGCTGGCCCGCATAGCCGGTGCTCATCATGCAGGTCTGGCGAGCCTCTTCTGTAGTTTCATCAACTTTCATCCCCGATTGGGCAAGAATGCCTGCAACTGTCTTTTCCTGCTGATTGAGTGTGAGGGTGTGGACGGTGCTTGCGAAGTCTTCAACAGCATAAAGCTGGCCACCACGGTTCACGACGGCGATCCCGACACTATCTACGTTTGGATCCAATAAATTAGCGCGGTGTCCCGGAGAGTGCATCCAGAGGTCGTGGATGATGATAGATGTTGGCGCTTCGCCAACGTTTTCGCTGATCTCGCTGAAATGGGCTCCGGCGCGAGCTCCACGCTCGGCAAGATCTTCTTCCCCATTGAATTGATGAGAGATAGAGGCGTGATTAGCCATCTCGCGAGCGTGGGCAGAGGAAGCTGCAATGAGGACAGGATCGAGGCGGAGAGGTGCGAGTCCCTGATTCGCGCGCGCTTCATTGGCGGCCGCGAACAAATATTGCTCGGCTACAGTGAGATTGTTTTCCGGCCCCACGAGGCTCTGAGCCTGGAGAGTCGCAGCCATGAGGAACGCCAAGGCGAGCGTTTTCGCCAATGGAATCATGGACTTTCCTGCGCGTTGGGGGGAGGGCCGCATAGGGGTAAGTTTAGGTGTGGGGAGCCGAGAAAGTAATACAACTTTCAGGCAAGCGGGGAGGCGTTGTCCCACTGTATCTATCGTCAGAATACGAGGGAATAGTGAAAGGATGTCTGCTCCTTTTGTAAAAAGATTTACAGGTTGCGGACTGTGCGTTTTTACAGGGGAATTTGGGTAGTGGGTCAGTTTGAAACTGACCCACTACCGGAATTGCGATTTTTCCCGCAAAGTTTTTTGTGAGGTAAGTCCGTGGTCATTAGCTTGGTTCTTGGTTGCAAAACGAAGTCGTTGCGTATCGGTGGGTTCGGTCCGAGATGGTCACTCGACCCGCTAAGGGGTAAGGCATTCAAATAGGGGAACCGGAGCTATAGGTTTGTCCTGGTTGACTAGGACTTAAGCTCCGGGAGGCGATCGCGGTAGCGGCGCATGAGGGAGTATAGGGCGCGGGCGTGCCAGTAGCGAGGGATGAAACGAGTAGGTTGGGAGAGAGAGCGGATGAACCAGCCGAGGTAGAACTTGTCGGCCCAGACGGGAATGTAGACCTGGTCTCCGGAGAGGAACGCAATGGCAGCGCCAATGCAGTGGATGGCTGGGCGGTAGCCGAGGTTGCGCTTCAGGTAGAGGCCTAGACGCTCCTGCGTACCGCCGCCAACTGTGATGACAATGTGTTGCGGGCGAATGCGATTGAGCCGTTCGAGTAACAACTCATCTACGATGGGGCCGTTGGCGCTGTACATCGGAGCGAGGTAGATGTTCTCGTCGGGAATGGTGATTCCCTGCCCTGCGAGCCAGTCCCGATTGCGTTGCGCGCTCAGAGGTCTCGCCATGATCCAGAGTGTGTTGCCGGGTTGGCGAACGTCGGGCTGGAGGATCAGCTCGCGAATATATTCGAGGCCGGAGAGACGCTTGATGGGACGCGACTGCATGCGATTCCAGATGAGAACCATGAAGGCGGAGTCCGTAATAGCGAGGTCGGCGTTCAGGATGGAGTCGCGGTAGTCGGTGTCGGAATCGAGATCCTTGAGGGTGGGTGCGGAAGGGACGACGAGAAGACCACCTCTGCGCATGATGTCGATGGCGTCGCGGGCGGAACCGTCGAAGAATTCGACTCCGAGTATGCGGTGCGTCAGCGGAACAGGCGGGGAAGGCTGCGTCAGAGTTTCCTGGATCATGCTGTTGGCTATTTTTTCATAATGCAGAGAACCGGTGAGGCTCATTCTGCCGCGAGACGTGCCGGAATAGGTGCACCCTGCAGGGTGATAAAGGGCATTGGTTCGCAACAAGCTTTGCTCAATCTGGCCAAATCGGACTGCATCTCGCGGTCGTCGGCGAAGGAGGCAAGGGTGACGTCGAGGATTGCAGCCGCACCGGGATTTGCCGGACGTTCCATGCGATAGTGCATCCACTTCCCCTCCCGACGCGCACTGACAATTCCGGCATTGCGTAGATAGGCGAGATGGCGCGATATTTTGGGCTGGCTTTGTTTGAGCACTTCGACAAAATAGCAGACGCAGACTTCACGGCCGTTCATCAGGTTGAGAAGACGAAGTCGGGTGCGGTCGGCGAAAGCGGCGAAGAGGCGAGGCAGATCGAAGGCGTTGGCAGCGCGGACCATATCTTCATAATATACGTCTTGACATATATGTCTATAACTTTATATATTCGCCTTGACGTATACGAGGAGCAGCGATGAGTTCCATGGGCGAGGGTGTGAGAACAGAAGTTAAACAGAAGTATGGTGAGGCAGCGCGCTCCGTCACCGCGACAGGCAGCGTTCAGGCCTGCAGTGACCCGGGATTGCGGTGCTGCGATCCGATCACGACCAATCTTTACAGCTCAGATGAAACACGAGTCATTCCGGAAAAGGCGATTATGGCTTCGCTGGGATGCGGAAATCCGACTGCATTGATTGGATTGAAAGCAGGCGAGGTGGTACTCGATCTCGGCTCCGGCGGCGGCATCGATGTACTTCTTTCGGCGCGGCGCGTGGGACCGACGGGCAAAGCTTACGGTTTGGATATGACGGACGAGATGTTGGCGCTTGCCCGCGAGAATCAGCGAGAGAGTGGCGTTGAGAACGTCGAATTTCTGAAGGGCGAGATCGAGAACATTCCTCTGCCGGACAATTCGGTGGATGTGGTGATCTCGAACTGCGTGATTAATCTTTCGGCGGATAAGGACCGGGTGTTACGTGAGGCCTTTCGCGTACTGAAGCCGGGAGGGAGATTTGCGGCCTCCGATGTAGTGGTCCGAGGGACGATTCCGGAGGCAGTGCGCAGAAGCATGTTGCTCTGGGTAGGATGCATCGCGGGCGCTCTGGAAGAGCAAGATTATCGAGCGAAGCTGACTGGTGCGGGATTTGGCGATGTGTCGATCGAACCGACCCGTGTCTACAACGTGGAAGATGCACGACAGTTTCTAAGTGAAGCCGGCATAGACGTGGATGCAATTGCGGGCCAAGTGGAAGGTAAGTTTGCAAGTGCATTTCTACGCGCGACGAAACCGAACCGTGCATGCTGCGAGCCGGGTTGCTGTGGCTCTAATACAGAAGGCGAGTAACTACCATGACTAATCATTACAACGTTCTTTTCTTGTGCACCGGAAATTCGGCGCGATCCATCATGGCCGAGGCTATTCTGAATCAAAAACGCAAGGGCTTATTTACGGCTTACAGTGCGGGCAGCCATCCTTCGGGATCGCCACGCCCGGAGGCACTGAGACAAATTGAGTCTGCGGGAATGACGACTGCCGGTTTGCGGAGCAAATCGTGGGATGAGTTTGCCGCGCCAGAGGCGCCGAAGATGGACTTCGTGTTCACTGTGTGCGATAACGCGGCCAATGAAGTTTGCCCGTACTGGCCGGGGCAACCGATGACGGCTCACTGGGGTATTGCGGATCCTGCAGCTGTGCAGGGAACGCCGGAGGAGATTAGTCGTGCATTCCGGGACGCGTTTGTTGTGCTCGACCGGAGAATCGGACTGTTTCTTTCGCTTCCTTTGGCGACGCTGCAGCAGCTTACGATACAGAAAGAAATCGAGAGGATCGGCCGGTCATGAAGCCAAGCCTCTTACGACGTGCTGTCGCAGAGTTTATCGGCACGCTGCTGCTGCTCGCTGCGGTTGTAGGTTCGGGAATCATGGGAGAACGACTTTCGGGAGGCAACATTGCTCTTGCTCTGCTCGCGAATACGGTTGCGACAGGGGCGGCGCTGATTTCCATCATTCTGGCATTCGGGCCTGTGTCCGGAGCGCATTTAAATCCAGCTGTAACGCTGACAGACGCATGGCTGGGCGGCACTGCGTGGTGCGAAACTCCTGTCTATCTGTTTGCGCAGACTGCCGGAGCCTTTGCGGGAGTCGCGGCTGCCCACATGATGTTCGGTTTAACTGTTCTTTCCGTTTCAACGCACGCGAGGAGCGGATCAGCGCAGGTATTCAGTGAGTTTATCGCCACCTTCGGTTTGCTTGCAGTGATCTGGGGGTGCGCGCGGACTCGTCCGAACGCGGTGTCGTTCGCCGTGGGTGCATACATTACAGCTGCCTACTGGTTTACCGCTTCAACATCTTTGCGAATCCGGGAGTGACTGTGGCGCGTTCGTTGACCGATACATTTGCCGGAATTCGGCCACCTGACGTTCCTGCATTCGTAGGAGCGCAACTCGCCGGAGGGTTTGGCGCGACGCTGTTGTTCCAATGGTTGGTACCGCGTAGAACCCCAAGACTCAAAAGCTCTCGGGCAGCTGGCTGAGCAACACCTACGGAGTTAGGTTCTTACTCTGGGTCGGATAGCGGCTAAAATTCCTCTCTTCAGATTGTTTGTATTGCAAACAATCTGTTCGCTAATCCGAAAGTAGTTAATTCCAATGAAAAATTTGTACGAAGTTATTGACAGCGATAGCTCCAATCGCTTAGCGTCCATACGCCTTATAAAATCAATTTTTTCCTGATGGAGCGGTCGACCCATCGCGCACTGCAGAGTTGTATTTGTTGACGGTCAGTAGGAGGGAAAGATTATGTTTGCCTTAAGGACTAATTCCATCTCATCTCTTGCCGGAAAGACTTCCCTTTCCTGCCTGCTCTCACTCTTGGTGTTCTTTTGCGCCGGTTCCCTGCGGGCGCAAACGGTCGCGACCTATGGCTTTGAAGACGGAACGGCCCAGGGCTGGACCTCCTTTAATGGCGCGACTACGCCTGTTGCAACCAACGCGACTGCGGAGGCAGGATCTTTCAGTCTGCTCACGACGACAAATTCCAGCGGGGCGAGCAGCGGACCTTCACTGGCGCTCAACAGCATCCTTCTGGCGGGGGCCCAATATACGATCACCGGTTTTGTGCAACTTACTCCAGGTGAGACTGCTACGAACGCCAACTTCACGATAAGGCGGAACGATCCAAGTTGTTCCGGAGGCACGTGCTTTGACACGGTAGGAGCGTTTCAGGTGGCGGTTTCGAGTTCGGGATGGGCGCAGATTGGCGGAACGTACACGGTGAGTGCGACCGAGACGGGCTTGCAGCTATACGCCCAGCTGGTCGGGCCGACGACCGCTCAGTCGTTTTATCTGGACAATGTTGTGATCACTGAGACTGCGCCGCCTCCCGGTGGAACTCCGATCGCGAGTTATACCTTTGTCGATGGCGGACTGGATGGGTGGGCTCCGTTCGGATCTTCGACGCTGACGAACGCTGTGCCTCCGGTGCTCGACCCAACTGGTAACCAGCGGGCGTTGCTGACAACGAACCGGACTGCGACTTTTATGGGGCCGAGCCTGAATCTGCTGACCGTGCCGAATGTTGTGGCAGGTGCGACTTACCAGGTGAGTGCGTATGTTCTGCTTGCCGCGGCTGACAGCAGCAATCCGACGGTAACGATGTCGACGAAGACGGCTGACTGCGCGACTTCGGGAGCATTCAGCAATCTTGCAACTTCGGCGGCGCTGTCGAGTACAGTGTGGACGAAGGTGCAGGGGACTTTCAGCTTCAGTAATGTACCGGGGCCGCCTACAGGGCTGACACTTTATTTCCAGTCGAGCAGCGCGACAGATTCGTTCTATATCAGCGATGTTGTGATCGGCGAGCTTGCGCCCCCACCACCGAATCCTAGCCAACAGGACAATACAGGAATTACCTCGACCTTCGAGGATGGCGGGCTGGATGGATGGAGTTCGCGAACGGGCAAAACACTGACCAACTCGACCACCGCGGCGCATAGCGGAACACATAGTTTATTGGTTACAGGAAGGAGCGCGAACTTCGATGGGCCACAGATTAATGTGAGCAACAAGATGTATCAGGGTTCGACCTACAACCTGAGCGCGTGGGTGTTGCTAACGCCGACAGATGGCTCGAATCACGTGATCAACATGAGCCTGCAGACTACGCTGAACGGCGCTACGAGCTTCCCGAGTATTACTCCATTCCCGGGGATAACTGTGCCTGCAGATGGAAACTGGCATCAGATCAGCGTCAATGGGTACAACATGGCGAATGCTTATGATGCCGGGACAGCGTTTGTTTATCTGCAGACTGTTCCGCCGTCGGGCACAGACCTTGTGTCGTTCTACGTTGACGATTTTCAATTGAGCTACGTCGCTCCTCCGACGATTCAGACGGATATTCCTTCGATTTATAAGACCTTCTCGCAGTTCTTCCCTGTCGGAGCAGAGATTGATACGACGGATCTGTCCGGACCGCATGCGCAATTGTTGACGATGCACTTCAACAGCATCGTCTCCGGCAATGACATGAAGTGGAGTTCGGTGGAGGGCACAAAGGGGACGTTCAACTACGCCAATGCCGACAGCGAGGTTGGCCTGGCAGTGTGCAATGGCATGAAGATTCGCGGACATAATCTGGTATGGGCGACGGGAGCGCAGACTCCTGCTTACGCAACGGGCGATGGAACGAATTCACCCGCAAATCAGGCTGTCGTGACCGCGAATATTCAGGAGCATATTCAGAATGAGGTACAGCACTTTGGCACGAACGTGTATGTGTGGGATGTGGTGAATGAGCCGCTCGATCCCTCGCAGCCTGACTGCCTGGCGCATGGACCGTTCTATAACGTACTGGGGAAGAGCTATATCGATATCGCGCTGCAGGCGGCGAGGCAGTATGCCCCGGCGGGGACGAAGCTGTTCATCAATGACTACAGCACGACCGATCCGAACAAGCTGGCTTGCCTGGTGCAGGTGGTTCGGGATCTGCGTAATCGCGGGATTCCGCTGGATGGCGTTGGGCACGAGATGCATAACGCGATCAACTTCCCTTCGCCAGAATCGATGGTTACGGCGATCGATACGGTTGCAGAGAAATTTCCGGGGATCGAGCAGCAGATTACCGAGCTGGATATGAGCGTCTACAACGGAGGCGACAATACCTCGAACTACGGCAACAATATTCCTCCGGCAGTACTGGCGGAGCAGGGCTGGCTGTACGCGCAGTATTTTGAGGCGTTCCGACACCTGCGAAGAAAGCTAAGCGCCGTTACGTTTTGGGGCTTCGCGGACGATGACACGTGGCTCGACGGTTTCCCGATTGCCCGGACTGATTATCCGCTTCCGTTCAACATGGGATTGCAAGCCAAGCCCGCATACTGGGGAATCGTCGATCCGAAGGAGTTGCCGGGCTTCGGGTTGAAATTCTCTGCATCAACGAAGGAAGGAGAACACGATACTCGTACGGTGACGGTCACCGCGACTAACGGCGACGTAGGACCCGCTTATACAACTGAGCTCACCGGCTTCAAGCTGACGCAGATCTTTGGACAGCGATGCAGTCCGAAGATTACAGCGCCGGGCAGTTTCCCGATTGCACTTGGCGACATAGCGACAAGCGGCAATGCAAGCGCTGCGTTCACTGTCGACGTCGGCAGCTGCCATCAGGATTCACTCTTCGTTTTGAGTGTGCCATGGAGTTCGGCTGTCTACCATACCGGCAGCTTCGAGACACTCGTCGATTTCAAGAAGAAAGAACGAGAGAGGTAAAGGAATCACTTTTCTTGAGGCGCACTGAAGCGATCGGATTCGACGATAAAGGGTCCGATCGCTCGCGGTCATAGCGTCTGTCTACTCGACAGATTTCACAACAGCCAGCGTAAAGCCATCGTAGCCCTTGCTTCCGACAGTTTGCAGAGCCGTCGCTTCGATGTGAGTGTTGGTGGCAAGCATCTGAAAAAAGCGGCGGACTCCCTGCACTCGTGGATCGGGGTCCTGAGGGTCAATCACAGCACCATCGCGGATTACGTTGTCGGTGACGATGACCGTTCCTGGTCGCGAGAGGCGGAGCGACAGTTCGAAATATCTAGGAATGTTCTCTTTATCCGCGTCGATGAAGATGAAATCAAACGGAGGCGCTTTTTCGTCGAGCAGGCGCGAGAGTGATTCCATCGCGGGACCGAGCCGAAGTTCGACCAGAGAGGAGAGCCCTGCACGATCGATGTTCGCCAGGGCGACTTCGGCGTGTTTGGAATCAACTTCGAGCGTTACGAGTTTGCCGACAGGAGGAAGCGCTCGCGCCAGCCAGATAGTACTATAGCCGCCCAGTGTTCCGATCTCGAGGATTCTTTTGGCACCCTTAATCTGCGCTAAGAGATGGAGCAACTTCCCCTGGTTGGGCGCCACGTCGATTGTGGGAAGACCAGCGCTGATGTTTGCTTGCAATGCCTTATCCAGAACAGAGTCTGAAGGAATGAGGTTCTCGACCACGTAACGATCAACTGCCGTCCAAAGCTCCTGAGTCATTCCACAAGCGTAGTGACCGCAGATTTTTTTAGCAAGCCAGAGCATTTTGAAGAGGAGAAAATTTGAGTGAATTAGACTTATCCGACACGAGGAGGATGCACTCGATGAAATTGAATACATATCTGAACTATGGCGGGAAATGCGAAGAGGCTTTTCGGTTTTATGAGAAGAACCTTGGCGGAAAAATTCTTTTCATGATGCGCTTTGCGGATCAACCAGATCCGAAGAACGTTCCGCCAGGATTGGAGAACTACGTTCTGTACGCAAACATGGAGATCGGCGAGACCCAGTTGATGGGTAGCGATGTACCGCCAGAACGTTTTCAACCGATGCGGAGCGTCTATCTCTCGCTTGGCGTCGACAGCAGCGAGGAGGCCGAGCGGATCTTTGCGCTTCTGAAAGATGACGGCGAGATTTTTATGCCGATGGCGGAGACCTTCTTTGCGTTCAAGTTTGGAATGTTGCGAGACCGGTTCGGGACTTCGTGGATGATCCTGCATCAGAGACCGATGCCTTCCTGATCCACGGTATTGAATCGCTAAGAATTATCTCTTCGGCTGATTGACGACAATGCGAAGCAGGTGAACAGGCTCGTGCGAGGTTCCGGTTATCGAAGCCGAGTCCGAGCTTGCCAACCACTTGATACCACCGTCGGGGATTGATTCGGAGGATGCACCTGTCGTCTTGATGACAAAAGACGAGAGCGCTACGAGCAACGATGGTGAGGCAATGGGCTCGATGGTGCATGGAGCTCCAGCGTTACAGATAATGCGCTCGAGACTCAATTTTGGATTGGTGTACTCGACAGTATCTCCGCTGTGAAGAGGCGCGGCGGGAGCTTTGCCGCGGAATTCCTTGAGACCATTGTTTTCGCCGATTGAAATCTTCTTAAATTCGATGCGCAGGAAATCGGATGTTTGGCCGCCGAGGTTGTCGACACTATGTCGCTCTTTGCGCCCCGGACTGACGCGAAAGTTTCCCTTGACTGTAGGGGGGCGGGTTTGTTCGAAGGGCGGTTTCTCGTCGTGGATAAAATGCACGGGACCTGAATCACTGAGATAGACATACACGGTGGCGAAACCGGAGTGATCGTGCACGCCGACATGCTCGTGCGGACCGTAGTGGACGCGAATAACGGTGACAAGATCGTTGTCCAGGGCGATGCTGTAGTTTTTGGGAAAAACAACCACAGGGTTTTGCGCGACGGCCGCGCCGGTGGAGAGAGTTGCACAGACGAGGAGAAGTCTTGCCGTTCGGAGCATTACTCGCAGTATAAGAGACAGCTTGTAAAGAACACAGATCAGGTGGTTTTTTGTGTTTCGTTTTTGTGTAACAGATCGATGACGGTTTGATAGAGGCGGTTGCGCATCTCGAAGCGGTCGTTGGCGCGGGTGACATAGCGGACGACAATATCGACTCCCGAGGCTGCAGGGCGCATATCGACTGAGGGGGTGGCCTTGAACTGAGTGAGGCCGTCGGTGTGCGCTCCGCTCTTCCACTCGTGCTCGGCCTGACTGGCGTCTTTCTCAGTTTCCCTGGTGACCGTGTTGTGGATGGCCTCGATCGTCTTGCCTGAGTCGATGCCGGGTGGGATGTTGACAGTAATCTCATCCCACATCCACTGACCGGTGGTAGAGAAGTTGAAGTACTGACCGGTGATCGCAAAGTTGTTGATAAAGGTGACACGGCGGCCGGTGGGATGGCCCTTGTCGGTCCAGTTACCAGTTTCGAGAAGGGCGGTGCGGAAGAGACCGATCTCGATCACCTCGCCACCGACACCATTGATCTCAACCCAGTCACCAACGCGGATTCCGTTTTTACCCATGAGGATGAACCATCCAAAGAAAGCGAGGATGAAGTCCTGGAAGACGACGGTGAGTCCGGCAGCGCCGAGGCCGAGGATGGTTGGGGTTTGGCTCGGTGCTCCAAAGAGGATGAGCAGAATAAGGGCGAGCGTGATGATCTGGATGGTGAGTGTAGCGATCGTGCGAAGGGTATGGCGGCGGCGCCGATCCATTGCAGTACGCTCGAGAAGGGTCCGAACGCCGGCGGAGAGAAGCGCGCTGCAGAGAAGGATGAAGGCTATCCACGCAAAGGACTCAAGCGCGAGATGGGCGACGATGCCGTGTTGAATCTGGAGCTGCGCAAGCCATTTGGTGTAGACGGCAGAGAGCTGAGTTTGCGTTTCCAGCTGGTCTTCGACGATGTTGTGCATCTGCGCGAGAGAATGTGCCTGGGTCATGCGCGCTACGCGGTTTTTTGTGGCGTCTGACTGGGCGTCTGTTGAGTTGACGGCGGTAGTCGCAGCAGCGGCTTGCTTTTCGAAGTCGTCATGGAGTTTAGTGAGGCGAGCGACGTCAGCATCGGTGTCGGTTTTGGCCTGAGAAACAAGGGCCATGCGGGTGCGTTGATCGAACCAGGAAGAGATGCGGCCGGCCAGAGTTCCACGGCGAGTGGAAGTAAGGATGGCGATTTGTCCACCGCTGGCTTGTGAGTCGTACTTCTTCATGACAGCCTGGCGGGCGGTGAGTTCCTGTTGAATTTGAGGGCGCTTGTCGCCGCTGAGACGTGCAAGCTGTTCGTTGGCGTCCGCGAGCTCGTCGTTATCGAGCTGGAGCTGGGCTTTGGTAATGTCGAGGTCGTCAGATTGCGCGATGGTTCCGTTGGGTTGTTTCAGTTTCGCGGTGAGATCGTCCACTTTGCCCTGATCTTCTTTGGCCAGAGCCTGGAGTTGGGCGACTTTTTGCTGTGCGGCGAGAGCATCGCCCGTGAGGGTGCGGGATTGGAGGGTAGCTTGGCGCAGAGCAAGCGCGAAGGCCTGATCGATGTCATGGTCAGCAAGGCGCTCGGCTTCGCGGGCAAGGGATTGTTCTTCGGCAGAGACCGCTAGCGGGGCGAGAGACGCGATGGTGTCCCATGGCCGCTGGTCGACAAGAGTATTGTGCGCAGCAGCTCCGCGCCTGCCTTGACGGGATGGCAGATGAGCCACGGAATCACGGGTCCACCATAAGGCCACGATGCAGATGACAAGGATGGCTGCGGGAATTGCGATGGGGAGGCGGCGAAGAAAACTCATCTTTCAAGTTTAACGGGGAAACAGGGTTCCGGAGCTCTTGAGAATGGCGGGGATGTAGGATTGTGGCGTGGAAAGACTTGGTGTAACAGGAAATGTTGTTGACACAATGAGACGACAGCCGTTGGCGACTGTGGGCCTCGCCCTGCTGGTTGTATTTGCAATATGTGCTGTGTTTGCGCCATGGCTGGCACCAGAGGATCCGGCGAAGCTTGATTTGACCGGGCGATTGATGGGCCCGTCATGGGCGCATTGGTTTGGAACCGATGAGCTGGGGCGAGATATTTTGTCGCGGACTCTATTTGGGGCTCGGATTTCGCTGATTGTTGCGGTCAGCGTGGTCGGGCTTTCGCTTGCTGTCGGTCTGGTCGCGGGGGGACTGGCGGGATTTTATGGAGGGTGGACTGATACTGTCCTCAATGTTTATGTGACGAATGCATTTATGGCGCTGCCAGGAATTCTGCTAGCGATTGCGTTTGTCGCGTTCATGGGACCGGGGTTAGGGAATGTGATTCTAGCGCTGGCGATTTCGGGATGGGTGGGATATGCGCGGCTTGTGCGAGCTCAGGTTATGGCGGTGAAGGAGCGCGAGTTTGTGGAGGCGGCGCGGGCGTTGGGGGCTTCAGATCTGCGAGTGATGAGTAGACATATTCTGCCGAATATTCTGCAGCCACTGATTGTGCAGGCCGCGATTGGAATGGCCGGAGCTGTGCTGGCAGAGGCTACGCTGAGTTTTCTTGGGCTCGGGGTTCCGCCGCCGACGGCGAGCTGGGGTTCGATGCTGAATGATGCACGGTCCCATCTGTTCGACTCGCCGCATCTGGTTTTCTTTCCGGCGATGGCAGTGATGCTCTGCGTGCTTTCGTTTAATTTTATTGGCGATGCGCTGCGGGATTGGATGGATCCTCGGACTCGGATGAGCGTCGGAATTTAGGGCCAGCAGGGCTATGTTGTCTTGGATTTTCCCGTTGTTCCCCGAAGAGAGTAAGATCATCGCCGCTCAGAAAAGGGTTCGAATGCGGCGCCCGATGTTGCAGCGGCGTGGGCAAGCGAACTTTCTTTTACGACCCCCTCGGGCCTTGGGAATACACAGAAAAACTCATGGAGATTCTATGGCACAAGGAACATTTGCGAAAGATATTCAGGACAGCGATTCCCTGCAGATCATTGGAGTAGCGGCAAATATATCCGGGATCATCTCCAGCGGACTGGCGATCTATTCCTTTATTGACGATCTGGGACAGCCTACGAATCAGGACTTGCTGAATGCGATTCAGGATTTGCAGCAGACTTTGCAGAGCGATTTTACCCAGTTAGGAAATCTGATCGCACAGCAAATTCAGATTGTTGTCGATACCGTAAACCGAGACGCGATGGCGACGGCGCTCGCCAGCTCGGATGTCGCGACTGCGAGCATTCAGGACTTTCTCAGTAGCAAGAACCAGGCGGCACTGGAGACGGCCAAGAGCGAATCGATCGCAGGAGTTCAATTCTTCATCGAACTCAATCTGAGCTCGGCTGCCGACCTGGCGTTCTTTCTTCCTGGGTTTGTGAAAGCAGGAACAATGAGGCTCTTTGTGATCGCTTCGGAGCCAGCGAGCCTACGAGAGCCGAAAAGTGTCGTCGTTAATGGCGTCACCGCGATGGTGGCGCTGCTCACCAGCATGATTAACTCCGCCATCAATACGGTCACGGCGGCTCATACCGTCAGCGTGAAGAGTCACACTATTCAATGTCCAATCCTTGCGCGGGTTGAGGAGGACGCCGCATCTCCATCGGTGGGGAAGACCAAGACGGTCACGGTTATCGATGGCTACTCCCATAGTGAGCACGGGGTGAGCCTGGCGTACTTTGACGCGCAGAAGGGAAACCCTCCATGCGAGCAGCCCTCCGGCCTTGAGAAAGGCGCGCTGGCTGCGGCTGAGCTATCGCGAATTCAGGGGATTGCTGCCGAGCTGGCCTTTATCGGCGTCCCAGGCTTCCAGCAGATTCTGCAATCGTGGAAGAATTTCGTCACGGCGCCGATCACGACGGTGATCGATCTGAACGGCAAATGGGCGAGCGGTGGTGTTACGGGGCCCGTCATCGCTGTCCACAACAACGCCATCTCGATTGATATGTCTTTCTATAAGCGGCCGTCGGCCTTTGGCTTGGTCGTCGATGGCTCCGACATTATGGTGACGTTTCCAGACGACAGTACCTATACCGCCAAGCTTGAGGCACCCAATACGATCGCCTGGTCGAATAATTCCACGTGGACGAAGGTATAGACGGTATTCGCAGAGTGAGCGGTACCGACTTCCGTTATCGGGATTTTGAGAGATTGAAGCGGAGAGAGGTGAGTTCTGGGGAGACTGAAGCCACTTTGGTGTCCATGTAGCCGAGAGAGCGCAGAGTGGAACGAATGTGTGATTCGTTGAGAGGATGGCCTGGGCCTTTGCGATAGATAAGCCAGATTGGGATGGATCGAGCGAGTTGGGCTTTTGCTTCTTTCAGGGTTGCGGCGAGTGATTCCGGCGTGTCGACGCGGGCGAGGATGAGATGGGGATTGCGTGCGGAGACTTGTGCGGCCGATGCGATGGCGGTAGAGAGCGCGCGGTCAGAAACGTCACCGATCGTTCGCACGATTTTGCCGGTAATGCCCAGCTTGTCCGCGAGAGATGGAAGTGGGGTTTTGATCTTCTTTGCCCAGCTTTCGGCGGTTTTGGCTCCAAGATGGAGTTGAAGTGGTTTTTTGTCGATTGTGAAGCAGAGGCATTCGGACTGCACTTTGACCTTTTGCAGTGCGTGGAAAGGCGCAGTAAGACGGATGTCGCCGCGGAGAATGATTTCATTCGTTTCGAGGAGCGCCTTCACTTTGGCGGTGGTTCCTGCAAATTCGCACTCGCACAGAGCTTCACGTCCCATGGATGATCTCCTCACAAAACCTTTTGGTTACAAATTGCAGATTTGCGATTCTCCGCTATTTTCTCCACACGAGACAATGTTTTGACGAAACTTTAGCAGTAACGGCAACGTTTATCTGAGAAGCGGGTTCTCCGATATGCTGGCCTTGAGTACCTGAGGTCCCATTGTGCGAAAAAGCATCGTAACACCTGAAAATACGAGGGCTGTGCCAGCCGGCGGTCAGTGGTTTGATCTGGAGCAGATCGCTCACGTGGAGATTACGTCTGAGGACTCTAATTTCCCGATCGAGAACGCGCTTGGGAGTGGTGAAACCACGGGCTGGCGAGCATCGACGCCCGGGCCACAAGTCATTCGGTTGATCTTCGATGGGCCGCAGACGATCCGACAGATTCAGGTACATTTTGTCGAGCGCACGGTGGAGCGCTCCCAGGAGTTTGCGATTTTTGCAGGTAGTGCGGGTGAGTTGCGTGAGGTAGTGCGGCAACAATGGAGTTTTTCGCCGCAGGGTTCGACAGAAGAGATTGAGGACTATTCGAAAGAGTTGGATGGGATCGGGGTGCTTGAGTTGCGAATCGACCCGGACAGGAGCCATGATCCTAAGTTGAGCAAGGCGTTTGCATCACTGCAGAGTTTAAAGGTGGCTTGACGCTTATGTTGATTGGTGTGATCTCGGATACGCACGGATTGTTGCGCCCAGAAGCGGTGGAGGCACTCCGCGGAGTGGAACATATTCTTCATGCAGGTGACGTAGGGGATATTACCGTGCTGGAGAAGCTGCGTGAGATCGCTCCGGTAACGGCGATTCGCGGAAATGTAGACATCAGCGGTGAGTGTGCCGAGCTGCCTGCAACGGATGTGGTGGAGTTAGGCGGGCAATTGTTCTATCTGGTGCACTCGGCGCACGACATGGATATCAGTCCGTGGGCTGCGGGCGTCGCAATGGTGGTGAGCGGTCATTCGCACAAGGCTTCGGTGGATGTACGAGAGGGTGTGGTGTTTTTCAACCCGGGAAGTGCCGGGCCTCGGCGGTTTTCCCTCCCTGTAACAGTGGGGTTTGTCACGGTGGAAGAGGGGGTAGAGGCCAGCGTGAAAGAGCTAGTGGTGAAGTAGAAAGATGGTTCTGTGCCGCATGAACTAAAAAGTTTGGAAGTTGACCTCTACATTGAGCTCTACGGGAACCGGTTGTCCATGTTCCATCGCCGGTTTGAATCTGTACTTCCTGACCGACTCAACCGCTTTCTCGTCCAGACCCTGCCCGATTCCGCGCACAACGCGCACATTCGTCGGATTGCCGTTCTGGTCAACGACCAGATTGACTAGAACATTGCCCGCGATGTTGGCGTTCCTCGCTTGCTGAGCGAACTCAGGTGCAACTGAGTAGATCAGCACGGGCGCTGACACGTCACCACCGATACGTCGGAGAGCGCGATCATCCCTAACGGTGAAGCCCGCGGGAATGGTGAAGATCTTTGGGTCAGGCTCCGCATGCGAGGTGATCGCCAGATGAACGTCTTGAATCTCGCCGTGCGGATACTTGCGGAGTTCGGACAGATCGACTTTGAGATCCGCGGAGCGCCAAAATTCGACTATCGACGAATCATTATTCTTGTCCGTGGTTTGGGAAGGACCGGGAGCGTTGAGAATGGAAGTTTGAGTGATCCTGGTACCGGTCGCTGTGAGGCCGTCAATGACCCGGGATCCGAGGTCTTCCTTCACTGACTGCTCGGTAACAGGAGTCGTTTTAGCGACCTTGGCAGCGGGGAACGGAATGATCCTGCAACTTTTTGTCGAGAGATCGCATTCGGTGATGACGCCTGCGCCGGGGTCGTGGAGTGTGATACGCAAGGGGGTGGTCCGAGGATCTCCGGGATCGACGGTGAAGCAGTGGGTCTCGTGATAAGTACGCCCCTGACTATCGCGTGCAACTGTTCCAGTGCATCGCGTGGTGACTGCTCTATCGTTGAGCTGATGGGCCCAGACAATGGTTTCTTCGCCCGTGAAGGGCATGCCAGGAACCGCGGACATCGCAACCCCACCAACGTTCTGGGCGTACAGAGCGGCAGAGAGGATTAGAAGTAAAAGAAAGGTGCAGTGTCGCATACGAGGCCCAAAAGTCCCTTCATAGCTACCGCGGGAGGATAACATTTGTGGATCGTTTTAAGCGTGCGAGAATAAGCGCACTCAAATGGTCCTGCCCTCGACAAGTTCATGGTCAAGGTGACGACGCAAACAGGCTAAGATCAGCCGGGTCGGCAAGGTGCCGCAGAGTTAGTTGTCGAAGCGGATTGTGTTGAGGATGGACTGCATGCGTTTGCGGACGTCGTCGAGTTCACGGTCGGTGATGTCGCGGACCCCGCTGACTTCACCACCGCAGAAGTTGTTGATGACTGCGTCGAAGCGATAGCACGCGTCACCGTGTTCGGTGGTATAGATCTCGTCACGGGATTCGGTGCAGATACCGCCGTGCTCGTCGTAGCCATGGGTGAAGGGGACACCGGCGACCTGGGTGGTCGCGACGGTGTGGGGGGCGCGGGCGATGGCCTGCGCAGCGCACTGGTTTGCGGAGACGTTGGGGGTGACACTGAAGTAAAAGAGCGCTCCGCTGAAGGTCGATAGCGGGTGGGGGTTGAAACTGATGGTGGCGACGGCGCGCATCTGGGCGGTGTGTGCGGCGTTGCGGGCGTCGAGGCGGAAGGTGCTGACCGTGCCATCCCGGCGGTCGACGTTCCAGGCAGGGGGGATGGTGAAAGAAACGCCGTAGCGCGGGTCGTGGAAGGGCCGCGCAGGGGGGGTGTTCGGCTCCGGGGCCGCAGGCTTCGGTTTGAGGAAGGCAGGGACGGGCTCGGGTTTGCCGGGAACGGGCCTGGATATGGAATTATCTTGCCCGTCCTGGGCACGGGCGAGGGCAGGGATAGTGGCAGAGAGAACGATGAGCAGAGCAACGGTCAAGTAAGACAGAGTTCGAGTAAGTCGCATGCGTTCCTTCTTTGGTCGTACTACCGGCCGCGTATACGCGGATTGGCTACAGTGTAGGCGATGTCGGTCAGGAGATTCACTCCCACATAAGTCAACCCGACGGCCAGAATGCAACCTTGCACTAACGCATAGTCACGGTTCGAGATAGCCGACAATGTCAGTCGACCGATTCCAGGCCAGCTAAAGATAGTTTCGGTCACAATAGCCCCTGCAAGCAGACTGCCAAACTGTAGCCCGATGACAGTAAGGACCGGGATTAATGCATTCCGAAGAGCATGGCGGTAAACGACCTGGTTTTCGGTGAGACCTTTGGCCCGGGCAGTGCGGATGTAATCCTGGCTAAGTTCTTCGAGCATCGCGGTTCGAACCATTCGGGTCAGGATAGCGGCAAGGCTGAGTCCTAGCGTGACCGCTGGAAGAATGAGATGAAGGAAGAAGCTGATGGCTGTGCCTGTGCCTGCTCCGGAGACCGGAAGCCAGCCGAGTTGGATGGAAAAGATAACAATGAGGATGGGACCCAGGGCGAAGTTCGGAAAGGAGAGACCCACAAGGGAAACAACCCCGAGGGTGCGGTCCTGCCATTGGCTGCGATGAATCGCCGACCAGACGCCTGCGGGGATTGAAAGAGCTACTCCGATGAGAAGTGCAGCCAATGTGAGCGCGAGAGTGTACGGGTAGCGCTGCAGGATAAGGTGGGTGACGGAGTCGTGGAGGCGGAGGGACTGTCCGAGATCGGCACGAATCAAACCATGCCAGTAATGCCCATACTGCTGACTGAGGGGGGCGTCGAGTCCGTAGGAATGGCGAAGAGCGGAGATATCGGAGGCGGTCGCTCCTTCGCCGAGCATCTGAACGATGGGATCGCCCGGGACAAGGTGGATAAGAAGAAAGACAACGGAGACGACAACCCAGAGGACCGGGAGCGTGACGAGAAGACGGCGAAGGGGCTTCCAGAGAGCGATCCGAGTCATCTGCGTGCTTCCGTGCTCCCGGCTTCCCTGCTCCGAACTTCCTGGTTCATAGGCCGGCTCAACGATGTCTCCGGCGTGACGTTGACGTCCTCGGCGATGACACGGCTGATGCGCCTGCCAGCCATTTCACCGATGGTGTAGCGGCGACCTTGGTAGGTAACCGTTTCGCCAACGTTGGGAATGTGGCCAAGCTGTGCGAGGAGAAAGCCGGCGAGGGTTTCGACGCCGGTCTCGCGGGGGAAGGTCCAGTGGAGTTGGTTGCCGAGATCGCGTAGTGGCGTACTGCCGTCGAGGGTCATTGCTCCGGTAGTGCTGAGGAGCGGGGAGCGGCTGATATCGAACTCGTCTTCCAACTCGCCGACGACCTGTTCGAGGATGTCTTCGGCAGAGACGAGGCCGACTGTGGAACCGAACTCGTCGACGACGATGGCGATGTGGCGTCGCCGCTCCTGAAACTCCTGGAGGAGTTCGATAGCGAGTTTGGTCTCAGGGACGACGGTGATCTCCCGCATGACTTCGCGCAGGGTGAGGCCCGATTCTCCGTGGCCACCCATGGAGAGAGCGATAGCGCGGAAGTGCATGAGGCGGGAGATGTCCTTGGAGTAGACGATTCCGATGATGTACTCGGGACCAGTGGCGGGGTCGTAGACAGGGACGCGGGAGTGTTGCTCTTCGACGATACGGGCGGAAGCTTGCTGGAGTGGAAGGTCCGCTGGGAGGGAAAATATCTTCCCTCGGGGAGTCATAATTTCCCGTACAGTGACGTGATTTAGCTCGATGGCGCGATGGATTATCTCTTCCTGGAAGACCGGCAAGAGGCCCATGCGGCGGGTCGCTGTGGCAATGAGTTTCAGCTCTTCCGGGGAGTGGACGGCACCTTCGCCACGTAACGGCGCGCGGAAGAGCCGGAGAACGACTCCAGCGGAGAGGTTGAGAAGCTTAACCAGCGGGCGCGTGATGCGGATGAAGACGTCCATCGGGCCGGCGACAGCGAGGGCAATGCGCTCGGCTCGCTGGAGGGCAAGGGATTTGGGGACGAGCTCACCCAGGAGAACTTCGAAGTAGGTGATGAGCGCGAAGGAGAGGATGACCGAAATGGTGTGGGCGTAGACGACCGCATATTCGGGCAGAGCATGCCAGGAAGACTCGAAGTTGAGGATGATCTGGGCGATGGCTGGCTCGCCGACCCAGCCGAGAGCAAGCCCGGCGACGGTGACTCCGAGCTGGACTGCGGGTAGGAACTCGTCGATAGAGTGTTTGAGCTTAAGCGCGGTACGGGCTCCGGGCCGGCCCAGGGCGATAAGCTGCTGGATGCGAGTCTCTCGAACGCTGACGAGGGCGAATTCCGCGGCTACGAAAAAGCTTGTGGCCAGGATAAAAAAGGCCACGATGAGCACGCCAAAGAGCATCCATTCAATCATTCATGCCAGTGTAACGGGTGCGTGCGGCGTATGCCGCACGTTCTCCGCTAGACAGGAAACGCTTCAATCACTGCGAATTGAGCCGCAGTCGGTACGATCCTGCTCAGCCGGAACCCCGCACTGGCCAGCAACTCGCGATACTCGTCTGGGGATCGCTCGCGGCCTCCAGTCAAAATGAGCATAACGATGTCTATGAATTTGCCGTTCGAGGGAATATTCTCTCCTCCCAGGTCCCACTCCACGAGCAAGAGCACACCATCGGCGGGAATCGCCTTCCGGCAATTGGCGAGTATGATGCGTGCCTGCTCGTCGTCCCAGTCATGGATGACGCTCTTCATCAGGTAGGCCCCGCAACCAGATGGGATGCTTTCGAAGAAGTTGCACGGTTCCATGGTGACGCGTCCGTTTAGATCACCACTGAGATATCCGCGTTCGCGGGCACGTTCGAGGACGTGCACCTGATCCGCGAGTACACCACGGAGAGCAGGGTGTGCGCGAAGAATCTTCGACAGGAGGATACCGTTGCCGCCACCTACATCCATGAGGCTTCCCCACGCTCCAAAATCGTAGGCCTCGGCAATTGCAGGGCCGACGAGCTCCGACATGTTGGTCATTGCATCGTCGAAGATGCGGGCCTGTTCAGGGTCGCGACGAAGGTGTTCAAATCCATCAGTGCCTGACAGAAACGTCCGCGACGACTCCCCCGTCTGAATGCTGTGCATGATGTGGCCGAAGCTCGGGTAATGAAAGTCGCTGCCCCAAAAGATGAAGAGAGAGCGAACCGAACCAGGCACACCGGTTCGCAGAAAGTAAGACGTCTCGTTGTTCCGGAAGCAGCGGGCGTCGTTCTCTTCAAAAACTCCCTGACTCGCCAGCAGCCGGAGCACGCGATAGAGCGCGTCTTCATCCATCTTCAATTCCTGTGCAAGCTCGTCGGCGGAGCGCCAGTTCGCATCCAAGCTGTCGGCAACCCCCAACTTCGCCACGGCGTAGAGCGTTTGATGAAGGATCAGTCCGTCTCTCGCTCGCAGCAACACGGCGGGTAGAGGCTTGGAAGGGGCTGGCGGCATCTTAAATTCTCCTTGTCTTTAGAGGAAGTGGATGGTGCGGAGTTAAGCGATCTTCGGCACTTCGATGGGTTGGGTCGACTTGTCTGGCTTCGTTTCGACTCCGTAACGGTATGGTCCGAGACGGGTGAGCAGAATCAGCGCGAATACCATTGCCCCGCACAGGGCTGCGAGCGGGATAGTGTAGGAATGAAATCGGTCAAATCCCGCGCCCATCAGGAACACGCCCGCCGCTCCTGCAAGCATGAATGCTCCGAAGGCATGCCCGTACGCGGTGCCAAAGGCGCGCAGCCCGAAGTATCGGGTCATCATGTAGGCCATCGACTCTACCTCCGCACCCATGCCGAGTCCAACCAGGAACGAAGCACTGAGTGCGAGGGGGCCGGAGGTTCCGGCACACAGAATCGCGATCCCAAGCGCCGTTGCTCCATAAAAGAGAATTGCAACGCGAGGAGCAAAGAGACGATCGAGGAGATATCCAGAGCCGAGCCGACCCAGCATGACAGCGATTCCCACAAGCGAGGTGGCGATGGCAGCCCGCTCTGCGGTGACACCTCTATCCGTGAATATCGCAGACATATGAAGGGCGGCGCCATGTACGCTTGCGCCAGCCAGCGAGAAGATGCAGATGAGTATCCAAAATGCAGGCTCGTGCCAGATCTCATGCCACGTCAAACCCTCCCTGGCCGGTGGTCGCGCCGGTACAAGCTGAATCTTCTCGTCTCCATCCGGTTGCAGGCCGCGTTGTCCGGGGTCGTTCTGCAACAAAACAGCAAGAATCGGGAGCGGTAGCAGGATCACTGCACCTCCGAAGATCGCAAACGTGGTACGCCAGCCAAAGATGGTGATGAGACGCTGCGAAAGGATTGGAACAACCACGGACCCAATTCCGATTCCCATCATCGACATCCCGAGCGCCAGTCCGCGATTGCGATTGAACCAGTGGGAGATCACGACTCCATAAGTAACGGGTGCAGGCCCACTGGCCATCGTAACCCCAAGGATTATGAAGAGAAGATAGAGCTGCCACACGGCGCTCCCCACCCACAAAGCAGAACACAGACTGAGCCCATAGAGCAGAGTGAACCAAAGAATGACACGCTTTGCCCCGAAGCGGTCGATGAGCATGCCCGTACACGGAATCAGGAGCGCACCCACAGTATTGAACAGGGAAAACGCGAAGGACACGGTGGCGCGGCTGGCGTGAAAGTCCTGAACCAGCGACTTGAAAAACACGCTGAAGGAAAAGATCATGAGCGGCGGGCCAAGAAACAGGCCAACGGCACTAACGAATACGATCATCCACCCGTAGAAGATACGAGGCCGCTTGCTGGTCATTGCTGCTCCGGCCGCGAAAATGGGGAGTCTGACCGCGGCAATTCATTGATCGAAATGCTATGTGCAGCAAAGCTATACGCGGGGACCGTTGGAGTCAACGATATATCGGGGAACAATTGGTCTGGACTAATTTTGGAGAATAGGACAAACGAAAAACGGGCAATAATACAGGGTATGGGTACTCTCGCTTCAAGGAGTAGTTCCGCGGTCTCCATTCGGCGACTCACCACAGCCGATGCGGAAGCGGCTGCGGAGTTGAGCTTCCAGCTTGGCTATCCTTGCTCCGTTGACGACCTCCGCCACCGGATCGAGGAGTCAGCAAAATCGACGGATAGGGTTACCTTCGCCGCAGTGCTTGACGGTCAGGTAGTCGGCTGGATTGATGCAGCGACTGAGTGTCATTTGCAGTCGAGCGCATGCGCGGTGATCGGTGGCCTCGTGGTCCTAGATGGGGCGCGCGGATTTGGCATCGGGAGGCGTCTCTGTGCCGAGGTTGAGGAGTGGGCGCGGAGCAAGTCTATTCCGGTCGTTCGCGTCCGGTCGCAGATCAAACGCGAAGATGCTCACAGGTTCTACCTCCGCGATGGATACTCCAAAGTAAAGACCTCCTACGTCTTCGAAAAACCTGTTCTCTGAAATCGCGCTGGCAGACGGTGATTTTTCCCCATCTAAGAATTCCTGATGCGAGCGAACCAGGAAGTTTCGACTTCAACCTGGGAAGATTATCCGCATCCGAGCGGATTTTTTGTCCGAGTGCTAAGTCTCCGTGAGCACATTGTTATTGAATTCA
>Ga0206920_1080_pt1 | contig 25725 bp, 19 predicted proteins | sample Alteio_BWOrgHeat_65_FD_152934 | JGI IMG/M metagenome (GOLD analysis project Ga0206920, IMG submission 152934) | Enriched cells from forest soil in Barre Woods Harvard Forest LTER site, Petersham, Massachusetts, United States -... | ecosystem: Environmental > Terrestrial > Soil > Temperate forest >...
TGGCCGCGAGTTTGACCATGGAGGCGATGAGCGCAGCCGGGATCCCGTGGCCGGAGACGTCAGCGATGAGAAGACCGGCCTGCTGTTGGCCGGTGATCAGGAAGTCGTAGAAGTCTCCTGCGACAGCAGTCATGGGAACATAACGCGCGGCGACTTTGAAGTGATCGGAACTGGGAAAGGAAGGTGGAAGGATATCGGTCTGGATGCGGCGGGCGATCTCCAGTTCTTTCTGGAGTTCGCCGAATTGCTGGTCGCGGTGCATGCTGCGTGTGGCGGCAACATAGCCAAGGGTGGCGAGGAAGAAGGCAAAGCCGATTGGTTCGATATAGATGAAGTGGCCGAGGGCCTGGAGAATATTGTCGAAGAGGGCGAAGGCGACGAAGACTGCGATTCCACGTCGGATGATGATGAAATCGCGGTCGGGGCTCTTCTGTCGGATGGATTGAATGATGAGTGCGAGGAGCGTAGCAATGACGAGGAGGTGATTGGTCAGGACGAACTCGTGGCGTGGGCCGAAGAAAAAGGTAGCGATGAAGAGACCGAGGAACGGGATGGCCAAGAGGGTAGCGATTTTGCGGCCGGAGCGTCCAAGGAATCCTGCGGCTTCGAAATAAAAGAAAGCCGGGATGGGGACGAGATAGTTGGCGGATTCGCGCAGACTGGAGAAGAAGAAAGAGGGTGGAACCAGCAGGCCGAGGAGTCCGGACTGGAGCCAGAGACGCTGGCCGTAGAGGATAGCGAAGAGGGCGAGCCAGAAGAGCATGGCGTCGAATTTGCGGCTGAGGAAGGCGAACGCCATCGCGACGAGTCCGAGGGCGGTGAAGGATGCGCCAAGGAAGAGATAGAACTCGTCGTGATGGAAGATTCGAAGGACCTGACTGGCCGTTAGTTCCGGATCGGCGAGGTACATACGAGCGAATGATACATGGCGGTTACGGATTGCTCGCGCCGATCGGAGAAAACCAACTGTTTCATGAAAATTCGGCCTCCAGAATGAGAGTAAGTTCTTCGATATGGCGATGCTCGCGATTCCCGGAGGTCAGGAAAGGACTGTGGAGGAATACGTTTTGTTGTTGGCAAAGGAAGGTTTTCGGTGAGAGCAACTGGTGCCTACGGATTGCTCAGTGAGTGTGGTGGAGGCGGTTGTCGCTTGAGGTTGAGAAGTCTTTGAGGGAGGCTGTCGGCACGTGCCCCAAATATTAAGGCTTCCGGTCTTTATACTTGAGACATGCCGGTTCCATTGTCCGAGACCATGTCCAAATTTCCATCGTTGGAAGCGCAACTTGATTTGATTACCAAAGGTGCCGCGGAGATTGTTCCGCTCGAGGCCCTGAAAGAGCGCATCAGCAAGTCGATGGCTTCGGGGGTGCCGATGCGGATCAAAGCAGGGTTCGATCCGACCGCACCCGACCTGCATCTCGGACATACGGTGTTGCTGCGGAAGCTGAAGCACTTTCAGGATCTGGGGCATACTGTGATCTTTTTGATAGGGGATTCGACCGCGTTGATCGGCGATCCGACCGGAAGGAATGTGACTCGGAAGCCGCTGACTCCGGCGGAGATTGCTGCGAATGCGGAGACTTATAAGGAACAGGTCTTTAAGATCCTCGACCGTGAGAAGACCGAGGTAAGGTACAACTCCGAGTGGCTGGACAAGCTGAGCTACTACGACATGGTGAAGCTGATGGCACAGTTCACGGTGTCGCAGATGCTGGAGCGCGAGGATTTTCATAAGCGATTCAATGAGGAGCAGCCGATCGCTCTCCATGAGTTGATCTATCCGATTGCGCAGGGATACGACTCCGTCGCGCTCGAGTGCGATGTGGAGCTTGGCGGAACGGATCAGAAGTTCAACCTCATGCGTGGACGCGATCTGCAGAGGCATTTTGGGCAGCCGCAACAGATTGTGTTGATGATGCCGATCATTGAGGGGCTCGATGGCGTGCAGAAGATGTCGAAGTCGCTTGGGAATGCGATTGGTGTGCACGAGCCCGCGGCGGAGATGTATGGGAAGCTGATGTCGGTGTCGGACGAACTGATGTGGCGGTACTGGACGCTGCTCACGGATCTGCGCGCTTCGGAGATCGCGGGGATGCAGGTGGAGGTACGCGACGGCAAGCTGCACCCAATGCAGGCGAAGAAGAATCTGGCTTGGACGATTACGAAGGGGTTCCACTCAGAGGCGGAGGCGAACGCTGCCGCTGAAGGGTGGGCGAAGATGTTTCAACAGCGTGGCGTGAGCGAGGATGTTCCGGTGGTGAAGGTTTCGCTCGACGAAGAGGGGCTGATGCAGGGCGATGAAGTGCGCGTGCCAAAGCTGCTGGTGCTGGCGAGGCTGGCTGGATCGGCGGGTGAGGCAACCCGGAAGCTTGGGGAGAATGCGGTGAGTTTGAATGGAGAGAAGATTACTGCGCGGACGATGGCGAAAGATGTGCTCGGCGATTCTCCAGTTCTGCGCCTGGGTAAGAAAAGTATTCGTGTGGAATGGGTTAAGTGATGATCTAGAAGTAGACTTCGACTGCGAAATCTGCATCTTACGGGAGACGGATTGTTATGGCTCGGAAGATTGCATCTTTGGCTTTGTTCGGGTTCTCTCTGGTGATGGTGTATGGGCCGGCTCGTGCGCAGGAGAATGGTGGAGATCCGAAGTCTATCGTTCAGGCCGCGGTGAAGGCTGAGTTAGCTGCTGATGATACCGATCACACGAGATGGCGATATCGCGATCTGCGCAGGGAGACCAATAACAGCGTCTTCATTGTTGTAGAGACCGACCATGGATCGGTGAAGCGGCTGGTGAGCCAAGGCGGCTATGCGTTGGGTGGTGCCCAGGCCCAGGCAGAGGACGAACGGATTCAGAGCTTTGTTCACGACCATGAAAAACTGGCGAAGCAGCGCAAGGATGCGGCTCAAGATGACAAGAATGCGCGTGAGCTGATGACGATGTTGCCGAACGCTTTCAAGTGGAAGATTGAGAGCGAAGATCCTGAGAAGTGGACCCTTCAGTTTGAGCCGAATCCTGACTTCAGTCCGCCGGATATTCAATCGCGGGTACTGGGGGCGATGGCAGGGAAGCTGGTGGTAGACAAGAAGCAGCATAGGATCATAACGATGAGCGGAAAGCTGATGGACGATGTGACGATCGGCTGGGGTCTGCTGGGTCGTCTGCACGAAGGAGGAACGTTCCGGGTGGAACGGCGCGAGGTGGCTCCGGGGCTATGGCAGATTACGGAGACCCATGTACACATCGAGGGCAAGGCGCTGTTCTTTAAGAACATCGGCCAGCAACAGGACGAGGTACAGTCAGAGTTTACGCAGGTGCCGGCGGGGACGACGCTGGAACAGGCGGTAGCGATGACGAAGCTTGATAGTGCGCCGGCCAATGGAACGGCGAACGCGTCGGTGAAGTAGGGCTGTATGCTCGGATGATGGCACGAAGTTCTTATGCACGGAGTGATCGCGAGCTGTTGCGATTGATTGAGCGCTCTGCTGGACACAGGGCTGGGTATAAGCAGTTGATTCGCGAGCTTGGGCTGGGTGGAGGGCGCGAGCGGCGGGTGCTGCTGGAACAGCTTGCACGAATGACAGCTCGTGGGGAACTGGTGAAGACAGAGACGGAGCAGTGGGCTCTCCCGTCGGCTGTGCCGGGAAAGACAAAGCGAGTAAAGAGCGATGGTGCGGGGATGCCGGTGACGCGTGATCGTCTGGTAGCAGGACGGCTGGATCTGCATCGTGACGGATATGGATTTGTTCGTCCGAACGGAAGTACGAATCGTGACGATGATCTTTTTATTCCGCCGAATGATTTGAATGGTGCAATGCAGGGCGATGAGGTTTTGGTGGACGAGGCTCCGCCCGGAAGAGATGGTCGCCGCTCGGGGCGTGTTGCGCGGGTACTGACACGGAGAAATTCTACGGTAGTCGGAATCTTTCACTATGCGAGGACGCATCGGCGAAGTGCGTGGGATAACACTCCGCTCGTGAACGGAAATTACATCGCGCCCCTGGATGAGCGGATGACGCAGGCGATTCTGATTCCTGAAGGCGCGGAAGTAGCGGCGATTCCGAAGGAGACTCCACATCGCGTATTAGGTGAGGAGGCGCAGGCGCAGACAGCTCATTGGTCTGAGGATCTGGATCCGCATCAGCCGCTCGAAGGATTAGCGGTGGATGTTGAGATTACGGATTTCCCGACTCCGGGAAGACCAGCGCGGGGACGAGTGATCGAGGTGCTTGGTCCGCCTGACGCCTTTGGTGTGGATGTAGAGATTGTGATTCGCAAGCATCATCTGCCCCATGTCTTTCCGACGAATGTACTGGCAGAGGCTGCCGCTTCGGCGGAGCAGACGGTTGAGAGATTGACGCCGCAAGAGGCTGAGAGACGCCGGGACTTTCGCGGACTGCCGATTGTGACGATTGACGGCGAGACGGCAAGGGACTTCGATGATGCAGTGCTGGTGCGGCCTCTCGCAAATGGGAATTGGGAGCTGCAGGTTCACATTGCGGATGTGAGCCACTACGTGCGACCGGGAACCTCGCTCGACCTTGAGGCAAGATTGCGCGGGACTTCGGTATATTTTCCTGACCGTGCGATCCCGATGCTGCCGCCGCAGCTTTCAAGCGGAATGTGCAGTCTGCGGCCGGATGAGGACAGGCTCGTGCAGAGCTGTGTGATGGAGATCGATGGCCGCGGTGAGGTGTTGGGCTACGAAGTGTGCGAGGGAATTATTCGCAGTGTGAAGCGGATGACGTATACGCAGGTTCAGGCGATTCTCGATGGTGATGCCGCGACACGAGAGCAGTTTCTGGAACTCGTGCCTGAGTTCGAAAGGATGTACGAGCTGGCGCTGAAGCTGAATGCAAAACGTAAGCGACGTGGATCGATTGACTTCGATCTGCCGGAACCGGTGATCCAGTTCGACCCCGAGGGCAACATGGAAACGATTGTACGATCGGAGCGGGGATGGTCGCATCGACTCATTGAGGAGTTTATGCTGAGCGCAAATGAATGCGTTGCGACGTGGATCGAATCGCAGCGAGTGCCAGGCATTTATCGGATTCACGAGATTCCCGATCCAAAACGAATTGTCGAGTTCGAGGAGACCGCGAGCCAGTTTGGGTATTCGCTTGGCTTCAGTAATTTGCCGGTAAAGCGGATTCAGACGAAGGGCGACCGGCGCGATGCGCGTGGGACAAATCGACAGCCAAAGGTGCATGAGATCGCGGAGGCGATTTCGGTGACGCCGCAGATGTATCAGCGGCTGACCGCAAAGATCGCAGGCAAGCCGGAGGAACGTATCCTGTCGTACCTGATGCTGCGCTCGCTGAAGCAGGCACGGTACAGCGAGCAGAATGTAGGCCACTTCGCACTCGCTTCTCCAAGTTACACACACTTCACTTCGCCGATTCGTAGGTATCCCGATTTGATTGTTCACCGATTGTTGCGCGATCTGCTTCAAGTTGGCGCGGATCCGCGTGGAGGAGCGATTCTGTCGAGCGCTCCGCAACCATGGCAGGAGGCGACTGTTGGCAAAGGCCGCCCAGCGCATGAAGCGCCGGTTTCGGAAGGATTCATTCCTGCAGCCGAGTTAAACGCAATCGCGACGGAGTCGAGCCAGTCGGAGCGTCGGGCCGATGATGCAGAGCGCGAATTGATTGAGTGGAAGAAGATCAGGTTTATGCAGGACCGCGTCGGCGAAGATTTTCACGGCATCATTCTGTCGTGTACGAAGTACGGATTCTTTGTCGAGTTGAACGATCTTTTTATTGAAGGAATGGTGCCGTTGAGTTCGCTGCAGGACGATCGATATTTCTTTCGCGATACAGATCGCCAGATTGTGGGTGCTCGAAGTGGAAGGGTGTTTAAGATCGGGCAACCGGTGCATGTCCTGTTGGACCGGATTGACCGTCAGCAGAAGAGATTGCAGTTTGCGCTACTGCCATCGAAAGAAACTGCTATTGTTCCGCGATCATTGCGCAAGCCAAAAACAGCCTCGGCTGCCGAGGAGCGCACGCATTCGAGCCCGAATCGTTCCGGCAGAAAAGGAAAGACGAAATCCCGCACGCGGGAACGGAATAAGAAGTCGAAGGGAAAACGCCGTTAGACTGTCGGGACTGCGGCATCGCCGAGAAACAGGCCAGCAAGCAAAAGGACCAGCGCGGCGATCAAGACTTCCACTCTGACCTTATGGAGGTGATCCCAACGAATTCGATCCTCCCGCCAGCAATCGTAGGGCTGTTGCGTGTCCATCTTCGCAATACGATTGTTAATGGGAACGAGGATTGTAATAGTGAAGACGATCGTGGTGATCCAGAGTATTGCGGATGCGAGAATCAGTCCCAGGCTGTGAGATTCGGCGCGATGCTGGTATGCCGCTCCGAGAATAAGTGCCAGGGATGCGCCATACCAGAAGGGCATCCACTTACCTAACGAGGTTGCCAGGGGAGCGGCGGCCTGCGCGTGCGGCCCGTCCGCCAGCTTCTGAAGCTGCGGATGAACAAAGGCTGCAACAGCGAACTCATTGCCGACCATAATTGCTGCGATGGCTGCCGTCGCGATGTCATAAGCAATCATGAATATTGGATGCGCGAGATTCTGCGAAGCATCGTAAAATAGAGGTTTCAAGGAGCCCGCACGCATATGGCACATATGGTTTTCGATACGAGATTCAAGGCCGAGATGGAAGGGCTCGACGAGCCTCCGTTCGACTCGGACTTTGGGCAGAAGATTTTTAAGAATGTTTCGAAGAAGTCATGGGCGGAATGGGTGGAGCGGCAGAAGATGCTGTTAAATGAGTATCGTTTGCAGCCTTGGACGCGGGAGGCTCAGGAATTTCTCGTAGAGCAAATGAACGAATTTTTCTTCGGTGAAGGCGGCCAGTTGCCGAAGGAGTACGTCGCTCCCACGAAGTAGGAAAGACCGCAAATCACATGGTTCGTGTACACTTAACCTTGCAGCATACCCCGCCGTTGACCGCCCGGTCGACGCGCAAATAAAGAGTCGGGACGTGGCTCAGCCTGGTAGAGCGCACCCTTGGGGTGGGTGAGGTCGCTAGTTCGAATCTAGTCGTCCCGACCATTTACCGAATTTGAGCTTTACTTCTTGGGCAGTGACTCCGGCGGCACAAGCCCCGCGAGGCGGTAGTACACAACGAGCTGACCGTAGTGTTCTCCGCTATGCTCGATGATGCCGTATGCAATGTCGATAACGCGCGATTTCTGCTGAGGGAAATAAACAACCTCCGTCATCAGGCCTTTGTCGCCTTTCGACTGGATAGCGGTGGCGCCATCGGCGAAGGACTTCTTGACGAACGCAACGATGTCCGCCTTGGACTTGTATTGCTCTCGCTTCGGATCTTCTGCCGCGGGAGGCTTCTTCCCCATCGCAGGATTCGTGAAGTAGTAGCAGGAACCCGCCGCGTGCAGTAATTGCTCGGCGAAGCTCCGCTGCGCGGGTGTCGGCTTGAAGTCATATTTGTCCTCAGGAAAATCTTCGGCCAACGCCGTCAGCTTGCGGCCAATCTCATTCCAGGAATCGAGCACGACTTTCGATTCGGGATCGGCAGGTTTGACGGCTGCGTCTTTCTTCATCGTGTCCTGGGCATGGGCGGCAAATGCGAATGCCAGCAGGACGATAGTGAGAAACGTTGTTCTTTTCATTTCTTTCTCCAGGCTTGATTTTCGCGAATCAAATGTCAGCTTCCTATTTCTCACGCGCCAGCTCCGCAACAACCGTGGCAACTTTGTCGAGTATCTCGTTCCAGCCCTCTAGCTGACCGCTATTTCTTGCGCTCTCCATAGGTTCACTTCCAATCAAGGTGAGTTTCGTCTGGCCGTCTCCAAAATCCTCAAAGATAACCACATCGTGAGCATCGTCCACGGCCTCAAGTTCTATCCCATATTGCTCAGGGTCTAACTTGTTTCCCTCCGCGTCGGCAAAGTACATCGAGTAAACGATCTTCTCGTGCTCAACAATCTCGAAATATTCGCCGCCATTCCAGCCCACAACTTCTCCATCTGGCCCTTTCATGCACCAGAGGAATTTTCCTCCCACGCGAAAATCCATCTTGCAAACAGGCGCAGTGAATCCTTTCGGACCCCACCACTGCATCACATACTTTGGGTCAGTCCATGCCTTCCAGACCAATTCGCGCGGGGCATCAAAAATTCTTGTGATAACCATCCGCTCTGTCTCGTTAACCGAGTTTTTTGTCATCTTTGAACTCCTTCATTTTCATTTCCTTCACTACCACGTCCAGCTTGTCGAAACTCTCTTCCCAGAAGCGGCGATAGTTGAATGCCCAGTCACTGACCGTCTTGATCGTCTCTGGCCTGAGCGTGCAGACACTCTCGCGACCACGCTTTGTCTTGATCACAATCCGTGCCCGCACCAGGTAGGCAATATGTTTTGAAATCATCTGCTGCGAGATTGCAAACGGTTCCGTCAATCCGTGCACCGAGGCAGGTCCATGCGAGAGTCGTTCGATCATTGCCCGCCGGGTCGGGTCAGACAAAGCCGTAAATGTTGTACCTAAGGAATCCACAACCATATGGTAGTGGATTTCGGTTGCTTGTCAAATAATACTTTCGCGAGCCGGATTTGCATTCCTTGGTCTCTGAACCTTAACCCGACACGTGAGAGATCTCCAATGCAATGACTGAACAGGACTGCGCTGCGCCCTTAGGCCGGCCAGTCTCCGGCGACCTCTTCAAGGCGTGATCCTCGGTTGAGGCCAACAGGCCTTAGCATTCATTGAACAGCTCGACGATGAGAAACCTGGCGATTCTTGGCGAATTGAGAGCCGTCGGCATCCCAATCCTACAAAGACACTTGGCGATTGGACCTGTAGATGGGATGGATTCTTCCGTAAAGGTGCGCGTGCCAGCGCTTTATGCACTCCTGCTCCTGATCGTCCACAAGGACATTCCTTGGACGCCGATAGCTAAAATCGTGCTAAGAGAGGCCCCAGGATGCGAAAAGGGTTTACGAGAAGACCGAAAGTAGAGGAGCCCGCGGCGAACCACGGCAAAAACTACATTACTCCAGGCGGGATCGAACGCCTGAAAGATGAGCGCAATTTTTTGCTCACCAAGGATCGCCCGGCCGTGGTAGAGATTGTGGCGTGGGCTGCAGGTAATGGCGACCGCAGTGAAAACGCCGACTATCAGTACAGCAAGCGACGACTGCGGCAGATCGATGGACGGGTTCGCTTTCTGACAAAACGAATCGAAGCCGCGGAGGTGGTAGATCCGGAAGCTCCGAGAACGGGGCAAAGGGCGACAAGGGCGTTTTTCGGAGCCACCGTCCGCTATGCGAACGCCCTAGGGGCAGAGCGAGTGGTAAGTATCGTCGGAACAGATGAGGTCAATCTCGACCGCAACCACATCAGTTGGGCCTCACCCCTGGGACGCGCCTTAATGAGAGCGGCAGAGGGTGACGAAGTAGTTCTTCATGCGCCGGGCGGCACTGAAACCCTTACGGTGCTGGAACTGCGGTACGAACGCATCCACGTAGAACCGTTCCACGTACCACCCAAGTCCAACCTCTCTACCGGGTAGCCGGAAAAAGGTGAGTCCCGATAAATGGGATGAACAGGTCACTCCGGAAGGTAGAGTCCGTTTCCATGAAGAAGACGACGCCACACCTCATTGTAGAAGTTCCAGGCAGGCTGTCTAAGATCGAGCTGACGATCGGTGTCGACCTTTGGAGATGTCTGGCGCCATTGCCGCAGTCTCAACCAGGACGGCGAAGTGGGCGATCGAAACCGCTTCAGGGCTACACCAAGGGTGGGTGAGGTCGCTAGTTCGAATCTAGTCGTCCCGACCACTCTTATAGGTGGAGCTCACTCAACGAGAGGTTGCGTGATTGCAAAGCCCGCTGATGAAGGGTGTATCCCGTCGTTTGTCAGCCGTTCGGCCTATGAAGTCAATCGGCGTCCATGAGCGCGGCATGATAATCACCTACCGAGATCTGTCAGCTGGTGACCGTTTCGTGACTGGTTTCACGGATAGCTCGACAATGCCTCATTGGTTCAACTGAGAAGGGAAATCGAAGTACATCTCTGCGGCGGCCCACCTTTCGATGAAATTGCATTGGTTATTCGTGTTCAAGAACTAACCGCGAAGCGCGACTGGAACCAGGCACGCTCGTGGTGACGGTTCAACAGCAGCGCGTCTTAGCCGCTGCTTCAAGGCGAAAACTCAGAACCGCCCAAAAGCAGATGAAGCTTTTCGTTCAGAATTTTGCTGATCTTGGTTGCACCTTGAGAATTAACGTGAAGTCCATCGGAGAAATTTGAAGAGTCAGTGTTGAAGGCCGTGTACTCCGGGTCGGTGAAGTTAATTAATGGTCCTGGCGGCAGTTGTGTTTGTATCCTTTCGAGAGAGCGGTCGAACTGCGTGAGGTCCCCGTGGATCGGCAGATAGATGGGAGGCGCGACGTAGATGATCTCGGCTCCGTGGGCCTGAAGGGTCCTGATAAGAGATCGATAGTCTGCCATGGCCTGCATGTCGATATCGAAGTAATGAGTCCCTAATTCCTCATGATCGTCTCTCTTAATTGTTCCTTCGTTGGGAAAGACGCGCGAGCCATTCGGGAAAAAGGTATTTTGCTGGTGGCGTAGGTCTGCGAGCACCTTGGCAGTTTCTTCGCCGAAGCTGTTGAGAGAGCCAAATGCTTCCCGGCGAGTAAGTTGGCCGAGCCCATGTTTGAGGTCGTGTTTGGAAACAATGAAAGGCGACAGAGCACAGATCGCGATGCGAAAATGAGCGGTTTGGGGCAGTTGATCGACTAAGATCTTTTCTTCCGAAGCACTGCCGCCGACCAGTGACTCATTATAGATATGAAAACCGTGTATTAGATCGGTATCCCAGTTTCCAGAGCTTGATGAACCAATAAGCACCCCATCGAAGTTTGAGGGGACGTATCGCTGATTGAGCATGTATTTGAAAACACGATCGTCCGTCATGGGAAGGTAAAAACTGGAGGTAGCGAGTTTGCGACCACGCGGATCGCGCATAATGCCGTAGACGTCGAGCTCATAGCTAAGCAGAAGGTTCACGCCAACAAGAGCAGCGATGGACAGCAAGGTGATCAAGAGCCATCGGCGACTGTTCATGAATGAAATCCTAAAATGCAAAATAAACGAACGGAGTGCCCATTGTAGAGTTCATAAATATCCATGCGATGAGAGTGAGTGCGACGACTGCAGCAGAGTTCGCTAGAGTCGGTTTGAACTCACGGCTAAGTTCTTCCGAAGATTTACCCAGGAAGGCGACAACAACTCCAATGAGAAGCGGTAGTGCGACGAAGTGAAAAATGATTCCTCGCTCGGACATAGCGGTGAGGTTGGCTATCCCAAAGATGTTATGGAGCGGAAAGAGGCGGCCAATTCTACTCGCTGCATCGGCGAGAGTACGCGAGTGGAAGATGATAAAAGCAATGTTGACGAAACTGAATGTGACGAACCATGAGAGGGCGGCGGGTAACTTCCAGATTTTTTTCTTCTTCCAGACCTGATTGAACGCGAGACCGATTCCATGCATGAGGCCGTAGCAGACAAAGGTCCAGGATGGGCCATGCCAGAGGCCGGCGACAGTCATCGCAAGGATGGTGGCAATGGAGGCGGCCGTGAGAGTAGCTCTGGGAAACATTCTAAGAATCGGCGTGTAAAGATATGTCGTGATGAAATTGGTAAGGGATATGTGCCAACGCTGCCAGAACTCGATGATGGATTTGGAGCGGTAAGGAGCATCGAAGTTGCGTGGAATTTCAATGCCGAGCATGAGAGCAGAGGCGATGGCCAAATCCGTATAGCCACTGAAATCGAAGTAAATCTGCAGCGTGTAGGCGATGGAGAAGACCCAAGCCTCCACGGTGGACAGGTCGACTGCAGAGTTGAGACCGTACGCAGCTACCTGCGCGAAAGCATCGGCGATGACAACCTTCTTGAAGAGCCCGATTGAGAAGAGATAAACGCCACGGGCTAGAAATTCGGAGCGTTGGCCATCCTTGCCACCGAAGTCGCCCGTTTGATGGAGGATGCGTTTCGCACGTGCGATCGGGCCGGAGATGACGTAGGGAAAGAAGGACACAAAGGTCGCGTGATCGAAGAGGGTGCTGGCGGGAAGAAGGCTCTCGTAGCAGTCCACGAGGTACATGATCTGGGTAATGGTGAAGAAGCTGATGCCAAGTGGGAATTCGAAATCTGGCAGTAGAAAGCGAGGAGGGATAAGGTGGGGGAAGCTCCCGAGAAAGAAATTGACATACTTGAAAACGCAGAGGAAGCCGATGTTGAGGACGAGCCCGAGCTGAAGGAGCCGTTTACGCCGCCGCCCGGTCGATGCGTCGATGCAGCGAGCAATAAACCAATTGACGAGAATGGATCCCAGTAAATAAGGCAAGTGGATGGGTTTCCACCATGTATAGAAGAACAGCGATGCAAGCAGGACAATGGCTTGTGCGGCGCGTGGACCAGCTTTGAGGCCCGCGATTTTGCGTACCAGAGACGTAAGCACAACGACGAGAGGCAGAAAACAGAAGATATAGGGGAACGAGTTAAAGAGCATCTCAGCAGGCGCTCCCCGCGGTGAGTGGGATGTTGATGCCGGTCATGTAATCAGAGCCGGGAGAGAGAAGAAATTCAATAGTTCCCAGAATGTCATCGGGCGTAGCATTGCGTCCTCTGGGGTTAGCTGCCGCGCTCATCTGGACAGCTACCTCGGCGAGGTCGCTTATGAAGGAGGTTTCGATCATGCCAGGTGAGATCGCATTGATGCTCAGGCCAGTGCCAGCGTATTCGGCGGCAGCAGAACGCATCAGGCCAAGCTGCGCGTACTTGACCACGGTGTACATGGACATAAATTTCGGTGGCATGCCAAGGGTGACACTGGAAGAGACGAGGACCACCTTCGCCCGTGGCAGTTTACTCATTTTGGGTCCAAAACGTTGCAGCAGGATAACAGCGGACTGAACCTGGATAGCAAGATCCTGTTGGAAGCGTTCCCAGTTGAATTTGGTAAACCGGTCGTATATGAGGCGGAGTGCGGGTAGATGAACGATCTTGGTAGGCGCGCCGAAGCGGGCTGAGATGTCTTCGGCCATGGCGGAGACCTGGGAAGATTTCGAAAGGTCGGCGCTAAGGGGTTGTAGACGGTCGCCGAACCGGGATAGCAACGACTGGAAACGGTCCCCGGATTGATGCGCATGCGCGAGGACGACGGGCGGATTTTCGACGGCAAGCAGGCGAGGGAGGAGGGCGCATCCGATATCGGATGATGCTCCAGTGATAAGGATGATTTCATTTGGCATGCATGCCTACCCTAATGACTGCTTTGGAAATAAGTTTGTGGTCCGCCTTGCGAATGGAGGCCTTGATTTCTATGCGCTGAAAAGCCTCGCTCAGGAAGGTAATCTCGCCTTGCACCGTGAGTGGCTCGTGCGAGTGGCACGGTGAGTTGAAGTCGATGTCGATGCCTTGCAGGAGAGCGAATTTTCCAGGAAGGTAGACACCTACAAGCTGCGAGTAAAGCGATGAGGTAAGCATGCCGAAGAGAACAGGGCTGCGGAAGCCAGCGGAGGTAGCATAATCGTGATCAAGATGAAGTGGATTGACGTCACCTGACAGCTCGGCGAAGGTTCGGGCCATCTCGTCGGTGAATGTAGCTCTAAAGACGTGCTTCATGCCGATTGAGAGGTCACCCCATTTGTATTGATTCATTAGCAGTTGATTCGTGACTCATGCACTGAAGCAAATGTCCTTTGCTTCGCTCCGAATGACGACCTTTCGTTGACTAAACCTCTCACGACTTACGATCTCTACAAACAAAGGGTAAGATCACCTTGTTTTTACACAGAAGACTACCTTACTTCGCGGCGAGTTTTGCCTGCATGAGGTTAAGCATCTCCCCGACATTCTTCAGTTCTTGCAGTTCGCCTAAGGCAAACTTAATCTTGTAGTGCTTTTCGATTGCGGTAATCAGGTTGATGTGCGCGAGCGAGTCCCAATCATCGACGGTGGAAGCGTTGGATGCACGTGTGATAACAAGGTTAGGTTGATCGAAAATATCGCGGAAGATGTCCTGCACTTCCGGCAAAAGATTATCCATTACTCAACTCCATAAGTTTGATGTGGTTATTGCGGGCTCGGTAGTTGCGGATATCGAGCCACCAGGTCACAGTTTCGGAATCGTGAGAGCACAGTGTAAATCCCATTTTCGTGTAGTGATCACTGACTAAACCGTTTTTAGCAGTGGGTCGATAGTAGCCGTAGAGGGTGTGGACGCCAGCCCTGCGACCCAATTCGGCTATGCGGTCGAGCATAGCCAGTTCCATATCGCGCTTCAGAACACGGCAACTCATAAGCCAAAGGTCAAGGTGAAGATCAACGTTTTCGATGCGGCCCAGTATGACGGAGACGAGGCCATTGTCGCCAAAGCGGTCAGTGAGCTTGCCGTAGATACCGATGTGATTGTTAGCAATGGCGGATTCCAACTCGGCCAGTGTGTAGCGGCGAGTAGTCAAGTTGAACTGGTTGGTTTTGTTGGTGAGTTGGACGATGCGATCCATGTAGACGGGTCGGAAAGGCTCGATCTCCGCGGTCATCTCGAGGGAGTCGAGATATTCGTCGTAGTTAGCGAATTTCTTCTCAGCGTCGGCGCGCTGAGAATTGGCTTCGTACTGCTTGGCGCGTTGAAGGTCGTCTTCGGCAAGAGAGATTGGTTCGAAGAAACGGCCAGCCTCAAGGATGGCCGCAAATCTGGAGACATCGGTCCCTACGTCGGGAACCGCAACGCCGGGAATTTGCGCTTCCACGATTACACGTTCTGCGGGATTGTCATCGACAAAGACGAAGCTGTCCACGCCGAGGTTTAGCTCCTTTGCGATAGCGAGAATATTCTCGTGCTTGGGCTCCCAGTTGGCTTTGAAGGCAGAGAAGTGTTCGAGTTTGAGGACAGAATCAGGGTGCTCGAAGCCTTGTTTAGCGGTAGCGTCGTTATTCTTTGAGCAAACAGCGAGGAGTATTCCGCGTTTTTGCATTGAGAGGCAATATTCTTGGAAGTCCGTATATGCTTCTGCGATAGCGGTCTCGCGACCGATCTGAATCTTGTCAGGCCCGTCGTCCCCAATCACGCCACCCCAAAGGGTATTATCGAGATCCAGGACGAGGCACTTGCGCGATTTGCCGTAAACGGCGCGAACAATTGAGGCAAGGGAGCAAGCGATGGCAAAACTTCCATCGATAGTGGTGGCAAGTTTATAACTAAACCACCGATTTGGGTCGGTCCATTTTTCAAGGCCGAGGCGCGTTGCAAGGCCTTGAATGTCCTGCAGGATAAGACGAGGGTTTTCTCTAGCCGCGCAGGCAAGCGCCAGGTTCAGTTCGTTGGTGAAGCGGGTGCGGCCTGCAGGGCTAACGGCATCGAGATTGCCAAGGATGGCGTTTGCGGGAAGCTCGAAATTATTCTGAACGATCTGGCAGTCGACATGTTGCTGAATTGATTGCCAGATGCGGCGGAAGCGTTCGGTCTCAGCGGTGACGTGACCCGGGAGTTCTGCCTCTGTGCACGTGAGAGGTGGATAGGACTGAATATTGACTGCAGTCGTGTGAATGTAGGTGAGGTCAGGCCGGAAATTAGCAATAAGCTGTGGCTCAAGAACAGCATCTTCGTAATAGCGGTTGTATTCGGACTGATAGAACGTGGGCCGAAAACCGGAGTTGAGAAGAAGAACTTCGAGAAGATCGACTAACTCGTTAGTGGTGGAACCGCCAAGAACTGCGATGCGAAGATCATGAAGATTCGAGCCGGACAGGAGTTCTCGACGGAGACTCTTGCGTTTGAGCAGCAGTTTTTCGATTGGGAGGGCATCGAGGTTCATGGATGAGGTCATCATAACTGATGACAGAATTTCCCCGGTTTAGTTAAGTGGGTCGACATAACAGTTGCCGTTGAGCCAGTATTGTCGTAGTTTGCGGGTGCATAACTACGCGCGGTGACATGGCCCCGGAAAGCGACATGCCATGCGCGACAAGGATCTCCCGGCTACGTGAAATCTGTTGAGATTTATCCCGCCTTCTATGAATAGCTCAATAATGTCGCGCCATCGGATGCTCGAGGTGATGACTATCTATATTAGAACTGGCACCTCATCCAATATCGATGGGTCTCATCTTCGTCGCATAAGTACCCTAAACCGATGTGAAATATTTCCTCTTTGCACCTGTGTCGCCAACACTCTTTGCGTTCGATCCAAATACGCCATTCGAGATCTGAACAGGTCCACTACTCTAGGGAACAATCGCATCTGAACTCCCAATAACTCTGGTACGCCGGCTTGAATCTCATTTTCCCAAGGATCTGCCCTGAATTGTCCGGTTCCTCCTCGTCCTAGCGGCAATCTACATCAGCCGGGCCGCGGTGTCCCAAAACGTTAGCCATCAGAACCTAGTCGATTACGCCAGCCTCACAGAGGCTTCTCCGATTCCAGTTCGCACGGTGTCACGGTTGCGGTGACGTCGGGCACAAATCACGAGTGGTGAATCATTCTGGTTATGGCGGGTTTTTGTAACGACGAAGAAGCCGGCGAGTACCATATTCAGAACCCCTGAATACGAAATGTAAACTTTTCCATCCAAACGAACCCCAGCTAAGGAAGCAGTGATGGTCTAGAAAGCACACCAGCGGAAAACTGATCGGTGGAATCGTTAGCAAGGTTGCACAATATGTCTAGGGATGGATAGAACAAGCCTCTCTAGTTGCAGAACGCGGAGTATCAGACATGCAGAAACCCGAGAGGACCGACGGACTATCCAGATGACAAAGGCAACCTCGATTTTGCTCGATTTTCTTCGCTTTGCTGCCGCCATCATCGTCGCATTTGGGCACTTGACACAAGCGTACTTTTCCCAAGGATGGCCAGACCTGACCATATATGCCAAGTCGGCGGTCTCAATATTCTTTGTTCTATCAGGGTTTGTAATTAGCTACGTCACGACGACAAAGGAAAAAACTCCTGGCAATTACTTTATCTCACGTATCTCGAGGCTCTACTCTGTCTTAGTTCCGGCGATTCTTCTCAGCGGCGTTGTTCTGATAATTGCGATGCGCTTCGATCCAACCCTAGTGCATCAATGGTCGGGGGAGCAGTCTAGTCTTCACTTTCTGCAAGTACATCGAGTTACGAGATTTGTTTTCCAAAGTATTGTCTCACTACTTTTTCTCAACAGCATTCATGGCCACGAGACATGCCCAGGAGTAATCAGTCCTATATGGTCTCTCAGTTTCGAAGCCGCCTACTATATCCTCTTTGGCATTGCCTTATTTACGCGAGGGTATAGAAGAATACTTCTAACGATAGTGTGCTGCGTAATATTTGGTCTAGGTATGATCTGGTTGTTACCTGTTTGGCTGGCCGGCGTTCTAGTTCACCGCCTGACTAGATACTTAGCGACCACTGGAGAACGCTACCCAATATTTGGAACTGTCAACCTTGGTGTCGTGGGAGCAGCAGCACTGTATTGGCCTTCATACAATAATTGGGTCGATAGACCTCATCAAGCAATTGTGCAGCATGTATTGCACGGACAGGGGAGGGCCATTGATGCAGGTGTCTTCTATTACTGGGGGTTAGCAGCAGCAGCGTTGTTGGTCGCGGCTTTCTGCTTTGACGAGATAATAGGTAAATTGGTATCACCCCTCGAGGTACCCATCCGCTGGCTTGCTAGCCACACGTTTTCTATATATCTTTTCCACTTTCCACTTCTGATTCTGGTATGCGCGGTAACCCATTATGATAAGACTTCATCACTGGCAAAGATCCTGGCTTTTGTCGCAGTGATATCCGCTTGCATGTTTTTATCCAGAATTGGTGAAGATAAAAAACACTGGTGGCGCAGTCTGTTCAGTCAGACGCTCGCGACAGGTCGCTTGGGGTGGGCGAAGTCGCGAGTTCGAGTCTAGTCGTCCCGTCAGCTTTCCTTGTGCGTAGTTGCCGGGAACGGCCTTTTCGGGAGCAGCTTAGTGCTGGGATCGTGTCAGCCTACTTCGACAAGATGATTAGCGAGCAATTTCAGCCGTTCACCTTTTCCCCAGTGAGCGCAGCTGTCTACCGGCTAGGCCCGTAGCGAATGCTGCGAAAAACCTCTCGGTCACAGTAACGGGCACAAGCGGCAATATTGTGCATCCCACTTCCGTAAACCTGACGGTCGAGTAGAAGGTATTTTCTGAGGGTAATCGGTTTTCCTATTGACAGTTGAGCTCGCTGCGGCATAGCATCGGGACGTTTTGAGAGCACCCAAAATTTATGAACACGTGTACAGTGAATTGCCGTTCCCCTCTGTACACGGAATCATCTTGACTGGCCAGCGAGGATCTACGATGCGCAAACAAATACTCAAAAGAGCCTGGACCCTTCTATCCGCAATCCTCCTCATCGTTCTGCTCGCAATTCCGGGGCTCGTCCACGCGCAGCGATATCTCGCTAGTATCTCCGGCGAAGTGATCGACTCAACCGGAGCAAAGGTTGCGAATGCGACCGTGACTGCCGAGGAGATCGGCACTCACTTCAAGACGATAGGAAAGGCAAACGACTCCGGTGTCTACACATTTCCAGCGTTGAATCCCGGCACCTATGTGCTGACGACGACGGCGTCGGGTTTTCGGACTGAAACTCGCACAGGGCTCGTCCTTACCGCGGGGCAGTCGTTGAACCTCGACTTTGAATTGTCGACCGGCGTAGCAACTGAGACGGTTGATGTCACTGCAGAGAATATTTTGCTGGACAGCGGATCGGCTAATATCGCGACAACCTTGAGCACCAAGGAAGTGACAGATCTTCCTAACAATGGACGAAATCCATTTGTGATGGCGACCCTAGCGGCCGGCGTTATCAATGGCGGCTCGGGCGGATACTTCCAGGGCAAGTCGAGCCAGTTCACCAATCCCTTCAGCGGGGTTGCGGTGCAAATCGTATCCAATGGAAGCGGCGGCCACAATCGCCTCACCCTCGATGGCATCCCCGACGATCCGGCCGAGCGGTTCTCGGGAGCTTCCTACTCGGGCTTTGTGCCTTCCCCGGAGGCCGTTCAGGAGGTGAAGGTTCAGACGTCGATCTATGACGCGCAGATCGGTCATGGGAACGGCACGGTCACCAACGTGGTTGTTCGCTCTGGCAATAACAAGATCCACGGCGCTGCTTACTATGTTTTCCAGAACACATATTTGAATGCGAACACCGCCGAAAAGGTTCCGACCCAGAACCTCTGCTACCCCGGCTCCAATGGATGCACCAACACCATCGTGCCGCAGCGACGCAACAATGACCAGCTCAGCCAGACTGGCTTTGTCGTCAACGGTCCGGTATTTCTCCCGAAGCTCTACGACGGACGCGACAAGACTTTTTTCATGGTAGCTTTCGAGCGCTACGCGTCGCATACAGCAATCAACTACTCGTCGCGGGTCCCGACTGCGGCTGAACTGGGCGGAGACTTCTCTGCACTGTGCAACACTTTCAACAGTAGCGGTTTTTGCACCTCGGGCATCCAACTCTATGTGCCGAATTCGCCGGTCGATTCCAACAACAACCGGACCCAATACTTTCCCAATAACAACATCACCTCCGCTATCACTCCCGCCGGCAAGGCACTTGCCAGCTACTATCCATCGCCGAACGTGGCGGGCGCCGGAAGCCTAGGGACAAATTACATTTCGACGCAGACGTCGTATCCGAGCAAGTATCCTTCGTTCATTGTCCGCATCGATCACGCACTCCGCCAGAACGACAAGCTAAATGCGATCTACTTCCAGGCCGGACTTACTCAGAACTATCCGTTGCAGGGTTTCCCAAAAGGGATTGGGCCCGGCGGTTACGGATATAACGTCTATCGCAATACGCGTGGAGGCAGCCTCGACGAGGTTCACCAGTTCTCCTCCAGCATGGTGCTCGATTCGCGCCTCGGGGTGCTTTACCATCCCTTCGGCCTTGTCTATCCAGGCGCCCAGAACTTCAACTTGTCGTCCATTGGCATTTCGGGAACCGGGCTTCCGTATGCCTCATTTCCGGGCCTGTCGATGGGCGATGGCTATGCCGGCTTGGCTGCCGGTGCCGGTGGGCAGATCAGCGAAGATACGACCGGATCACTCGAGGAGATTCTTACCAAGACGATCAGGACGCACACACTTCGCTTTGGGTTCGAGGGAAATCTGATCCGCTACAATGTGCAAAACCCGCAGAGCGGCTTCGGTAACACATCAGGGCCGTCAGGGAATCAGAGTTCTATCGCTTTCGACCGTCGCTTCACGCAGAAGAATTACGTTACCGGCGATCCCAATTCCGGCGACTCGTTCGCTGCGCTTCTGCTCGGCGCGTTCTCGTCTATCTCCTACAACATCACGCCCGCCTATGCCCTGCAGCAGATCTACGTGGCCCCGTTTGTGCATGACGACTGGCGCGTGACCAGAAAACTCACGCTGAATCTTGGCGTACGTTGGGATTACGAGTCGCCTTTTACCGAACGCTATAACAAGCAGGTTTCGAACTTCTGCACAACCTGCACCAGCCCTCTGCAGGCATCGGTTCCAGGCTTGAAGTTAAATGGCGGCCTGCAGTACACGAGTTCCAGCAACCGCTACCCATATCCGCAGGACTGGAATAACTTTCAGCCTCGAATTGGCGGAGCCTACGAATTAACTCCGACTACAGTCTTCCGGGCGGGCTTCGGCATCATCTACTTCAATACGCTCGAAACTCCTATCGGTACAGGTTTCAGCTCGACGACGAGCTATAACAATTACGTCACCAGTGCGCCGGTAAATTCGCTCAGCAATCCTTTCCCCTCAGGGGTGGTTCTTCCGACCGGCAGTTCACTCGGGCTCTCTACCGCGCTGGGTCAGAATGTCAGCTTCATCGATCCGCATCATGTGCAGCCCAAGAGCGCGCAGTACTCGGCCAGCGTGCAGCAGCAGTTTGCTGGTAACCTCGTTCTCCAAATTGCCTACGTTGGGGCCCGTCCTACGCGACTTGAGGTCAATCACAACATTAACGTGCTGCCAGCGCAGTATTACAACCAGGGTGCCGCAGAGGTCGGAGTTCTGAACGCAGCAGTGGCTAACCCGATGGCGGGACAGATACCGCAGTCAACCACGCTAAACGCCCCGACTATCGCTCAAAACCTATTGCTTCTACCCTATCCGCAGTTCGGCTCAGTTACTGAGCAGTACTCGTCGATCGGCAGTGCTCCCTATAACGCACTGCAGATACAGGTCAAAAAGCCCATGGGACACCGCTTTTCGCTGCAGGGGAACTTCACCTGGGACAAGGTGATGGCGCATACCGCTTATATCGACAACTACGCCGCCGCAGTTGGCAAGCTGGAGTCGGTTCAGGATGCCAGTCCAACCATCTTCGGAAATATCTGGGGAACGTATCAATTTCCTGGTCTCCTCTCACGTCCCGCTTATGAGCGACTCATCCTTGGTGGATGGCAACTGAACAGCGTTGCACGTTTTACAAATGGTCCGCTCATCAGCGCACCCGGGAATGTCGATATCATTGGTAACTATCGCCAACCCCACCAGACGCTCTACCGCGAATTCAACACCTGTTACCAAACGCAGACGATCGTCAACAATCAGGCGGTCATTGCCAACGTAGCTACTAAGACGGACGGCACCAATACCTACAACACCGTGACGGCCTGCGATGCGCAATCGTCTACTCCGGCCTTCAGACAGCGGCTGCCATACACCTCCCAGTCCAACAGCGCGGTTCTTAACGTCCGCGAGTCGCTCCATCCCTTGCTGGACGCATCGCTCTTCAAACAGTTCGTCCTTCGTGAAGGCATTAGCTTCGAGATTCGTGGCGAATTCTTCAACATCCTCAACACCCCTGAGTGGGGAGGCCCAAGCACCTCGCTCGGAGCTGCAAACGCCGGATCTGCGGCCGGAGCCGGATCGTCGACGACCCCGCTTGGCATTCTTACGCAAGCCAACGATCCTCGAATCGGACAACTCACTGCCAGAATCAACTTCTAATAACTCGCAACACACGGGCAGGCCCGCTCGCTGACGCGGCCTGCCCATCCTTCAAACGAAACGCCGCGATAAAAAAAGTCGCATTGGGAGATCGTTTGTCTTGCTCAGCAGCACAAGACGACTCACCTTGCGCCGTTTCCCCAAAGCAAATGGCATTCGAGGAACTCGTTTCGGTAGGTATATTACCCCTATGAACACGCGCGCCATCGCACTTGAAGCAGGTGTCTCCCGTGCGACTGTGTCGCGAGTGATTAATGGTCTGCCGGTAGTGAAAGAAGAGACCGCGCAGCGAGTTCGCGAGGTCCTGGAGCGAGTCACGTTCATTCCGAACCCTGTCGCGACAACGTTGCGATACGGCCGAAGCAAGACCTACGGATTGATCATTCCGGATATCAGCAACCCTTTCTATTCCGAGTTTCTGGTGGAGTTTGAAGACCTGCTTCTTGAAACCGATCACGAAGTGCTGCTCACCAACGTCCAGTCCAACTCCAAGCTGACGAAGTCCGTCCGCCGAATGCTGATGCGGCAGGTGGACGGAGCCGTATTGATGGCCTCGGAGTTCGACACCAAAGATATTGAACCTCTGTTTCTGCACAAGATTCCGCTGGTTACTGTGGATCGCCGCTCAGTGCAAGCTGGATGCAGTGATGTCGCGATCGATTTCGAAGGCGGCTATCTTCAGGCCGTAAAACACCTCCGCGAACTGGGCCACAAACGTCTCGGCTATATTGGAGGAACGGAGGGATTACGCACCTCCGATATTCGTGAGAAGGCTTTTGAAGCCGCAGTATTGGATTGCGGCCTGCGTTTTTATCCGAACCTTGTTCGAACGGGAGACTACCGCGTCGCCGGCGGAGAGCAAGCTGTCATTTCCTTGTTCACGGAGACGACTCGCCCAACCGCAATTCTCACGGCTAATGATCTTACTGCGTTCGGCGCCATTCGCGGTCTGCACAAATTAGGTCTATCTGTACCGAAGGACGTCTCTCTGGTGGGCCTGGACGACGTACTGTTGGCCGACGTTCTGCAACCTCCGCTGACCACGATCCGAATTCCGCGCAGGCGCATGGCGGAGGCTTGTCTGAAAGCGTTGAACCACACCAAGAAGGATGTGGAACGTCGCGGCTCGCGCTATAGTGTCTCGGCCGAATTAGTCGTAAGAGAGAGTACAGCACGGATGGTCAAGTCAAAACGGTGATCTCTCGTAGTCGATCGCCGCTTCGCACATTCATCCAATCTGCTGTCGGGGTGGAGATTTAGTGCACGCGCCTCCAAAGCATACAGTAGGTCTTCTCATTCTTCCGCTGTACTTTCTCGTGACCATCCTGATCGGCTGGCTGTCGCGCAATCAAAACCGCAGCGCGAACGCATTTCTCAATGCGACCCGCTCGCTTCCGCTATGGATCGTGACCGCGGCATATTTAGCGGCCAACTGCGGTGCGCTTGAGATTGTAGGCCTCAGCGCAATGGCTGCTCAGTATGGTGTTCAGGCATTCCACTTCTACTGGATCGGCGCGATTCCCGCCATGGTATTCCTTGCGCTGTGGATGATGCCCGTCTATCGACGCAGTGACGTCAGCAGCGTACCTGAATACCTCGAAATCCGTTATGGACCAAACCTTCGTCTGCTGAACGCCTGCGTTCTGGCTATTACGATGCTCGTGTTGGCCGGTATCAGTCTCTATGCGATGGCTCAAACACTTCAGGTATTTCTGGGGTTTAGTTTTGCGACAGGAGTCGTTCTCTGCGCCGGTGTCGTCTTCGTCTACGTCCTGCTCGGCGGGATTAAAGCGACCATCTACAACGAAGTCTTTCAACTGATTGTAATGATCGCAGGCATCACGCCGGTAGCTTGGCGTGCGTTCACCAGTGGAACTGTCCATCAGTTTCCCGATCAGGGCCCCCATTTTCATCTGTGGCGTGGACTCCCAGCGGCTTCGAGGGCAGCGTCGCTCGATGGAGTGGGAGTCGTCTTCGGCCTCGGCTTTGTTCTCAGCTTTGGCTACTGGTGTACTGACTTCGTCCTTATGCAGCGCGCTTTTACTGCCAGATCGGACCTGGAAGCCAGACAAGTACCGCTATGGGCCGGCTTTGGCAAGCTCGTCTTTTCGATCATCATCGTGATCGCCGGTCTCACCGCAGGACAACTCATTCCCGAACTTGGCCATTCGCAGCGCTTCGATCAGGCGCTCCCAGCGATTACGACGAATTTTTACGGACCCACAATGCTCGGCCTGGGCTTGACTGCACTCGCAGCCAGCCTGATGTCCGGTCTCGCAGCCAACATATCCGCATTCGCCTCGCTCTGGACGCAGGATATTTATCGCAGTCGAATCCGTCGAAATGAAAATGACCAGCACTATCTCACTATGGGACGCATTGCGACTGCCGTAGCCATCGTGATCAGCGCGTTGGCTTCTTACACCGATTTTCTTTTCAGCGATCTGATGGAGCACGTGCAACTCATCTTTTCGATATTCGCAGCGCCATTCTGGGCAATTTTCTTACTGGGAATGATGACGCGTCGAGCGACAGAATGCGCCGCCGTAGTCGGCTTTCTCAGCGGGGCAGCGATTGGGCTGTTCCATCTGTTTGCTTTTACTCGCGGTTGGATCTTCTATGGCAGCGTCATGAGTGAGAACTTCTATACGGCCATCTATTCTTTTTCAACTGCGTTGGTGGTTGGATGGTTGATCAGCAGATTCGGAGAACCTCAATCGGCGCACACTCAAAACAGTCTCGTCTTTCAATGGAAAGCCGGTCTCATGGAAGGCGACCGCATCCTATGGATACTCTCTCTTCTTCTCCTCGTGAGCTGCGTGGCTCTCAATCTGATCTGGCGGTAGAACAGGCCCACTCCAAATGAGCAGTATTGTTCGACTTTTCGCTCGAAAAACAGTCTCGCCGGGTAATAATGAATCCGTGTACAGTTTTCGCGAGGATGACCACACAAGAGCTTCGCGCCCGAGGAAAGTTTTGGAAATGCCCTTCTCCGCTTCACGATTCCTGCTCTACGCGGCGCTCATCTTTGCTCCAATCGCAATGCCCAGCCAAATGGTGCATGCAGCAACCCGAAGCACCATGACGCCGCATACCTTCACCGTGAGCGGCAGGCAATTCCTGATGGACAGTAAGCCATACCAGATCATCGCCGGCGAGATGCACTACCCGAGAGTCCCTCGCGAGTATTGGAAGGACCGGCTCAGAAAAGCAAAGAGCATGGGTTTGAACACAATCACGACTTACGTCTTTTGGAATGTTCACGAGCCACGACCCGGGATTTACGACTTCAGCGGACAAAATGATGTAGCCGAATATATTCGCGAAGCACAAGCTGAAGGTCTGAACGTGATCCTTAGGCCCGGACCCTACGTCTGCGCCGAGTGGGAGCTAGGAGGGTATCCTTCGTGGCTGTTGAAGGACAGGAACCTCATTCTTCGGTCCGATGAATCAAGGTACACGGCGGTGGTAAAGAGCTGGTTCGCCAGGCTCAGCACTGAGATCAAGCCACTTTTGCTGAAGAATGGGGGCCCCATCATCGCCGTGCAGGTTGAGAACGAGTACGGCTCGGTGGGCGACGACAAGAACTACCTTGAAGGCGTAAAGAACGCTCTTGTCGAAAGCGGTATGGGCGATACCATGCTCTACACGGCGAATCCGCCCGGCGATCTTTTGAGTGGCTCGCTTCCGGAACTTCCC
>Ga0206920_1081_pt1 | contig 25567 bp, 23 predicted proteins | sample Alteio_BWOrgHeat_65_FD_152934 | JGI IMG/M metagenome (GOLD analysis project Ga0206920, IMG submission 152934) | Enriched cells from forest soil in Barre Woods Harvard Forest LTER site, Petersham, Massachusetts, United States -... | ecosystem: Environmental > Terrestrial > Soil > Temperate forest >...
GTGCGGAAGATGGAGGTCTATCTTCCTGCGGGTTACGCGGAGTCCAGCAAGCGCTATGCGGTGATTTATTACCTGACAAATCCGCTGGCGGTATTCTCCAGCGAGTTTTTTGAGAAGACTGTAAAGCCGGTGCTGGATGAAGCTATTGCGAAGCATGTTATTGAGCCGTTTGTGCTGGTTTCTGTGGATATGGCGACGCCGTTTGGCTGCTCCTGGTATGTGAATTCTCCGGCGACAGGGAACTGGGAAGATTTCATGATGCGTGAGGTGGTGCCGTATGTGGACGAGAACTTCCGCACGCTGCCGGGGCGCGACTCGCGAGGAGTTGCCGGCGATTTTATGGGTGGATATGGGGCGATCCGCTTTGGCATGACGCACCCTGAAGTCTTTGGGACGGTCTATGCGCTGCATCCGGTGGGAACGGGGTCGGGAATTTATACGATGTATTCGCGGCCGGATTGGGAGAAGTTTGCGGCAGCACAATCGGCGGATGAGCTGAAAAATGTACCTTACGGAAGCATTTTCTTATCGATTTACCAGGCGAGCGTGCCCAATGCAGACAAGCCGCCCCTCTATATCGACTTACAAGCGCATAAGAATGGCGACAAGCTAGTCATCGATAGCGAAGTTACCGAGCGGGTTCGGGATAACTTTCTGCTGGAGACGATGGTGGGCAAGTATGCAGACAATCTGAAATCGCTGCGCGGGCTGCGTTTTGACTGGGCGCGGAGCGATGGGAACCACGATCATGTGTATGCCAACCAGGCTTTTACACACAAGCTGAATGAGTTTGGCATTGTGCATGAGGCGGAGGAGTACAACGGCGTTTGGGGCAGCGGCAACTGGGGCGCTGAGGGGCGCGTGGCTACGGAGATGCTGCCGTTCTTTGCGCGGAAGATGGTATTTGAGCGCGCTAAATAGCAGTTACAGCAATGCGAGCGGCTTCTTAGGCGCGATCTGAGCGTAACTGCCTCGTACAAGCTCTTTGACTTCCGCCCAGTCGACGGTGGGAAGGTCGAGACGCAGCCCGACCCACCCGCGAGGGCCGATATAGGCGGGAAAATAGAACTTGTTCGGATTGGCCTCGATAAGCCGCTGATTGTCACCGGGGAGAACTTTGCAGCAGACGCTGATGATTTCATCGCCGTGATGATTATTGAGATAGTAGGCGAAGACCCTTTTTCTGATCAGGAAGCTTGCATGGTCGCCTTGATCTTCACGCGACGCCTCGGGAAGTGCGAGAGATATGTGGGTTAGTTTGGCTAACCGCTCGCGGGTTTTCGCTGCCGAAGTCATGCTTCCTCCGGACTCAACTCATCCTACTGCCAAGTATGACTGCTAAACATGGACCTGGCCGCAGACTTCGAGTAGCTGATCGCCGTATTTGTCTACCTTGGTGGGGCCCATGCCGGGAATTTGCTGAAGCTGGTTCGGGGTGGTGGGCCGGGTATGGGCGATGGCCCGCAGCGTGCGGTCGTGCAGGACGACGAAGGGTGGCATGCCAAGCTTTTTAGCGATGGTGGTGCGCCAGGCTTTCAGGGCTTGCTCGAGTTGCTGAGCTGCCGGGCTTAGTTGTTCAGGGAGAACATCTGTACCTGACTTAGAGGACTTGTCTGCTGCGGTTTTGCGCGATTTTGGCTGGGCTTTCAGCCGCTGCTGGGTGGGACTGCTGGCAGTACCGCCAGTCATTTGCAGATTCAGCTCGGCATCGTCTTCGAGAGCTTCGCCTTCGGCGGTAAGGATGGCCTTGCGGAAGAGGATGGTCTCGCCGTCCTTGATCCATTCGGCGTCTTCAATGGTGATGAGGTCGGCTTTGGCGAGGGCGGAGAGATAGGCATCCAGCTCTTTGCGTGCGAGGTTGCCAGGGAGTTCCTTGAGCAGGCGGCCGAGCGATTTGCCTTGCGTGGCGCGCAATGAATCGAGGATCGTGCGCAGCGTATTTTGCTCCTGCGGCGTGGGGTCGCGGTAACTCTGCGCTGAGCTTTGTGCGGGGTTGCAGAAGTCGCAGAGGCCGCAGCGGAGCTGGCCGTCTTTGGCGTCGCCGAAGTGCAGGACGAGAGCGGCCATGCGGCACTGGTGGCCGTCGACGAAGCGCTGCACTAACTCGATCTGGTTGCGGCGGTAGTCGGATTGGCGGGTGTAGGGAGCCTTCCAACGGGCGTCGCCGCGGGTAGCGTTGTTGTTGAAGTCGACCTGCGCGCCGCCATGGATGAAGAGTTTTTCGATGGCCTTGGCAAAGGTCTCTTCGTCGAGAGTCTTGTTGCGCGGGTCGGCTATGAGAGCAGCGCGGATCTCATCGAGTGGGCGCGCTTCGCCATCGAGGGCCTGGAAGACGCGCTCGACGTCATCGATGGGCGGGTAGTCGCGCTTGAGGAAGAAATCATGCGTCCGGATGTCGGCGTAGCTGTGCAGGAGGATGGCGCGACTGGGCAGGCCGTCGCGGCCGGCGCGGCCGATTTCCTGGTAGTAGCCTTCGAGCGTCGAGGGCAGCGCGGCATGGATGACGGTGCGGACATTGGCTTTGTCGATGCCCATGCCGAAGGCGATAGTGGCGACGACGCAATCAAGGCGTCCTGCGATGAAGCTCTGCTGAACGCTGTCGCGCACATCGGGCGCGAGGCCGGCGTGATAGGCCGCGGTAGGACAGATGTGGTTGAGCTCGATGGCCAGCTCTTCGGCGCGCTTGCGGGCGGGCGCGTAGACGATGGCGGGACGATGCGCTGGATCCTGTAGCAGCTCAGCGATGAGCGCTGGGCGCATGGGCATTGGGACTTCGGTGACTTCGATACCCAGATTGGTGCGGCGGAAGCCGTGGATGAACTTTTTGGCGGAGGTGAGGTTGAGCTGGGTGAGGATGTCGCGCTGGACGGCCGGAGTGGCTGTGGCGGTGAGGGCGATGACCGGCGCGGGGCGTAAGGCCGGCAGATATTGACCCAGCATGCGGTAGTCGGGACGGAAATCGTGTCCCCACTGCGAGATGCAGTGCGCTTCATCGATGGCGATGAGCGCGGGCTTGCGCTTGGCGAGCATCTCGGGGAAGCCGGGAACGCGGAGGCGTTCGGGAGCGATGAAGAGGAAGTTGAGCTTGCCTGCAAGGTAATCGACGCAGGCCTGGCGGCTGACGCTGCGGTCAAGGCCGGAGTGGATGCGGGCGGCGGAGAAACCGAGTGCGATGAGCTTGGAGCATTGGTCTTCGATCAGGGCGATGAGCGGGCTGACAACGAGCGCGGTGCCGCCGCGGGCGAGGGCGGGGAGCTGGTAGCAAAGGGATTTTCCCGAGCCAGTGGGCATGACGAGGAGCAGATCATGGCCGTCGACGGCGGCGCGGCAGACTTCTTCCTGATGTTCACGGAAGGCAGCGAAGCCGAAGCTGCGGTGCAGCAGCTCACGCAGGGATGCGGTATCGGCGGAGAAGGGAAGTTGCTGGGCTGCCACGTCTCATTTTACGGCGTGGCGATGTGGAAGACGGGACTGCGAACCAGCCTCACCAATGGCACGAGCGGCTTGACCAATGGCGCAACGCTATGGGTCGGGCGTTGGAGCGGTGGGAGTGTATTCCGAGCCAGTGTATTCAGAGCGGAGAATCGATGGAATCAATGATCCGTCCGGCGCCTTGAGCATCTCGAACTCCGTGAGGAGACCGATCTGTGCCGCGCTCATGAATTCGGCCCACCTGTCGACACTGGCAGGATCGGCAGCATCGCAATCGCATTTGCCGGTGAAGGCCGGTCCAAAGGACTCGAGCATGGCGATGGCCTGCTGACGGGCCGGTTCGTCGTGTTGAATGCTGGCGATCTGGGCAATCTTCCAGTGGACGAAGGGAACGTCGAAGGCGTTGCAGTCGCGGATGGACTCGAGAGCCGCGCGATGCAGTCGAAGTGTTTCGGGGTCGGTGGGATTGGCATCCTTCTTGAAGTAGAAGTCATGAAGGCGAAGCTGTGCCTGCAGATTGCGAATGCTGAGGAACATCGACCACTGAAAGATCAACTCGCCGACCGTGATCTGGCCTCCTTTCGGAGGTGAGACGTTATAGACGGTCATTTTGGGGCTGAGGTTAAAGATATAGGAGTTGATTCCGGCTGTTTGCCATCGGGTTGAGACAACAGCCAGTTCCTCGTGGGTAAGAGCCATCACCTGCCCGGGCAGATTGCGTTCTTTGAGAAGAAAGTGTGCGAGCGCGGGCGAGCTGTAAATCAGGACCGACTTATAGGAAGGCTTATTGATCAGGACAAAGGGACGTTGATTGGACTTGTCCGCCAAGTAGAAGAACATATCGGGGTGCTGGCCGGCGTCAATGCGTTCTTTAGTCCTTCGATTGATCCGATCCATGACGGCCGGATTTCGGGCGAGCCCGGTGAAAGGCTGCGCTGTTTGTCCGGTAGCGTTGGGCGTGCTCTGCGACTGCGACGCATGGGACGGCTCTACCCGGAACTGACCTGCCTGGAACGGCTCTTCCTGGAACTGCTCAGGAAGATCGCCAGGCGGAGGGTGCAGGTTCAGAGAGGTGAGCGGTGAGGGAAGTGGAGATTTGGATGCGAAGAGCCGGGATAGGAATGCCATGTGAGATGCTCCTGGCTTGCGTTGGAGATCAACACGAATACTGCAACTACAACGCGACTCTTCTTCGATGAGGGCGCGGGTAGATTGGTTTTTTTCAGCAATAGATAGAGGCTACGCGATTACCACTGGCCAAAGTCGCCGCGGGCAAGAATCCAGGCGGCGAGTAATAGATTGGCTGTGGCATGCGCGGCTACAGCGTCCCCAAGGCGATTACGGGAACGCGCGAGGAGGGCAAACGCTAAACCCGCAAGAATGCCAGGAAGCCAGTTTTTGCCGTACATGAGTCCGTATAGGAGCGACGAAGCAATCACGGGTACAACGGACAGCTGTGCGTAGGAAAGCTGGTCGAAGGCGCGCTGGATAAGGCGGCGGGCAAAGAAGCCGCGAAAGGCGAGCTCTTCCGCCAGGGGCAGCGTGAGGACAGAGGCAGCGACGCGGAAGGCGATCCAGGTGAAACGGCCGGCGGGTGAGAGCTGGGCGAGTCCGATGCCAAGCGGGCTGGGAAGCTCCGCAGCGCCAAGCATGTACGTGTGCCAAAGCTCGGGAGCAAGAAAAAGAAGGAAGACGCCGAGACCAACAAGCGGCGCTCCCCAACTGAAGCGGAGGTCAAGGGACGGCAGGCGGTAACTGGCGCGGTAATGCCAGAGTGCGATGGCTGCGGCGAGAAAGCGAAGCGGGTAGAGCCACTCAAAATACCCGGAGCCGGCGCGGGAGAGAAACGACGCTGCCAGGATGGCAAGGAAGGGAACCAGATAGGCGGCGGCCACGGGAGATTCCGAGAGTTCGGAGTCGGATACCTGAAGGGAATGCGCGATCGCAGCTGGGGAATCCGAGATGGGAGGCCGCTGCACCCAGGCGAGATTGCGCGTGGCGAGCGAGAAGGCCACGGCGACGAGAGTAAAGGCGATCCAGCCGGCCTGGGAGTGAAAACCGACCATGGCGATCTCGGGAGAACCGGCGTTACCGATGAGCATGAGGGCGCCAATGCGGAGAATATTGAGCGTCCAGACAGAGGCGAGGGCTGCGGGGATAAGCAAGAAGGCACGCGGAAAGGCGAGCTCCCGGCGGGCGTAGGCGAGCCAGGCCAGAGTGAAGACGAGGACGAGGCCGAGACCTTCAAGACCCGAGCATGCCGGGGCGACGAAGATGGCGAAGTTGGGCGTGGCAATGATGAAGGAGGCAGGATCGACATCCAGGCCGGGGAGAATGGGCGAGAGCAGATGTTCGACCGCAAAGAAAGTCGCGGTCTGGAGCCAGCGGCCGAGGGCGAAGTGCTGGCCGGTCCAGAGAGACTGGAGCGGTGAGCGCAGCAACAAAGCGGCGGCGCCAGCGAGGATGGCATAGAGCCAGAGGAAGCCGGTTTCGCGAAAGAGGCTGAACCAGCGACGTCTCGGAAGAGACGCGAGGGCGAGGCAGACCACAGCGGCGACGGCGAGTCCGGCGCGGGTGAGGAATAAGACGGGGGGATTGAGGACGGCGGATTCGCGGCCGGTAGCTGCGGCGACGGATTCAAGACATACGAGAGCGATACAGAGCAGGTGGCAGGAGAAATATCCCACGTGGAAGGGAAGCGGCTCACGGAGACGACGGAGCTTCGCGTAGCCGAGGCAGAAGAAGACGGCGAAGGCGGCAATGCCGAACGAAGCCAGCGGAGCCAGGAGCGTCTCCGTATGAGGCAGGCTGGATCGCACCAGGCAATCCAACCCGAGAATTGCAGCAAACAACAGAAGCCGTGCGAGCATGCTGCGCGGCAGAGAACGCAAAGACGCAATCAGGACGCTGTTCGGCTGGGACAGCTCTTGGCCGGACTGCTCTGGATTGGTGCAGGTGTTCAGAAGAACCTCCGATTTAGCGCTTACGCTTGGAGCGCAGCACGGTGAGGGTACCGGCGAGCATGGTAAGCCCGCCAAAGGCGAGATTCATGTCCACTTCAGGAGCCTGCGCAGGATGGTGCGGTGAGCTTGGCTCATACGGAGGTTGCGGCTTGGGATGATTGCGATCTCCATCGTAGGCATGGGCAGCGGTGGTTACCGTCGTGGCCAAGGCCAGCGCGAGCATGGAGTGTTTGAGGATATTGGTCATTTTTTCTTTCCTAACGTTATGGAGAAAGACTGCGATTGCGGGTGACGAAATAGGAAACCCGCGCGGACCGGCCGATGGTGCTTGCCACTCGAACCGTAATTCTCTGGATGGGTCGGCTCGGTAAGGCTGCCTGGGACGAGTTTGTTCCCGGAGGGAGCCTTATAAGTAGTGTGCAAGTGCTTCGATCCAAAGGCTATCCCCATCGCGTGGGTAAAACGATGACTGGGGTGGGAGTAAGCAGTGCGTCGTTGGTTCGTAAGAGAGGTTACCGTGGGCAGGTCTGTCTCGTGGGGCAGGTCTATCTGTGGATGTACGGATTTACGGCCTGATTCGAGAGGCGCATGCAACGACAATGCGACCTAAACCCGAAGTCGACATGCGAAATGAGGCGTTATCGGAAGGAGGCGTGATGCGGGAGTGGTTGCTCCCGTTACGCGTTTCGAATCCGCGCCAGAGGCCAGTTTGCCTCGGTTCTAACGACGCCGCCGTGCGCGGACGACGGTAAGGGCACCCGCAAGCAACGTAAGACCGCCGAGAGCCAGGCCGGGATCGACTTCAGACGCCTGGGTAGGATTCGTGGGTTTCTTGGGAGGCGCGCCAGGCTGGTTCGGAGCGGACCCAGTACTGGGAACCTGATTGCACGATTGGGCAACGAGCACCAACGCCAACATGGTGGGTCTGAGGAACGTGATCATTTCCAACATCCTTTGCAGCAGTTGAGAACCGGCAACGAAACGAACAAACGTCGCGAGTATACCGAGCTCCCTAAAACGTCGGTATGGAGCGCAACTGTCGGGTTAAGGCATCTTTCGAGAGATCAGGAGCGAATGGCGGCGATTCATGCTCGTACCTTCGACTCTCTGTCTTTCGGAAGTGCATCTTTCCCGGCCTTTGTAACCAAAGGCGCCGGGTTGTGGGGACCGGAGCTTGGAACAGCCCCGGAGTGGACAAAGTGGGTAACCTCGTAAACCGCCCCACCCCTGAGGCAGAGTGGCTTACGAAGATAGCTCCTGGATGGGTAAATCCAGCTAGCATCTGTCAACATTGTCAGATAGATAACAACATTCGGGCATCCCCCTGAGTGGGCGGCGAAAGCGAACCCCGGTGGTATGGACGTGTCGCTTTCGTTCTCAGGGAGGTATTACTGGTGACGGGGAAATGAGCTGCCCGATGGTTACTCGAGAAAGTGTTACCTGGACTGCGAAGGGAGGTCGGATGGGATGCGAATGGCGATGAAGAGACCGTCTGCCTGGGCCAGGACGACGCCGTCGGCATTGAGGATCTGGGCTGCGGTCCAATGCTTCCGGCCTTCGCTGCGGGTGACACGGCCCTCGACGCGGATAGGCGAGCCGGAGGGGACTGGCTTGAGGTATTCGATCTGCATCTGGCGGGTCATCGCCGTAACGCCGTTGGCGCGGTTGGCCTTGCTCATGGCTTCGTCAAGGAGGGTGGCGATGATGCCGCCGTGCAGATATCCGGGAGGGCCCTCGTAGTTGTCTGAGACGGTGGCGAAGGAGACGACCGAACCATCCGGAGCCAGCGAGAACGCAAGCTTGAGGCCAACGGGGTTGGCCTGGCCGCAGCCGAAGCAATGGTTTTGAGCGCCGTGGAAGAGCGGGGCTAGATTATCCAGCGGGGTACTCTCTGACGGTTTTGGGATAACCGGATCGTTCACACGGAGACTCCGGCGGGCTCAGGCTGCATGAGAGCGCTGATGAAGAGCTCGCGATCGACATTGCCGCCGGTGAGAATGACGGCAATGCGCTCGCCTGCGTGTCGATGGCGCTGTTGAAATGCGCCCGCGAGGGCAGCGGCAGCGGCGCCTTCGGCGATGTTGTGGGTATCTTCATAGGCGGCGCGCATGGCATTGGCGATCTCGTCTTCAGAGACTTCGAGGACATCTGCGACATTGTCCCAGAGGATCTGCATGGCGTCCGGGTTGGGCTGACGGCAGGCGAGGCCATCGGCGAGTCGCGTGTGGGCTGGAGCGGGGATGATGCGGCGCTCGCGGAATGAAAGTGCAGAAGCAGGAGCGTCGGAGGCGACGACTCCGATGATTCTGGTCTTGAGGCCGAGAGCATTGCGAACGGCAGCGACTCCGCAGATGGAAGATGCCATGCCGATGGGGACATAGACGGCGTCGAGCGGCGGGGTGTTGCGGAAAAGTTCAAGGGCGTAGGTCGCCGTGCCTTCGACGAGCCGGGGATGGAAGGATTCGACAAGGACGGCTCCGGGCTGTTTCGCGAGTTCGCGCGCGTGCTCAACGGAGGCTTGAAAGTCTTCCCCGTGTTCAATAAGCTCGACGCCCTGGGCCTTCATCGCGAGATTCTTCTCACGGCTGTTGCCGTGCGGGACGACGATGATGGCTTTGAGCCCCAGGCGGCGCGCGGCGAGCCCGACGCCCTGGCCGTGGTTGCCGCGTGTGGCGGCGACGAGCGTCTGCAATCCAGGAGTAGTCTGCCTGAGCCATGTGGCGTAGACGAAGGTGCTGCGCAGTTTGAATGCTCCGAGCGGCGAATGATTTTCGTGCTTGAGCCAGAGCTCGATGGGCGAGCCGTCCTGGCTGAAACGCTGGTTGAGCAGCGGCCAGGTGTACTGCGGTGTAGGCGGCATTACGGTGTAGACGAGGGCCTGGGCGGCTTCGATCTCCGGCAAGGTGGGCAAACGCATAATTTCAGCTTACGATACGGTGTCCGGAAAGACGCGCGGTTTGTGTTACGACTGGTTATGCCGCGGCATCTACACATGGGCTGCGTTCCTCTTCCATGGCACGAACTCTCCACTTATTACCTGCACTTAACCAGACTCCACCGAACTGAAGGAGATTAGCTTTATGAATCGCAGAATGGCTATGAAACAGATGAGCGGACTTGCCGGTGCGGTCCTGCTTGCGTCGGGCACAGTAAAGGCGAAAGCTGCGTTACGAGAAGCGGCTCAGGCCGCCCCGGCGCCCGCGCCTGCGCCGACTGGACCGTTTACGCTGCCGCCGCTTCCATATGCCTATGAGGCGCTCGAGCCGTACTTCGACGCCGAGACGATGCATCTGCATCATGACAAGCATCACCAGGCGTATGTGGACAAGCTGAATGCGGCGGTGGTGGGACATCCGGAACTGGCGAGCCTGACGGTGGACGAGTTGATGACGCGGCTGGACAGCCTCTCCGGGCCGACGTTGGCGGGCGTGCGCAACCAGGGCGGCGGGCATGCGAATCACTCCTTTTGGTGGCCGACGCTGGGCAAGGGCGGGAGCGCGCCGAAGGGTGAGCTGGCCAAAGCGATCGATGCGAAGTTTGGCAGTGTCTCCGGAATGCAGGAGAAGCTGACGACAGCTGCGGTGGGTGTCTTTGGGAGCGGATGGGCGTGGCTGGTGGCGCGCGGACCCGGCGGAGCGCTGGATATCATGACGACGCCGAACCAGGACAGCCCACTGACCGTTGGGGCCAAGCCGGTGTTGGGCATCGACGTGTGGGAGCATGCCTACTACTTGAAGTACAAGAACAAGCGGCCCGACTATGTGAAGGCCTACTTCAGTGTGGTGAACTGGGACGCGGTAAGCGCGAAGTTTGCCGATGGCATGAAGGCCTAACTTTGTCTGCAGTGTCATTACGAAGACGGAAGGGAATTGGGACAGCTTGCCTGACGGCGGCGCTGGGGCTTGGATGCTTTGGCGTCGTCTCTTCCGTAAACTTAGCCGGTTGCCGGAGCGGCGCGCGCCTGACGCCGCAGCAGGCCGAAGGGCAGCATCTCTACGCGGTGCGGTGCGCGCATTGCCATGAGGACAATGACCTGGGATTGAAGCCTCCGCCACCGAATATTCATGGTGCGATGCAACGGAAAGTGCTGCCCAGCGGAGCTCCGACGACCGATGCGGAGCTAAAGCGGTTGGTGCTGACTGGGCGAGGGAAGATGCCGAGCTTTGCCGGGCGGTTTACGGACGAGCAGATGGCGGCGCTGGCGGCATATCTGCGGACGAGCATGCCGATGGCGGGCGATGGATCTTCTTGAAGGGAAAACCCATCGCCCGTCCATCTTCAGCGGCTTCTTGGATTTCTTACCAAAGCGGAGCTACAGGCTGCTGCTGGAAGACGGGCGCTGGACCGCCGGAGTTGCTGGTGTGGATCGTAGCTAGAAACGGTTGCACCTGGGGGTCGTAGATTACGGTGATGCTTCCGCCTCGGCCTGCCGAACCGTCATGGCCATCCTGTCCGCTCATGCCGTCGCTGCCGCTGGATCCATTTGGCGTTCCTATGCCGCCGGAACCGCCACGGCCACCGCGACCGCCTTTGCCTCCGGAGCCGGCTGAGCCTCCATCTGAGCTGACGGTCAGCGAGCCGCCTTGGGGATCGACGAGGAAGTAACGCTCTTTGCCGCCGTTCGTTGAGACGCCGATTTGGAGAAGCGGCTGTGGGCCAGGCCGAAGCGTGGCTCGGACCTGTACGGGTGGGCCATCTCCTCCATCGCCGCCGTTTGAGCCGTCGGAACCGTTGCTGCCATTGCCGCCGTCGCCGCCAGGAGACGGGTTGTTGGGGTCTAGCGAGCCTGGTGTTCCGCTGGTTCCGTCGATACCGTCGGTGCCATTGGTCCCGTTGAAGCCGGGGGAGCCGGAGAAATTCGCCTTGAATGGGTAGTTGTAGCGCAGGGGAATGTCGAGGCTCGTCTGGATGCCGGGGTGGCTGGGTACGGTGATGATGATGTGGCCGGTTTTGCCGTCACTGACGCGTGGATCTCTCGGGAGGGAGAGCACGCCCTTCTTGTTGACGGAGACGACGGTGGGCGTGACGACAAGATCCTTCCACTGCACCTTGCCCTTGCCTTTGCCTTCGGTGATGAGGACCTTGCCTGTTGCGTCTGTGACTTCAACGACGAGTGGAGACTTTTCGCCGGGGGCGATGCCGGGGTTGTTGGGGAGGCTGGCGGCGATGGAGAGGACAGGCGTCTTGGCCAGGGCGATGCGCATGCCCAGCTTGACTTTGATCGCCGAGCAGCCGGTTATGGATGGAATGGTGACGAGGCTCAACGCAATGGCCAGCCTGGAATGTCGAAATGCGGAGCTGCGAGCTACAACCTCAGGCACAAAATGATTCATAAGAGACTCCCCTTTGTTCTCGTTCGCTTATTTGTGAAGTTCTATGTACGAGCGGCTTCGATGGGGAGAACACGCTCCGAGCGTGCGTTGTTGTGCCGTACAGCCTTTCTTTCTCGTAACGTTTTGTAACTTCCCAAACTACAGTTCTGAGAATACGAACAGAGGCTATAATTGGCGCGATCCGATTCAGGGGAGATGAAGATGGCCGAACAGAAAGATATTGGCTTGGCCGCGCTGCTTGCTCAGGTGCGGCTGGAGATTGACCGGGCTCAGGACAACCTGCGTAAGTCGAACAAGACGGCGGCGCTCGATTGGGAGTCGGCGGAGATCGAGGTTTCTTTTGGCATCAAGAAGGAAGTCGAGGGCAAGGGCGGCGTGGAGTTTTATGTCTTTGCGATCGAGGCCGGCGGAAGTTACAAGTCGGAGGAAGTGCATCGCCTCACGCTCAAGCTGAAGCCGTCGCCCGGGTCTGCGGTTGCCATCGCCGGTGGACGGAAAAGGAAGTAAAATTGTAGATAGAGGCGCGTATGAGCGAGTTCGTCTTCGATCCCGATCCGATCGATCCAACGAAAGCGAGAGCGCGGCGGCACGGAGCTGAGTTCTACGCGGACCCGCAAGGCGAATGGATCCCGGTTCGTGGAAATGATGGTGAGTCCGCGCACGATCAGATTCTGGATACGCTGACGGTGTGGGCGGCTCGGCATCCTGATCCGGACCAGCCGGCGCTGAGCATCGCCAGCCTGGGCGAGTATTCGCCGCGCGCACTGCGGGATGCCGTAGAGAAGCGGACTGAGGTTGGACGCTTCTTCGAAACGATGATCATATTCGGCGCCAACCGCGTGGACGGCAATCTACGCACAGTCCTGAGCTCCTTCCTGCGAGAGAATTCGAGCGAGGGTTCGGCCAACCTGATCCAGGGCGAAAGCCTGTAACCGGCTGAGTGATGGTTGACTAACGATGGCTGACTTCTGCGCGATCCGTCCGGCCAACGATACGGAGACGGTCGAACTCGCCTCCTGGTGCGCATCGGTCTTTCCAGCGATTCGCTCCTCGGGACATTCCCTGGTCAAAGACCTGTATGCGACGCGGGCAACGCGGCGTGCTGCCGGTACAGCTATGACGGGGATGCGCTGCGTGCTCTTCTTCGGACATGGAACAGACAACGAATTGCTTGGCGCGCAGGATAAGGCGCTGGTGGATTCGCTCAACATAGGCAATGCTTCGGGCGCGATCGTGATCGCGATCGCCTGCTCCTCGGGGAGCGGGCTTGGTCCGCTGGCCATCCAGAAGGGAGTGGAAAGCTACCTTGGTTTCGACGGGCTCTTTGTCTGGCTATCGCGCGATCCCGATGGGGTCTTTCAGCCTGCGATCACAGATGGTATCGAGCGGCTGATTACTGGCGGCGATATCGATGATGTGCGGCAGTTGATCTATGACGGCCTGGAGGCGGTGATTGACTATTACCAGAATGGAGCCGGCAGCGGAACAACGAACAGCACCAACGGATGGCTGACCGCCTTCTGGAGCCAGCGTCACTTGGTTCTGCACGGTCACACCGCGGCCAGGCTCTAGGCGTCTCGCAGCGAAAGTAGACCGATCGCGACTCGCCGAGACACTCGGCGGTATACTTGAGGGATGACAGCTGCCGGAAAAACCTTCTATCTCGAGACCTTTGGGTGCCAGATGAATGCCCATGATTCGGAGAAGGTGATTGGCACGCTGCAACAGCAGGGCTACCGCCAGGTTCAGGTGGAAGAAGAAGCCGATCTGTTGCTCTACAACACCTGCTCGATCCGGGATAAGGCAGAGCAGAAAGTCTTTAACCGGCTCAACGACTACAAGAAGCTGCACAAGCAAGGGAAACGCTTTGCGGTGATCGGCTGCGTGGCCCAGCAGGAGGGCGAGAAGATCTTCGAGCGTGCTCCGTATGTTTCGCTGGTGGCTGGGTCTGCTTCGTACCGCAAGCTGCCTGAGATGCTGCAGCGGCTGGAGGCAGGGGAGTCGCGGATCACCGGTCTGGACGATCGGCAGACCGAGGAGACCTTCGAGACGGAGTTTACGGCGCGGCAGAATCCGTACCGCGGCTACATCACGATCATCGAGGGCTGCGACAAATTCTGCGCCTATTGCGTGGTGCCGTATACGCGTGGCAAAGAGCGCAGCCGGACTTCGGAGTCAGTGCTCGAAGAGGCGCGGCGGATCGCCGACCTGGGCTACTCGGAGATTCAACTGCTGGGGCAGAATGTGAACAGCTTCCACGACGCGAGCGGGAAGCGAAGTTTTGCCGAGTTGTTAGTGGCGGTGGCCGAGGTGCCGGGGATTCGTCGGGTGCGGTTTACGACCAGCCATCCGCGAGACTTTACGCGGGATATAGTTGAGGCCATCGATGCCGTGCCGGCGCTTTGCGACCATGTGCATCTGCCGGTGCAGTCGGGCTCGTCGCGGATTCTACGCATGATGGCGCGCGAGTACACGCGGGATTGGTATCTGGAGCGGATCGCGTGGATCAAGGCGGCGAAGCGTAAGATTTCGCTGACGACGGATATCATCGTCGGCTTTCCGGGCGAGACTCCGGAGGATTTTTCCGAGACGATGGACCTGCTGCACGAGGTGCAGTATGACGGCGTCTTTGGTTTCAAGTACTCGCCGCGGCCGAATACACCCGCGTTGGTGATGATCGATTCGATTCCAGATGAGGAAAAGGGAAAGCGGCTTCAAGTACTGCTTGACCGTCAGCGAGAAATTCAAAGACTTAATTACGACAATCATTTAGGTGAAGAGATGGAAGTGATGGTTGAGGGGGCGAATCCAGCTCGACAACAGATCACGGGGCGCAGCAGCCAGAATAAGACGGTGAACTTTACCTGGAATGGTCTGATTTCCCCGGCTCCTGGGAGCTATCATCAGGTGCGCATCACAAAGACCTTTCCCAACAGCCTGGTGGGTGAGGCGATTCAGTAAGGCTGGAGGCGGGCATGGACGTGGAGATGCGGATTCGCGGGTTAATGATGGACCCCAACACCAACATGCCGATCGTGGTATTGAAAGATGTGGCGTCCGATACCGTACTGCCGATCTGGGTGGGGCTATTCGAGGCGCACGCTATTTATAACGAGATTGAAAAGTTTTCGGCACCGCGGCCGACGACGCACGATCTGACCAAAAACCTCATCTTCTCTATGAATGGTCGGCTGGATCGCGTTGTTATTACAGAACTTAAAGATGACACTTTCTATGCTGTTCTGTGGCTGACGCAGGATGGCGAGCCGCTCACGGTGGATGCCCGCCCTTCGGATGCGATTGCGCTGGCGCTGCGGGCGGATTGCCCGATTTATGTGGCCGAGCCGGTGCTTGCGATGGCGCGGCTAAGCGCGGCAGGCCCTCCGGATAACGCGACAACCGACCAGTTGCGCAAGTGGCTGGAAGGATTGAACGACGAGGACCTGGGCCGTTACAAGATGTAGCGGAGGAGCGGATCGTCAGGCAGGGAATTCATCTATCTTTGCAACGCCTCTGGGGTATGATTCCACTACTTTAGAATCGCGGCTTTCGCGCCGTTCTCGGAGGCTTCATGGCAACCCCGATCTTGGGGATAACTGGTGTCCGCGCGCCGATCCTGGCCAAGAATGTGGTGGTTGGCGGGGGCCTGGCCGCGACCAGCATTCTGGCCGGGCTCTCACGGGATCCAAATTCCGGAAAGGTCATCGTCATTGCCAGGGATCTGCCGTGGATGGCGAAGTTTCCGCGCCACTTTGAGATGGGCCAGTCGCGCAAGGATTTGCAGCTGACCAAGTCCCAGACCGACCCGTACTATCTGAAACAAAAGATGCCTACCGGCGACTTCATGCGGCAACTGGTGGACTACCAGACGCAAGCGGTAGCGGGACTTTCCGAGGACAGCGATGCGTTGGAGACCGACCTGCGGCGCGTAGTGCGGCAGGGAAGCCAGCTGCTGCTGAGCTGCGGGGACGGCAGTGCGGTGTTGGCAGACCGCGTCTTTATCGCGACGGGAGTTGGGCCGGAGCGGACACTGAGGGATAGCGGCGTCGAGTTCCAGAACGAGGTTTCGGACAAGCGCCGCGTCTATGGCGAGGTGAGCACCGCGATTCGCTCCATGGAACGGGATGCGGAGTACTGGAAGAACAAGATCGTCGCTGTCTACGGAGGGGGACCGACTGCGTCCTGGGCGGTGGAAATTGCGATGAACTACGCAATCAGGGATCTGATCTGGATCTCAAAAGATGGTTTTGGCGCTGCGAATCCGTTTGGGCGCAACAGTGAGACGCTGGCGATGACCACCGGCCGGCAGATTACGGCGATTCTGCGCCGGCTGCGCTATCTCGGGAATGACGATACGCCGCCGCTGCATGGCGGACTGGAGCTGACGCTGGAAGAACACGGCAAGGAGGAGCTGCGCGAGGCCGATATCGTGATCTCAGCGACGGGCTCGAATCCGTTGGCGCCTACCGGGGTGAAGACTGTTCTGGGAGATCTGTATCGGGAGCTAGCGCCATACCGAGGCAAGCAGGGCGGCGTCTTTGCGGCACTCGAAGATCGCTCGCTGTACGTTGTGAGCTCGGCATTGACCAAGGAATTTTCCTCGAAGATCGAGGCGTACACCTTTCCGGTTCTGAATCCCGAAAACCGCGTGATTGCGGGGATCAAGGCAACGGACCTCTCCGCGAGGGCAGCAGTAGATGCGGCGATGAGCAAGCACAGTTAAGACACACAATTAGAGATATTTCAGGGAGATATCTAGATAACGACATTAACATTACAGAATATCTGTTATCGGACATGATTGATTTGGCCGAATATCTACCGCCAGCCGCTACGTACGGGCTGTCTGGGCCAATACGCGAGCATCAGGCTGACGAAGCAGCTGATTAAGAGGACACTGTACTCCATGCCTTCCTGACCAGGACCGACGACATTCGCAGGGCCGATGGCGAACCAGTATGGAGCGTGAAAGAGCCAGATGCCTGTGCCAAGCACGTAGATGTGCCCAAGGCAGGCCGCCACCACGCATCGTCGTAGAACGATCGCCATGCTGCATGCGATTTGCGCAAACATGGCTACCCATACCAACACGACGCCGAATGGGTAGCCTATGGATGAAAAGTAGAGGCCGAGTTGGTGAAGGCCCTCCGGATCGTGCGTGGCGGTGACGAGTCCGCCAACCGGATGAATCAACAGAATCAGCGGCGCCGCATATCCGACGAGGGCAAAGCCACGGCTGGCGGAGACGCGGCTAGTTGAAGCGCTGTTGTCTGTCGAGGATGACGGTTCATTGGCTAGCCTCTTTGCCGGTCTGTCTGCCGGTCTGGGCCAATATGCCCAAAGCACGCCGGCAAGGCATGCGATCAACAGGACGCTGAACTCGGCGCCGGGCTGCTGATCTCCGTCTGGGAGGCCGACGGTGCGCCATCTGGGAGCGTGAACGAGCAGAATGCCCATGGCAAGTACGACGATGTTCCCGAGGCATCCGGGCAAAATCAGCCAGCCTGACCAGATTCGCTTTGGCGTCAAAAGCATCAGGCAGCAGATGGCTTGAGTCAGGATCGCGGCCCAGGCCAGAGTGAGGCCGATGGGCAGGCCGCGGGTTTCCAGGATCTGCCCGAAGCCTCGAATGTTGGCTGGATGCGTGAGCGCGTAGACGGGATGGGTGATGAGGATGAGCGCTACCGCGATACGAACGATCTCAAGACTTCTGCCTGGATGGTGCGCGGAAGTACGGAACCAGTCTCTATTCATCAAAACTCCTTAAAAGCTCTTCGCGAGAACTGCTTAAACGGATGCTTCCCTGCCCGCAGGCGTGAGCCGCGACAACTGACTGTAGGCGAGCAACGACGAACAAGTCCTGAGAGCGGTCTGAAATACTCTGAATTCTTTTGAATTCAGAAGCGCCTGAATTTGGAAGCGTTTGGATCTGCCCGCTCGTGCCGGGGCTGCGTCGCAGGGTTGGACTGCGGGTTCGCTCGCGACCCCCGAACGGCTGAGCCCGAATGACTAAGCTGGATAACATCCCTCTCTTGAGCGGCATCCCATCTGTGTTGGGCATAGGAGAGGCTGGATGTTTCAGGCACGCGTTGGTATGGCCTTGGCGCTGGGCGCCTGGACCGCTCTTGGTCATGTTTCGGTAGCGCAGGATCCAAAATCGATGGTGAATCAAGCGGTGCAGACAGAGCTGGCGGCGGATAGGGACGACCACTCGCGATGGCTGTATTTTGAGACCGACAAGCGCCCAAAGCATGCGGTAACGCAATGGGTGGCGGATACCCACCAAGGCAGCGTACACCGGGTCCTGATGAAGGAAGGCAGAAAGCTCTCCATCGCAGAGCAGAAGGCTGCGATGGATGAGTTCGTGAAGAGTCCTGGCGAGCAGGCGAAGCAGCGCAAATCAGGCCAGCATGACGATGAGCAGGCTACGGAATTGCTGAAGCTGTTGCCCAATGCTTTTCTATGGACGGACGCCGGTGAGAAGAATGGCAACCGGATTCTGCACTTCAAGCCAGACGCGAAGTTTGATCCGCCAAACCGTGAAGCTAAGGTATTTGCCGCGATGGAGGGAGATATGGCTGTGGATCGTGCGGAGCACCGGATTGTGAGCCTGAAGGGGCACCTGGTTCGGGATGTCCGGTTCGGCGGCGGACTCTTTGCCACGCTGAAGGCCGGTGGGACCTTCGACGTGGAACGCCGACAGACGGGCGGGGGTATCTGGCAGATTACGGAGACGCATGTCCATATCGACGGGCATGCCCTGCTCTTTAAGAGCATCGCTGAGCAGGAAGATGATGTGAAGTCGAAGTTTCGACAGCTTTCCAATGATGTTTCCCTGGAACAGGCCGAGGAGGAGCTGCTGAAGCAGACCGAATAGCGGGACATTTGCTTCCTGGTCTAGATTCGCGAGCGGGGTCAACCGCATCTGAAGCTCCATGAGTATTCCGAAGACATTCAAGCTGGGCGGAGATCTTGAGATCAACCGCCTTGGATTTGGCGCCATGCGCATTACGGGCGATGGCATCTGGGGTGAACCCAAGGATCGGGAGAACGCGAAACGGGTGTTGCGGCGGGCGGTGGAGCTGAGTGTGAACTTTATCGACACCGCAGACTCGTACGGACCTGCGGTAAGCGAAGGGCTGATTGGCGAGGCGCTGGCTCCCTATGCAAAGGGCGTGGTGGTGGCCACCAAGGGCGGATTGACTCGCCAGGGGCCGAACCGCTGGGCTCCGGTAGGCCGGGCGGAGTACCTGACGCAGCAGGCCGAGCTTAGTCTGCGGTTTCTGAAGGTTGACCGAATCGATCTGTGGCAACTTCATCGGATTGATCCTAAAGTTCCGGTTGAAGAATCGCTGGGTGCGATGAAGAAGCTGCAGCAGCAGGGGAAGATCCGGCATATCGGGCTGAGCGAGGTGAAGCCGGCGGAGATCGAGCAGGCGCGCAAGGTGGTGGAGATTGTCAGCGTGCAGAACAAGTACAACATCAGCGACCGTGCGCATGAGGACACGCTGGAGTACTGCGAAAAACACAAGATTGCTTTCATCCCCTGGTTCCCTGTCGCGGCGGGCAAGCTGGCGCAGCCGGGCGGGGTGCTGGACTCGGCGGCCAAGAAGCACGGTGTCACGGTCAGCCAGCTTTCTCTGGCGTGGTTGCTGCATCGATCGCCGGTGATGCTGCCGATTCCGGGGACATCATCGGTGGCGCATCTGGAGGAGAATGTGAAGGCTGCGGAAGTGACGCTGAGCGATGCGGATTGGGCGGAGATTGAGAAGGCGGCGAAGGGATAACGCCGAGTTCCCTGCTTGATTCGTTTCCGTGAAGAGGCTGCTGCCATGCGGCCTCTTTTCATTTGAGCGGATGAATGGAAATTTGAATCGTGTTAGATATGAAATCGAGCTAGACTGATCGCACAATGAAATTGGCTATTGCGCTTCTCTGCTTTTTCTTATCTGTTGGTCTTTGCAGTTGTTCCACTGCAAAGACGCAGCCACCAAATATGCAGACTATAAAGCTGCCTTCCGGTAGCACAGTCGAAGTCCTAGGCATTACAGTGATGCACTTCACGAATAGTTCTCCGGCATTGATGCTGAAGTATCAGACAACAAAGCCCATTGAAGATCCAGCCGTTCTGCGTAAAGAGGCTGGAGAGATTTGGGATAAGTTCCGTCCTCAAGTTGAACAGCAGAGCTTTAAGAACGCTATTCTGAGTGCCAATGATGCACCAAAGGGATTCATCTTTACGAGTAACTCAACTTACAACTTTGTGTTTGACGAGAAAGCGGATGGAAGCTGGCATTGCTCATTTGACGACAAGAAATGATGTACTTGAAAAGCCGCAGTAGCACTTTGCGGCATCAGCAAGTTAGCGGAGGATGTGGAATGGCGCTGAAATTTACGACTTCGTATATCGAGGATGCGGTTGGGGTCTTTCAGTATTACAAGCGGCTGGCGGATGGGGCGATGAGCCAGTTGACGGATGAGCAGTTCTTTCAGGTGCTGGATCCGGAGATGAACTCGGTGGCGATCATCGTGAAGCACATGAGCGGCAATATGGTTTCGCGGTGGACGGACTTTCTGATTTCAGATGGCGAGAAGCCGACGCGGAACCGGGATCTGGAGTTCTGTGAGCCTCCGGCTACGCGCGCGGGCGTGCATGAGTGCTGGGAGCATGGCTGGCAGACGCTCTTCTCTGCGCTGGAATCGCTGACAGAGGCAGACCTGGGACGGACGGTGACGATTCGCGGCGAGGCGCACTCGGTGATGCAGGCGGTGAATCGGCAGCTGGCGCATTATCCGTACCACTGCGGGCAGATTGTCTTTCTGGCCAAGCATCTGCGGTATGCGGACTGGAAGACGCTAAGCGTGCCGCGTGGGCACTCGCAGGAGTTCAACCAGAAGGTGGCTGCGGGAGAGTTGAGCCAGAGGTAGGGTTACGCTCTGTTCTTCGACTGGAACTTTTGTGGGTCCTTCGCCTCTCCACCCCAACGACGAAGACCTGTCGTTGGGGATCCGGGTACGCTCAGGATGACAATTCATTGTTCCGGAGAAACAGAAGACCCCGCTCAGGGCACGAGCGGGGTCTCTGTTTTAGGGCTGATGAGGCGTCAGGCTGCCGGGTGGTTGAGGATCTCTTCCAGAGCCTGCAAGCGGGCTGAGTCGGCTGGGGACTTAGCTGTGCTGCCGGATTGGAGCGAGGCGGCAGCCGTCTTGAGCTTGGCCTGGCTCTTGTCGTCGAGGTGGGACTTCTCTGCCCCGTGGATTGCCTTCTGCAGAGTGCTGATCTGCTTGGAGGACAGAGCCTGCGAGCGGGTAAGTTGATCGATGTAGGCCTTGGCGACGACCAGTTGCGCAGGCCAAACGATCTTCTGCTGGTTCTGGACGTTGAGCTCGGCGACGCGCACGGCTTTTGCGGCGTCGATCTCGTTTTGCGTGAGGGATGGGGTTGGAGTCAGCTCGAAGATATCCAGGCCGCGCGCGATCTCAGAGGCGTAGATGGCGCCGTTGTACCAATAGGCAGACCAGTCGCCGCCGAGGACGAGCATCTTGGGGTCGATGGGACCGCGGTCGAAGTAGGCGATCTCAAAGGGATGCGCGGGGTCGGTGAAATCCATCACCGAGATGCCGCCCTGGTACCAGGATTGCACTTCGATATCGCGGCCGGGGACGGGGACGAGCGAGCCGTTGTGAGCGACGCAGTTTTCGGTGTCTCCCTGAGCGGCAGGCAGCTTGTAATAGCCGGCGAGGCTCAGCTTGTCGTCTTTGAGGTTGAAGATGGCGTCCGCGCCCCACTTGTTGGGATCGGTTGGACGGCAGCGTGCGCCGAGCCCGCCGCCCCACTCATCGGTGAAGACGACCTTGGAGCCATCATTCGAGAAGGACGCCGAGTGCCAGTAGGAGTAGTTGGGGTCGTTGACGGCGTCGAGACGCTTGGGATGAACGGGATCTTTGACATCGAGCAGAATGCCGTTGCCGGAGCAGGCTCCGGCGGCGAGACCGATGGCTGAGTAGACGGTAATGTCGTGGCACTGATTGGTGTCGGCCGGCTTCTCGGCGCCTTTATCATGGCTGCCGCCGTTGTTGAGACCGTTGAGCGCGCCGGTGCGGGGGTCGATAAAGACGCGCGGGCTGGAGACGATCTTGGCCTCTTGCGGAGCGGCGACTGGAACCTTGATGACCTCAATACGGAACAGAGCGGTATTCGGGTCCTTGTCCGGAGCGTCGCCGGAGCAGCCTTCGAGTTCTTCTTTCTGACGGACGAAGGAGGTTCCGGAGACATAGATGTAGACGTTGTCCTTGTCATTGGGATCGAGGACGAGGGTGTGGGTGTGGGAGCCGCGGCAGGTCTGTATAGCGGCTACCTGCTTCGGGTTGCGGATGTCGGAGATGTCGAAGATGCGCACGCCGCGGAAGCGGTCTTTCTGCGCGGCGGGGATGCGGCGTTCTTTCTCATGGCCGGCGGCTGGCGGAGGCTCGGGTGGAAAGCCTTGGGCGCTGCAGTCGAGGCGGCCGTTGGGCATCTCGACGGACATAAAGAGTAGATTCTGATAGACGGAGACGTCACCCTGCCCGCCGGGACAGACGAGCGAAGTCAGCAGCGCGGCCTTGGCGGGATTGGCAATGTCGTAGATGTTGACGCCGTAGAAGTTGCCCTGAAAGAGATGGTTGCCCTGAAAGGCGAAGTCGGAGTTGGCGAAGGCGAGCTGCGCAATCACCATCTGCATGGGCTTAGGCATCTTGGCGACGTTGATACCGAGCTGACCGATTGTCTTTTGCACCTGCGGGTCGTCGGCCGAGGTGGCATTGATCTGGAAGGCGTCAGGCTTCTTCAGAAAAGCAACGTGCTTCATGCCCAGAGCGGCTTCGCCTGCGTTATAGAGGCCTGGCTTGAGCTTGTAGCGCGGGTCGTTCACGTCAGAGCCGGTCATGCCTGGAGGCAGGACGGGGGCTGGTGCGGGAGCAAAGGGATTGGCCTCGGCCTCCGGCTCTTTTGCCGGAGCCTGCGCGGCGGGCGCGGGAGTGGACGGTGCTGGCGCCTGCGCGTGAAGAAAGCTCATGCTGGAAGAACAAACGACCGCGGCCATGATGGCCAGACGAAGGACGGGACTTTTTTCTGGGTTCAACGTTTCTCCTCCAGCATGCCTTGCATGATTCGAATTTCGGCACGCTGCGTGTTGTCTACATCGGTTGCAAAATCGAAGATATCGGCGTCCTGACCGGCGCCGGCGGCGTCAAAGAGGTCCTTAACCATGATCAGCGCGCCACCGTGATGCTGGATCATTCCGGTCAGGAAGAGGTGGTCAAACTCCGCCCCGCGGGCTTTGCGGAGAGCTTCCATCTGGGCCCGAGTGAGCATGCCGGGCATGGGTGGCATGTCGGGCATTGCGTGATCAGACATGTCCATACCCGGCATGTCGGCCATGGACATGCCGGTGGTCTGGCCGCGGGCGATGAGCCAGCGCTGCATGAAGCGGATTTCGTCTGACTGCGAGCTGCTGATCTTGGCGCCGATGCTGCGGACTTGCTTATTCTGCGTGTGCGAGTCGATGAGCGCGGTCATCTCGACGGCCTGACTGTGATGCATGATCATGCCCTGCATGAAGGTGACGTCGTCATGAGAAAGCTGCGGCAGGATGCCATGCGTTGTGGAAGGCAGAGTCCTGGTCGGCTCGCCGGGCGCGCCAGGCTGAACGACTACGGGAGCTGCGGGTACCGGAGTCGCTGGTACGGGGCCGGCCGGCTGCTGGGCAACGATAGGCGCGGAAGTGACGAGAACGCTTGCGGCGAAGAACAGACTGCGCTGGATCGAGACGATTACCAGGGTCGGGGATGTGCGGGGACAATGGAAACAATTACGCAGGGAGAGGATCATTTTTCGATGATCCTACGCTATCACGAAGCAGAGGGAATGCCGCCCGTCTCTGAGGATTATGCGTTCTGGGAGACTTCGATCAGGCGGTTCGAGTCCTGACGCCAGCGATAGATCAGGATGCCGGAGATGACGATCAGGGCCAGGGTGAGGCCGATCCACATGCCGTAGATGCCCCACTTCAGCACGAAGCAGAGAATGAGGCCGAGCGGCAGGCCGAGGAGCCAGTAGCCGATGAAGTTGGCGAGCATGGGAGCGCGAGTCTCGCCAAGGCCGCGCAGGGCTCCGGTACAGATGGTCTGGACGCCGTCGAAGACCTGGAAGGCAGCTGCGATCCAGAGCAGGCTGGGGCCGACGGCGAGCACCTGCGGGTCGCGCGTGTACAGCTCGATGAGCGGCCGCGGCGCGACGAAGAAGACGATGCCGGCGAGGAACATAAATGCGGTGCCGAGGCCGAGCGCGAGCCATCCGGCGCGGTGGGCGCGTGCTTTGTCTCCCGCGCCGATGGCGTGACCGACGCTGACCGCCGTTGCAGCCGAGATGCCGAGAGGGATCATGTAGGTGATGCTGGCGTAGTTGATGGCGATTTGATGCGTGGCTAGAGCGATGGGATTGAGCCAGCCTGCCGAGAGCGTCGCCATGTTCCATGCGCCGACTTCAAGGATGATCTGCGCGGCGGCGGGCAGGCCGAGGCGAGCGAGCTGGCGGATGCGGTTGATCTGGACGCCGGCCCAGTGGCGGAAGAGCGGATGGCCGCGCTGGCGTTCATAGCGCCATGCGAAGCCCATGAGCGAGACAGCCATGAGGATGCGCGCGAGGACGGTGGAAAGAGCGGAGCCACGGACGCCCATGGCGGGCAATCCCCAATGGCCGTAGATGAGCAGCCAGTTCCCTGCCCAGTTGAGGAGGTTGGCGCCGATGTAGGTGAGGGTGATGACGCGCACCTGGCCGACGCCTTGCAGGTAGCGGCGCGAGGCTCCGTAGATGAGCAGCGGCAGGATGCTCCAGTCAAGCATACGGAGGTATTGCGCAGCGGGACCGGCGACCTCTGGCGTGATGCCGACACGGCCGAAGAAGAGGCTGGCTATGGCGACGAGCAACATGAGCACGGGCGTGATGCCGAGGGCGAGGTAGATGCCCTGGGCGAGCCAGCGGTGGCAGTCGTCATAGTCGCGGCGGCCGTAGGCCTGGGCTACGAGTGGGTCTAGGCCGAGGAGCAGCCCTATGCCGAAGAGGGACGGCGTATAGAAGACGGCGTTGCCGAGCGCGACGGCGCCGATGGAGACCGGGCCGAGCTTGCCCACCATGATGGTGTCGACGACACCCTGGGCCATCCAGCCGAGTTCGCTGAGGACAACGGGGACGGCAAGGCGGGTGAGCGCTGCCAGTTCCCTCTTCCATAGTGCTTGGGCGCTCATTCAGGTATTTTATCGGGCGGAGATGATGCAGGGTGAGGTGTAGCGTAGCGAAATACGGCGGAAAGGGTAGGTTTCTTTTTGACCGGGGTGCGGATGTTTTTGAATGGTTTTCGGCGGCCCACCAGGAATAGATCGAGTAATATCGACGAGTTTCAGGAGAATTGATACCTGCGAAGAACTACGGAACTGCCTTCTCGCGCTGGAATGGATGCGCTTCGGTGTTGAAGATGACTTTGTTGAAGTCGAGAGTGGACTCGGGAGCGAAGAGCAGGTAGAGATACTTCAGCGTTTCAGCGAAGAAGAAGCTTTCCATGCCGTTGGTCTTCTGCTTGGTCCGGACGTCTTTGAGCGCGGAGTAAGCGTCTTTGGTGCGGCAATACTTTTTCAAATTATTCAGATAGGTCTGACCCATGGCGAGATACTTCTGGTCGTGCGTGGCGTGGTAGAGGTAGTAAGTCGATTCGATGATCTCCGGGCGCAGCGGATACGCGGGCGAGGTGATCTGCATCTTGGCGTAGTCGAAGCGCTCGGGCTCGATGCCGGCGGCGTTCCACA
>Ga0206920_1083_pt1 | contig 25441 bp, 29 predicted proteins | sample Alteio_BWOrgHeat_65_FD_152934 | JGI IMG/M metagenome (GOLD analysis project Ga0206920, IMG submission 152934) | Enriched cells from forest soil in Barre Woods Harvard Forest LTER site, Petersham, Massachusetts, United States -... | ecosystem: Environmental > Terrestrial > Soil > Temperate forest >...
AACCCGGCAGTTCTCCGCAGCGCAGTGCTTCCAAAGAGGAATGAAGCCTGAGCCGTCGAAGTTGATGTATCCGCGATCGAGGCAGTCGGGGTCGAGGTCGTCGTAGCAGATGAACGACGTTATTTTGTTGCTCCCGCCCCGCGCAAGAAGGAACGCTCCGGATTCCCGGCGCCGATGCCCACGATCCCGAAGGGTTCGGACCAAGTTGATCCAGACCAGCCTAGGAATTTCCAGCATTGCGACTCCCCGTATAAAGTTCTGAGTTCAAAAGTCCGGAGATGTAGTTCACGTAATGATACAAGCTGTGGTAGGGCTTCTCCTTAGGCTCGGGATATTTGGTGACCCAGTCTGGATGCCGTTCGTAGGTGACTCGATCGTGCGGGGTGTAGAGGCTCTCGGTTCCCCAATCGATTCGGAAGACGATGTCGGCCTCTTCCTTACCTCCGGGCCACTTCGCGTTGTCCAATTTTTGCTTGGTCGTCGGATCCCAGAAGTGGCTCGTCGGGCCTGCGGCTGGATACTGGCTTAGGCTGAACTTGAGGAAGTAGCGCTCGGGCGATTTGGGGCGCTCGACCGCTGCGACCCAGAGGACGACGTTCGGCCACTGGATTGTTTCGTCCTCATGAATACCCCATTTCCCTCGGAGAACTCCCGCTTGGAAGTTCTCCGAGGCGACGTGGGCCGAGAATGCGGCTTGATCGGGGGTCATCCCTGAGGCTTGTGGAATTCCATCAGGTAGAGCTTCACCGAACAGTCAGGATAGCTCGTCAACGAGCCGACATGGATGTCCTGCTGGAGAGGCTCGCCGTCAGCCTCCAGACGCAGGCACCAGCGCCGATGCTTGTCGACCTTGAAGTGATTGATCGCCCAGTCCTGGATCTTATGGATGCGCCGCGCGGGCCGGACCTCAAGCGTTGCCTCGCCGTTGTAGAAGACATGAACCTTCACATGCTTGCAGCGGTGGCAATGGACGATACGGTTCTTCCCGTGGTGAGGCCTGCCAGCGACCTCTGTTACCTCGAGCAGTTCGTCTCCGTCCTCGTCGAAAACCGCGATTTCGGTTACGGAAATGCCACCCCCAGTGAATTTTTCGACCACGCCGATCAAAGCGGACGCGCACCGCACCTTATGCTTCTGTCCCTTGAGGGAGTTCTCACCGAAGATGAGAATTTCGATTTCGTTTTCCATGAGTTAAGTAGTTTTTCGGTCTTCATGACCTCGGTGAAAACCGCCCGAGCGGTCCGCCTACTCATATCCGCTCCAAACGGAAACGGTTTTGGATGAGATTTTTTAAATTCCCTATTTTGCTTGATGCAGAATGGCTTGTGGATCACCTTTTGTTTCAATGAATGGTCATCTCGCTGAGGCCCTGAAGGACTCCGAGAAGGCAAATCGTGCATTTCTCAATGCAGCGATCTATGCCGACCAAGTAATGCGTCGGTATCCTTGGCGTGGACAAAAGATCTCCATTTCGCCTTCCAAGGCGTTGATCGCCGACGGTAAGACCGCTGAGGATTTCGTCAGCGATGCGATCGAAAAGCTGACGAATGGCGAGCGCTCTTATCGGGAAGACAGGAGCTTGCTCGATAATTTGAAATCGGCTGTCGAAAGTCTCATATCATCGCACCGCAAGCCTTCCAAACGGAAGAACTTGGTAGACCACCCTCCGCTCGTTGACGACGAGGGAGAGGAACTCGATCCCATCGAGCAGGCTGTTGACCTCGCAACGACCGAAAAAGCTCGAGAGGAGCAGTGGAGCCTTGAGGAGCAACAAAAGTGCTTTGAAAACATCAAGGCATCTCTTGACGGAGATCCTGATTTACAGAAGATTCTGGAGGGCCTCGCAGAGGAATTCTCCCCCGCTGAAATCGCTGAACTGAACGACTGGAGGGTCGAAAAAGTCTACGAACTTAATCGTAAGCTAAAAAAACACGTTCACGCTCAATTCGACGTACAAAACTACAAAGAATTGGAGCGGAAGATCGTACTGGGATGAGCATGAATAAAAAAACCACCGGCCCGATGGAAAAGATCCATGCCGCTTTTGAAGCTATTCCCGAACAAGAATCCATCGAGGATACGAAGGCAGATCTAAGAGCGATCGGCATCAATCCCGATACGGCACTTCAGCGCTTCCAAAAAATAACTCAACAGAAGCTGAAAGAGCATCGCCTGGCATGGATGGAGAAAGTTCCGGACCAGAAAGCAGCTTTCACAAAGGCAAAGACTGCGGTCTCGGGAGCTCTTAGTTGGATAGGCCGCAAGCCGGAAGAGATCGTGGCGGCTTTCGATCAATATATAGCGGGGCAAGATCTCAAAACCGCCATGGCCTTCCGAAACAAGAAAGATCTCTCCATCGAAGATAAGGCCAAGATTTTGGATTCCATAAAAATACTGAAGGCTGAAAAAGACGATCCGAAATGATCTCGAATCCCGCCAAGGTCGGGCCCGTGACTCGAGCACGTGCCATCATCCAGGAGCGGCATCTTGAGGCTCCCGATGAAATCGACATCGAGGCGCTGGCTTTTTCATATGATGCGGCGGTGGAGTATCAACCCCTGGAAGGAATGGATGGAAACATCGTTCGGCACGGTGATCGAGCGATTATCGCTGTGCGAAGCGACATCGCTTTTGAGGGTCAACGACGCTTTATCATCGCTCACGAATTGGGGCACTTTTTTCTTCATCCCCAAGCCAGGCAGATGGAAACCGTAAATGCCCATCAAGTATCGGACTGGTCCGATCGAATCGCCAAAGAAGAAAGGGAGGCCAACTATTTCGCAGCTGAGCTTCTCATGCCAAGCCAAATGCTTGTGCCTAGACTCAAGGGAAAGGAGCCCGGCTTCGAACTGATTGATGAGTTGAGGGGCGAATTTAGGACCACCCTCACATCGACAGCGGTTCAATTTATTGAGAATACATCGGAAGAGTGTGTTTTGATTTCCTCCTCAAATCGCAAATGGGAGTGGTTCCTTTGCTCAAGAAACTTTGGGTTTACAATGGCTTCGGACCGTTTGGTTCATGGACATTCCTGTGCTCACGAGTTGGGACCGCATAAAACCAAGGCTAAAAGCTCTAAAATAGAAGCCGATTGCTGGCTGGACGGCTATCGGCATACGTCTAAAGCGTACATCACCGAAGATTCGCGATACTCTCCATCTATGCAGAAGACATTAACTCTTCTGTGGATTCATGATGTCATCTGAAGCACCATGCTTCTCCCCTTTATCGAGGGAGGCAAGTTAATCGGGATCAGTCAGACCCGGCTTGCTCAAATCAATGCCGTTCCTGAGAAGGTTGGGTTCGAATGGGTTTCCCAGCTGGTTTCCGCCTTGGGAAACAGCTGGTCGTCGAAACGTTTTCAATCGATTTTCCTCGTCGTAGATTTCGTGAAACAATTGATTTAATGAAAAAGGAGGGGCCAGTCCTTTGCGCACCGTTCCGATTCCGGCTGTTACTTATGCGTGGGGGACATTCACGGGTGCAGCGATCTCCTGTCGGCCTTGATGAAAGAGGTGGTCGTTCATCGGAGACCATTCGAGGATCGGCCGCAGTGGTCTTTTTAGGCGACCACGTCGACCGGGGGCCTGATTCGAAAGGCGTGATCGCAGCCATCCAATCTCGCGCATTGCGCGCTTCCTTCGACCAAGTGGTCTGCCTAAAGGGGAATCACGAGACGACTTCTTCGAGGGGTCTTTCTATTTTTGCTGCTCATCAAGCTTATCTTGAAGTTCTTTGATATCCTGGAGTTGGGGGAATTTAGGAATTTCGAGGGTGGGAGAAAAGGTCTTGGGGGAAACGATCGGCCCAATGGCCCGAAGTCGGACATTGTCGAAAGAGGACGGGCAGAATTTGTCGGTGTTGTTCTCGGCCTTCAGTTGAATCCCGATGACACGATTATCATCCTCGGAAGTAGCGGTGTAGGTGACCGAAAGATCGACGAACGATCCTTCGGGCGCGGTTCCGCTGGCAGAGGGACCGAGGAGAATGTCCTTTCCCCCACTCAAGGAAATCCAATAGGTGGGACTGACGAAGCCCTTTCGATTCCCCACAGACACGGTGAGAACGTATTTAGTTCCGGCCACGAATTTTCCCAAGCTTTTTCCGGCATAGAGCAAATCCGCCGTTCGCCCCTTCTTTGGAGGAACATTGAGATAGGCGAACTGCATCCCCGTCGCCGGCGCCGGGAGCTGACCTTCCTGGCCACCATCGAAGATGTTTGCGTCGCCGGGATTATCGACGGCAGCCCGCAGCGCATTGACCCAAGTCCATCCTTCGGGCCCAACCTGTGAGGTCTGTTCCTCATGGGACTTCATGGCAATGCCCGGATCCTCGAAGGAGGCGTTCTGAACGGGGATATTCACCGGCTCGGCCGAATTTGCCGACTGCGTGCAAAATATGCTTAAGAAGAAAAATGAGGCGAGTTTCATGTTTTTCATCAAGTGGACAATGTGAGGCGACAAGCAACTATTTTCGCCATGCCCTCGCGATTTCAGCCGTGGGTAACATTACCTTCAGTTCAGGAGAAACCGAACCTTGCTGCGCAGCCGTTACGAAATCCTGATTCAGGAGATCTCCAATATAAGGCGCTTTCTGGAAGATATCTCCCCAGGAAATTTCCTTCACATTCTCGACGGGCTTCTTGTCAGCCTGGGTGGCGAGCTGCCCCTCATCGTCTTCCGTAACGGAGCTCAGAACCGAAGGGTTCAGGGTCCTCCAGATATACTCGAAGCACATTAAGGCGAAGGTTTCCGATCTCGTACTATCGCTATGTCCCAGCCCCGCATAGGCCTTATAGACTATCGGATAACCCAGTTCTCGGCTCTTATTGTAAAAGCGAATTGATCTTTGGTAGCCAGGTTCCAATTCACCGGTGGTAAGACACCAGAAAATCTTGTTTGCCTCGGACGTAGGAGCCTCGAAACTGCTGACGATATGGGCCCGAATGGCGGCGAAATACTGTGGCTTCCTCAAGGCGATTCGAACGAGATATTGGGCTCCGCCCGATGAACCCCAGCCGTAGAATCCCTTGTTTGGAAAATGGTATTTCTCGCTCAACTCATCAACACCCCGCGCCCAGGCGTCGGAAGCTTCCTTTAGCGACGCCTTCATCACTTCCGCGTCCTTCGGATCCATTTCATCATCATCGAGCATGGGGTCCCATTGCCGCCGGCAGCCCCATCCTAAGATCAAAAGCTTATGATTATCTGCGAAATTCAGAATGTTGACGAACGCGGGATTGCTCGTCTCGTTGAGAAGTTGATATTTCATGTCCTCGACGCCATTGGCCACTGCGGAGAGCGCCAGGACGCCGTTAGCTTGGCTTCCGTCTGAGGTTCCAATTGGAAAACGGAGGACTAAGGTGATCAATGTCTTTCCCTGATCGTCCTTCACGGGATATTCGACGAGTGGGGAGAACCCCGGTTTCCGTGCCATGGCTTCCGTCGGCGGATTCAGGCAAATCTGCTTCTCGGCGAAATCGAAATCTGACACTTGGCACTCCTTGGGGCGTCCGTCCCCACCCGTCATGTCCGAGTAAACCGCTGCCTTCATCTCGTCATGGTCGCCAAAGATGATTACCGCCGACCATTTTCCCTTTTTCAGCTTCTCTGGGAAAGCGAAGAAGAGCGTCTCGGGCTTATTCGCAAAGTAAGAAGCGGGAATCGGGCGGCGGATACCGTTTTCATGCCGTCCCGGACTGGGAGAGAGGACCGCAGCGATACGCTCGTTGTTCTCATCGTAGAAATAAACCTTCGACCAAGCCTCCCGGGACGGGAGATTTTGCGCCGTTTTGACCTCGACTTTCAGATAGGGGACGAAGATTTCCTGTATCTCGCCGGTCTGCGGATCCTTTTGCTGGATGTGGACTCCGGTCCCGTCATCCGGAGCCTCCGTCACAGATACGATTTTGGTAATCGAGAAAAATTCATCAGCATGCGCCGCCGCTCCCCAAACAAGAAGGAGGAACAGAAGGAGGCTGATATGTAAGGCCTTCATAATGATGATATTCTTTTCCATGATGCGATCAGGTTTCGGTCCGGAATCCAGCCGGTGAGGCAGGCGGGCTCATCGCCGGCAGGGATGATCGTACCACTATCAACATCAACCCACCGTCCGACATCGGGATCTTTCCGAGCGCAGGCCGAGAAATAGTTTCGCACGAACTCTTCCAGCGACGCCGATTCCATATGGGAGAGGTGGGGAATGGAGATCCAAAGCCACGGCTTCCCAACAGCCCGTCCCTGTCTGAAATAGATCATGGATGCCCCGTAACAAGGGTCGTCCTCCCCGCAAGCGACGATGCCCGGAGGCGTGATGGCGGCCTTGCGCGGCGTGTCCCACCACCCGGCGGAATCAGCGCACCAGGCGACGACCCGTTCTGGGTTTGCCTCTACGAACCGGCTGGTGAAATGGGCGCCACCGGAAAACCCAAAGAGAAAGATAGGTAAGTCCCTTCCATAGGCCCTTCGAAGCGTCCCAAGCAGGAGATTTCCCGATCCCTGGGAGGCGTAATAATAGCCGCACCCGGCTTCCAAGAGAGCGACGTCCGAAGCGAATGAAAGAGCGGCAAGACCGAGGCCGTTTTCCCTCGCGAACTTCCTCCATGCTTTCTGCTGGAGGAAACCGGCACCATTCCCGTTGCATCCCGGACAGAGCACAAGGACGCCGCGGAGATCGCCTTCGGAAGCGAGGTAATAGAGGTCTCCCCTCTCCATCCCATCCGGCAAGAGCTCTGAGATCTTGCAGATTTCCTGAGCGGACAGCGGAAGAGCCGCGACTAGGAAAAGGATCACCCAGCACCATTTCATGATGCGCGGGGTTTCTTGACGAAGTACCAGGCCAAGAAAAGGCCCGCCACGATATGCAACGCAAAGACCACCAAGCAGGAGCCGTAGGGCGCAATAAATGTCTGGGTCGACTGCTTCACGATGTCGTAGTGCCGTGAAGCCCCGAAGGTCTTGAGATAGCCGCTCCATCCCCAATAGGCGGCGATGAAGGGGCGACAAAGGACGCTCAACCACTCAGGCAGGGCCAGGGCCGCTCCAGAAAGCGGTAGCTGAAAGCCGACGAGATAGATGGCCAATAGCGATGCCCTCTCGGGGGTCGGGGCCATGGCCGAGATGCCAAGGCAAATGGCACTCATTGAGAGAGTGGTTCCGAAGAGAATCGTGAATTGGTCGATGAGACTACCAGGAAAGCCGCAGATGGTCCTCACGAACCAAGCCATCCAGAACGCCTGGACAGCGCTAAGGAGGAGGATTTGAAGGAACTTCGACAAAACATACGCCGAGGGGGAAAGGCCCGCGCGTAATTCTTTCGCAAGAACGTCCCGCTCCTTAGCGATCTCTCTCGCTCCGTTGTTGGCCCCCATCAACGTCAAAAGGACTACCTGGAACATAGCGAGCCCTGAGATTAAGGCAGCCGCGTGGAACGATTCTGCCAGATAGAGAAGCTGCTCGGAAAGCGTCTGGACGATGTTCGTCTCCAGATTCAACGCAAGATTTCGAACCTGCGGTAGTCCGTTCGTACTGAAGATGGCGACCAAGACCGGGAAAGTTACGATCAGAATGAAATGAAGAACAATTTGCCCTCGGTCCCGAAGAAAAAGCTGCGTCTGACGTCGAACTAAGGGGAGAAACTGTCTAAAGCCCGACGGTGGCCGAGCTGTTTTGAGGACTTGAGGCGAAATCTCCATCTCCAAGAGTTTCGGCGTAGAAACAATGGCAACATCCTGAGTTTGGTATATAGCGTAAAGGTCCGCGATCGAGGCTACGCCGTGCGATTCGAGCAGTTCGGAAAGGGAGCCCGAATGAACCAAACAGCCTCGATCAAGAAATAAAACTCGGTCGCAATATTCCAAGTGATAGGTCGCGTGCGTTACCAGGATGACGGTCTTCCCGTGAACATGAGCTAATTCCCCAAGCCACTGCATCATCTCTCGGTCAGAGAACGGGTCGAGGCCACTCGTTAGCTCATCGAGCAATAGAAACGCCGGATCTCCGATGAGTTCCTCTGCCAGAGCAATACGTCGCATTTGCCCGCCAGAAAGGGTCTTATAGGGCTGCGGTAAAAGCGACTCGATCCGGGAAAGCTCGACGATATGTCGAACCCAATTCTCCTTCACCTCGGCTGGCACGGAGGAGGGAAGCCTCAGCGCCACAGCGTAGCGAAGATTCTCTTCCACCGTGAGCCCCCCGTGGAAAGCGGCGAATTGCGGGATATATCCGATCGCCAACGGCAACTCCTCTTTGATGTCGACCACAGAGTGCCCCGCAAAGAGAATCCGCCCCCGAGTAGGCACCCTCAGCCCCACCATGTTCTGAATGAGGGTGCTCTTCCCGCATCCCGAGGCGCCGATGACCGTCACGAACTGCCCGGCCTGAATGTCGAAAGAGATATCCGAAAGGAGGACCCGCCTCTCCCCCCAATCCTTTCGCGCCTCCACTGTCAGACATGAGACGTGAATTGATGCGCCGCTTTCCATCGAATCCCTGAATCCACGTATCCTAGAGTTGCTTGGCGAGGATCTGCTTGCTGAGACGCTCGATCCCCTCATTCGCCATTGAACTGGCGGGATAGGAGCGCTGGGCAATGGCGTACCACGTCAGGCTATAGCCGAATTCGTTTTTTGCCTCGGCATCCTTCGCCTTACTGATCGCAGAGACGAACTCCGCGCCCCTCCCCGCCATCTGTCCACGCAAGCTATTCAGTTTCAAATCGTCAGGTAAATCCTTGGCTGCCAGTTCGACGGTCTCCCAAGCACCGCAAACATTACCGTTGGTGGCGAGCAGATTGGCTTTTTGGATCGCAGTCTCCGCCTGTTGAACCTTGAGCAGGGCATCCTTGAGTAGCTGTTGCCGCTTGAGATCATCCTTCATCGCGGGAGCAAAAGTGAGTTGCTTGTCGAAGATGCCGCGATAATTGTTCTCGGAAACCAGCCTGTCGAACTCGGTCAGCGATTGAGTCTGCACGTCCTGGGAGTTGAAGAATGAAAGGGCTTTGTCCTTGAGATCGGGATTTCCAGGCCATGATTCTGCGGCACCTTGGAATTCCTCCATCGCAGTCTTGAGGTCCCCCTGCTGTGCCGCCATCTTGGCCTTGCCTAGGCGCAACTGGCTCTCCAACTTCACGGCGCCTACAATGGCCATAGGCTTAGTCGTGTCGAAATCGGGGGCGATTTTCTTGACGTCCTGAAGCATGGCTTCGAGATTTGTAAAATCCCGCGCCTCGATCAGGTTCTGCATCTTTACCAGACACTTCGCAAAGGCCGCTACCTTCTTTTTTTCGGACAGCTCGATGCCGAGCAATGTCGGATCGAACTCGTTCGCCATGAATGCTTGCTGCAGACTGTCCGTGGCTGCAGCGATCTCGTTGTCCTCAATTTGGTTGTGGAAAACGTTCAGTGAATTCTGCACGTCACGCGTCGTCTGCAGCGAAGCATTCACTTGCCGAGCCATCGAGACCGGGTATTCGCCTTGATCGAAGACAGTGCGATAAAAACCCGCCGCAACTAACACATGGCGGTAGCATCCGCTCTGGAATAGAGTAGTGATGTAGTCGCCGAAGTCGTTCTTCGCTTTGTCCATCAGCTTTTCAGCTTTCATTTCGTTAAGTTTGATCTTCGCTTTCGCTTGGAGCGAATCGAGGTACTGGTCCGTAAGCTCGAGCCGTCCCATGACTCCGCTGACATCTGGCGGCGGCGTCAATGTGGTGTCACTGTTCGGATTTACCTGAGGAACCCCGCCATTCGGCGAGGTCGTTTGAGGTGGATTGGCGCGAGAGGCCCCCTTTTTTCCCTGGGCGTACATCATCCGGCGCTGGTATTCGATTTCCTTGTCTCGGATATCGTCGGACATCATGTCGGCATTTCGGGAGGCCGTATCAGCGTTGTCGCGAAGATTTTTATTTTGCTTGTCGAGCATCTGGTTCGTCTTGTCCGCGTCCCATATCGATTCAACTCGATTCGCCAGTTCACCGCTCAGGCCCGCGTCGATCGTCTCATATCCCGCCAAATCATTGAGCTTTCTCCACGCCTCGAAGGTCTGTCCCTTCGCCAGAAAGCGGGTCACCTCCTCCAGTCCCGCCGCATAGGTCTTGATGTCCGTCTGCGAGACCTCGCTCATCCCGAGATAGGTATTGAAGCGGGCCTGCATCTGCGCGTCGGTCATGCGGTTCCCCGTCGCCTCCTGCGCTTCAGCCTTCAGCTTGCTTTGGTTGTTGGCGTCGTAGACTTCCTTGGCCGCCGTCCCGTTCTGAGCCTTGTGATTGAAGAGGTAATCGAGCGCGTTGCCGCTGGCTGCTCCAGCGCCAGTGGCGTCGGCGCCGGCCGGTGTGGTAGACACAGGCGCGGCGGCGGGCTTCGCCTCCGCGTCAGGTGCCGCCGTGGAAGTTTGAGCATGAAGCCCCGCAGCAGCGATCCAAACCCCCAGGAACAAGGCTCCGCTAATTCTTCCGACAAGCAGTCGCATAAATCAATCCCCCTTCTTTGACTTCGAACTCGGCCAAGTAAGTTTGGCCCTTTGTGAAATAGATGTCCTTAGCCACCGCGGCGGGCATCATAACGGCGATGGGGCGGGCGTCCTCCGTCGTCGAGAAAAGCATCAGCCGACCGACACCGTCCTTCCAGCCCAGGTCAGCTTCGACCCTCAATTCGGCCTTGAACTTCAAACCGTAGAGAGCGTGAGAATCCTGCAAATACTTTTCCACAGGAAACACCTCAAGCGTTCGGTAAGGGTCATGAAGATAATGGGTGAGGAAAAAACCTCCAGCTCCCACGAGAAAGAGCAGCGCCGCTCCAATCCCCCAAAAGACTCCTCTTCCTCTTTTCCTATGGGGGACGACACCTTCCGAATGTGCAAACGGTGAAACAATTTTAGCCCCCTCCGACGATTGCCCAGTCTGCATGGACAGAGGCTGGCAGAATCAAAAAAAGGTTCAAGCGCGACAATGTCGAATTAGGCGGCAAAGGGAGAGTCGCGCGCTTACCAAGTTCTCGCCAAATCACTAAAAACTGTGGCCTTTCGGCTACTGGATGTCGGCCGACAGTTCGGCGACATATTGATTTCCATCAGAGCTCTTCAGTTCGAGAGCCCCCGAATATTGTCCCGGATGACTTGCCCCGGAGAACCCTACGTTGAAGAGAATTTTTCCATCTGCGATCAATCGGGATTTAACGACGTATCCTTCCCCAGTCACCTTTACGTTGGAAATTTTGAATCCTTCGTCGCATTCGAAAGAGCACCACTGCGAAGCGCTTTCCTTTTTGTCTAAATACCCCATGAAAACGTGGTCCGGATTAAATCGGCGCGCATGGGGAACGAAAAAATCAAGGGGAACCGATTGCTTTTCGAATCCAGATGCATTGGATTCAACCGACAGATCGATGTGATTTTCGCCCTCCTTCTCGGGGTGGATATGGAGTTGGAAAACTTTAACATAATATCCGAATTCCCCGTCCTTTCCCCTCGAAAGGGTCTCCTCTTTCCCGCCCACTAATTCCGTGCTTGCCTGGGCTTCTTCATTCGCCATTTTGAGTATGGCCTGGAACGGATTCCGCACAAGACTCTTGGAGCAGAGAACCCTTAAGGCAACCGTGCGTTCCTGCCCCCGCTTGATTTCCCCCAGATCGATCGAGGAAGGATCGATTTTAAACCCTCCGTCTATCATGGCCTTCATATCCATGATGATCGGCTTGAGCGACTCATCATCGAAAGAGACGATGATTTGGGCATGATAAGGCCCCCAAGATCCAGGACTTGGAATAACGCGAACAGGAATGGCCACCTTGGAGTGGGGCTGCACCATCTTGGGAATCTGAGCCGTCGTACAATGGCAGGTGGTATGGACCCCTTTTAAAGCGATCGGCCGGTCAAAATCGTTCTTAATGATGAAGTCATGATGAAACTCGGAAGTCTTCAATAAATCAAAGACCCCAGCCGAATAAGTTGGCTCCAGGCACCATATCCTTTGCGGAACGGGGCTCTCGATCATCCGCCAGACCGCTAGCAATGCCATCAAGACAGCCAGTCCACCCACCCCCATCCAAACAGAGCTCCTCATCTCAGTTCAACGTGAGAATCGCATACTTTTCATGGGTCCGGTCCGCTTCGATAATCTTCGGCGGGAAAGGTGCATCGATAATCTGGATTCCGCGAGAACCCAGACCGACACATACGATGTAATGATAAACTTCCCCCCGCTTCGACTGATCAAAACTGGTGGTCATCATGATTTGGGGATTAGGACAGTCTCGAACTTCCTGCTCCGTACGAAGTTCCGCCGAACAGACGATGCCATGCTTCTCCAGGATCTTTTTGATCTGAAGCATGCTGACGCCCATATCCTTGCTGGGGTTCAACTCCTGAAGTAAGGTCGCGTAAGAGACCGTCCTATCTTTGAGGGCGAGAGCAATATAAGACGCATTGACGCCGCATGCCATGTCGAAGTCAAATTCTTCGAAATTGTAAGCGGCAAAGGAGGAGAAAGTCACCGACAAGGCGGTCGCCACCGCGAGAACACCTCTTTTCAAGGACCGGCCTTTTGCTGCTTAGTTGCCTCGTCAACAACGGACTTCAGGCGATCCTCCACGCTCACGGGCTCCCAGTTCTCATGGGTCTTCCCTCCCACATATGTCTTGGTGTTCGTAAAGTGATCCCAGATGACCGTTCCCACGGGATAGCTGACATCGAGTTTCTTTTCGATATCCGGCTGATTGATGACTACGCTCTTGGGATCGATCTTAACCGCCCACGTCGTTATCATGTTCCAAGCGGGATCCCGATCAATCAATGAAATCGAATTCGGCAACTCGATTCCACCAATCGATGCAACGCTTTGGACGGTGATGGTTTCCCACGGGTCTTTCACATTCCCATCGCCAAACCATTCGCTCTTCAGAGGGAAACCAGTCTTCTTGGACAACCATAGCGTGAAGAGGTATTTGCCTTTCAGCTTGATTGTTGGCCCATAGCCTTCCAAATTATCTTCGGAATAAGTCCACGGCTCGGCATGCAATGTGTGACTGAGGGATCCTCCCTGAATGTCAAAACCAAATGCCCGAAGCAGAACTGTGGAGTGAGGGTTTTGGTTCGGCCCTATCACTACGATACCGGGGTTTTTAAGGGGGGCACCCGAAGCGGTATGCCCATCGTTGTCGCATACCCAATAATAGCTTCGAACGCCATCCCATCGCTCAACCGTTCGGCTTCGATAATCCTTGGGACCCTCTTTGATGGGATCCACGGTTAATGTCCATCGATTGGAAGGAAGATCATATATAATATGACCGTGCTCCTTTGCTTCGCGGGATAGCACGCCAGCCTTTTCGCTGCGATCCAGCAAGTCATATTCAAATGATATGTTTTGCGCAGCCTGTTCCCGGCTTTTGGCGAGAGCGACAAAATTATCCACAATTGCCTCACCGGGAACTCCTCCCCAAGCGGGTATTTGTGCCAAAACTGTCGCACCCACAATAAAACACACCATGCTCCAACGATCAAATCTCATGTCACGCATTTTGTATAACTTCCACAAATACCTCCGTCCCCGCTACCCGAATTCGTACAATTCCAATTTCCATTATTATCAATAGTACAATGAGTCGGCTGACCGGCGCACCCTCTTGTATCCGTATGACAGGCCGTCGATCCACCACTCGGATTATTACATCCATTGGAAGCCGAGTTATTTGCATCGTTCCCAGTGCAATTCACGCCGCAGGCGCCACTTACCGAACTGCAACTTCCCGTACCAGTGGTGGAACAGTTTCCACCCCCGTCCTTGCAACCGCAGTTTCCACCCCCATAAATTGAAGCGAGCTGTCGATCACTCAAAGAGTTTGCCTGGCAAATGATCGTTCCCACCGTCAAGACGATCGCCCCAACAATCAAACTCAATCCCAGCACATTGCGTCCCATTTTGTTTTTCATTTTATTTCCTTCCGTTGATTTGAGCCAATTCGACTATGTTACCGTCCCTATCGATACTTCCAGAAAACGTCAAATTCCCTTTCGAAACTAGACATCGCGTCGAGCCATCTTCCTGCGGCTCATATTTGACGAGAGTCCCGTCTGAAAATTTGGCGGAGATGCGATTGCCGGCGGCATCATATTGATAAACCTTGGCCTCTCCGTCCTTCAGTTCCCTCACCAAATTTCCAGCTCCATCATAATCAGCCTGGTAAAGGGTTTTGGACGTCGTTTCAGTTTGTTCCTCGATCTTCCTGAGCTTGCCCGCCATCACGCCACTCGTAAACCACGTCTTTACCTTCTTTACCCCATTCAATAAGGTCACCTCGCGCCCATTGACCTTGTCGTTAAACCAAAATTCCTCGGCTCCAGCGCCGTCTTTTCTGTCAATCGCCGCGTTTTTAAGATGGCTCAAATTTTGCTTGATGGAATAAGTCCATTTACCATCCGAAATCGCCGTGTTCGTTTCCGGATCCCAAGTGAAACTTCTCTTTTCCGCACCAGAAACGACTAGGGTAGGTTGCAATTTACTATTAACCGCAAAATCGAAATTTAGCTCAGCCCCATTGGGCGAAGTCACCTTATGGAGACTTCTCTCCATGTGCCCGATGACATTGGCCCCGGCCATGGACTCGACTCCCGGTTTTTGTCCCAATTCGAACGTCACTTTTTCCCCATTGAAACTCAAGCCCGTAACGGCCTCCGTCCCGCTATCTCGGTCCACAGTCAAACCAGGCCTTCCTTCCTCGGCGATTTTCTCCACGAGACCGTTGCCGTAGGTATAAGATAGCTTGCGATTCTCCGGCGTGATAATCGCCGTAATCTTTCCATGGTCGAAAGCCAGCTTCCAGCCACAGGCAGCCCAAGCAGTGATCGTATTGTCCCGGATCTCGGCCATCCAATCTCCCTGGCCGTGGAGAACAGCATCCCCGCTTTCATTCCGCCAGAACCCCCGAACGACTCCGTCCGGCTGAGTGAGAAGGAAGTGCTTTTCGTCTAGCTGCACGAATGAGGATTCGAGCAATGGCAACAGCCATCCCTGACCGAGATAAGCAGAATTCTTCCTCGTGGGATTGAATCCGATAGTCAACGGGATTTTTAAATCATCACCGAGGTCAAACGTAGCAATCTTAGTCCAATATGAAAGGTAGCCCCACTCGTTTACGCCATCGAAATAATTGACCGGGACATCCCAGTCTATCCCACAAGAAAATGCACTTCCTGTCGCGATAAATAAAAGCGCCCCCCAGAACGGCACCCACCTCATCTGGTCACCCTATTTTGTCGGCTCAAGTCAGACTACTCGCACTTTCCGTCGGCGTGCCATTGTCCATCATTGCAGCAGCAGCCATCGGGAGCCGTGCGGCTCGATTGATCGTCGCGCATAGAAGCCGCGTTGACGATTCCCCCACTGATTGATAAGCCCAAGATAACCGCCAAGATAATCCTCTTCACTACCCTCTCCCTGTTAAGTTTGGTGCTAACAACTATCCGTCGAGAGGCACAAGTAGCCCATCTTAAAAAAGAGTCAATTCAATAAATCATTTCGGCTGGCATTACTCACGAAGGTGTTCTAATAAGGCAAAGGAAAGAGGGAGGGATCATCGATGAATAGCTATTTTGGGGGCTTCTGGCGAATGGACTGGGGGTTGGGAAATCCCAACAAGACGGGTGCCTTAATCGCAATTTTGATGATAGCGTCATGGGGTCTCGTCTCGGTTCGGCGCTGGGGATTTGGGACGGCACTTTCTCTCTTTACCGTTCTCGGCATTTGCTTGGTACACACGTTTTCGCGAGGGGGCGTAATCGCCGCCTGCGCTGGGATAGGAATCCTTCTTTGGCGACTTCCGAAGCCATGGCCGATGAGCCGCATCGTAGCGATGGCAGCAGCATTCTGGATGATCATAGGCGCCTCGATCTACCTGGAAGCCTATGACCGCTACGGTCAAGGAATCGCGCAAACGGATCACTCCATTACGAATCGCCTCGATATCTGGAAAACGGCTCCACGCATGATGGTTGACGCGCCTAAAGGCTGGGGCTGGGGTAACTCCGGCCATGCCTACATGGAATGGTATCAGCCGATTGATCGAAGCGAGGAATATCGGACGCTGGTGAGCAGCCACGTGACATGGTTGGTCGAATTCGGATGGCCTCTGAGGTTCTTCTATTTATTGGGATGGGGAAGCGCGTTGCTGCTTTGCTGGCCAGGCAAGAATACTTTATTGAACGGGATTCCCCTTGGCATCTGGGTTGCTTTTTTGGTGGGGGCGTTGTTTAGTTCAGTGGCAGAATCGCCATGGCTATGGCTTGCACCCATAGGTGCTTTGTCTCTCGCGATCTGGAGACGGAATCAAGTGGCGGAATGGCCTTCGACTAGTGGTTGGACAACCGTGGGGTTGATCTCCCTGTTGATTGCGGGGAGTCTTGCGGCGATCGGGAAGGTTGAATCGGGTCCTCAAATTTCCGGCTCATCAAAGGCCGTAAGGATGGGAACGGAAAACGCGAAGACAACCCCATGGGTTTTGATTAACTCGGCGGTGATGGGGAATTTTTATGGAAAGACACTCCGCGCGGCCCTCGAGGATTTGCCGTCGATCGGCGTAGCGCTCGACGCCGATGAACTGCCATCGCTGAAAGATAGAACCATCGTGCTCGGGGGACATCTTGACGCACAAGCGGTGAATCAATTGAAATTGAACTCCATCCGGGATGCCAAAGCCATCTTGTTGAACCCTGATTTTTCTCCACGAGAACTTGATCTCGACCCCAAAAAGGTGGCCGTATCATTTGGAGAGTTTTCTCAGTCTTCTTGGATTGAAGATTGGAAAATCTTTTTGGGTCACCCCCCCGTTCGAATGGAAGGGGTTGGAGATTTTATTCCTGATTGGCCGCGATGGGTGGCAAAGCTTCGCAAGTAGCTCATGAAACCAACTTCGCTTTTAAAAGATGCGAGCCTCCTTTTGTTGATGACAACGTCGGCGTTGTGCGGCGGCGTCGTGATAAACCAATTTCGGGACACCCCTCTTCCCTTAATCTACCAATCCAAAGAGGCTCGTCTCAACGAAGTCGTCCGCGATATTCGCGCCGCGGCTTGCCCCGTCGGTGCCTCTGCACCCGAAGACGGCCCCATTTCCCTTGCGGAATTTCAGGGCTTTGTATCGAACAAGAAAGGGATCGTTCTGGACGCTCGTCCTGAAATCTTCCATCGACTGGGGCATGTTCCTAACGCCTTGAGCCTACCTCGTGACGACTTCGAAAACGCCTATAACCGGCTTGGCCCGTTGCTCGCGCATAGGGACCAACGTTTGGCAGTCTATTGTTCGGGGGCTTCTTGTGAAGACAGCGAACTCGTGAGAGATACCCTCCACAAGCTCGGCTATACCCATGTCCTCATTTTCAAAGGCGGTTGGGATGAATGGACCGAGGCGGGATTGCCGGAGGAGAACTAGATGCAAGTGTTTTCTTATCGTCCTTTATGCACCTTAATGCTTCGACTTGTCTTAGGCGGAATTTTTCTTTGGTCAGGCTTAGAAAAAATTCAGGATTCGCAAACTTTTGCCGATAACATCGCCTCCTTCCGATTGCTCCCAGTCTTTCTTGTGAACCCCTGGGCGCTCGGCCTACCACCCTTGGAAATTCTTATCGGGACTGCCATGATTGCAAACTGGAAACGCCGTGACGTCACGCTCGGCGTCGTCATTTTGACGACTTTGTTTCTATTCGCCTTGATCCAGGCTTTTTTGCGTGGTTTCATCGTGGATTGTGGATGCTTCGGTAGCAAAGGCCACTCATCCTTGGAAACTTCCTGGATTCCAATCATTCGTGACATCGCATTGCTCGCCGCTTCGTTGTGGCTTTATAAGGAATCAATCAAAGATGTGGGCCCCATCGCGTCTTCGAAGCCAACTCCTTCCTCTAATAGAGATGGCCCACCATGCTAGCCGAAAGGATTAGGCGTTAATGCATCATAGGAGCGCTTTGATTTTTTGCCTGATCGGCTTCAAACTTTCTTCAGTGAGCGGAATGCTTTTACCATGGGTGAAGCGGGCTGCGGAGATTCCACTGGAGACTCAAAAGGTTCAGGAATTGAAAGCCACCAACCGTCTTCATCTCGCTGCCCTTTCAAAGGACAAGCTCTTGGAGATCGACCAGCACGAGCAGGAAGTATTCGAAGCCACTTTTGGCCCCTTTCCCCACGCTTCCTAAAGAAGGTGCCTCTCGAATTGAGGTGAAATCCCAAGGCAGGGAGACTCGTTGTTCACGGATAATGATGTATTTCAGATCGGAGCGGCTCATAGCGCAGAAAGATTTCCGCGCGCTCCTCTGGTGTTATGATGCCTGCGAAGGGGCTCGATTGACGCAGTCGGCTCCCTTCGTCGCTCTTCTCGGTCAAAATCAAGAGGACGTTTGGGAGAGGACGGGAATCCAAAATTTCTTTCCATTCCCGGATCGCTTCCTGGCCGGAATTCGAAACATCGGTCGATCGCAGATGCCTTTCGATGAAATCGTAGGCCCGACGGATTAAGTTCGGCTCCGCGCGGATTTTTTCAGCGATGAGTCGATTCAGTTCTAGGCTGCGTTGATCTACGAACTGATGATCCACATGTTGAGCGTAACATATGGGCGCGGGGAAATCCAATTCGTCCCATAGGCTGCCGCAAGGCGATCTCCCTTGACCCTGTGATCCGGGCCTTGGCAAAATGGAGGCGGGCAGCTCCTCAGCCAATCCACATCCCTTCGGGATTTTGACGTTAGCGCCTGACGAAAGTCAGGATAGCGCGGCAGTGTGGGTCACCGAGGCGCTGCTCATTTCTTTGGTGGGCTTATACCACCATCCGAGCAGCGTCGCCCGGGTCTTGATCTGCGAGCGGCCATAGACGCCCCGCATCCAATTCGCCGGATACTCGATCTCCTCCCTGATCCGAATGAGGACCAACGAATCAACGCCGTCGGCCAAGATCGCATGCTCGTACCAAAAGATCACCTCGCGGCTATCCACCATCCTGTCCTTGACGGTGACCACGACGCGGTTCGCGATGAGATAGCGGCTGGGCCGATACGCCAGCAGCTTCGGCAGGTAGGGAATCAACCGGAAGGAGCGTCGCCGCTTCTTGGAGGCCCGTCCCCATCGGGTGATGTGCCGCCAGCCCATACGGGTCACGTCGATTGGGACCGTCAACGCAGCGGGAATCGCCCCCGCCTTCTTCAACGCTCGATAGGCGGTCCTGGCCTGCGCCATGAGCGCCTTATCGTCCGGGGGAGGCGGAGGCAGCGTGATCCTGGGAAATCCCGTCGAGCCCATCGACGCCAGTTCCCGGCTCATGTCGAGATGGAACGCCGGGGTGATGGAAAACTGAACGCGAATGTCGACCGGCGTCTTCATCGTCCGTCGAACGAATCGGTACAAGTTGATGGGTACAGGATCTCCCGACAGCCAAACCAGCATCGAGGGACGATGGGTTCCGAGAATCTCCAGGTCCTTCTTATGGATGTTGGCCAACGTGATCGCATGCCGGGTCGACGAGGCGGCCTTGTAGCTGTTGCCCGTCTTCACCTGGCAATGGATGGTGGCCTTACCCTTCATCAGGAGGCTTCCGAACGAGAACTTCAGGTCGATCTTCGCGCCGTCCTCGGCCATCGATCCCGGCGTCGACTCGGCACCGATGGCCTTCGCCAAAAGGGCCGCGACCTCGCCAACTCCGTAATTACCGTCGACCTTCGGCGCGTCGTCCGCTGCGTCGCTGTTACTCATGCTGCTTTCCCTCCCGTGATGTTCCCTTACGTCGTTCGCGCCCCGAGCCGATCCCCGGCGCTCGGGGGCGAGCATCCCTGGATTGGGGAAAAGGAGCGATGTATTTCCGCTCCGCGAGCGCCCGAGTGAGTGCAATTCCCCCGGGCGATCAACCCGCAAAAATCAGCGAAGCGTTTCATGAGGAGGGCTTCATGAGCGCGGTTTAGAACGATCGAAGTCTTCTGGTTTCTCAAATCTCTTCGCGTACTCTTTCCGCAAAGCCTCGCTCTCGGCCGGAGAACGGCGCTTTCTTTCAAGCTGCATAATTCCGCTCGAAATAAGACTTCTGAGATTCACTGGCTCGTAATCGTCGAGCAGGTAGCCCGTTTCCAAAAGTTGGCTTTTCGCTCGTTTCAATGCCTGATTAAGCAGAGAGCGAACTCGACGTGGCTCATCTTTCGGCTCACCCACGTGATAACCGCTGGTCGGTCGATGCTGGTCAAGCCATAGCTCCAACTCGTCTTGCAAGTTCAGAGCCCAAATCTTCTTCGTATCGAAATCGCGGCACGGCTTTTCATCCGCTGGCTCTATTTCAAGCGACCGAGAGCGTGAAAACTCCTCGAGCTGGCTTTCACCAATCGTTATTTTCTTAAGCCGTCTCTCAATCACCTCCATCTTCTTGTTCATTCCTGTTCCGAGTCGCTTCCGAATGAGACTGTTCACAAAATACGTGGCATGGACTGCCTCCAATCGCTCCACATCCGAAAAGGCCCGCCGCAGCGCATAATCGATCAACCGCGACACGGTCCAACCTAGCCGTTTCGCGTTTGCTTGAAGCAAGGCGTGCATCTGCGGAGACAATTTGAATTTTCCCGAAGGGCTGGCGCCGTTAGATGCCTTTCGAATCTTCTTCTTGGCTTTTTTCTTCGTCTTTTTTTTCGAATTTTTGAGAGTCATAACCGTTTTTCAATCAATGAGTTCGTGACTTCACCATGCGAATGAGATCCCCACTTATGCAGCCAACATTAGCTGGCGGAAATCTCTTTGCCTGACGTATAGATACCGATATGGAAGCATCAACCCTTACTCGTAAAGAGGGATTTTCCTTCGTCAAATCACCCAAGCTGTTTCAACGATTTGAGGCAGCCGGTTGGCTCACTGTCACCCGGCGAGGCGGCCCTCGAAAGCCGACTCTCTTTTGCAAAGCGAGCGTCACGGCCGCCTCAATCCGAGCCTTGAATGGCGACAGGCCCCCATTGCTCCCATCGGAAATCACCGCAAAACAAAAAAGAAGCAACCCTCATCGCTCATCTGCAGGCCAAAGAAAGGCTCCAGGCCACCGCAGAACTGCAGGCATACCTGACAAGCTGGTAACGCCTTCACAAGGGTGAATCGAGCCGCCAATGAACAGGCTGCAAAGGAGCGGGGCGCGCGCCCAATATCCGCCCAGCAGCGATCTCTTTCTTAACTAAACTGGAGAACCAATAAGCTAAAAAGCAAAAACCCCCGGAGAACTGGAATTCTCCGAGGGCTTTAGTTTCGTGGAGAGGGCTAAGCCAACTACACAGATAGGCGTCTGTAGGTTGGCCCCACCCCCTCCGGAGGTCAACAAAAATGAACATCATTTTGCACGGGAGAGGTGTGCCCATATGGCACGAAAGCCGCATCTCCGGAGGGGGCTCTTTTGGCTAGAAATCGGCGAGGCGAATCCGAGGCGGAGATCAGCCGCAAGTTAGAGGAGAAGCGCGGCAGCGGCCACGGCCGTGACTACACACCATGGTACTACGCGACGGAACTGAGCTCCAGGGGGAAGTGTTCTCGGCCGTTTGGCACCAAGACCCGTCGCGTCCACCACTTCCTCAGTGACGGCGAGCGCGACTATTTCTTGATCCTCGATTGGTCCAAGAAGGTCGTCGACATCCGGGAGCAGTATCCCCTGCTGCCTCGCGAGCGAACCGTTGAAATCTGCGGTCAGCTGAATATCTCCTACCCGGTTGATCCTCATACTCGGGCTGTCCGGGTCCTGACCACCGACTTCCTGATCGACATCGAGAAAAACGGCCAAACCCATCGTATCGCGCGGAGTTTCAAAATGGCCAATGACCTTGGCGACGAGCGGACTCTGGAAAAGCTCGAAATTGAGCGCCGCTATTGGGAGACGCAAGGCATCGACTGGGGGATTGTAACGGAGCGGCACCTTCCCGACGTTCTCGTCAAAAATCTGGAGTGGCTCAGTCGGATTTATGACTTAGACGACGTGGTCCTTTCCCCTCAGCAGATCGGGGAAATTCAGGCAGTCCTAGAGGATCCGATCCGCCGCCATGCAGGAACCTTGCGCAATCTTTGCCGTGACGCTGAGGCCCGCCTCTCTCTCGCGCCTGGAACCGCATTGACCGCCGTCCGCCACCTCCTCGCCCGGCGCATCTGGACGGTCGATATGAACCGTCAAATCCAACCCAACCAAGTCCTTCCGGTCTTGGTAATGACCCCCTCCCAATATGGAACTTACGATCAACAGTCTCGTCGCGTGGCGTAACAAACAGGATCGGAAGACCAGGCCGCGGATCGAGCGTGTCCTCTGGCTGTCACAGGACGGAAAGCACTACCTCGGCATTTTCCTTGAAGACGAGACACAGCATCTGCCTCACCGCCGCGCCGTGACCGAATTCAAACAGGCGATCGCGGGAGGCGACGCCTGCGAAGAGAAGCGCGAGCCGTATCACTATTTTTTACGGCCCGACGACCAACTCGCATCGAATCATAAAGAGCACCGCGACCGCTCTTGGGCGATCATACAACCCATCGTTGACCTTCCCGACCATGGTTGCTTCTTCAAGAAGATGCGGGGGCCACTGGTCGTGAAGATGGCCCGGCAGTTCGGCGTGACGGAAAAGCAGATTCGAAATCTTTTAGAATGCTTTTGGAAGCGGGGCATGACCAAGAACGCCCTTCTTCCTGACTGGAAGTCCAAAAAGCCCGACGAAATCGATTCGGACGGAAAGGAAGATCCCAAGGAAAAGCCCGTCGGGAAAAAGCGAGGCAAGATGTCCCGAGCCGAACGACGCCGCGGGAAAAAATCGGACTTAGTGATAACGCCATTGGTGAAGGCCAAAATACTGATGGGGCTCGCGAAGTTCGCCGGACGGTGGCTTACGAAGATCTTCGATCTCACGCGGACCCACTATTTCTGCATACGGTGGGAGAACGGACAACCGATTATGCCTCCAGACGACCAGCTTCCTACCTGGAACCAGTTCTATCGGGTCATCAACGCCTATCGAAAGGCCAATCCCGAGAAGTGGGCCCGCGAATGGGCCGGTGAACGACTGTTCAACCTGACGCAACGCGCTGCGATCGGCATTTCCCGGGCCTTCGGTCCAGGCGCGGTGTATCAAATCGATGCCACCCTCGCCGATATCTACCTGGTCAGCTGGTACAATCGCACCAAGACGATTGGCCGACCCGTCGTCTATCTCGTCGTCGATGTCTTTAGTCACCTCATCGTCGGCGTCTACATCGGCCTGGAGAATCCAAGCTACTTGACGGCCGGCATGGCACTCTACAGCGCCTTCACCGACAAGGAGGTTTACTGCCAGCGGTACGGCGTAAAGTTCAGTCCCCGCGAGTGGCCGAGCAACGGAGTCCCCCAAAAGATCTACGCCGACGGCGGCGAGTTGAAGGGTCTTCAGGCCACGAATATCGCGAACCTACTTAACGTGGAGGTTACGAACGCTCCACCCTATCGAGCCGATCTGAAAGGGCTGGTCGAGCGCAGCTTTAAGGCCATCAACGATACGCTCGACATCCGATTCATTCCCGGAGGTGTGGCGAAGGAACGGACCCGTGGCGAACGTGACCCTCGCTGTGACGCCATCCTGAACCTCAGCGAATTCCGGACGCTCATCCTCGATGCGATCCTTTACCACAATCGAACGGCCATGCGGCACTATCCCCTCGTTGACGAAGACATGATCGCTGACGGCGTGTCTCCTATTCCTTGGGTCCTTTGGGAATGGGGAATTCAGAATCGGACTGGCCTGCTCCAAACCCGACCCGAGGCCTCCCTTCGCCTATGCCTTCTACCGAAGCAACGAGGTTCCATCACCCGGCAAGGCATCCTCTTCAAAGGGATGCGGTACACCTGTCGTAAAGCAATTGAAGATGGGTGGTTCATCCGGGCTGGCAACGGACGGATTCCACTCGAGGTGTCGTACGACCCTCGCTACCCGGGCACGATCTACGTTCCCGGCGCCGAAAAGGGGGCATTCGAGGAATGCTTTCTAACCGAGGATTTCAGTAGCTTCGGCGCGCGCACCTGGGAGGACATCGAGTTCAAGCAAGAAGAGCAGAAGGACCACGTGGACGAATTGCAGGAAAACACGTCCCAATGCAAAGCTGACCTCCTAACTAAGTCGGAGGCGATGGTCAAAAAGGCGAGGGCCGAGAAGAAGGCGGCCCTAGACGGCCTAGATCACAAACCCAGCAAAGCATCCCAGAACAAATCGATCCGCGATAACCGCCAGGTGGAACGCGGCGGCGAAAGGCAGAATAGTGACTGGAACTCTATGGTCCCCGCCGGCGAACCCGGACCCGGAAAGATTATTCCCATGCACCCGGGTATGACGCCCCCATCTGACACCGATGCTCCCGATAGCGAGTTCGATTTGATCGACCGGCTCAGCGAGGAGAATGACCGATGAACGGTCTATTTCACGGCATTCAGATTCAGGCGCTCTACCAAACCCCGCAAATCCGCTTCTACCGGAATAATCCATTTCTGGAGGCCTTGGGTCCAATCCTGTCGGACGAAGAAGTCGCTCGAGGACTGATCCGAAAGCACGACTTCGATCCGACGGAGGACCCTAAGCAGCCTGCCCACGTCCGTTATCACCTTATCAAGCACGCCGACCAATTCTTCGCTCCATCACCCGAACACATCGAGCTCGCGAGGAAGATCTCCGTTACACTCTATGACGGCTATCTCGCTCGCAATCCACTCCACGACCGTTCGCTGCATCAACGTGTCGATGCACTCACTCAGAAAAATCCGGCGGAGTTCCGGTCCACTGCCAGTTCCTTCGCCTTTTGCGGAATTTCCGGAGGCGGAAAATCGACGACAATCGAGATGATCCTTCTCCTCCACCCTCAGGTGATCGACCATCACGAATACCAAGGCGTCCCGTTGATGGTGCGACAGCTCGTCTGGCTGAAGCTAGAAACGCCCCAAAACGGATCGGTGCGGAGCCTTTGCACCACGTTCTTCCATGCCGTCGACACGATTCTCAAAACCGACTACACGGGAAAGTACGCCAACAAAACCGCCAACGATATGCTTCCGCACATGGCGTTGGTGGCGGGCCTTCACGGCCTCGGACTCCTCGTCATCGACGAGATTCAAAACCTAAATCGGGCCGCCAGCGGCGGAGCCGAAGAGATGCTTAACTTTTTCGTCAAGCTCAACAACCTCATGGGCTTGCCGGTGATCCTCGTGGGTACTTTCAAGGCACTCCCAATCCTGAGCGCCGACTTCCGTAGCATCCGCCGCGTAAGCGGCCAGGGATTCGTTCGGTGGGAGCGAATGCCATTCAGTAAGACCTGGCACAAATTCATGGAGGCGATGTGGAGGTGCCAATATACCCGGACGTTTACGTCGCTGACGCCGGAGCTGTCGCAGGCGTTCTACGACGAAACCCAGGGCATCACCGACCTGGTATTGAAACTCTACTACATGGTCCAGTGG
>Ga0206920_1084_pt1 | contig 25380 bp, 24 predicted proteins | sample Alteio_BWOrgHeat_65_FD_152934 | JGI IMG/M metagenome (GOLD analysis project Ga0206920, IMG submission 152934) | Enriched cells from forest soil in Barre Woods Harvard Forest LTER site, Petersham, Massachusetts, United States -... | ecosystem: Environmental > Terrestrial > Soil > Temperate forest >...
AAAGACGTATTTACCAGCGGTACCATTTCGAAAGAAACCACTGCCCGGGCCATTGAGGCCTTTACCCACTTTAAAGAACTCATTCAACAGCACCAGGTAGTGAAAACCCGCGCGGTCGCTACCAGCGCGGTACGGGAATCCCGCAACGGCGCCGAGTTCATCAAAAAGATTCACCAAGCCACGGGTATTGAGCTCAAGCCCATCACCTCCGAAGAAGAAGCCCTTTTAGTCCACCTGGCCGTTTCTAAAAAGATAGCGCTCGAAGGCAAAACCGCCATGTTGATTGATATTGGCGGAGGCAGTGTGGAAGTAACCCTTGCCAAAAATAATAAAATTTTGGCCACTGAAAGCTTTCAGATGGGCGCGGTGCGCCTGCTGCAAGTGTTGGAAGAAAATAAATACGGCGAGAAGAAGTTTAATGTCATGGTTCAGGAGTATGTGGCGGCAGCCCAGCGCCGGTTTAACCAAAAGCTTCCCAATGAGAAAGCCGACATTTGCGTAGGCACCGGCGGCAACTTAGATGCCCTTTTAGTGTTAAAAAAACAGCTGTTACGCAAAAACGCGGCAGATACCTTTGTGACCCGGCTGGAATTAGACCTGATTTATAACCGCCTCAAAAAGCTTTCCTATAACGACCGTATTACCCGTTTGGGATTGCGGCCTGACCGGGCGGATGTGATTATCCCCGCGATCACGGTGCTTCAAAAACTCATGGCAGTTGGCAAGGCTACCCGGGTTTATGTGCCTAACGTGGGGGTCAAAGAAGGTCTTTTAATTGATATGGTGCCCGAGTTTTTAACCGGTAAAGCGCCCTTGCACCGCGATGAAGTACTGGCTTCCATTCGGCAAACTGGTTTGAAATATAAATATGATGAGCCTCACGCTCAAACCGTTTCCAAACTAGCGCTTGAACTTTTTGATAAAACAAAAAAGCTTCACCGGCTGAACGATGAAAACAAACTCCTTTTAGAGGCTGCCGCTCATTTGCATGATATCGGCCAGTTTGTGAGCTACGCTTCCCACCACAAACATTCCTATTACCTGATTCGCGCTTCTCAGCATATTGGTTTAAACCCCGCGCAGGTCAATCTCATCGCCAATATCGCCCGCTACCACCGTAAAGCCATTCCCAAAGCGACTCATGATAATTATCGAACGCTGGTGCCGCGGGACCGTTTGATCGTGTCTAAGCTGGCGGCGCTCTTGCGCGTGGCGGACGCCATGGACCGGGATCACAGTTCCAAAGTAAAAACTTTCAGGGTGGAGTTTAAACGCCCTAATTTCGCTATCAAGCTGATTGGTCAGGGCGATATGCTGCTGGAGCGCTGGGCGCTTTTGAAAAAAGCCGACCTCTTTGAAAAAACATTTAAAGTTAAATTCTCGGTAAGGAGCTAGTCATGGCCAAAACACCCAAAGAACCTAAAGAGCCTAAAGAAATTGAGGGTAAGTTAATCGCGGTTGAAGGGCTGGACGGCTCGGGCAAATCGACCCAGATTCGGCTATTAAAGCGCTGGCTGGAATTAGAGGGCTACAAGGTGTTTTTTACCGAATGGAACTCCTCCGATCTGGTACGCCAGGCCACCCGCAAAGGTAAAAAGAAAAAGCTTTTAACTCCCACCACCTTTTCACTCATTCACGCCACTGACTTTGCGGATCGTTACGAGCGTCAAATTCTCCCCCTTTTAAAGGGCGGCTATATCGTGCTGGCGGACCGTTACGTTTACACCGCCTTTGCCCGCGACTCCGTCCGAGGCTGCGACAAAGAGTGGCTGCGAAAATTGTATAAATTCGCCCGCAAGCCGGACATCACCTATTTCTTCGAGGTGCCTTTAGATGTGGCCCTTAACCGCATTTTAGAAGGCCGTCCGACTTTGAAATACCACGAAGCCGGCATGGACATGAACTTCTCGAAAGACCCTTACGAGTCTTTCAAAATCTTTCAGGGTAAAATTTATGAGGAGTATGGACGCATCTTTAAAGAGTTCCCCGCCGAGCGGGTGAATGCCACCCTTCCCTCAGAACAGCAGCAGGCCAACATGAGAGATATCGTTAAAAAACACATCAACTTGTCTGACTTTAAATTGCGCGCGCAGAAAGGCGGCAAAATATGAAATCCAAACAATTTTACGGAAAAGGTCTGCCGAACATAGACCCTTCGCTGCTCAAAGGGACTTTGATTGTCATTGAAGGCTCGGATGGAGCGGGCCGCTCTACCCAGATCGGTCTTCTTCAAAACTGGCTGGAACGCAAAGGCTACCCCACCGTGGTCGTGGGTTTGAAGCGTTCTGAACTGGTGGGCGAAGCTCTGGCCGAGGCTATGAAGGGCAACACCCTGAACGCTACGACCTTAAAGCTTTTTTACGCGACCGACTTCGCGGATCAGCTGGAACGGGTGATCATTCCCTCGCTCAAAGCGGGTTTCGTGGTGCTGGCCGACCGTTATATTTATACCCTGATGGCGAGGGATATTGTGCGCGGCTCCTCGCTGGACTGGCTCAAGGATATCTACGGTTTTGCTTTGGTGCCGGACGCGGTTTTTTACTTAAACGTGAATCCCAAAATGCTGGCGGAACGCAACTTTCAAAAGCGGGGCTCTTTGGACTATTGGGAATCAGGCATGGATATCATGCACGTCGGCGGCATGTACGATAACTTCATTAAGTATCAAGGTAAACTGCACCGGGTATTTGAGACACTTCAAAAAGAATTCGGTTTTACAACCGTATCGGGCGGAAGATCATCTTTCACGATCGCTAAAGAAATCAGAAACCGGATTGAGAAAATTTTGAACGCTTCTTCCGCGGCGGAAAAAAGCGCGATGGCTCACGAGATATCATCCGTCAGCAATATGCACTCGGACGATCATCCAGCCTGATATTTATGGCTTGATGACGCCGGCTAAAACGAGGGAAAAGGTGCTGCCTTTCCCCTCTTCGCTTTTAAGACGCACTTCGCCCTTCATCTTTTCAGCCAGGTGCTTCACGATAGAAAGACCTAAGCCTGTACCGCCCATGGCGCGGCTGCGCGAAGCGTCCACGCGGAAAAACCGTTCAAACACCCGGGATTGGGCTTCCTGTGGAATACCCGCTCCATGATCCTCCACTGAAAACTCCACACGGCCATCTTCCAGCACTTGAGAATAGACACGAATCTCGCTCTTTTCGGGTGAATACTTGATCGCGTTATCAAGCAGGTTTTCAAAGACGTGGAACAGCCCCTCTTGATGAGCAATGACTCTCGTTCCCACCGGAATATCCTGATGAATCGCTATTTCTTTAGATTCCCATTTGGCTTTCAACACTTCCACAACCTGCGAAGCCACTTCGGTTAGTTCCATCGGTTCTAATGAAGTGATGAACATGCCGCTTTCGATTTTTGAGAGTTCCAAAACGTCAGAAATCAGCGCGTGTAATCTTTGAGCCTGATCGGAAATTTTCTTAAGAAATTGGCCTCGGTTTTTCTTGTCATCAATGGCGCCTTCTAGGAGTGTTTCCACATAGCCCAAAATAGCCGTCAAAGGCGTTTTAAGTTCGTGCGAGACATTGGCCACGAAATCGGTTCTCATCCGCATTAAGCGTTTCATCGAGGTGATGTCGGACAAAACCACAATCTGCCCCAAAATCAGTTCCGGGTTTTTACGCACCGCCGCCACGCTGACCGCGAAGGTTCTTTCATCCTTACCCATAAACTCAATTTCACCGCTGGAGATGCCGCCTTTTTTCGACTCCGTCAAAAGATCCGCCAGAACCGGGTGGCGGACAATTTCCAAATAGTGTTTTCCCAGCCCGTCTTTTTCTGACATTTCCAGGATTTTTTCAGCGGAGGGGTTCATGAGAACAATGCGGTCAGCCTGATTGAGCAGCAAAACGCCTTCGCTCATACTATTGAGGATCACATTGATCATCGATTCGTTGGAACCCAGGCGTTGGAGCATCTCGTCGAAATTGCGGCCAGGGATATAAACATCGCGTTCCGGATCAGAAACCGCTGTCACCACGGGCACCGCCACCGGATTCGCTGGACGAGCGGGGGCCAGAAAATAAACCAGCCCCAGGGCCGCCACCATTCCAATGACGATAAACCCCACGGCCATCAGGCCCGATAGTTGAAACGCGTAGAGAGCGGCGGAGACCAGCAGAATCAAAAGGACCAAAGTCCCCAAAAAACGACCCGGTGCGTTCATGAAAAGGATCTTTCTAAAAGAAACAGGTGGTTGGCAGACGGCCTAAAGCTGGGCGTCCGCTAGACATCCTCTTTAAAGAGATAACCATATCCCTTAACCGTTTGAATATGCTTTTCGTAGGCGCTCAGTTTTTCTCTGAGTCTTCTGACATGCACATCCACCGTACGGGTGGTTCCGAAATAATCATAACCCCAAACGTTATTTAATAATACATCGCGGGAGAGCACCCGGCCCGAATGGGTCAAAAAGTAATCCAAAAGTTCAAATTCCTTCGCGGTCAAATCAAGCTTCTGACCCTTCAAGACCACTTCGTGCTTGGCGCGGTTGAGCGTAAGGTCACGGAATTTCTGAACCGGCTCACCTTCCTGGGCTTTGCTAAAGCGGCGCAGCACAGCGCGAACACGGGCGGAAAGTTCTTTGACTGAGAAAGGCTTGGTCATGTAATCATCCGCGCCCAATTCGAGACCGACAATTTTGTCCGACTCTTCCCCCTTGGCAGTCAGCATGACCACCGGAATATGAGCGGTTTTGGGATTGGCTTTGAGTGTTTTGCAAACCGTGAGTCCATCGGTTTTGGGAAGCATGAGGTCGAGCAACACCAGATCCGGCATCTTTTCCGGAATTTTCTTGAGAGCGGCTTCGCCGTCCATCTCTGAAAGAACTCGATAGCCGTCTTTTTCAAGGTTATAGGTTAATAATTCAACCAGATCTTTTTCGTCTTCTACTACGAAGATTTGTTTCATGAGAGACCCCAGACACTTTTATTTGTTAATTGTTATTTTGAATTATAACGAAGCCCCTAGCTCTCAATGTAAACAAGCTGTTAAACCAATTTACCTAATTAATCAAAATAGTTTAACCCGCTATTTACAGGCCTTTTCAACCACCGTTCCGAAACCACTCTATCTTAGCTCAACTTTCAGCCAAAACCCTTTGGCCAAGCCCGATTAAACGTAACCCTCTATTAACACTGATTTCATACCAGCTTTTGATCGTTTATTTACACTTAGGATCCGAAATGGCTAAAGCCGATTTACACCTCCACACCGATTTTTCGGATGGCTTACATTCTCCCCGACAGGTGGTTCAAGCCGCCTCTAAAAGTGGAGTTCAGATCATTGCCGTTACTGATCACGACACCATGGAAGGCGCGATACGCGCCAAAGAATATTCCCTTCGTCGTCCCGATTTAAGAGTCGAAGTGATACTCGGCGAAGAAGTCAGCACCCTCAACGGTCACGTCATCGGACTCTTCATGACCCAATTTGTGCCTCCCCGCTTAGGCGCAAAACGCACAGTGGATTTAATTCATCAACAGGGCGGCTTGGCGATTCTGGCCCATCCATTCCATCTCTATACCGGAAAAAATTCAGGACACCCTAACGCGGTTGAGATTATTGACCAAATCCCTTTCGACGGCATCGAAACAATCAACCACGGAGACGCGCTTTCATCCTGGAGTAATAAAAAAGCCATGAAGATCATTAAAAAACAGCGCTTAGCCCCCATTGGATGCAGCGACGCTCACAACTCACGTTTTATCGGAATGGGTTATACAGAATTTGACGGTACTACTGCGGAAGATTTAAGATCAGCCATTCTTTGCCGTCGCACCAAGCCGCACTACAACCGCGCCTGGAAAATTAATGATATTTTGGTGCACTTGAAAGATTCCAGCTCAGTTTTAAACCGCTATCGCAAGGCGATGGCCGCTATCTCCTAAGCCCTCACCAGTGATTGCACATCCCCTGCATAGTATGATAATTTTCCGTCGTATCTAATTTCATCTGTTCTTGCGACAACTCTTGTTGAAACTGATTAAAAACAGGATCTGTCGCCCCTGATATTAATTCCGAAATACGCGCCTTCCCTTCCTCTAAAGACTTCACGGTGACCGGATTGTTCATGAGCGGTATGCCCGACGAGGACGAAACAGCGCTTCGCAGCAGCTTTTGGTATTTCTCGTAAATATCACGGTGAATCTGAACATGCTGATTTTCGTGATCTAACGTAGTTTTATATTCGCAGCTGTCTTCCGGATACTGGGTGCTCACATAAACTGTCATCGTGGTATAAGAAAACTCCACCCTTAAATTCTCTACCCACAAACAATAAATATCCCGAAACATCTTTTTGCTGTAATTAAACTCATAATGCGTCTCGAGGCTAAACCCTGACTGGGTCAAACCATCAATGTGATAGTTTTCGTGTTGGCCGCCATCCGCGCTGATAGACTCAATTTCAGCCGTGGAGTGATTATGGTCGTAAATCGGGGTCGGAAAATTGAACAAATACTTAATTCCTGCTCCCGCGGAAGCGTCATCGCCGTTGCGCAAAACGTCCCGCTGAACGCCTTCCTGACGAATCGTGTCTGAAGAGGTAATGGAATCATAGTAGAGCCAGCCAAAAAAGGCCGCCAATACCACCCCCACAAATAAGAAGAATTGTTTATTGCTCATAGAAGCAGATTACCCCAAAATGAACGGAGTTTCATTAAATCGGCCAAAGGTTTTCATGCAGGACGAAACAACTCTTCAATCCAAAGTCCCACCCATGCAGGAAGGCAAAAGCCTTTTAGATTACGTCTCTGAACGATTTCGCTATCAAACCCGCGAAGTTTGGGAAGACCTGATTCTGAATGGAAAAGTCACTTTAAATGGAAAGTCAGTCGCCGCGAATCAACCTCTCAAATCAAAAGACATCATCGCTTACACCGTAGTTTTGAACGAACCACCGGTTGATCGAAATATACAAATCATCCACAACGAGGAGTCATTTCTCGTCGCGGTAAAACCAGGTAATCTCCCCTCTCACGCCGACGGCAATTTTATCAAAAACACCTTTATTTATATTTTGGGCGGATTGTTAAAAGATCAGGGTTTCAAAGGGTCTCTCAACCTGGTGCACCGTCTGGATCGCGAAACCAGCGGACTCATGGTGGTCTCCAAAAACAAGACGGCCCACCAAAAACTGATCCAGCAATTTGAAAACGGACTGGTTGAAAAAGCCTACCTGGCCATTGCCCGGGGCGTTATTTCAGAAGACCATTTTGAGATCAACGGCGCCATTGGACGGGATACCGACAGCCAGGTCTCGGTCCGGCAAAAAGTAGTCGCGGATGATGCTCCCTTTGCCAAAAAGTCCTCTACCCGATTCGAAGTCGTCACGCGCTTGCCTTCCTCTACGCTGGTTCGCTGCCTGCCTAAAACCGGCCGCACCAATCAAATAAGGATTCACCTGGCCTCCATCGGCCATTCGCTGGTTGGCGATAAGCTTTACGGCCGAAGCGATGATGAGTTTTTGGCCTTTGTTCATCATGTTAAGTCCGGCGGCGAGGCCGCCTGGACAGGTCACATTGAGACTCCCCGGCAAATGCTTCACGCGTCACAATTAAGCTTCGCGCATCCCGAAACGGGCCAAAAAATTACCTTTACCGCCGAACTTCCGGAAGATTTTAAGAATTACTTGGAAAGAGATTCAAAGCCGCTGTAAATTACGAGAACACATGACCCATCCCGAACTGAAAATTTTGCCCTGGAACGGCTATAAGGCTGCCATCTCCCTCACCTTTGATGACGGAGACCCAACGCAGTTAGAAACTGCCGTACCTGCCCTGTCCAAACGGGGACTACGGGGAACCTTTTTCCTGATTGCCAATCGACTGAAAAATCTGGAGGAATGGAAAAAGGCGGCCCAAGCAGGGCAGGAAATCGGCAACCATACTTTGGATCACAAACACGGTTGGGCGCTAAGCCCGGCGGAATCCATAGAGCAAATTGCGGCCAGCCGTCAAAAGCTGGAAGAATTACTCGGAGTCTCCACCCCCACCTTCGCCTATCCTTTTACTGAAATCACCCCTGCCCTGCGGCAGACTGCCGAAAAGCATCACTTTTTATCCCGCGGTGGTTACGGTTCAGTTTACATGCCTTCGCAAAACCAACCCGATTGGCATTATCTGGCCAGCCAGGTCGCCTTCTCTCACACCTCTTCCGGCATCCTCAAAGGCTGGACGGATCAAAACATTTACAATCACACTTGGAGCATTCCTCAGTTTCACGCCTTTACAGGCAGCCAGGCCGGTTGGCAGCCGCTGTCCCCTGTTAAGTTCGAGGACTTTTTAGACGATTTGGTAGAGAAACAAAATCAAATTTGGATCGGAACCCTAGGTGAAGTCGGTGCCTATTGGCAGGCGCAAGATCTTTTGGAGAAAACCCAGGGGAATTTGGAAAACGGCTCTGTCATTTGGAATTGGAAAAAACCACTATTGATGCCTGCCAGAACCACGCTGAAGATTCAACTCCATGGCGCAAAAAAGGTTTATCAAAAAAACCGTTTGTTGGAGCCAGCCGAGAACGGTATTTATACTATCGCTTTTGATGACGAAGAATTAAAGGTGAGCTAATTCCGCTTTTCCAATTTTTTAGGAGCCATTTTTTCAGGTCCTTGCAGATCCTCGACTAACTTCCGGCTCAAAAACTGACAAGAACCCAACACCGCCTCATCCGCTGTAGAGGCCAGCTTGACCATCGACTCACTGTAATGATAAGCCGACTTGCCATCATCCGCCTGATAGAGATTGGCTTCCAGCGAGACGTTATAAACTGGTTTAGGCGAATCATCCTCATAGACCAGTTGCGTGTTCACCTCAACCACGAAAGCGTACTTCGCCCCCGCTTTGTCGGCCATTTCCAATGATTTTTTAGTGTCAAAAATCCACTCGATCGATTTCGACTTCGCTTTGAGAACCACTTCTTGACCCGAGTCAGAAGCATATTTCGTTTTATCGTCATCAGTCAGCTGTAGATGGACATAGCCAATCCCTGAAGATTGAACTCCGCCAGATCGAACCACGCCATACCTGGCCATGGCTTTGCTGACAAACGGCGGTTCCAGGTCAGAAAGAACGTGCAAACCCGCGATCCGAAATTGTTTCAAAAATAGATTTTTTGTTTTCTCAGGGCTTCCGATTTTCTCGTTAAATCCGGCGCCGGTTCTTTCGGCGAAATAAAACTGAATGGGAGCATCCAGCGAAATAGTCTCTTCCGCTCCACACACCGCATAAAGCGGGAAAACAAAAAAAGCTAAGATGAGAAAAGTCCTTATTTGCATCCGGTCCCCTAAGTGCACTAAAAAAGTCTATAAATCATTATATGGACTGGTTCTGGATAAAAAACCAGAAAGTTAAATCCAAATAAAAAAGCCCGGATCCCCTTGTGGGAACCCGGGCTTCGAGGCCATCAACCTAGCTTAAGAAAGTCTTCGAATAAGCGTCGTTCAAATAAACTTCCTTGAAGTTTGGCATTTCAGCCATCTTCGCGTAACATTTTTTGAGAATGAATTCCGGATCCATGCCCACTTGATCGCCGTAAGGTTTCAAGCGTCGCACTTCCCAGACGGCCAAACGCACGAAGATCTTCCACCACATTTTTAGAATGAAAGTCTTGATCGGGCCCGTATATTCCATCAAGGTCTGAACTCCCAAACGAGTACCCGCGATATGACGAGACTCATCTTTAAGCTGTAGCTTGATCATTTCTTTACCGATTGGATCGATAGTTTCCAATTCGAGCGTGCGTTGAAAAATCGCGCCTGCCAGAGTCTCAGTAAAATAGGTGGCCAAAATCCAGCGTTCAACTGGCAGCGGACCGCTCGTGGATAAAAACACGATCAAGTCAAAAGCCTTTTGGCGCGCCGGAGGCGAGTTGAGCTTATGCAAATACTTGCGAAACACGAAAAGATGCTTAGCTTCGTCCGCGCATTGCGTCGAGTAATAAGTGACCATTTCATTGATTTTGAACATGTGAGCGGCGCGATTCATTAACCGCTGAATGATTTCCAAACCCTGCCATTCACCTTCATAGAAGTAGTGAAGGATGTTAATCCAGCCTTCTTTCACTTCTCCTAATTCAATGGGCTTACTCCAATCAATTGCGTTATCCGGGTCCCAATTGGCCGAGAAGGCCATGCGGGAAAGTCCGTCCCAGGTTTTAGCGTTGGCCTTTTCTAGGATGTCCCCTTCGACACCCACGCCTACCGCCGCCGCATTTTGAATCGCTTCCATATCCACTGCTCCTTAACAAATAATTTATTTAACTTTGAAAAACCAAGCCGCGTGACATTGAGAGATATTCTTACACGAATCAGTTTTTACTTTACGACGCTCTTCGAATCCAGCCATACATGAAGTAAGCCAAAACAAAAGGCACCGGTATTAAAAGTCCAACCGCCCAAAGCAACCCATCTTTATAGGGTGTTGCGTTAACACAGAGAGGGCAAGCCCAAACCGCCGCGGGCGCCAAAACAACCATCACGAAACTCAAAAATTTCATTAACTTGGTCATCTATTCCTCAAAAATAAATAAGTCCAAAAAGTACCGGCCAGAGACCCACCACAAAAAACCAGTAAGTCCGGCACAAGTCTACACCCAAGTGCTGCTTAGAACTATAAGCGCCCATTAAGCTTCGAACCAAAACCCACAAAAGGGCTAAAACCCCGCCAAAAACGTGAAATCCATGCATGCCCACCAGGGCATAAAAAAAGCCGCCATAAACATTTGAGCTAGCGGACAGTCCGTATTTAACCAGATGAACCCATTCATATCCTTGTGTAGCCAGGAACAATATTCCTAAAAAAGCCGTCAAGCTCAGCAGTGAAAGATATAAACCTTTTTTATCCTCACTAAGAACCTGAGACGCTTTATAAAAAACAAATCCACTTAAAAGCAAAACCACTGTGTTGATCGCCGTCACTTCTATCGGCAATCGCGGTTGCCCCGCGGGCGGCCATTGAATAGGACTCAAACGGAAAACCAAAAAGGAGCTGATCAATCCGGCAAAAAACATAACTTCAACTACAATAAAAAGCAAAATCCCTAACATTGCCGGTTCAATTTTCGGCTGTTCCTTCAACCTTTTATCCGCCGCCTTCACCCGAGAAGCCATGAACACCTCTACAGTTTCAGGTTCAAAGGATAGTGCGAGATGTCAGGGATACAGAGGAACACCAAGATCGCGAACAATATCAGCGGAATGATCACCAAACCATAAACCATAACGCCTTCGAGTTTCAGTCCCATATATTGGATCGCCACCAACAAAGCCTGGACAAGGGCCAAACCGAAAATCAAATAAACATTTTCGTCGCCTGGCAAGTGCAGAAAGCTAGCGCCCACCGTGATCAAAGCCAAAATAACTAAAGCGAAATAAACTAATTCGTGATTGGACTTGGAGGCTGATACGCTCATTTCGCCCCTCCTTCTCTTAATAAATAAAGCAATGGGAACAAGAACACCCAGACCACTTCAACGAAAGACCAGTAAAGACCCGTTAAGGCAACCCGGCCTTTCAGTTCACCCAAAGCGTTGTTTTTAGCTTTCGCCCAGAGAATCGTAATGGCCACCAAGCCACCCAAAATATGCGTGCCATGGAGTCCAGTTAATAAGAAGTAAAAGGACCAGAAAGTGTTCTTCGACGGAAATTCACCGTGTGAAAACTCAGCCGCGTACTCAAAACCCTTTACCACCAAGAAGGCCAATCCCAAGGCGACCGTAATCAGCATCAACTTTGCTGACTTCTTTTGATCACCTTGATCAACCGCGGTGCTGGCCTTCATCATGAAAAAGTTACTGGTTAAAAGAAGCATCGTATTGACAGTTCCCAAAACGATGTTCAAATGCGCCGACTCTTCCGCCCATTCCGGATGGAACAAACGGAAAAGAATATAAGAGCCCAACAAGCCGGCAAAGATAGTGATTTCAGAAGAAATCAAAATCCAAACACCTAAACGGCCAGCGGTAGTTCCCGCGGGACCTGTATAGTCTTCTACTTCATATTCAGCGTGATCGACGGCCGTGACATTATCCATGGCTGGCTTCCCCCTTATATGATGGAGCTTGTGTATGCCAATCTTCCGTTTTATTCGGTTCGCTGTACTCATAGGGACCGGAGGTCACCACTGGCAATTTCGGACCCCAGTTGCCATGAGGTGGCGGCGACTGTGCCAACCATTCCAACGTATTGGCTTGATAAGGATTCAACTCAGCTTTCTTGCCGTTCTTCATGCTGGAAAAGAAATTCCACAAGAAGATAGTTTGCGTGGCAATTAAGCACATGGCCGAAATAGTGGCGAAGATGTTCAAGTGAACAAAAGGGCTGAATTGCGGATAGAAAGAAGGATCGGCGATACGACGAACCATGCCCCCCATTCCCACAATAAACAAAGGCCAGAAAGTGCAGTTAAAGAAAATAAAGGTCAGTACAAAATGAATGGTGGCAGCCGTTTTATTCAACATGCGTCCAAACATCTTGGGATACCAGTAGTTAATCGCCGCGTAGCCGCCAAAGAATACCGACGGAAACATGGTGTAATGGAAGTGGGCAATAACGAAATAAGTACCGTGCAGATAAATGTCCGCTCCAGCCGCACCCAAGAAAATACCGGTCAAACCACCCACTAAAAAGGTGGCCAAAAAGCCGAGCGCCCACAACATAGGCGGCTCTAAACTAATCGATCCATTGTGAATAGTTAAAAACATGCATATATAAATAATCGCGAAAGGCACCGAGATCAGAATGGTCGTAATCGCGAAAGGCGTCACCAAAGTTGGATTCATACCCGTTTGGAACATGTGATGGGCCCAAACGATAAAGCTCAAGGCGATTGCCACTACCGTCGAGCCGATAATGAGCTTTTGTCCAAACACCGGCTTACGGGCAAACACTGCGGAAATGTCCAAAACAAAACCCAGAGTCGGGAAGAACAACACATAAACTTCCGGGTGTCCAAAGAACCAGAACAAATGCTGCCACAATAAAGGCTCCCCACCTTTGCCGGGCAGGAAGAATCCGGTTCCGAACACGTTATCCATTAAAAGCATGAAAGCGCCAGCTAAGATTGGCCCCACCGCCAAGAAGAAAGTCATGGCCGCGGCCAAAAGAAACCAAACAGTCAAAGGAACACGGGAATAAGTCATTCCCTTAGCGCGCATAGTCACCACAGTTACTAGGTAATTAATACCGCCTAAACTTGAAGCGATAAAAATCAGGGCCAAGCTTAGAATCCACAGAACGGCACCCGCCTTAACACCTGTAAATTCAGAACTTGCCGAAAGCGGAGCATAACCTGTCCAACCGCCAGCTACCGGTCCACCCGGCACAAAGAAAGAGCTAATCAACAAAATCGCCGCCACAAAGGTCATCCAAAAAGAAGCCATGTTTAACCGCGGAAAGGCCATATCCCTAGCGCCAATCATCAAAGGAACCAAGAAGTTAGACGGGAAAGCGTTTAATAAAGGCATTCCTACGAAGAACAACATAATTGTTCCGTGCAACGTAATGATCACGTTGTATTTATCTGGCGTCACCACACCAAAGAAAGGCGCCGGTTGATTGGGATAAGCCAATTCCCAGCGGATCAAAAAGGCATAAAATCCGCCAAAGACGGCCATGGCCAAAGCCAAAAGCAAAAATTGCTTCGCCACCATCTTATGGTCTGTTGAAAAGATATATTTAGTAAGAAAGCTTTGGTGATGTTCTTGTGACATTACACGCCTCCATGCAATTGCTTATAAAGTTGAACTTTCCAATTTTCATAAGTTTTCTCATCATCCACATGCAAAACCGCCAACATACGGGTATGTCCAAACCCACAAAGCTCGTTACAGACAATGTGATAGGTACCAACCTTATTCGTGTCGAACCAAGCATTAATCTCGCGACCCGGCATTACGTCTTGTTTTAAACGAACTTCAGGCAGGAAGAAGTCGTGAATAACATCTTGAGAAGTCAAAATAACATGTACTTTTTTGCCAACCGGAACATGCAGTTCGCGGTAGGACGACAAGGCTTGATCACTATCAAACTTGCCTTCTTTGTCCGGATAAACAAAGGTCCAATCAAACTGCTTGGCTACCACTTTGATATTCACATCAGTGGCTGGCACTTGTTCCTTTAAAAGCTCCCACACTTTGGTGCTCTTAACATCGATAAAAAAGTCTAGGCAGACCACCACAGCCACAAAGGCTACCACCCATTGAATCTGGGCCCACTTATCACCCAATTCATATTTGGCTTTTGGGCTGTTTTTCTTGCGAAAACGGAAAACAACGTAAATCAAAAAGCCTTCAAACAGCACAAAGAAAATTCCGGTCAAGAGATAGATAAAATGAATCAGGGAATCAATATCTCCGGAGAATGAAGAAATGCCCTCGGGCAAATACTTAAACAGTTCAAACATGAACAGTCCTTTCCTGTGAATTCGATGACGGTCAGGGCCGTCACAGAAGGCAGTAGTTTATATAAAAAGTTTCGTTTTTTCGAGCAAGATGATGTGATTCGTATCAGTTTTTTGCTGTTGCCGCTTGTTTTCAAACCCCAATGATCGGCCTTATTTCAGGCCATTTTTTACTTCCAAGGCGTCCAATTGGGGAAAAGCGTCATGACTACGCTCAAAATACCTAAGCCGACAATAACAGCGCCGATTCCGATGGTAAAAAGGTTAGTAAACCAATTATTAACATGCTTTCCTAAAAGCTTTTTGTCATTGGTCAACAACAACAGAAAACCCAGAACAATGGGCAACAAAAGCGCGTTCCCCACTTCCACCAGAACCGTGATAGAAACCAAGGGAATATTCGGCACTAACACAATGATGGCCGCGATTAAAACACCTGCCGCATAAAAGGAATAAAAGAGCTTAGCTTCATGCGGTTTGTGATTCAGGCTATGGGACCAGCCGAAAGTCTCGCCAAAAGCCCAAGCGGTTGAAATGGCCACTACAAAAGCACCTAAAAACGAAGCGCTTACCAAACCAATAGCAAAAAGAATACCCGCGTAATGGCCGGCGAGCGGAATGAGTGCTTGAGCTGCCTGAGAAGCATCATTGATAGAAACGTGGTTAACATAAAGCGTAGCGCCGGTAGATATCACAATAAAGGCCATGATGATTTCGGTCAGCACCGCACCAATAGCCGTGTCCCACCGCTCCAAACCTAAATCATTTACCGTCAGCTTTTTATCTACTACCGCACTTTGCTGGTAATAAATCATCCAGGGCATAATCACCGCACCAATGAGCCCGATCACTACCAGAATATAGTCTTTGTTAAAATTCTCAGGATGAAAGCTAAAACTGTTATGAAAAACCTGACCCCAATCCGGATGAGCCATAAAAGCCGCCGGAATAAACAAGAGATCGGTTAAACAAAAAACCAGCGCGATATATTCAGCCGTTTGATATTTCCCTGTCATAACCACAGTTAACAGCAAGGCGGCTGAGACCAAAACCGAGACCGCGGGCGGGATATGCGCCATATTACCCGCACTCATGATGCCGGCAAACTCCGTCACTAAAGCCGCTACGTTACAGACAAATAAGACTCCCAAAGAAACCCAAGCCCAACCTAAACCGTATTTTTGCCGGATTAAAAAAGCATGCCCCTTACCCGTCACTGAACCCAACCGAGCGGTCATTTCTTGAATTAAAAAGAGGGGCAGCGCCAACATGAGCAGCATTCCCACTAGCTCAAAACCATACTGGGCGCCCGCCACCGAAGCGGTTGTAATGCTTCCCGCCTCAGTGTCGGCCTGCATCACAATCAGACCGGGACCCATGACCATAAAAAAGCGAGTCGCTTTACGCCACCAAGGCAGCTTTTGATTTGTAGAAACGTTTGTCTGTTTGGTTTTGTTTGTTTTATTGATCATAGCGGAGGATTCTAGACCAATGCGTTGATTTTGAGAAGCATTATCAATAGAAAAGAACCTCAAAAACTCCCTTATAAGGACCAGCCCACGTTTAAAGGCTTAATAGTTTAGTGGGTGCTATTTTTGCTTGTAGTTCTGATATCCAAACACAAAATGTGTTTCTTTTGGTTTTGATCCAAAAACAAGGATCCGATAGTGACACAATTGTTACCCGTTGCCATCGACACATAAGGTTTTGTCACATAGGTCGACTTACTGAGCCCTCCATCCATTAAGAAGTAATAATAATCTCTCATGGTGTGATCGGCGCCTTTGGGTAAAGCCTTAAACATAGCGGAATGGCGCCCAGCCTTACGCGAGGTGTTAAAAACCATCTCGGTCGCCTGAAAACCGTCTTCATCTAACACGTACAAGCATTCAATGTTCGAAAAAGATTTGGCGACCTTTTTCAATTTTTCTTCCAAAGTCGACATTTCAGCCGTCACCAAATCTCTTTGCACTTCTTCTAAAAGCGAAAAATAACGCTTCATGTTAAAGCGTTTATTTCCCATATTCACAATTTGGTTTTTTCTAAATGATTGACCCAATTCATCGATACGGGTCCGAATTAGATTCTCTTCTAGTTCGCCATGAGGTTTAGGCTTGGCAAAGTAATAACCCTGAATCACATCTACCCCAATATCCAACAAGGTATGAGCTTCTTCATAGGTCTCCACACCTTCCGCAATCATGACCGTACCAAGATGCTCAGACATGCTCACCATGGACTTCAACACTTCCTGCTTATAAAAATCTTTATCGATATCCTGGATCAAGTAGCGGTCAACTTTGATAATATCGGGCTTTATTTGAGGGATACGGTTGAGGTTCGAGTGACCTGCGCCCACATCATCCAGCGCGATCAAATAACCAGAATCTCGATAACTTTCCACGAACCTCTGCAGTTTATGTACATCTGGAATAGCGGACTCTATTATCTCAATCACAATGTTGTGCGGTGTAAGCCCAGCGGCCAAAACCTGCTCTTTCAAACGGCCGGTCCAGTCTTTGTTCTCAATGGACGACGCGTCAACATTCACGCTTAAAATCACCTCGGCGCCGCGGTTTTTAATAGATGAAAAACTTTGAAGAATTTTGGCCCGACAAACCAAATCTAAGTCATGGTTCAACCCGCGGGCATTGGCCTGAGTGAACAGATCTATTGGAGAGATGATGGATTTATCAAAAGGGTTAATGCCGCGGCTCAAGCCCTCAAAACCAATAATGGCTTTTCGTTGAACCGAAACCAAGGGCTGGAAATAAGCCATGATGTGTTGACCACTGATAATTTCAGCGACGTCAAAACTCTTCTCTGAGCTCGCTAGCATAAGTGTTCCTTTTCCAACGGCAGTGTGGATGCTCAAAACCCAATCAAGAAACAAAACTTTAGGCGGCACTTGAGAATCCACAGACAAAAAAACCCAAAACGCGCCTCTAAACGCGATTTGGGTATAGGTGTCAGCCTAAAGATGATTTCTTCCCTGTTCGACTTTCTGTGAGAAAGTCACGCCGGGACAAGGTGGAAAAAGCCCGCGTTTCAGATTGTTTTGTCAGTCTATTTCTCTCATCGCCATCGGTCAACTAAAACCAGCGACACCACAAGTTAAGCCAATGTAAACAAACCCCATTTCAAATTGCCGCAATTTTTCACCCTAAAATCGACAAAAAATTTCTATCGTTTGAATGCCTTTTTTAATTAACCCTTCTTAAAAAACTCTCAATTGTTTTCCAATAGCGCGGAACTATCCGATTGGTTGAAAGATGACCACCCTTATTTAACAACACTAACCGCACACCGGTCTTCTCCGCGAAATTTTCCACCGACCGCCACGACACGTAAGGGTCATCCTTTGCGTGAAAAAGCATCACCTTGTTGGAATCTATTTTGTCGGCGTGAGATATGGGATTATAAAATCCACCCTTTCCCAACTTGGCCCAGTCTTTGCGGCGCAGACGGTAAGCTTGACCAAAGGCTTCTCGCAAATAAGCTGTATAGCTAGGATTTGAGGTTTCTTTTTTCTCCGAGTGGGCTAAAACATTCCAATCCACCACCGGACAATTGGCTATTGCCTTAGTGACACGCGGATCGAGAGTGGACAAAACCGCCGCGGCGCCGCCAAAACTACCCCCAATAACAAATATTTCTTCTGGTTTTAAATTAAACTTTTTCCCAAAGGTCAGTTCTTTTAAACCCTTTGGCAGTTCATCAATGATGTCGCGGATATCAATCGCGGGCGACTTGGCTAAAAAGCGCCCATCACTTTCCCAACAGCCCCGAAACCGGGGGTAAATGATCCAATAACCCTTTTTGGAAAGCCAATAAGATAAGTCTTGTTTGCGAGGCATACCCGGCATGCCGTCACAAAGAATAATGACGCGGTTAGATTCCTTTTTTCCAAAAGGCGGTAAAAACTCAGCCACAATTTCTTTTTTAAATCGAGTCCGATAAATGGCAACCACCTCTTTCTAAAAACAATTGAAATTTATTTGTTTTTTTTGTGGTTATAAATCAAAAGAGCTGTTTCGGTGTAGTTGTAGTCACGATATAACTGCCCCGCGTAGGCAAACATCAAAGCCACCTCGCGGGTATTCACTTCTTTTTCTTTTCCAAAATAAACTTCTTTGCCTACACCTGTTCGGCTATTGCCTTCTGCGCTTACATCGCCATCGGCCCCAATCTTGTCCAATTCCCAATCCAAACCTCTATGAATTACCGTGTCAATTTCCGGCGAGGGATAATAAGTCGCATAGTACATCAACATCTGCAGGTTGACCGCCTGGTAGCTGGAATCTCCTCCACCATTTTCTTGAAAAGCTCCCGAGTTTTTATCAAACAGAGCTAAGGCCATATCTCTTAACTTATATGCTTCTCGAGGAGGATCAGTACCCAGCAGCTTGGCCGTTAAAAACAAGGCGTCGGCATCAATCAAAAGGCGGTTTGGCGTATTTTGGTCGTGCTTGACCAATTCGTCGTAATTCTTAACAAGATAATCAGAAGCTAAACTTAAGGACGAGTTATAAGTTTCCACCCTGGTTTGATATTCAGCCCAATACTCGCTTTGCTTGAGCGCGAGAAAAGTCCTAGCACAGGCATTCACCCAAAAGGCGGTTCCAGTCGGAGCTTTATCGCCAAATCCTCCGTCAGCCTTTTGCTTCATAAAAGTGACATAAGCCACTTCAAACCCTTCCCCAATCCACTCTTTGTTGCGAAAGGCCAAACCCGCCAAAAGCGTATCCATCCCGCCTCGTTGATACTCAGCGCCTAAGTACTTGGGTAGGTTATGGCTCATCATGCCGTTTTCATCCACTTTACCGCCCTTGTATTCCCGTTGAAGTTCTTTGGGCATTTGGCGAACCATATATAAGAGATTGGTTGGAAAAGTGGTCTGCGCCCAAAGCCATTGAGCGCCCAGTAAAGAAATCGTTAAAAGAGCAGTCCAAGCAAAAGAAGTACGAGAAATCATGCATCCTCCAGGCCCATCAAGTTGTGGGAATTAACCAATAAAATGATCTACATAGTAACGCCTGCGACAGTGCTTTTCATTCGCCTTTCACAAAAAAGCCTGAACCCATGAGGATTCAGACTCTTACAACCTTCAATTGATCTTTGCTTTAATTAAATCAAACCTTTATTGGAATCTAAAGGACGGCCAGGACTTATTGAAAGAGCGCCCGAGGGGCATTTGGCGACTTGGTCTTTAATTTCCTGCGTGGTCGCGGCCAAAGGGTTAATCCAGGGCTTGCGGTTAGGATCAAATACTTCGGGCTGTCCTAAAAAACAGATTCCCGCGTGGATGCAAAGCCCCGGTTTCCACACAATCGTCACTTCACCATTGGAATAATGCTTCGTGATTTCTCTTTTCTTTTCCATCGCGGATTCCTTTCAAAACCGTTGTATCAACCCCAGTTCCAGCTTAACGGGATTAGTGTCTATGTAAAAAGAAAGCTGATTGTTTTCTGAACTTGATGATTATAGCGGTTAATGGCATGCGTAAAATCACCATGGGAAGCGATAAACAAAACGGTTGCAGCTACAATAACCAAGTTTCCGCCAATTTAAAAAGTATCGGAAATGAACGAGTGTTGAATTGCGCGGTTAAACTTTGCCAAATAATTTCTGATAACCGCCTCAATCATTACTGAAGAAGCATGATTTTGAACAGTTTAGTGATCGTTTGTCCCCGAATGGCCTCAACCCGCATGTAGTAAAGACCGTTGGCTACTTGTTTTTGGTAGCGATCCTTAAAGTTCCACACAATTGTACCGGTTTGGTCAATCGAAGTTTCACCTTCCGCGATTTTTCGGAAAGCGAGGCTATACACCGTCCACTTAATGGTAGTAGGTTTTGGCACCTGAATCCAAATGCTAACTGGCTTTCCTTGCGAAGGATTGGGATAAGGTCCCTGCAATAATGTCGCGGGCGTGGCAGTCGCTGTCCAAGTCGGTGTGAATGTAGTCGTAAAAGTGTTCGTGGCAGTCGCCTGCGGCAACGGTGTAAACGAGGATGTTGCCGTTGCCGTGGCTGTGAAGGTATCCGTCAATGTAAAGGACGGAGTAAAACTCGCCGTCATCGTATCGGTAAAAACAGGGGTTTTGGTAAAAGCTGAAGTGGCCGTAGGCGTGGCCGTATTAACCGGAGTATTCGTATTGGTGTTAGACGGCGTGCCAGAGGGCGTTAACGTAAAGGTCCGCGTTGCCGTAACCGTGATGGTAAATGTGGAACTGGGCGTATAGGTAGCGGTGGCGGTACTCGTGGATGAATTCGTTGAAGTAGCCGTCAACACCGGACTCAGCGTGCCCGTTGGCGTTTCCGTGGGGGTATTAGTAACCGTAAACGTCGCTGTATTCGTGTAGGTCGATGTGGTTGTAGGTGAAGGGGTGTAAGACGGTGTCGCGGTTTTAGTTAAAGTCACCGTGGGTGTAGCGGTTGAGGTAAGTGTTGATGTCGCAGTATTCACCTTAGTATTGGTAAAGGTAGCCGTCACAGTCGGCGAGAAGGTGTTAGTAACAGTATTAGAAATGGTCGGTGAAAATGACGCCGTAAAAGTAGAAGAAGGTGTAAAAGTATTGATCGGCGTTGAGGTTGGCGAACTAGTTTTTGTGCTGGTAAAGGTGGACGTCACCGTGGGCGAAGCGGTGCTGGTATAAGTCGCCGAAGGCGTTGCGCTAAAGGTTGAAGTAAAAGTATCAGTCGCCGTATTAGTGGCTGCAGCCGTAGATGTCTTAGAAGCCGTATTCGTTGTGGTTTGCGTGGCCGTACTAGTAGCTGTGTTGCTGGCTGTTTGCGTAGCCGTGTTAGAAGCCGTATTGGTCGCCGTTTGGGTGGCTGTTTTGGTCGGCGTGGCTGTAATAGTGGGCGTGTTGGTTCTGGTCGCCGTAAAAGTGCTGGTTACCAGACAGGAAGAGGTAATGAAATTAATGTCATCTATCCATAAATAAGCCGCCCCGCTGGTTTGAGGCTGAAAAACCAACTGTGTCGCGTTTTGAAGATTCTGTAAAAGGGTTCCGGAGTTCCCACTAGGGTTTGAGAAGGTAGTTGAATCCAAATTCAGCGTCACCTGGGTCCAAGAAGTAGTGGCGTTAAAAGGTGCCTGCCACCAGGAATACCCAGCGCCGCCATAGGTTTGGCTGGAAGCGGGTTTACACCAATAGGCTCCCGGTACCGAAGCTGTCACCCAAAAAGTCACTTGTCCATAGTTGGAGATATTTACTGTACCCGTCCCCGCTCCCGTCGGATTGGCCGTAGAACTTAAATTAGCAAAACACTCGCCATAACTGCCCGCCGCGATGCTGTAGGCGAACTGCATAGAAAACCCGCTGTAGCCAGGCGCCAAATAATTTAAAGCTCCACCGCTGCCCGAACCAAAGGAAGTCGCCCATGTGCCGCCAAAAGTATTCGTGGCACCCGAACCATTATTAAAATCATCCAAAACCGTCACGCAGCCGCCGCCATAAACAGGCGTGGGACTAGGCGTCATGGTTGGTGTAAAAGTGGGGCTAGTACCGCAAATCACCGGAACCGAAACGTTGTAGGGCGAATTGGTCCAATAGTTTTTTAGCGTGGTAAAGGCCGTTCGATAAGTGCGGGGGCCGCTGACATTAATCCCTAACGCGGTTCCCAAGCCAAACCAAGCTTCATTGCCATAGTTATCAGGCAGCACACTCAGCGTTTCCCCGCAGGAACCATGGGTGGACGGAGTACCGCATTTCCACCATTCATCATTCCATTCAAACACGCAGCCACCCAAAAGCTTATTAGAGGAGTTCAGGGCACTAAGATTGTTTCCAATAGAATTGGGCCAAACGTCGGCAAAGAAGTTGGATTGATCGGCGTCATCCTCAGTTCCGGTGCCATTGTTGTAAGCGTCATTACCAAACTCTGTAATTAAAAGAGGCTTAGTTAAAGTGTAGGCTGACACCACATTACTGTTCCAAACTCCTGAAGTGGATAAATAAACATTCAACGACCATATATCCAACGATGTTACCAGCCCCGTGAGCCCCGCATTATTGATGTCATTATTGTTAACCAAAACCGCCGTATAAGGGTGAGCGGTATCCGCGTTAGCCTTTTCGTAAGCGATCACATTTTGATAAAACTGAAACATCTGAGTGTCGTTCATCGGGCTCAGGTTGACAGAATTGTTATTTTCATCACCCAAAGCCCACATCAAAATATTGGGATAAGTGGATGTATTCTTGAAAAGATTGATGACCGCGGCGAATTGAGTCTCGATTTGTGAAAGATTGGTAGCGTTGGTGTAATCCACGTTATACGGCACCCAAAAGTTGGGTATCACATAAATCCCCTGCGCTGCCGCCGCCGAAAGCAAGCGGTCATAGTTGCCCTTCATAGCGGCGTTCACCGTACCATCTGTATCAAACAAAGCGGAGTAGTTAAAGTAAACCCGGATGGTATTGACGCCCATGACGTTCATTTGGGCAAAGTCAGATATGCAAACATTATAGATATAAGCCCACTCTTGATTATTGTCAGCGATAGGAACCGGATTGTAATTAACGCCTCGCACCAGAAAGGGCGAGCAATTGACAAGCAGCTGGCGGCCCGAAACACTCACCGTGCTGGCGAAAACGGAAGTCTGAACTGTTAAATAGAGCAGTAGACTCCAAACCAAGTTTTTTCGTTTGAGAAAAAAACGATTCAAAACGTTATTCCTCGTCTCTTCAAAGACTTAATAAAAACCTTTTCACACTCTCAAAGTCGGTCCGGGTTTTAAGAAGTAAAAAAGACCTATTTTTGAGAACGTTCTCAAATATAATACCGGCTTTCCTGTTTTTTGCCACCTAGTAAACCCTTGGGTTAAACGAAGATTTTGGGCTTTTAAAAACACTGGAAGAAAAACTACACAGACAAAACAGATAACACAGCAAATCACAGATGACTTTACCACCAGAAGATATAAGGGTCGGTTAGAAATAAGCTTAGTTTTTAAGGTCTTTGTTTGTGAAAGGTCTTAAGCCAAATTTGGCGGAGAATTTTAACCAATTCCGCGTACTCTACTAATTCCATGGGCTTCACCACATAATGATCCGCTTTCAAGCGAGTGGCCCATTCCATGTCCAAATCACTCTCTGACGAAGTCAAAATAATGACTTGGATGTTTTTCAAAACTGAACTTTGACGTATTTCATTCAGAATGGTCAACCCATCTTTACCGGGCAATTTCAAATCTAAAAGAATCACGTCAGGACGCGGAGCGTTCACGAAAGTATTTCGTTGGTTTAAAAAATCAAGCGCCGCTTCACCGGTGTTTACGTAGGTCAACTGGTGGGCAAAACCCGCTTTTCTGAGCACCTGCTTTAAAATGTTTGCGTCGCCATAATTATCTTCCACATGAAGAATTTGGATGGCGCGTCCCGCGATCTTAATACCCATTGACATAGTCGACCTCAAAAGCTGGATAAAGTAGCTTGTCCAAAACGGTTTCAAATGCGTCAAACACACATATATTAAATCAAATTACTCCCCCAGATTAAATAACAAATTATGGGGAAAAACGCCCAAAAGTAAGCGTTTGAATTGAGGTGAAATTTTTAAACACTTCAACGACAACCCATAGCCTTTAAAAACCCCTGTCGGTTTTTGTCTCACAATGGCGTGACATCGCACCCATCTTCATCTATCGATCAAGTACCAAAAGTGGCTTTGATTAGATTCAGAAAACGATCATCGGTTTCCTGTAACACTTAACAAAGTTCAAAACTTATCATCTTGTTGATAGATACTTTGAAAACTGACATTGGTTTCAATTCAAAAAAGCAGACCTTTTATTGATGAATTTAATCAAAACAAACTTGTAAACGCTTACACCCCACATTGATAAGTCCGGACACTTCTCAAACATATGATGTGTGTCACATTTCAACAATACCGCCCATGGATTAACTTTATTGCCCGCAAAAAGTTTCTACTTACAAAAAAATCAAAAATCAAACTTGGCATAATTTATGTCTATGGAGATTTAACCTGGCCAAAAACCATTCAATTTATCTTTTCGATTTAGAATTTAGTTGTCCACTCTTATGTAGCAAACTTTATTCCGAGGAATTGTATGGGATACAAAAAGTTTGTAACCAACACACTTGAACTGTGCTTCCAAATAAAAACGTTTTCCTTTTTTGCTGCCCCGTTCTGCGAATCAAAAAAAAACACCAAATCTAAATTTGTCACTTTATTTTTTTTACTCTTATGCTCCGGAACAGCTTGGTCACAGACAACCACCTACTATTTAACCGATAGCACCTCATACTCGTCTTCCGCTACCATTTGGGACCTAAGCACTTCATCTCCCTCCAGCCCCGACAACAATTCGGATATAAACGTCACTTTAGGCGCGACCGGTGTTTATCAATTCATCCCGGGAAAAAACATTACCTCCACTTACTCCGCCTCCAATAATTTTACGGGCGGCGGATGGGAAACGGGCGCGCTGACAGGCACCTTACCCGCTTCCCCCTGCACCCTTAATGTTAAACTCATTAACGGCAACGGATTATTGTCACTGGCCGGCAATATGCAGGCACGTCTTTTAGCCGGCACCAACACCAATGGTTCCAACGCCACTACTATCACTAACTGGATAAGCTCGCCAAATTCCTTAAATGTCGCCGCCAATCAAACAGCCACCGATAGTTTCGCCATGTCACTGCCTTCTTCCACTGCCCTCATCAACGAACATCTTTTTTTAGAAGTCGCCTGGAACAGCACTGACTCACTGGCTTTTAGCGTAACTTTTGTATCAAATGAATCGACCGAAAACTTTGTCATACCAGACATCGTACCCTTCACCTCTACCCCCACCAACAGTGCAACCAACACGGCAACCAATACCGCGACTAACACAGCTACACAAACCGCTACTAATACCGCCACCAATAGTTCAACTAATACTCCTACAACAACGGCGACGAATACAGCAACCAACACCTCCACT
>Ga0206920_1010_pt1 | contig 24622 bp, 23 predicted proteins | sample Alteio_BWOrgHeat_65_FD_152934 | JGI IMG/M metagenome (GOLD analysis project Ga0206920, IMG submission 152934) | Enriched cells from forest soil in Barre Woods Harvard Forest LTER site, Petersham, Massachusetts, United States -... | ecosystem: Environmental > Terrestrial > Soil > Temperate forest >...
CAGTTTCCAAACTGCTCAGCAATCAACATCATCTAAGCCAGCGATGTTTGCGCACTTATTAGGTTTGCCTCAGTTTCCACAAAATTTAGAGCATTTACAAAAAGAAGAACAAAAAGAGAATGCTATGGAGAATATGCGTAAAAGCATGATGACAAAAGCTGGTCCACCAAATATTCGCTTTGCTCACCCAACTCTTTCTTTAACAGATCAAGAATCTACTCAGGGAGCAGTAAAAACTTATACCAGTTTTAAACCATCTCAACCGATTGCAGATTACCATGCTTCTATAACAACTCAACCTAAAAAACTAAATACATGTATGCCAACATCACTTGATCAAATGGCTTTATACGTAAACACTCTTTACGAAAATCATCACAACAAAATTGAGCTTAAAAACGTCGTTGCAACAATGCAAACATTATCCTCTGCCCGAACACATTTAGATACATTTCAAACAACCGCGCAACCTATGCCGAGTACCTGTCTTTTTAAAAGAGATGAAATGGAAAAACAGTTAAAATTTGAACAATGCAAAACACAACTTTGTTTTTTAATAAAAGAATCCTTCGACTTGATTCCTAATGACTAATCAAATAATGATAACAATCTAAATAAAGAAGAGCCTCACACTTAAAAGCGTGAGGCTCTTCTTTGATCAAAAAACTTTGTTATTTTTGATCAATTGTTTGAAGTTCATGTGCTTGATCAAATTCATGGCGAGCACTTTTAATTTCTTTTAACACTTTATTTAGCCGATCTAGAGCCACCTCTTTATTTTTTTCCTTATTTTCTTGAGATGATATTTCTTTACTTGCATTCAATATCTGTTCTTCAACTTTATTGAGAACTTTTATTAAAGACTCATGCGTATAAAGATCATTAACATCATTGAAATCAACAATAGTATGGCGAGAAGAAACTACTCTATCAAGCGCTTTATCTAAAGCGTTATAAGCAATTTTCTTAATATCTTCTTGCTGCATAAAGTTTACTGTATCGATATTAAAATAAGCAGATGCTACATCTTCATGCGCTCTATCCAGTTGTCCAATTGTCGAATACTTTATATTTCTCTCAACTTTAAGCGTATGAGTGATTTTATTGTATGCATTTTTAATACTTTCACCTGCTTTATCTAATGCATGAGTAGTTGAATCTTTCACATCATGTGCAAATTCACCTACTTTAGCAAGCACACTAGAGGCTTTGTCCTTAGCATCGTGAGCCACATGAGACGCTTTGTCTCCAACATCTGATGCAACTTCTTTCACTTTATCTACTCCATGATGAGTAGCCTCTTGCGCCTTATGAGCCACCTCAAGAGCCTTATCTTTCAAATGATGAGCACCATCTACCGTTTTATCATTAATATAAGATGCAGCTTCTTTTGTTTTTTCTACACCTCTGTGCGCAGCATCATCTACAGCATGCGCAGCCTGTATGGCAGATTTTTTCACCACATGACCAGCTTTTCTGACTTCTTGTGCAGCATCATGCGCTATTTTTTTTGTATTTTCAAACATAACATTTTCCCTTTCTTTTACATGACAGGTTGTTTTTTGTTCGCCATTCTTATTAATGACCGCTTCATGGACATGCTCCATAGTATCCTCTTTTGCTAAAACAACTGTGTTGGAGAATAAAAGCACAGATGAAAGCACTTTCGCTAGTATATTGTTCATGACAATCCTTTAAATTGGAGGGTGATACTTAACGACATGCTCACTATAAGCATGCTAGCTATTTTCCATTAAAACTACCAAGATGTAATCTCTTTGAATTTTCTGGAATTACTACTTTTTTAGTAATTATTTGTTCATGTTTAATGACTTTACTAGCAAATACTATAGTTGGAACAAAGGTTACAATAGCTAAATAAAATCTTATTAATACACTGTTCATATTCATCCTTTGAAAATTGCTTGATATACGCGAACAGCCATATATCAAAAGATGTTATTATGTTATTTGTTGCGTTTTTGATTATTAAAAGTTGTTATATAATTAATCGTATAAAAATTTACAGGACAGGAGTTACAGGGGAACTATTACTGCTTTGTGGGAATAACTTACACACCCTAATAACAATGCGAAACTAATACAAGTTGCTGTTGCATAAGGATGATTTTTAATAGTAGTTTTCATATCATGCAAACCATTGAGTACTCTTTCCGATAGAGAAAGATGCATATGATTATCTGAAACTTGCTCAATTGAGCAAGCCAATCTATTTTTAATAATTTGAATCTCTTGATGAGCAACATCAAGCGCTTGAACCGCCTTATTAATATCATTTAAGGTTTCTTGTTGTTCTCTTTGCACATCTTGTGCAATATCAACTTGCACACTTAACTGGTTTTCAATAGTATGAATCAATGATTTTTTCATCTCATGTACTTCATGCTCTACCTCATCAATCTCATGAAGCGTTTTAGCAATTTCAATTATTGCTTGCTCATTGGTTAAAGCTGAAGGAGTCGGGTGAGTATCACAACCATGCGCTATATCATGAGAATGACTATTTTTTACAAACTTGTGTTTAATATCTTGAGCAAATTCAGAAATTTTATCACCTGCTCGCAGTGCTGCTTCTTGAGCCCTATGAGCAAATTCCTTTGCATGATTAGCAAATTTTGATCCTGCTTCTTTAGTTCTATTAAACCACTTTTGAGCTTTGCGTCTTATTTTAGATCCAACTTCTTCAGTTTTATCCGAAACGATAACTGTGGCTTCTTCAATTCGATGAGTTAATACTTCTGATTTGGCATCGTGTCTCGATGCCTCTTCTTCGATTCTATGAGCTAGTTCTAACTCATTATGTTTGATTTGATTTGCCATTTTATTGGCAGTTTGAGAAGTATGAGCGGTGTTTTGTAAGGTAACTGTTAAAAATGTTATGGCAAAAAGCCTTGTAACTTTATTTTCCATAGTAATTCCTTTGATGAAAAAAATCTTATCTGTTAATAAATTCCCTCGTTGGTTAATAAGTGGTTTAATGTTTTGCCACATAATTTTATGTTGATCAACTAATAATTAATGGTATTGAAACATTAATCTTTTTCGATAGTACGCTCAAACATATTGGCTGTCAACCCTGTTTGAACACTTAAAAAAAAGATCTCTGATTGAAATAATCTCACCAGAATTGCAAAAAATCAAATACGCTCTCATATTAACTCAAATGAAAAAACCACCAACGTAAAAATATTTCATTTGTAACGCTCTAGGGCGCAAAAAAAACTTTTATTTTTTTTGCAAAGTTAAAGCAAATGTTACATTTTCGATAAAAAACTTGATCATTTCCTCACTTAATTTTTATATTTTTTTCATTAACTTTTTTTACATATTTTGCAAAAAATTAATTATATATTTTTAGCTATTTTTCTTGGCAGCATCATACAAAAAAGAGCCCCGCATTTTTACCTGCGAGGCTCTTTTTGTTTTGTACGCGGAAAAAATTCTTGCTTAAACTAGTACCTTTTATCCTTGATAAAAAAAACGTCGGTTATACTCAGGTGTACCTAGCTTCGGATTAAAATCAAATGGGCCCTCTTTATGAATTACATTAGGCTGGAGATCACCTTGAAATCCATGTTCATACATTGACACAATAATTTCTGTGTATAAAACAGATGGTAAACGTGACTCAAAAAATTCTATCAAAGGCAATGAATGTTGTTTTTTATATTCGATCGCGCATTCAACAAGCTTACCAATAACATTACTGTTATTTTCTTTAATCATAAAACGAACAATGCTTGCTTTCTGATAATCACGATGTATTTGAATTAATCCCAAAATTGTTTTCTTAGCATCTGACCAAATAATAAAAGCATCATCATTCTCAAAGCTCTTAATTATATTTTTAGCATTTTGTTCAATATTTTCACTCTTCCATTGATCGTAAACTTTTCCTTGCCGTATCTCTTCAACATAATGAAGATGCATATAATCTTGAGCAAATAAAGTTGCTAATGCAGCATCGGTTGCTTGGCTATAAGGAGCTAAAATCAAATCTGCTCCATAACTCATATTTATTAAAAACGTTAATGATAATAACAGCCCAAAACAAAATTTATTTATTGGCATCTAAATTCCTCCAAAATAAGAAAAAAATTAAGTTCATAATAACAAGATTAATAGTTATTATAGGCTTATCAACAGCCCTCCCTTACCTATTGCCAAATTGAAAATTGACAATAAAAAAAGAGCCCCGCATTTTTACCTGCGAGGCTCTTTTTTATTCTTAATAAAAATGGCCCTTCGATACAATCCTCGCGCAAGCTCGGATCACTCAGGGTGAACGGTTAAAATCCGCCCCGTCTTCGCCTAAAGGCTACGCCGGGCTGACGCCTTTAATTAATACATTCCTGGCATGCCGCCCATTCCACCTTGAGCCATAGCTGATGATTCCTTTTTCTCTTCAGGAATATCACAGATTGTAGCTTCGGTAGTAAGCAATAGACCAGCAATAGATGCTGCATTCTGAATTGCAGAACGTGTTACTTTTGCAGGATCGATGATACCTTGTGCAATCATATCAACGTATTCGCCACGTTTAGCATCAAAGCCAAATGAACCGGTGCCTTCTTTCACTTTGTTGGTTACAACAGAAGCTTCAAATCCAGCATTGCTCACGATTATTCTTAATGGTTCTTCTAAAGAACGACGAACGATATGTGCACCAAGTTTTTCATCGCCTTCAAGCACTAATGCATCAACTGCTTTTTGTGCCCTAATTAATGCAACACCACCACCAGCAACAATACCTTCTTCGATTGCTGCACGAGTTGCGTGCAATGCATCTTCAATGCGATCTTTCTTTTCTTTCATTTCAGTTTCAGTAGCTGCACCAACTTTGATTACTGCAACTCCGCCAGCTAATTTAGCTAAACGTTCTTGCATTTTTTCTTTGTCGTAATCAGATTCAGTGTTTTCAATTTGTGATCTGATTTGTGCAACGCGACCTTTGATTGAATCTGGCGCGCCTTGGCCTTCAATGATAGTGCAATGATCTTTGGTGATAACTACTTTTTTGGCTGTACCAAGATCATACGATGTTACGTTTTCAAGTTTTAAGCCAAGCTCTTCAGAAATTAATTTACCACCGGTCAAAATAGCAATATCTTCAAGCATTGCTTTTCTGCGATCGCCAAAACCAGGAGCTTTTACTGCTGCAACGTTTATAGTTCCGCGCAATTTGTTCACAACTAAAGTTGCGAGCGCTTCACCTTCAACATCTTCAGCAATAATTACTAATGCTCTGCCAGATTTTGCAACGAACTCAAGAGTTGGAAGCAATGATTTCATGCTGCCAATTTTCTTTTCAACGATCAAAATAAATGGGCTATCAAATGCAGCTTCCATTTTTTCTGTGTTGGTTACAAAATAAGGTGATAAGTAGCCACGATCAAATTGCATACCTTCAACAACATCCAACTCATCGCTCATGCCTTTTGCTTCTTCAACGGTGATGACACCATCGCGGCCAACACGTTCCATAGCAGTAGCAATTTGCTTACCAATAACGTCGTCTGAGTTTGCAGAAATGGTAGCAATTTGTTCAATTTCTTTTGGATCAGTAATTGATTTAGCTTGTTCTTTGATGCTTTTTACCACAACAAGAACCGCTTTATCTATACCACGTTTAAGTTCCATAGGGTTTGCACCAGCAGTAACATATTTGTTACCTTCGCGGAAAATTGCTTGTGCCAACACAGTTGCTGTGGTTGTACCATCGCCAGCGATATCAGCTGTTTTGCTTGCAACTTCACGCACCATTTGTGCGCCCATGTTTTCTAATTTATCTTTTAATTCGATCTCTTTAGCAACACTTACACCATCTTTGGTGATTATTGGAGAACCAAATGAACGTTCAAAAATAACGTTACGACCTTTGGGCCCAAGAGTGACTTTTACGGTGTCAGCTAATGTATCAATCCCTTTACGGATCTTTTCACGAGCATCGGCACCAAATACTATTCTTTTTGATGACATAAATATCTCCTGCTTATTAATTTATCAAGCTATTATTTTTTTGAATTTTGCTTATGCGAAGCGGCGGATAATGCTGCCATTGTCTGCCGCCCCTATTCATTCCTTAGTGCTTCTAAGATCTTGTTTTCTTGCTTTCCATATTTTACTTCAAATAAAGAATGCACATAAGGACAGAAATCACTACTATCTGATGAGGGTTCATCTTCTCCACATTTATCTAACACACTTTGAATTTTCTGATTGCGTGTCCTGGGAGAGCAAGGGGCTGTCTGTTTTATAAAGTCTTCTAAAATATCTCGCTTATGTTTTTGGAATTCGGGTGTACCAACCTTAAGCCTTGTATAATGCCCATCAGAGTCATATGGACGAGCTTCAGGGTTACTGGCATAGCTTGTGCCAATAACCACACACATACAACAAATTGTAATAAGGTTTTTCATCCGAGATCCTATTTTTCTCTTTTATCGTTCGATAATTCCCAAGATTTCGTCTTCTCGAACGATCAAGTAATCTTTTCCTGCTTCTGTGCCGGAATATTTACCAAAATACACAAGATCACCAACATTGACATGCAATGGAGTCACCTTACCGGTTGTATCGATACGACCGGTGCCTACAGCGATTACTTTACCAGTTTGCGCTTTTTCTTTAGCTGCATCTGGGATGTAAATGCCACCAGAGGTCTTTTCTTCTTCTTCGATGCGTGCTACTAAAACACGGTCGCCCAATGGACGGAATTTCTCAAACATGCTTCCTCCTATAAAAGTTAATACTTTATACGGTTAAAAATAAAAATTTCACAATGCCAAAATATATTTATTATTTAAGCTTTTTGACTTTCACCCTAAAATAGTATAAGACAAAATCTAAAAACTTCAATGACAATATCTATATAGCACAACTCAGGCCTCAATCAAAAAAGCCTTGTTAAATGCCGATTTTCACCATCAAAAAAAGTTAAAAAATTTATAATTTTTTCAACTTAGCAGCATTGCTCTTGCGATCCGCAACATTGATCAGGTGTTTCACCATTTTTTTCAGCGGTCTTTTTTATCAACTCTTTCACATTTTCAGGTGTCGGTTGATAAAGATCGAGCACATTTCCGCTTGGATCTTTAAAGCTCACCATAATACCATGAACTGCAACATTTGGCTCACTAAAAAAATGAGTTGTATCTTTACGTTCTTGGTACATAGTTTTTAAATCTTCAACTTCTAAAACAATGCCAGTACGAATTAAACCAGGAGCTTCATCTGTTGGACATAAGCCCAATTTCACATCACCAAGTTCAAATTCAGCCCATTTATCTTTTAAATGGAACTTAAGATTAAAACCTAAGTTCTTATAAAATTCGACAGCTGCGGCCAAATCTTGCTGCATTAAAATAACCATGCCGACTTTTTTTACCACGGCTGATGTCATAACGAATCCTTATATATATAAAAATACTCTGTAGAAAGCTTAATCAAACAGAGAAATGGAACAAAAACTATACACACGATATACGTCTAGGAAAAACCCTGCTGCATAATTAGTAGTATACCATATTTATGATAAAATTCTAAAAAAGCCACTCCCTATTCTCCTCTACCTGACACCCCAACATTAATTTTCAAATAGAATGAAGGCATGGGGGCGATTCACGCTCAAAAAATCAAGTTAGAAACCAAAAGAAGCTGCATATTTTACATGCAGCTTCTTTATTAATCACGATTATTTAACTCGAGATTGTGCTAAACATTCAACTATTTCTTAACAATCTCATCAGTTTCAAGTGCATGTGCTACTTTATTCCGAGCAGCATTGATACCATCACCAGCTTTTTCAACCACATGTGCAGCTGACTCTTTAGCGTTGTGTCCAAACTCTTTTGTCTTAGCCAATGCAATTTTTGCTTTGTCTTTAGCTGTATGAGTCAACTCTGATGTTTTATCAGAAACAGCGTGTGCAGCCTCTTTTGTTTTATCAACAACTACATGAGCTGCATGATGGGCTTTTTCGTTAGCGTTATGAGCAATTTCTTTGGTTTTATCAGCAACTGCATGAGCTGCGTCGGTTACACCATGACCAACGTCATGTGCTTTTTCGTTAGCATTATGAGCTAATTCCGTTGCTTTATCAGCAACTGCATGAGCCGCATTTTTGACACCATCAGCAAAATTATGAGCAACATCTTTTACTTTATCAACGCCAGCATGAACAGCTTCTTTAGTTTTTTCAAACATTTCATTCCCTTTATCTTTTGTGTCATGACTGGTAGATTTTACATGTATAGATACAGTTTCAGAAATATGCTCTCCTGCAGCTTGTTGAGCAAAAATAGATGGGCCAGACAATAACAGTGTACATGACAATACTTTTGTTAAAATATTTTTCATAGCAGTCCTTTGAACGTAAATTAGATATAGTAAATTAAATATAAATGAGAATTTCTGACAATTTTTTTTAGAGCTATAAACTGTGTTTTTTTATGCCTTCTTCAGATGCTGCTTCACTCGCTCTATGAGCGAATTCAACTTCTTTATCTTTACTGTGGGATGCAGCGTGGCTTACTTCTGTAATACCTCTAGCGCAAGCCTCTTGACCTCTATGAACAACTTTAGTCACTTCAAGCCCAACTTTATCCACAGCTTCTTTTGTTTTTTCCGCTGCGTGACAAACGGCATCTTTAGTTTTGTGAGCTAATTCAACAGTTTTGTCTTTTACTTCAACTGCAACTTCTTTTGTTGTTTCTACAACGTTTCCAGCGACCCGACAAGCCTTCGCGCCCAAAGTCTCACCATCCTTAACAACCACTTCATGCGTAACAACTTTCTTGCTGCAAGTAAGTGCACATGGTACAGATAATAAAAGCGCACATGACAATACTTGTGCTAACATATTTTTCATAGCAGTCCTTTAAGTTAAAACAAGCAAATAATGAATAAGACGATCTCTATGATGTATTCAAAAAACTATCATATCTTGATAGTACGCTTTATATTTCACTCTGTCAACGCCCAGCGATCGCGTCGCAGGATAATTTACAAGTTTAAAATTGTCATTAGGCTCTCATATTGGTCACTATGGATAAAAATTATTCAACCTAAAAACTTTGTAGTATGGTGTAAAAAATAACAAAAATTATAAAGGAACTATCCATTATGGCACATATTTACCCATCTCTTATTTCATCTGATCTATTAAATCTGCAAAAAACCATCGAACTGCTTGATCCACATGTGCCTGGATACCATTTGGATGTCATGGACTATCATTTTGTACCTAACCTGACCTGGGGGCCAGCTTTTTTGACTGCGATTGCATCCCGTACCCAAAAAAAATTATGGGTCCATTTAATGGTCGACGCCCCAGAAGTTTGGATCGATGCATTGGACTTACCCCCACAAACAATCATGACTATTCACATAGAAACAACAAATAGCGCCGATCGGCTTATTAATCTCATTCAGAATAAAAACTGGTTGCCAAGCATTGCGATATCGCCAAAAACGCCCGTAGACGAAATTTTTCCTTTTTTACAACTCGCACATCAAGCCTTGATAATGTCCGTTGAACCTGGGCATTCTGGACAGCAATTTATGCCAAGTATGATGAGCAAGGTAGATCGATTAGTCGAATATCGAAAAGAGCATAATTTGAATTTTGCAATTGGTATCGATGGGGGTATTACTCAAGAAAATATTTGCATGGTGGTTGATCGAGGCGTTGACGATCTAGGAGTAGCCAATGCAATTTTTGGTCAACCCGATCCAACGCAAGCAATACAAGATTTAAAAAAATTGATTGAATAGTTATTTTTGTGCATTTTGTTTTACGCGCGTTGGTGTTAAATGAGCAAGAAGTACAAACTCTAATCTTTTTACTCTTTTCCCTTCAACATTTTCATGAGAATGTTGATTGGGAAATGTTTTGTCCAAATAATCTAACCTTCCATAATGCCTGATACCTACATCTGCCATTGACATAGTTAATTCAAAGTCTGCACGTTTTTTGTCTTCTTCATTCATTTTTTTCATTGCAACGCGTAATCCAACAACTGACGCTGTCATTCTTTGATCATCATCCAACATGTTCTCTAACATATTTTGATCAATACCATTTCGCTCAACTTCATCTTCAACCTCTTTTACATCATCATTAATATTTGCAAAGTGTTGAGCAATCGCAGCATTGCGCGATCGACACGCATCAGATAATGTACCAGCTTGAGATGATGATGCGAGAAATGAGGAAAGAAAAATTATATTTAATGCGATTATTTTTGATATAACTTTTTTCATAAAATACCTTCTACTAATAAATATTAACTTTATTTAAGTATACCTGAATCTACCGACAAACGTACAATATAAATAAAAAAGGCCCCATTGCTTACAATGGGGCCTACTTATTCAAAACTATTACTTCGTATGAGTCGTTATAAAATGTTGATGATGATAAAGTGATTGTCCTGGATGCAATTGTTCATAAAGCGGTTCAAAAAACAACTAAAATCATTGTTTCGCTTTTATAAGATTCACCGCATCTACAGCTCTCCTGAGATCGTTAAAGCTTTTATCATAAAAGTCTACCATTATAAACGTTGGATAGACCTCCTTGCCATCTCGCGCAAGCGCCTTGGCACACTTATTGATACGCCCCATTATCACATCAAATTTGTTAGCCTTTTCAGATTCAGGTTCACTACCAGCTATGGCCGGGGTTATAAAGTGTTGAAACTGCATGCCCAATGAAGCCGCTGGAGCTCTACCAAATCTGCTTTCAAACTTCGCTCTATTCTTTACTGCTTCTGCGCATGTATCATTGTTCAACTCATTGATATTATGAAAATTATATTCACTTTGATACCAGAAATCATGATAATCATGGTACCCACTATTTTTCAACTCAGGCAGCATTGCCTCATCCACAAACAGCACAAATCTCTTACCGCTGTCTATCATTTCTTGCAATGTTGGCCAAGGTTTATTGACATCCTGAACATGCATATATTCTGCAAGTCCAGCTGCTTTGAAATCATCGGCAACCTTTTGGTGTAATTCCTTAGTGCTCAAATCGAAATAGTTTAACAACAATGTTACTACTTCATGTTTATTGTTATCTAAAAACTTTTTAAAAGTGGTTAACACATCCATTAAAGGTCTATTGCTAAAATCAATTTTCCAAAGGTCATTGTGCAAAGCCCCTCTAATTGCCTCTACAACCTTGGATTTGGGTAGCCCCGATGGTAATTTTTTTACTATATCATTTATAGCATCATCTATGTCCCTGCTTCCCAATGTATGAACAGCCCAAATTCTACCGTTAACCGGGTGAATAGGCAGCTTAAAAGAACGCATGCCATCTTCTAACTGCTCACTAAGTAATCGATCTTCATCTGCAACAGGATTAGGCAAATTAAACTCATGACCAGCGATTTTTACTGAACCTTCTGTCAAGCCTTTAGTCGTAGCATTTGCATCATGAACCATAAGCTGCGCGATATTGCCATATGATCTATTACAAAAGCTCTCTTTGCCATTGCAAAACTTCTTCCCCTTGGCCTCTTGCGCCTTAATTGCGTTTCTATCTGCGGCGCGAGCTGCATTAAAAGCCGCTTCTTCTCTTGCATCTTTTTGTGTGACTTCATCAACCACTGCATGTTCAGCCGATACAGCTACATCTTTTACCGACTTAGCCGCAGAAGAGATAGCATGTCCCACCTTTTTTAGCTTATCTTCACCCCAAAAACCATGAATGCAGGAAACTCCTAAACCCCCAACAACTATCAATAATGCCAGGATTACTGTATTTTTTTTCATCTTCTTCTCTTTCTTTTAGAGCCTAAAACAATCAACATTAATAAGTCTTCATATAAACAATACCACTTATTATTTTCAAATTGCAATAATTTTTATTTAAATAACAATAACTGGTTAAGCTAAATCTGGCGAACCAATTGCAAATAAGCCTTTATTTGAGCCAAAAAAAGGGCCACTACAATCGTAGTGACCCTTACTTGTTTTCTGATAAACTCATGTGAAAATTAGTTGATGATGATCTGGGAGTGACCAATGCAATTTTTGCTCAAAAAGACAAGGAGATCACAAAATAACACACATCTTCGAATTTTTGGTAGGCGGACTCTTTGTTATAACATTACCAACATTTACCACACGCATTTCTGATACATTCGTGCGATGCGTTAATCTTCGTTTTAATAATGCTGAAGCACCAACAGATTGGTAGCCCTGTTCGCGTTGTCTTAAAAGTTGCGCCATATTGCCACCGCCCATAACTTGTGCGCGCTGCATGAGCACAGCATCACATTCCTTGCGCTGCTGTTCAGGTAATGTTTGTGCAACATTCTCTGCACCATCAATTACACCTTTAACTAAACCTCTAATCTCACGCGAAGTTTCATTTTTTGCTCGTTGCATGCGTGCATTCCAAGCACTCTGTGCCTTTTGAAACTCTTGTTCCTTTCGCAATGCATCTTGCGGTCTTTTGATTTTATTTTGAATTCTACTTTCTTTAAATTTTTCACGCGTTGGTTTTTGTGCTATGAGATAATACGTCATCACCTTTGTACAATCTGAATGTCCACTACGAAATGCATTACCAATACACCCCACAGCATCATCTTGATCATAACGAATTCCATGGGACATGAGCAATTGCACACCAGCCATATTAAGCTTCTCAAGATTAAGCGTATCAAAAACCGAGAGCAATAAAGCCCGATCCATCTTTGCTCCATTGTCGATAAGCAACTGCATAGAAGCAATATTCTGTTTACTCTGAGCAGCAAGGCTCAGTGCGTTATCAAATCCAAACCAAGAGTACCTATCAACATTAGCGCTAGCTTGCAATAACAAAGCTAAATCATCTGTTCGATTATGGTTCGCAGCTAACATGCAAACCGTGTAGCCATTAGAATCAAGTTTATAATTGATCGGCGCTTTACATAACTCATTGCTTTGATTAAAATTAAAATCATCATCATACTCTGTCCAATCAACCGTCTGGCAATAACTTTTCAATGCACCTGGATTATGCGCACGTTGCGCCATCGCATGAATCACTTCAACTTGATGCAATACATTCAGATAATAAGGATATTGAGCAGCATAATCTTTCACCGTCTTTTTTTCAGTATCTCTTTTTTCAATATCAGCTCCTGCTAGAATTGCGCAACAAAAAAAATCATACACCCCGAATGAAGAATCGAGCTCAACATTTTGCATAGTGCGTTCTTTTTGCGCTGCAAACATCAGGGGCGTTGTTCCATATTCATCAAGAACAATATTTACATCGGCTCCCAATTCCACTAATTCTGCTGCACGTTTAAAGTTTGGATTGAATCGACTTAAAGCCTCTTTTAATCTTTGCGTTAAATTTTGTTTACGACACCACTCAAGATTGTACTCCCGATCACGGGCTGAAATAACGCTCGATGAACTCGAGGATGAAGATGAATCAGAAGAGCTTGATGAAGATGATGCAAAAACAATGCATGGCATCAATGCGATGGCTAAAATTAATGCGCATATTGTTCTTATATTTTTCATCATCTTAATTCCCTCACAGTACATTTTTTAAATATTTATTGCTCAGACACCTGAGAATAATTACTTCTCATAAGCTCCAAAAGCTCTATCAATGAACTGGTCTTAGCCGCAAGAGCAGAAAAATCTTTTTGCTTATATGTTAATTTAATTTGTGCAACCAAAGGCATAGGCTCAAGTTGCTGTGTACGCCATTGACTAGAAATTGTCTTCATTTTTGATTCAACTAAATCAATACAGTTTCCGATATCACTCATGCCATTAATTTGTTGACGATCATCCAAACTTTTTTTTGCTTGAAGATTGTTAATCAAAGCATCTAGCAGATCACGCATGCGATAAAGTGATTGTAATGCTGTCTCAAATTTTGGCAAATCTTTTTCAAGCAACTGAGCTAATCTTATTTTTTTAGTGCCAGAGCTACTAGAGCTAATAGATCGGCTTGCCTGTCCTTTGAAGCCTTGGCGAAGTAGGAACGCACTTGCTGACATTTCACGTTGCTCATCACTACCAGCATCGGAAGCCACTGATGATACGTCTGTTGATGATGCTATAGACGCTTGCCCTGATTGCTCACTCGATTCATCAGAATCATGAGCATATTGCAATTCATCCAATTGCAGTTGATTCAAAATCAAATGCGCATCTTGTACCACCGCGGCAGCTCGCTCTAGCGAACTGGAAGACGCACTTTTTGACAATACACCTTTTGAATACGATTTTGATTCTTGCTGATGCAGCAGGTTGCGTAATGCATCATTGTGAGCTAGCATCGCCGTATATTCTTGCTCAGTAAGCGCAGCACCGCTACGTTCAAAACTCAACAAATATTCAATGATTTCTGCAATCGAAAGCTGGATGATAAAATCATTCTTCTGATGCGCTTTTACAAAATCAATTGTTTGCTGCAATTGGTTAACATAAATCCTTAACAAAGGAGAATGTTGAACTAATCTTAATTGCGCTAATTCAATAGCTTTTTGATCAATACTATGAATAATTTCTGCATAAGAATTATCAATATTACCTTGTACATTGTTTTGTAAACAGGCTAACAATGAGCGTATCTGATCAATAAAAATAGGTTGCACACTTTTTGCTACTTGCCCTGCTACATTAGCAGAAGAAGATGAAGATGCTAATTGCGCAGCTGAAATCACTGAAGGCAACACTGGTTGCATGTGCTGACCAAGAACTGCAGAACCAACATTACGGCGAGCTGGCGTGGTACGCCACAAACGCTTAATTACATCTGATCCATAATAAAGTGCTGCCAACGTTGCACCCACAGCGCATAAGGCAAACATGCCTTTTTTATTATTGTTCGACGCTCTTGTCTGAGATGAACACGTAGTCATCTCTTGCGACATTCTTGCAAGTACATCCTGAGACGCATGCACATTAAACATTGTTCCAGTTAATACTACCACGAGCATGTTTAAAATATTACGTTTCATAAAAAACTCCCCCACTTTACATTTATTTAACCTCAATTATTTTTTCTCTAAAGCTTTCTGACAAAGCATATTTATCGAACTGATCATCCCTACATATTTACTTATAATAGCATTCAAAATAGCAGTCTGTTGCGCATGAGCCTCAGCTATTTTTTCTTGATCACCCGCATGCATGAGAGGAGAATTTCTTTCAACACTCTTATTCAACTCTAATTCAAGCTGTTCAGCTTCAGTTAATCGTTGATCAAGTGATCGCTCAAATGCCGCATCTATAAAATTCATGCGCAATGCCTTTTGAACAAAATCTTTAAAATCGTTAACTGATTCGATTCCTTCTTTCTCTGTATTCTTTTTACTCAACAACGCACCGTCACTCAAAAGAGCTTTAAGTGCTTGTTCGCTATCAATATTTTCAGCTACTGCTGCCACAGATGATTGGGATAGAATAGATGTTGCTAAATCCTCAACTACTTGATTAAATACCATAGCTATGCTTGTCATATCAGCTTCCATTCTACGCATTTGAATAGCTCTTTTTTGCTTAAAAACAGCAGACTGTTTTTTTGATTGAAATCTTTCGTACGCAACTCGAGCAAGCACTGCGCTTTGATTTAATTGATTCTTTCCTTGCTCATCCAAAAATGGCAATAATTGACCAGCCAAAGGAAGTAAATGCTCAATCATGACTTCTGGCGTTGGGTAATTACGACAAAGATTTTTTGCCTGTTCAACAATATTTGTCAATTCCGCCATTTGATCTTGAGATAAAGATGCGGCCACAGCAGATGATGCACCAACCATTTCTTGTTCTTTCACTTCTCTTTCTTTTTCTTCATATGCTCTTGCACTAGCAGCACTTGAAGAAGAAGAAGATGATGATGATGATGTTTCTGGCAATGCAATATAATCTCGCACCGTCACAAGCATGTTATCAATTATTTCCCAAGAATCAACATCTAATTCTTGTGATATCTCATGTATATATTCCTCATTTTCACGATGAGCTTGATCTTTTAATCGCTTTCTTCTTTTTAATGCTTTTTCCATATCTTGAAGATCAGATTTCAGACTATTCAATCCTTCCTTTGTATCATGTTTGATAGTTGCAAAAATTGTTAAATTGTTTATTGCTTTATCAATTAAATTAATACGTTGACTCATTAATGTATGATCAATATTAGAGCCATCTCTTGAAGCTAAAGCATTCGCATCATCTAAAAATTTTTGTAACTGGTCAGGAGTGTCGCCTTGCTTTAGTTGCATTTCTTTTTTTGCGCGGATTATTTCCTGTTCCTTTTCATATGCAACACGCATCGCAGCTTTTTGTTGAGCAATTTCATGCTCTTTTAGTCGCTTGGTCTCTTGTTCTTGTTCTGCCTTTTTACGATTTTTTTCTTCTAATTTTTCTTGAGCTTTTTTATTCAATTCCAACTGCTTTTTAGAATTTTCTTGAGCTTCTTTTATTCTTTGTTCTGCCTGCATTCGCTCATTGATTTTTAGAGCAAGCTTAGCTGCTGCACGAGCTATATCTTTATTAAATGCGTCAACGCTAGCTTTATGAACATGTTCCGTACTGCTAATCAATGTATCCATTACAGTATTTACATCTTGACTATCTCGTTCAATTCTCAACTGATCAGCATATTCTGTTCTGCCGACTAAATCAGTTACTGCAGCATTAACGCCTTGTTGTATTTCCTCATCACGCTTGCTTGCCAGATCTATCGCAGAATTTATTGCTTGATCCTGCAAAAACTTCATGCAACGATTACAAACAAATTCAAGATTGTTTACACACTCAATAAACATAGAAGCAGATAGAGATGAATTAAACTCATCCAAATTATCAAAGCTTTCTTCTAATTTTTTTATTGCATCATTAAAACTTGCATGTAATTGTGCAATATTTTTTTTCTGTGAGCTGTCTGGATCATTGTATGAAAAATAATTTTCCAGTTTTTCAATTACCTGTAATGCAAAAGCATATTTCTCTTGTATAAACTGATAGTGTTCTTCAAATGAGTCTCTAACGCAATCATCACTTTTAATTGGCTGCAACTCATGGTAAGTTGTTTTTAATTTCTCAACATGCTCTAAGATAAACGTTAGAGCACTCTGAACTTTTTTTACATTCGCTCGAGCGTCATAATGAACATCCAATGATCTTGAGCCTGAACTGCTAGCCACACTCTGCATAGCATGCAACGATGAACTCATACAAACTAATAATAACACCCTAGATATATTTTTTTTCATGACTTCCTCCATTTTAGTTAACTTATTTATTTGCCGGATGCGGACGATGCACCAGCCGAATTATCAGCTATGTGTGGATACAATTCTAACGCACAATGACCTTTATAAATTATTATTTTAAGGAGCTCGTCAGTTTGCTCGATTAACAGCTGAAACTCCTTTTTAATTGCTTCAGTCGCCTGCTCCCTATCTGTCAGTTGGGCGATCTCATCAACTCTTTTCTTTATCGGCTCAAACATAGCAACATAATTTGTACGGTCTTCCTCATCTAAAAATTCACTTTTAATGATCGGCATTATAAATTCTAAAATTGCTGTTTCATACGCAGGATCTATATCCTTAACACTTATCAATTCATTTGCCTTATTAATAATTTCTTGAACGCGTTGCGAGCTATAATATGTACTAAATCTGATAAATTTTTCTTTATCTGCCGCATCTTTTGTTTGCACATCTATAGCCTGCTGCTCTTGCTCTTTGACAAATTGTTCTAAAGTCATCTTTATACACTCTTTTGTTGTTTGGGCAAAGCTAGCTGCATTACTATTAGCACTGCTTGGTTGAGTTAACAAACCCCTAAGCCCCGGAACGTTTTTTTCAACATCTCTTGAAAATTCTTCGATGAAAACATCAATAACTTCGGTAGTTTGCTCATTATTTTCACATTTTTTCATTCTCTGAATAAGCTCAGAACTTATCCTGACTACCATATTGCAAGCACCTAATAACAGTTCCATAGATTTAACTGATTTTGGTTGTGCTACACATAAAGACTCAATTGTTTTTAACATTGATCCATACCAGGATCGATGATCCGAACGAGGGATTAAAAGCTTGAGTTTTTTAATCGCCGCAATCGCCCTCTTTGCAGCATCAAATTTTTCCGATACATTTTCAGTTTTTTTCTCAACTTTACAGAAGTTCAATAGTTCACCCTGAATCGAATTCAGTTTTTCTATTTTTCCCTTTTGTTTTTGTGCAGCAAGTTCAGCCAACACCTGTTGCATTACTATCATTTCTTGTGCGTCAGTTTTTCGTGGTGATTTAGTTTTTATTGTTTTTGCCTTTTGCGCGACAACAGGTAATGCCCTAGCAGAAACTGCTTTCAGCAATTGCACGTCACACTCTTCTTGTGCTTTTAGTTTTTCTTTTTGTTTTTCTAGAAGTTCAACCATTTCTAATCGTTTTTGTTCCTGCGCCATTAAGGCAAGTTCTTGCTCTTCTTGTAATTGTTTAGCCGCTTGCTCAGCTCTTTGTTGCTCTTGCTCAGCTTGAGCTTGCATTTCAAGCTCGAATTGTTCTTGAGCTTGCGCTTGAAACTCAAATTGCTGATGATCTAATCGTTCTGCTATATTTTTTAATGCTTGCTCTTCAAGCTCGAATTGTCTCTGCAATTGCGCTGCCAACTCTTTTTGTGCTTCAATTGCTGTTTGTTTTTCTGCTTCAACGCGCATCTCTTTTGCTTTTTGTTTGACATCAGAAGCCGTTAGGTCATTTTTAATACCAGCTAGACCATTTTTATATTGTTCAACAGCTAACCCATAGACCTGCTCTTTTTCTTTTTGCATCGCTAACTCTTTTTCAATTCGCTCGATTTCTTGTTGTGATGAAATTCTTTGCATCTCCATACGTTCTTTTGCCATTCGTTCCTTCTTTTTAGCTGCACGATCTTTTTTATACTGTTCACGCTCAAGCTCTTGAACTTCCTCTGCTTGCTGTTGATGATCCCGAGCATCTTGACATAGTGTTGCTAACTGTTGTACGTGTTCTTGCATTCCAGATTGAAAAGCTTTAAGAATATCTTCTTGTTTTGCTTGTTCTTGCGCTAAAGCTTTTTCTAGTCTCTTTTTTTCTTGCGCTATTTGTTTTACAACCGCCATAGCTTTTTCGCTTCTTTCTTGTTGCTCTTTTTGTTCTTTTTGTTCTTTTTGCTGTAACGGAGCAGTATCAACTGACGCATCGCGCTTATCTGCTTGAGCGATAACAGCAAGCAATAGTTTCTTAGTATTTCGCAAGTAATCACGATATTCTTTATTTATGCTATTAAATTGATTAGCTTGGAACTTAAAATAATCAACAGATCCTTGATACAGTTGTTCGATTGATTGGTTAAATAATTCTTTAGCGCAAACAAAGCGAGAATCTAAACGAAATAAAATTTCCTTAGCTAACAAGACTTGTTCATTTTTGGGCACAAAAGAGTCTAATTGTTCAATCTGAGCCTTAATAATCTTGCATTGGTCCATAATTAATTGATGATTACGAGCAACAAGAGCATGATTCTTGTCATGTTCTATGAGTTGATTTACAGACCAAGGGATACCAAGAAGTGCTTTTTCAATGTTATTCAAACAAATTTCAATATTAGACACAGACATACTACTTGCTGGATTAGCGCCTGCACCTGAGCCCGAACTCGAACCTGCACTACCCTGCATAGCAAGGGTACAGCCACCAAGAAGTAGCCCAACCAATATTTTAGATATAACCTTTTTCATAAAACCCCCATTTTAAGGACAAAAATCCATTAAGAAACTATATTTATCTCTTATACTACCAAAAGATTTACATTAGTCAATTAAATAATAGGGGCCTACATAAGCAATTTTTCAACCAATAGCCAATCCTAGTAACCCTAAAGGTGAAATCTGCCCTCATGATTTAACCCCCGCCTAGGCTCAAAAAAGGCCAAATTCCAGGATATATCCCCATGGTTCTCTACCCGAAAATGGACCTTTTGTTGCTATTTGAAATTATTGCTTGGTAAAATTTACATAGATATATAACCCAATAAACCTGTAATGTATCAAAAAATGGAGAAATACGATGATATTAGAAAGAAAAAACATTATAAAGCTGTTGTGTATGGCAGCCATATTATGGGCAAATAACTCTGTTTTTACTAGTGCCCCAGCCAGAAGTGAACCTGCACTTATTTTCTCAAAAAAAAGCATTCGAGGCCTCGAGGGACTGCCCCATCAATTTAGAACGATGCGGGATAAGGTAAAAACAGAACGAGAAAGCGCTCAAGAAAAAATGAAAATAAAATACGAACATGAAGAAATTGAACCTCAAAAATTAGCTAAGAAAATTTTAAAAATGGAACAAAACACAAAAGCAGGCCCCTATCAAGCAGAAGAATATGCACAATTAACAAAAGGATTAGACAAACTTAACGCATCGGCAAGCGCTCAATTTACCGTAGAAAATTTTAAGCCTATGATTTCCCGTCTGCAAGAGATGAAAGCTAAAAATATCACTATAGTTGATCTCCGTAGAGAATCTCATTGTTTTATTAATGGGTTACCTTATTTTTGGTTTCTAAGCTCAGAATTTGATCATTTAAATAAATCAGTAGAAGAGATCGAAATAGATGAACAAAAAAGAGTAACCAGTTTGAAATCTTCCAATAAAGCTATTGTCTTAAAAACTAAAGAAATCAATAACACAAAAATGCCTGATCCAACTAGTGAAACTGAAATAGAAACGAATGAAGTTACTTACGAAAAAGATTTGGTAGAAACAGCCGGATTGAATTATCTAAGAATTGCCATAACTGATCAATCAGCTCCCTCTATCCAGGCAATTGACCAGTTTTTAATGTACTATAAAACACATAAAGATTCATGGTTGCATTTTCATTGTAATGCAGGAAAAGGCAGAACAACAACCTTCTTAGCACTATATGACATGATGCATAACGCAAAAGATGTTGATTTACAAACCATTATTAAAAGACAAAAACTCATTGGTCAAGGTGGGGCAAATCTATTGTCTGCTGATGGTACCAATGGTGATCTTAAGTCTTCTGAATACATCCAGAGACTGGAAATCATCAAAGAATTTTATCAATACAGTAAAGAAAATGAAGATGATTTTGACACACTATTTTCAGTCTGGCTTGAAGAACATAAGAAAGAAGAACCGTCACAAATGCCTATTGCCGAAAATTATTCTATTGATGGCACAATGGTAGAATAAGGATCATTTTGTCACACCATTTTCTCACTGGCTTAAAAAGCATAGAACTGAAAAAACTTTGGTAATACCAGTGAGCGAAACAGCATCAGTTGATATAAGGAAAATAGGGCATCTTTTTTACAAGATGCCCTATTTTAATTTCATCGTATGTTAAGAGTAAATGAATTACTCTTTAACTTCAGCTTCTTGAACCGCTACTTCTTGAATAGCTACTTCTTTATCTGCTTCTTTTTCTTCTTCTAACTCTTCTTCTTCAGATACTTGAACTGCTTCAGCTTTTACTGTTTCAGGAGCTTGTTCTTCAGTTGTTTCAACTTTGCAACCTGTTGAACTGCATGAGCCACAACCTGAAGTTGCTAATGCTACACCTGATAATGATAATAAAGATACCAACGCAAATACTTTTGCATTTTTCATATGATGCTCCGGATTTAAAGGGTTAAAAAATATTTCTATTGAACAGTTTAAAACGAAAAAACTGTGTGAGTTCCTATTCTAACCTAATTATATTTTTAATCAACTTACGACTAAAATTTATCTTGATCTACCGCCAGAACAGCGCAAAAATAATCCAAGTAGTGACCCACTACATGACTTGCAAGTATCTATGCAATCATCAACATCTACACCATAAGCTGGCGCAGCTAACGGTAAAGCAGCAAAAGAGGCTGGATGATATTGTGAAAAAGGAATCGCTATTGGAAGTACCGGTTGTATGAAGTGCCTAACAAATCCTCTTTGTTTTCTGTTAACTGTAATTTGGTCAACTACCGCTCGTGTATGCCAAGTGTCATTTCGTTCATTGTGAGCATCATACTGCCTTTTTAGCCCCACAGCACCATCTGCCATCATCGCAGTAGCTGCCGCGCTAGCAACATAATCTTTGTCTTCAAATTCACCCCTTGCTATTGCTTTAGCACCAATTGCAATCATTAAAACAGTGCCTCCAGCCGCTTTATTAAAGTCTCCTTGAAACTCGCGAGCTACACGCTGAATTTGTTCATCCATGCTTTGCTCTGCTGGTGCCGGTGCTTGTGAGGCAACAAGTGATGAAGTGGAAAATATGAGGAGTAGGCACATTGATAGTTGTGTCTTGTTCATAATTAGACCTTATACATAATTATTTTTATTATTTTAAAAGTTTATACAATTTTCTTGATAGCTTTAATCGTTTTGTTATCAACCAACATCACGTTTTCAGAACCAAAAACGTTTTTAATTTCATCTACATAATGAGTAGCATCTTTATTACTTTGATAACTATTTTCTGACTTACATCCAATACCAGATCCATTGCCAGGCCACACTTTAAAAAAGGCCGATCCACCTTCTTTAAGCACATCAAAGCATATTTTTATATGAACATATCTTGCTTGTTCAGTATCAATAACGTTCAATACACTAATGGAGGTAGAGCAATCAAACAGCTTTATTTGAGCTTGAGCCAAAGCCCATTCATTATGCTGCTCATCTCGCATAAAAGGATCATATACCACGTTTTCAATATTATAAGTGTCTTTGATGTAGGCACTATTATCGTTAAACGCACCACCACCATTGTCAAAATTTTTGGGGCATACGGGCCTGAATAACTTCATAAGAGAATCAAAGGCTCCAAATCCTTCAGTATCATCTATCTGACCGGTAGTTGGATCGATAGCATACCCTTTAATATTAAGAACATCCCAGGCTGTTTGTGATTGCATATTTGTGGCTGATAAACCACTGCATGCACTCATCACCATTAAAAATAGTAGATTCATATATTTCATAACACCTCATTTAATGTATAAGTTAAAAAAAATAGGATTTTTTAGGATACGTAATAAATATTAATTTTAATATGAAATAACCTTAAAAAATGGCTTATATAAGCCAAAATTTCTATATACGATTCACTTTTTATGGTAGATGAATCCACAAAAAAAATCAAACGCTCCAATGATTAGGGCATTTTTTTAATTCTATCATCCAACAATTCAATGCTCGTCGGCCCCTCAATATGATCAATGACAACCTTATTTTTCATCAAAAAAATAGTCGGCGTGGTTTCAATTTCCGCGTCATGAGCTAACACAAACAATGCATCTATATCGATGATCACAAATTTCACCTGATCATCGTATTTTTGCGCTAATGCATGTAATTGCTTAATAAACTCTTGCTCATAAGCATTGTGCTTAAAATAATACACAACGACATTTTCTATGGTTGTAGTAAGTACTTCAGCTTCAAATGCCATGTGTGCCGGGCTTACATTATCGAGCAATAGCTCCAAACCTTGCTCGTCATGCTCTTGCAAAACATCGCCTATCTTATTTTGACTAATCAACATCCGTATTATATGAGTTGATTCAACAAGATTTATCAAAGCTTGAGGTGGTTGATCGATCTGTTCTTTTGGTTTTGAACAAGAGGTAAGGAATAACAAAACAATAAAAACATATTTTTTCACTCAATATCCAACATTAAAAAGAAACAAATCTACCCACTCACATGTAGTGAACATAATACTATAAAGGGCGTTTGACAATTGCTTAGCTCGAACTCCCGTTACTTAAGTATAGCACTTTAGATGAGGGAAAATGCGCTATGATTTTTTGTGCGCAATTACAAAAGGTCATCCCTTCGATGCAAAAAAGCTTCTACAAGTAGAAACATTAGAGCATTTCAATCGAGCTTTGACTTAGTCAATTATGTTATACTACTATTTCTCCTGAAACAAAAAAACATATAATCTTTTTTTAGGAGAGAAAAATGAAGTTTACCCCATTTCTTTTATTATGTTCATGCTTGTTTGCATCTATCAGTGTTGCGCGAGATCATAAGAAATCGCGATCACGTGATCGCGCGCATAAAAAAGAGCAATATATAGACGACACCTCATACCTTAAAGAAATTTTTGAAGTTATTGCATCCTTATCTAATAATGAACAAACAAGGGTTCAAGTAACGCAAACTGGAAAAAATACCACTGATCAAATACATAATCGATTAATAGAACATATAAAAAATCTGCAGCTATTGCTTGAAAAAAATGGCACAAAAATGACCGAAGCCCAGCTTGCTGCTTTAAATGAATTACTCGCAAAGTATACACTAACACTCAATCGACAACCATCGGAGCAAACAAAAAGTTGCTGCACGTCTCAATCTTCATGTTGCCCGACGTACGTAACAAGTGCAAATTCAGCAGCATGTGCTAATGCACTTGCAAAATTTAATGGCGCATCCACCGGTTCAATTATCAATGCACCTTTAACTTCACCAAATGTATCAGGAATACAAGCAACGAGCGCAGTATTGGCTGATGATTGCGTAACTACCAATCTTAATTTAGCTCTTACGCCAAAAGGCACAGGCGCCTTAACTGCTGG
>Ga0206920_1087_pt1 | contig 24536 bp, 27 predicted proteins | sample Alteio_BWOrgHeat_65_FD_152934 | JGI IMG/M metagenome (GOLD analysis project Ga0206920, IMG submission 152934) | Enriched cells from forest soil in Barre Woods Harvard Forest LTER site, Petersham, Massachusetts, United States -... | ecosystem: Environmental > Terrestrial > Soil > Temperate forest >...
CCCTGAAGGTCATTGGCTTCGTCAATTTGAAAACCGGTCAAATGGTTCCAGATAAAAGGAAAGCGCATCAAAGCCGACAAACCCACCAAACCCCACACCACATAGTTTTCATTCACCTTCAGTGTTTCCGCGGGGCCTTCTTTTTTAATGAGCTTTATCCAAACGGTCACCGCCACCACACCCGCGGCGAAAACCAAAGCCCAGCCCACATGCTCTTTGAAAAACGAGAATTCCATTAAGAAACCCAAAGCCACCAGGACGATCATGAGCTTCGCGCCTAAACCTAAAGCCGCTGGCTGTTTGGAAGAAGTCTTCCCCTTAGTTTTCACCGGCTTTGTTTTGACGTTTAATACTTTTTTGCTTTTTGAGGGCTTGGAAACCGTTGAGGATTCTGAATTTTGCGGAAAGGCGCTGACGAAAACGAAAAAGGCCATACATTCAAAGAACCCGCCCTGAAACCAAATCGGGTCAGTGCCGGTCCACAAATGAGCGCCCCAATAACCCAGCGCCGCGCCCAAAATAAGGCGGTAGAGCTGAAGATGATCCGACCCCGCGACCAGTCGGATTTTGTTATTAGGCCACCATAAAAAAGCGTAAGACAAAGCGCAGCCAATCGTAATGACCGAGATGCTGTAAACAGCCATGGTGCTCAGTTTGGCGATGATGAGGGACAAAACGATATAAGACAGGAATTCAGTGACGACGATCATAGGGCTCTCCGCGAAAAGGTGTAGTAGATAACAGCCTCAGAGACAGGCAATTATATCGGAGAGGTTACGGGGTGACAATGTATCCCCCGAAGCCTCAATGACACCTAAAACATAAAACCAGGTGGAAGGTGAGATTGGGAGATACTTTCAGGCGAAGGGGGATGAAACCAGGGCACTTCGCGGCCTTTAAATGGCCTCTTTATCCGGCGTTCAGCTTTCTCTGAATACCCGCCAGGATCTCATAGGAACGCAGCCGGGCCGTGTGGTCATAGATGGCGGTGGCTTCCATCAGTTCATCCGCCTCGGTCTTCACCAGAAAATCCTCTAACCCTTCCCGCACGGTCTTTTCAGACCCCACAAAAGAGCAAGACAACTTATGCCCCGCCTGAACTTCCTCAAAGGGCGACCAATAGTCCGCGATATCGTCAATGGGCGGCGGCAGCTGGCCCCGGTTGCCTCTTTGCATATTGGTAAAGCTTTGTTGGATGGACGTGAACAACCGGCGGGCTTCGGCGTCCTTATCCGCGGCGATCACATTCACCCCCAGCATCAAGCGGGGTTTGTCTAACTGGGGCGAGGGCATAAATTCACTGCGGTAAACTTCAATGGCTTCCATTAAGTCCCCGGGGGCAAAGTGCGAAGCAAAGGCGTAGGGCAATCCCAATGAGGCGGCTAAATGGGCGCCAAAAAGGCTGGAGCCCAAAATCCAGATGGGCACTTTAGTACCTGTTCCAGGGGTGGCCCGCACCACTTGACCGGGCAAGAAGGGTCCCAGTAATTCTTGAAGTTCCATGACATCCTGGGGAAAGTGTTCGGCGCTCAGGGGGCTTCTGCGCAGGGATTCCAAAGTGCGTTGATCCGTACCGGGCGCCCGGCCCAGTCCCAAATCGATCCGGCCAGGATAAAGACATTCCAGCGTGCCAAATTGCTCGGCAATGACCAGGGGTGAATGGTTCGGCAGCATCACTCCGCCCGAACCCACACGAATGGTTTTGGTTCCGCCCGCCACATAACCGACCACCACCGAAGTCGCCGCGCTGGCAATGCCCACCATGTTGTGATGCTCGGCCAGCCAAAAGCGCTTGTAGCCCCACTTCTCGGCATGCTGGGCCAGATCAAGGGAATGATGCAGGGCTTCGGTCGCGTTGGAGCCTTGGGTGATGAACGCCAGATCAAAAACAGAAAAATCAGCCACGGTAATTCCTTTTCATTTCACAGGGATATTCCATGAGCTGAAACTAAGTTTTAGAAAATTCAAATTCAAGGACAAGCGTTAATAAGCGCTGGCTTCATCGAGCTTTTCGATAAAAGCTTCATCCAGTATGAGTTTTGCTCCCTCGGCGAGGGCCTCAAACTGCTTCACACTGGTCGCGCTGGCGATAGGCGCCGTAATGGTTGGCTGGGCAATCAGCCAGGCTAACGCCACCGAGGTGGGCGTCGTTTCGTGGTCAGCCGCCACTTCGTCCAGGGCTTTCAAAATGCGGAAACCTTTGTCCGTCATATACTTTTTCATGCCGCCGCCCCGGGGGCTCTTGGAGAAATCCTGCTCGGTTCGGTATTTGCCTGTTAAGAATCCTGCCGCCAAGGAGAAGTAAGGGATCACGCCGATTCGGTTCTCCAAACAATAGGGTTCCAGATTCTTTTCAAAATCTTCCCGGTCATAAAGATTGTATTGGGGCTGTAAGCATTGGTAGACGGGAAAAGCTTTTTCCTTACTGATCTCAATTGCCTCATCCAAACGTCCGACTTTGTAATTGGAAGCGCCGATCACCCGCACTTTGCCCTGCTTCACCAGTTGGGCATAAGCTTCCAGCGTTTCTTCCAGGGGTGTGGCTGGGTCATCTTGATGGGATTGGTAAAGGTCGATGTGATCAGTCTGCAAACGCTTCAGTGAATCTTCCACTTCTTTCAAAATGTAATCCTTCGCCAAACCCTTTTTGCCGTCGCCCATGTCCATGCCGACTTTCGTCGCGATGATCACTTTGTTGCGCTTGCCGCTTTTCTGAAACCACTTGCCGATAACGGTTTCGGATTCGCCGCCCACATGCCCCAGCACCCAGCGCGAATAGGTATCGGCGGTGTCGATTAAGTTGAAGCCTGCGTCCACAAAAGCATCAAGGATTTTAAAAGAGGTTTCTTCGTTAGCGGTCCAGCCAAACACGTTACCCCCTAAAGCGAGCGGAGCGACTTGAAGAGCTGAATGACCAATTTGACGATGTTTCATATTGTCTCCTTGCAGACTGCTTAGAATGTCACTTGGATTCTTTCACTACGAGAGGAACAGATCAAGGCGTGACCCAAAAGAAACTAGGCTTGCGTCATTTCGAGTAGCTTTAACACGGTCTTCCAGTTGCGAACAGTGCTAGTAGTCGCCAATTTGGAGTCGAAATATTGGTTGGTCAACTTGGTGCGTCCAAACCCATTAGGACAATGCATATACACTTCAGACCCCACTACCTCAAAAGCATCACCCGGCGAGCGTTTGGCATCCAGTGATTGAATGGCGGTTTTTTGGGGCGTATGCAGCAAAAAAGCCACGTGAACGGTGTCGATGGTGCCGCCTTTTTTAAAGAAGGGGTTCGACTTAGAAACTTTCATTAATTCCTTGGCGCTTCGCACCACAACCGGCACATCAAGCTTGAAACCCTTTTTAATTTCTTTGGAAATTACATCAGAGATTTTCTGGGCCAGCTTGGCATCTGCCTTAAAAACCACGTTGCCGCTTTGAATGTAGGTAGTCACATGGCTACACCCAGCCTTTTCAAATATCTCGGCCAGGTCTTTCATGGGCAGGCTGTTCTTGCCGCCCACGTTGATACCCCGCAGAAGGGCTACATAAACTTCGGGTTTTACAGCGGTCATAGCAGCTCCCCTCGCGAACAAGTAACGGCTAAGGCTTATAGACGATCGTCGCTTTTATGTACATCGCGATGGCTCCAACAACCCATCCCGCAAAAAAGATACAAATAGATCTGAATTGTTCTTTATCGCCCTTGAACCAAAAAATGCCGAGAACAATGACCATAACGATAGCCACCGCGACCCCCCAACTGACGAATTGATTCATCATGCGACCTCCCATTTTGTTGTTCAACGCAGGTTTCGAATCTTTGAAATTAACCCACCTTGCGGATGATTAATTTGAGGGTGTGTAACTGAGAAAGACCTTTCCATTCTTAAAAGTCTTCGAGTTGGTCAATTTAAAATCCAGGTTTGTCTTCAGGCCTTCGAACATCGTCCTGCCCCCGCCCAAGGCGATGGGATTCATGATCATTTGGTATTCATCAATCAGTCCTTCCGGCGCTAGCTGCGCCACCAGGCTGCCGCTTCCTAAAATGACCAGGCCTTCACCGGGCGCGGCTTTCATTTTGCGGATTTCCTCAACCAAGTCGCCTTTGACCAATTTGGTGTTGTTCCAGGGTGCCTGTTCCATTTTTCTCGAAAACACAACTTTGAGACCATTGTTCATTCTTTCCGCCACCACCGGAAACATCTGGTGGGCCTGGGGCGTAGGCCAAAAACTAGCCATGAGATCATAGGTGACCCTGCCGAAAATCATCGTGCCGCCGCCTTTGGCGTTTTGGGCAGTAAAGGCGTTGAACTCCTCATCGACACCACTTTTGGCCCAGTTCATTTCGCCGTTTCGATCGACGAAATAACCATCCAGCGAGATATTTTGGAAAACGGATAATTTTTGCATTTGTCCTCCCGTTGAGGTCGGTTATTTCTTAGACGGGTTTCTTTTTATAAACGTTCAGGCCGACTTTTTCTTCGCGTTCTGGAACGGTGATGTTTCCTTCAGTCGAAGCCACAATGATGGTCTTGCCCGAAGCGGAAGGGCCGTATTCTTTAGACAGATCAACTTTGATGGTGAGAATGTTGCCTTCGATTTTCATTTCGACGTTTTTCATATGGCGATCCCTTGATTACCTTTTTCCAGTCTTCGCATCCTGAGCCAGCCTTTTTCCGTAACTCACAGCTTTATCTTGAGTGAAACCTATTCTTTCATAAAAAGCCCGAACTTCAGCATTGCTTTCTCGAATCTGTAAGTTGATCTTCGGACAACCCATTTTCTTGAGCCGTTTTTCAGCTTCTGCCATCAATTGACGGCCAAGCCCTAACTTTCTCTGAGTGGGATCGACTGCTAAATAATTAATCCATCCCCGATGGCCTTCATAACCCGCCATGACAGTCCCAATGAGTTTTTTTCCAGAAAGAGCGACCAGAAAGAGTTCAGGATTTACTTTCGATTTGCGGCGGATGTCTTCGAGAGGATTATTCTGAGGGGCAACTAAGCCGCAATCAGTCCAAAGTTTTATGACCTCGGACTGCTGCGATTTATTAAACGGTTTAATTTTGATTAGCATAACGCGCCTCAAATTACCGAACCGCGAAATACTCCGCGTCGGGGTGATGCAGGATAATCGCGCTGGTGGATTGTTCCGGCACCATCATGTGGGCTTCCGTCAAAGTAATGCCGATGGCCTTGGTGGCATCGAGCAAACGGAAATACTTTTCCTGATCCGACTGCTCGGGGCAGGCGGGATAGCCGGGCGAGTAACGCTTGCCCTGACCGATGGGGAGACCCCATTCCGAACGGATACGGCGGTGAATCCACTCCGCCATGGCTTCGGCGGTTTGTACTGCTAAACCATGCAGATAATAGGATTCGGTGTACTTATCTTCTTTATTCAGCTTCTCGATCAACTCACCGGCTTTTTCGCCAATGGTGACGACCTGGAAGGCCACCACGTCTTTTTCACCCGAGGAAAGCGGGCGGAAATGGTCGGACAGGCACAAGTGACGGCCCACGCGTTGGCGCGGAAACTTGAAGCGTTCTAATTCTTTCTTCGGATCGTTGCCGTCATAAATCATCAGGTCGTTACCATCCGAATTGGCCAGCCAGAAACCATAAACCAGTTTGGGCTCGAACAGGTTCTTAGAAATAATCTCATCCTGCATCTTTAAACGCATGGGCTCGAACTGTGTCTTGATGAGGTGTTTATATTCCTCAACGTCTTTACCCTTTACACCCCAGTTCAATTTATAAAGCTGGGTTAAATCCAAATAGGGCCATACTTCGCGCAGAGGCACTTTGTTGATAATGGAGGTGCCGTTGAACGGATTCTTCGGGATAAAGGTGGCGGGCTTCACCGTGGGCGGATATTTATCCGGCGTGGCTTCGCCTTCTTCTTTATGAGCGTCGGCAAAATTAGTTTCTTTGGCCTTCAAGGCTTCATCTTTAATCTTGTTGCGGAATGTTTCCCGCGAGCTCAGGTCCGACAGAGCGTTCAAGATGTCCAGACCCTCAAAGGCGTCCTTGGCGTAATAAACGCCCGGCTCATAGAGCTTTTCATCCACAAAACTGATGCGGTAACCGTAACGGCGGTTAATAGCGGCGCCGCCCACGATAACGGGATAGTTGAGACCCATCTTTTCCATTTCTTGCACGCAGATGGGCATTTGTTTGGAAGTCACCACGAGCAAGGCCGAAAGACCGATCGCGTCAGCTTTCACTTCTTGTGCCTTGGCGATGATGGTCGAAACAGGAACCTGTTTGCCCAGGTCATAAACGGTGTAACCGTTGTTAGAAAGAATGGTGCGCACCAGGTTTTTACCGATGTCATGCACGTCGCCGTAAACGGTCGCGAGAACGACGGTGCCTTTGGTGGTCGAGGCGTTCTTATCCAAGAACTGCTCCACATAACCCACAGCGCGCTTCATCACCTCAGCGGACTGAAGCACGAAAGGCAAAATCAATTCGCCCGAGCCAAACTTGTCACCGACATCTTTCATGGCCGGCAGAAGGACGCCGTTCAAAGCCTCAACAGCCGTCTTTTCTTTTAAAACTTCCGCAAGATCTTCTTCAATCTTGTCCGGCTTGCGGTTGACGATTTTCCAATGCACTTTTTGGGCAAAGGTCATGCCTTCGGTCGGGTCCGCCTTGGTTTGCTCTTCGACCGGGCCCTTGCCCGCGAAATGCTGGATGAAATGCGCTAAAGCCTGCGGATCGCGGTTAAAAACCAGATCGTCCGCTAATTTACGCTCGGCTTCATCGATAGATGAATAGGGTTTAATATCCGCCGGATTCAGAATGGCCATATCGAGACCAACCTGAACGCAGTGATATAAGAAGACAGAGTTGAGAACTTCGCGGGCTTGTTTGGACAAGCCAAAAGACACGTTGGATAACCCCAGAATGGTGCGCACGCCGGGGATTTGAGTCTTAATGGCCTTAATGCCTTCCAGCGTTTCGACAGCCGAATTCAGAAATTCCGCCTCGCCGGTAGCCAGGGTAAAGGTCAGCGCGTCAAACACCAGGTCTTCGGCGGGAATACCGTATTGAGTGGTGCAGATTTCAGTAATCTTCTGGGCCACTTCCAATTTGCGGGCAGCGGTTTTGGCCATACCCTTTTCAGCGGGCTTGGACTTGTCGTAATAAACGTCATCAATCGTCAGGGCCACCAGCGTAGCGCCATACTTTTTCGCCAGGGGGCAGATTTTTTCGATGCGCTCCCCTTTGCCTTCTAGGTTGATGGAATTGATCATGGCCCGGCCCGGATAAATCTTCAGAGCCGCTTCAATCACTTCCGATTCGGTCGAGTCGATCATGAGCGGCGTATCGATACCCAGCGCCATCTTCTTCACAACTTTCGTCATCTGCTCTTTTTCATCCACCCGTTCGGTGAGAGCCACGCAAAGGTCTAATACGTGAGCGCCGCCTTCCGCCTGACCGCGGCCTACCGTCACCATACCTTCGTAATCGTCCGCCAAAAGCAGCTGCTTGATCTTGCGGGAACCCTGGGAGTTCACCCTTTCGCCCACAATGAGGGGGCGGGGGTCCTGATCCATAGAAACACCTTTAATCATGGAGGACACGTTGCACACATGGGTAATATCGCGCTTTTTGGGTTTCTGTTTACCGATGGCCTCAACAACCTGGCGTAAATGCTCGTGCGTAGTGCCGCAGCAGCCGCCGATAACGTTAACGCCGAATTCCTCAACAAATTCCTTGAGAGCTTTGGCTAACGCCGCTGGTTCGAGAGGATAAACCGCCTGTCCGCCGCGATTTTCGGGCAGACCCGCGTTAGGAATAGTAGAAATGGGAATTTCAGAATATTGCGAAAGATAGCGGACCGGGTCTTTCATTTCTTTGGGGCCGGTGGAACAGTTCATACCGATCACATCTATCGGCAGCCGGGAGAAGGTGGACAGGACCGAGGCGATATCCGTGCCGAGCAGCATACGGCCCGTGGTATCGAGCGTGGTTTGCGCCATGAGGCCCACGGGGGATTTCTTTTCGGTTCGGGCGCGGTGGCAGCCAAACACGGCGGCGCGCATTTCTAAAATGTCCTGGCTGGTTTCGACCAACAGAGCGTCCACACCCGCGTCAATCATGATGCAGGCTTGTTCGTAATAAATGGCTTCTAATTGGTCAGGATGAATCTTGCCCAGGTCAGGGTCTTCGGAAGCGGGCAGCATGCCCGTGGGACCCATGGAACCCACCACAAAGCGGGGATGATCGGGAGTCGAATATTTATCGGCCAACTCGCGGGCCATTTTGACCGCGGCGGTATTTACTTGAACGATTTGATCTCCGATACCATATTCTTCCAGCTTTAACCGGTTGGAGCCGAAGGTATTGGTCTCCAAGCAGTCCACACCCACTTTAAGAAAGCCCTCATGAATTTCGCGGACCACTTCGGGCTTCGTGATGACCAGATAGTCGTTCAAACCCTCTTTACCGCCAAAGTCTTCTTTGGTCAGGTTGTAGTTCTGCAAGTTGGTGCCCATGGCACCATCAAAAATGAGAACTTTTTCTTTAAGTGCGTCTAAAAAGAGCGGTCGAGCCAAAGTAGAACCTCATATAAGAGTGTTAAAGGTGGGGTAGTTTAGGGTGTTTCAAAGCTTGCTTCAAGGCAGGTTTATAGTAAAACAAGGCGCCTAATTTGAGCTTTAAGCGTTTAAATTAAGGACGGGAGGGGATGCCGCGGACTCTCTCGAGTCTTTCGGCCTCGGTTTCAGCCGGCTCCTGGGATGGAGCCACTGAATCTGCAACATCGTATGAATCCACAATACCTATCGAACCATCGGCTAAAGAACCATGACCAACGGATTTCGGACGGGATTGATTACCAAAAGCTTTGCCCAGATGGGCGCCGCTCTTAGCTGTGGTAATGCCGGCTTTGGCTGGAACCGCTTGGCCCTTGGTGAGATTACTGTTGTTCGGTGTCGTTTGGGCAAAACCAACTCCCGCAGTAAACACCGATCCCAGAATAATGATTAAAACCCTTTTCATATAAAACCTCTGGTCTTCATATTTTCAATTTAATACGTCAGCATATAGACGGCTCACCGGTCAAAAAGTTACACCCAAAAACAATTGAGAATTCGCTATTTTAATCAAATAATGACTCAACTATTACAAACGAGGTTCTTATGACAACTATCATCCTGCTGATCATTTCCAACGTCTTTATGACCTTCGCCTGGTACGGCCATTTGAAATACCGCACCTCGCCCCTTTGGATCGCCATTCTGGCCAGTTGGTCCATCGCCTTTTTCGAATACTGCTTTCAGGTGCCGGCTAACCGCATTGGCAGTTATGAATTTTCTACCGCCCAATTGAAGGTGATGCAGGAAGTGATCACCCTGGCGGTCTTCTGCGGCTTTTCAGTTCTCTATTTAAAAGAAGACATTAAATGGAACTATCTGGTGGGTTTCGGCTTTATGGTGGTCGCGGTTTTCTTTATTTTTAAAAAGTGGTCGTAAGGCACATTGAATAAAGGTAACCTGTGCCCATGAATCTGAATTTAGCTTTCGATCTCGCTCTTTTCTTATCCACCTTCGGCCTGATCTTTCTGGCTGAGCTGCCGGATAAAACCGCTATCGCCATCGTTATCCTGGCCAGCCGAAACCACCCCTGGGCGGTTTTCTGGGGTGTCGCCACGGCCTTTTTAATTCAAAGCGCCATCGCGGTTCTCTTTGGCGGCTTATTCAGCCTGTTACCCGCTCATATTATTCATATGACTTCGGGGATTTTGTTTTTGGTTTTTGCCGGCATGATGTGGTTTAAGCGGGAAGAAAAAAAGGCTGAACTTAAGAATAAGCCACGAAGCTTCGCTCAAATGATTTGGACTTCGTTCACGGTTATATTTATCGCCGAATGGGGCGACCTGACTCAATTAGCCTCGGCCACCTTGGTTGCCAAAACCCATCTGGCGCTGACCATTTTCATGGCTTCCACTTTAGCGCTCTGGTCTACCACCGCTATCGCAATCTTGATTGGCCACCACGCGAAGAAAATGATTCACCCTCAACTGCTTCAAAAAATCGCGGCAGTCGCCTTCGCGATTGTGGGCATTCTTCTTTTAACGGGTTTTTGGGACTAATTACTAAACTTTTCGCGAACCCAGATTTTCAGTTTAAACGTCTAAATCATTATGAAAATTCACAATAATCAGAATTATCTAAAGTCACTGGGCCCTACCGAAGCTGAGATTCAAGCTTCCATGAAAGCCGATCAAAAACGCAAATCAGTCAATTTGGAATCAGAAGCCACTGAAAAGATCAAAAAATTCGAAGATCAAGTGATTAACGCGAAGAACCATTCCCAAAACAATTCCGACACGCCACCTCAATGGACAGCTAATAAAAAAAATCCAACAGAAAATTCAAATGACGCTAATCCAAACGATTCGGACAAAAAAGATCCGCCACCATCATCTGCGTCGCATATTGATATTAAGGTTTAAAGAAATTGAGGAATTAATTAGAAAAATAAATGGCGGAGAGACAGGGATTCTACTTCTAGACCTTTTGGGCCTATCCCCTGTTCGGGGACGCCTGCCACACTCTCATCAGTTCTTCTTTAACTTGACGCGTCTGTCGCTTTAACCACTTTTCACGAAATACAGCTTTAGAATCATTTTCTACCGCTTCAACATAAACCAATTCAACTGGCAGCCGAGCCTTCGTATATTCCGCACCGCGACTTGTTTGGTGCCGATGTAACCGCTCTTCAACATCTTGAGCAATACCTGTATAGAAAGAGTCGTCAGAACACTTGAGGAGATAAACAAACCAGGAGGATTCAGCCAACGATGGGAACTCCAAAAATAAATGGCGGAGAGACAGGGATTCTACTTCTAGACCTTTTGGGCCTATCCCCTGTTCGGGGACGCCTTCGACAATCACTTCCGCCAAATTAAAAATACAATGGCGGAGAGACAGGGATTCGAACCCTGGAGACCCTTTTGGAGCCTACACGCTTTCCAGGCGTGCGCCTTCGACCGCTCGGCCATCTCTCCTGCTTGCCTGCTAAAAAAACAAAGGGCGAGTCAAACTCGCCCTCGGTACATATAAATGGTGGAGATGAGCGGGATCGAACCGCTGACCTTCTCATTGCGAACGAGACGCTCTCCCAACTGAGCTACATCCCCACATCCATCATTTGGCCTTGAGCCTCATCTCTTTAAAAAACGCGGTCAAGACACTCGAACATTCTTCTTTTAAAACCCCCGAGGTGACTTTCACCCGGTGATTCAGCTTCTCATTTTCCATCACTCTGGCCGTACTGTCCACCGCCCCCGCCTTGGGGTCCGTCGTACCGTAAACCAGGTTTCGTACTCTTGATAACACAATGGCCCCGGCGCACATGGTGCAGGGTTCCAAGGTTACATATAAATCACAATCTACCAGCCGCCAGCTGTTCAACTTCTTCGTCGCCTGGCTGATCGCCATCAGTTCGGCGTGAGTCAAAGCGCTCTGCTTTTTTTCGGTCAGGTTATGACCACGGCCGATAATCTTGCCGTCTTTCACCACTACCGCGCCGACGGGAACTTCACCCTTGCGGGCAGCCTTGTTCGCTTCTTTTAAAGCCTCTCGCATGAACTCTTCGTCGGGATGGTTCAGCGTGGTCATCAACTATCTCCAGACACTCTAAGTGTCGGACTTAATTATAAGAAAAAATGGTGCGTGCCGATCTTCTTTTAAGATTTCAAAGAAATCGGTACTGCGCCACTTTCATATTAAAGGTGAACCAGAAGTTCACAGTTCAATGTAAAAGTGGTGCGCCTGGAAGGATTCGAACCTTCAACCCTCTGATCCGTAGTCAGATACTCTATCCAGTTGAGCTACAGGCGCATCGTCATCAATCCTCAGCCAAAGGTCGGCTAAAGGACGAGTATATTACCCAAAATGGCATTTTTATCGCAAGGGAAATGCCCTCTCGAAGCATCTTTTAACACATGCCTTTTAAGGCTTTTCCCTTATAATTCATTCCCCATCCCGCCATTGGCAATTCCAACCGCACTGGTTTAGGATGAAAGTGAAGTCGCACTCTGATGTGGGGGCCGGGCCCTATACGGCAAACTGGCCCCAACTCCGCCAGGTCCGGAAGGAAGCAACGGTAAGGTTTTTGTTTGGGTGTTGTAGGTCGCCTGACTCCCACAACAGAGTGCACCCTCTATCTAATTGGAGAGCTGATGTCCCCTCAAGTTACAGCCCTTAAATGGCGTCCCCAGGTTTTTGCCGACATGGTCGGCCAAGAACACATTACCCGCTCTCTTCAAAACGCCATGAAGGCCGAACGCGTGGCTCACGCTTACATCTTTGCGGGGCCCCGAGGCGTGGGTAAAACCACCACCGCCCGCATCTTTGCCAAAGCCCTCAATTGCCGAAACCTCAAAGACGGCGAACCTTGCAACACCTGCGACATGTGCATGGAAGTCAATCAAGGCTCCGCGATGGATGTTATCGAAATCGACTCCGCCTCCTTCAACGGCGTGGACGATATCCGCAGCCTTCAAGAGCAGGTCGGCACCTACCCCGCCAAGGGAAAGTACAAGATCTACATCTTTGACGAAGCTCATCGTATTACCAAACAGGCCTTTGATGCTTTCTTGAAAACGCTGGAAGAGCCTCCCGCGCACGTTATCTTCATTTTGGCCTCGACCGAAATTCACCAGTTCCCCGCCACCGTTCAATCGCGTTGCCAGCGGTTTGAATTCCGCGCCATGGGTATGGATACCCTCATCAAGCAATTGCGCCGCATCACCGATGCTGAAGGCATTGAGATTGAAGACAAGGGTCTTTATCAAATCGCCCGGGCCGCTAACGGCTCTATGCGCGACAGCCAAAGAACGCTCGACCAGGTCATCGCCTTCTCGGGCAAAAAAGTCACGCTTGAGGATATTCGCGTCGCTCTCGGCACTATTGAAGAAGATGTTTATCTCAAATTAGTCGAATCCGCCGTTAACCAAGATGTTCCGTCCGCCTTAACCGTGGTCAAAACCATTATCGAAGGCGGCAAAGACCTCGAGCATTTTTACGGGGGCCTCCTAGAAACCTTCAGGCATTTAGCTGTCGCCAAAGCTTATCCCGCTTCCGCCGCTACTTTCATTTCGCTCTCAGCGGAAGATGTTCAAAAGATTGTCGCTTTCTCAGCCCAAATGAACGAAGCCCAGATTCTTTCTTCTCTACGTTTACTCATCGAACAAGAGTGGGCCTTGCGCCATTCGGCTAACCCACAAATTGTTTTGGAAACAGTTGTGCTTGAGCTTTCTCAATTAAAAGGTCTCACTTCAGTGGGCGACCTTTTGAAACAATCTGAAAGCGGTTCGGCCCCGGTGATGACCGCAACCAGACCGGCTGCTGCCGCTCCCCGTCCCGCTCCAACCGCGGCGCCTGTTCCGGCACCCGCTCCCTCTCAAACCAATTACCAATCCGCTGCGCCAAAACCTGCTTCGGTGAGCGAAGGCGAACCGGTGTTAGCGGTAGACGAAATTGAAGAACCTGTTGAAACCGACAGCAGCCCCGAGATGGCCAAACTCAAGTCACAATGGCAAGAATTGCTCGAAAAAGTCGGCGCTAAGAAAGTCGCGCTCAAAGGCGTATTGATCGATACCCGCCCCAAGACGATTGACGCGGACACCCTGGTTCTCCTGTGCAAAGGCCAATTTCACTTCGAGAATCTTTCTAAACCCGAAAACAAAGTTTTGGTCGAAAGCGTCATCGAGGAACTGGTGGGCCGTAAAATTAACCTGGTTCCCGTATTGCCCGCTTCCGCCGCTAAAACCCCATCGGATAAGCCGGTGGTTCGCGCGCCTAAATCCTTAACTGCTCCCAAAATTGACGTGAAGGAATTAGAAAAAGAAGAACCCATTGTGGCCGCCACCATGAAACTATTCGGCGCCAAAGTGGTTGAAGTGAAACGCAACAATCCCAAACCGTAAAACCTTCGCGAGGAGTCCCCATGCCTAACATGCTCGATATGATCCGCCAGGCCCAACTGATTAAAGAAAAAATGGGCCAGTTTCAAAAAGATCTCGAAACCCAGTCTTTTACCGGCACCGCGGGCAAAGGGTTAGTGACGGTCACCGTCAACGGCAAACACGATGTTTTAAAAGTCGCCATCGATCCTAAAGCCGCCGCCGATACCGAAAAACTTCAAGAACTCATCAAAGAAGCCATCAACGACGCGGGCCACCAGGTCAACGCCAAGCTCAAAGCCGAAGTGGGTAAAATGACCGGCGGCCTGGGCCTGCCGGGGCTGTTTTAAACCGGACGCTTTTTGAAACCGGCTTCTTCCCGCTCGCTCCAAGTTATTGATTTAGCCCGCACCGCCGCCATTCTCCCCGTCATGGCGCTTCACCTGAAACCCAATCTGCCCCCGCCTCATCCCTCTTATATATGGGCCTGGGACCGCAACGGCGGATACGGCGTACTGATGTTTTTTGTCATCTCTGGTTTTTTAATCACAAGAGTTCTCGCCGAAGGTTCGAAGGGAGCTTTTCAGGCCAGCTGGAAAAAATTCTATGTCCAAAGAGCGGGCCGTATTCTTCCCCTCTTTCTTCTGATTCTTTCACTAGGGCTATTGTTCGCTTTGATCTTTCGTGACAATTCCAGTCTGTTCTCTTTCTGTTTCAAACTGCCTGACCACCCGGCGGATTGGACTTTTTGGGGGCCGCTCATTTTGTTTCTCTTTAACTGGGCCCGCTGCTTTTTGACGCCGCTTTGGGGCGGCATTGGCGCCTATTGGGGAGTCTGCTGGTCTTTGGCGGTGGAGGAACAGTTTTATTTGTTCTACCCGCTCATTCTCCGCAAATTAAAGAACGAGAAAAACTTGATTCAGTTTCTATGGGGTGTCGTTCTATTCGGACTGCTTTGGCGGCTGGCGATGGCCTTTATTTCTTTCCCTGACAGCGTGGATATTAAGTACGCCTCTTTCGGGTGCTTTGACCAAATCGCTTTAGGTGCTCTGCTCTATTTCACGCATAAGAATTTCAGCAAAACACTTCTTCAAAAGCCAGGGCTTTGCTGGGTTTTAACGCTGTGCGGGAGCGCGCTCTTTGTGGCCGCGAATCTCTTTACCAACAACTGGAACAAAATCGACTTTATTTATTCGCCCTTGCTGGCGGGACTGAGTGTTTTCTTCTTTTTACTGGGCGGTTTAAACCTAACCTGGTTCGAGTCTGGTTTTTTAAAGCTATTCACCCTGCCCGGTAAATACAGCTATGGAAACTACCTCTACCATATCGCGGTCATCTATTTCCTCGCGCCTTACTTGCAGAATCTTCATATTCTTTTAGCCTTTATCATCCTCGTCGTCGCCACCACTGCCCTATCGGCTTTTTCGTTCAACTACTTCGAAGTGCCGGTGAACCACTACATCCGCAATCGTTTTGGCGCTTCTCGAGTTAGTTGAAACCTTCCGTCATATGAATTAAGGTTGTTCAGAAATAAACCGATTTAAAACAGGAAACCATGGCTGAGTACCCCCCTTCTTTAGAAAGACTTTTGCACGAACTGGGAAAATTACCCGGTATCGGCCCCCGCACCGCCCAGCGCTTGGCTTTTCATTTACTCAAACAGCCTTCTGATATTTCTAAAGCCCTGGCCAATGGTCTGATTGAAGCCCGCACCAAAATTCATCCCTGCCGCGACTGCTATAACCTAACCGAGGAAACGCTTTGCCAGATATGCATGTCCTCCAATCGTGAAAAAACTTCTTTGTTAGTGGTGGAAGATCCCAGCGACGTGGTGGCCTTTGAACGCACTCATGAATACCGGGGCCTGTACCATGTGTTGGGCGGAACCTTATCACCGTTAGAAGGCCGCGGCCCACAAGACCTGACATTGGACGCTTTAGTAGCCCGCGTGAAGAACAACAAAACCTTTAAAGAAATCATCGTAGCGACCGACCCTACGGTCGAAGGCGATTCAACCGCCCTCTATATACAACAGTTATTAAAAGCCCTGCCGGTGAAGGTCACCCGTTTAGCCCGAGGATTACCCTCCGGCGGCGACGTGGAATACGCGGACGAATCAACTTTGTTAAAAGCGCTCGAAGGTCGCCGGGAACTTTAAAAACCCAGATAATCAGGCCAAATCTTACTTTTAATTTACTTGGCCAAACGCAAACCTCGAATATACTTTGCATCTATATTTCAACTGACTTTTGACTAAGGGATTTAGCGATGAAGCGGCATCAAATATTTCAGCTTTTCATTTTAACGGCTCTCGTTTTGAGCTTCGCCAGCTGCGGTAAGCTGAACTCTTTGACCAGCCCTGCTCAAACTTCTAATGCTTCCGTTTCCACAGCAACCCCAACCTTCACTCCGACCATGACAACCTCCGCCACCTTCACACCAACTGCCACAAATACATCAGTCGCGTCTAACAATATAGTTCTCAATAGTTCCTCTATTGTCATCGAAGGTGGCTCAGGAGGTAGCGGTGGAACCGCTGTCGCGGGGTCTGGCGGGTCTGCCGTGATTAACACATCCAACGTTGGCTACTTAACAGATAGCGGCTATGGTAGCGCGACGCCCACTCCTACCGAAACTCCTGAGCATCACTGGCACCACCACTCCTTTTAAGCCTTTTAGCTTCGTTAAAATTTTAAATAGTTCCCGCCAATCCTCCGGATAAGTTGCTTTTCTCAACCGCTTCAAGGAAACTACAGCCATGAAAGAACTTTTTTGCGCCCTTCTCTTTATAATTGCCCCCATGACCATGGCCGCCGACAATATTGTTTCCGCCAATAACCCTCTGATTCAGTATTCGGGCCGGGTGGACTTTTCGAATCCGCAGGCGCCCCGGTTTGACTGGCCCGGCATCTCTATCACCGCGGCTTTTCACGGCACTTCCATTGGTTTTTCATTGGATGATTTGGGCAATAACTATGACGTCATCGTGGATGGCAAACCCAACACGGTCTGGGCCACCAGCGCCAACAAAATACTCTACACGGTCGACCAGCTGACTGCGGGCGATCATGTGGTGAAGATCGTCAAACGCACCGAGTCGCTTTTTGGTTTGGCCACCTTTAAGGGTCTGACCCTATCCCCTGGCGGAACACTGATAAACCCGCCCGACCTCCCTTCCCGGCGCATTGAGATCATCGGCGATTCTTTTCTTTGCGGTTACGGCGTGGAAGCTTCTAAAGCGCAATGCGACAGCCTGAGGCCCTACGAAAACGCCTCGAAAGCTTTTGGCGCCCTCATCGCGCAGGATCTGCAGGCCGAATATCACATCGAAGCTTTCTCCGGCAAAGGAGTTGTGCGTAATTGGGGCGACAAGAAAACCATTTCCATTGATCCCTTTCCGCCTCTTTTCGACCTAACCGTATGCCGCGACGAAAAGACTAAGTGGGATTTCAGCAAATGGGTTCCCAACGCGGTGATTATTCACTTAGGTCTAAATGACTTTTCAACAGAACCGCAAGCCGACGGCAAAGAATTTAGCCACGCCTACATCGACCTGCTTAAACATCTCCGGGAAAAATATCCGAAAACTATGATTTTCTGCACCGCCCCCTCAGGCTGGCCCGGCATCGGACCCATGCTGGATAAAATTGTTGAGAAGCGAAACAGCGCCGGCGACAAAAACGTTCAGCTGCTGACCTATCCGCCTATTTCCCCCGACGAGTTTGGCTGTGACGGCCACCCCAACGCGGCCGCCCAGCGCAAAATTGCCGACGTGCTGATCCCCGCGATGAAGGAAACCCTGTACTGGTAGCTGTTTTCAGCCTTCGCGAAGATTTACACCCTCTTTATTCCCCTGTTAAACAGCTGATAAAAAGATTCCTTCTACTTGTCTTCCCATATCCCTCTCGCTCACACTAAAATAACCCAAGTCGTTTATCTCAGGAGACCCTATATGTCCCACCCTATCAAAGCCTTATTTTTAGATATTGGCGGAGTTCTTTTAAATAATGGCTGGGACCGCAAAGCGCGCCAGGATGCCGCCAAGTCCTTCGGGCTGGATTACACCGATATGGAAGAACGCCACCACTTGACCTACGACACCTATGAGGCGGGCAAGATCAACCTGGATACTTATTTAGACCGCATTGTCTTTTTCGAGAAGCGGGGTTTTACTAAAGAGCAATTCCGTATGTTTATGATTTCACAGTCCCATCCGCACGAACCCACGATTGAGTATTTCAAAGCCCTCAAAAACACCCACAAGATCAAGATAGGCGTGTTAAGTAACGAAGGCCGTGAACTTTCCGAATACCGCACCAGAAAATTCGAACTCCACTCTTTTGTCGATTTTTTCGTGGTTTCTTCTTACGTGCATATCCGTAAACCTGACGAGGATATTTACCGCCTGGCTTTGGGAATTGCCCAGTTGTCGCCCGAAAATTGCGCTTATGTGGATGACCGTCATTTATTTGTGGAAGTGGCCCAGAAATTGGGCATCCGATCCATCCACCACACGACGCTTTCTGATACCAGCGCCCAATTAGAGGCCATGGGCCTATCCAACGGATAACCCCACAAAAACTTGACTTTTCGAAGTAGTGATTTAGACTATCCCTCCCCCGAAGACCTTTGGTTTTCGTGGGTTTTTAATTAAAAACGCTCGTAGCCGAGCACATTCCCCGATAGCTCAATGGTGGAGCATGCGACTGTTAATCGCAGGGTTGTTGGTTCGAGTCCAACTCGGGGAGCCATAAACGTACAAAAAGGGGTGTCCCATAAGGGGATGCCCCTTTTTTATTATCCCGAGTTGGACGAGAACCAAATGGGAAAGTCTGAAAACGGGAGTTTTCAGGCCGTACGATGGGGTACATAGGGGGAACTTCCCCTATGAGAGCGAAGCGACGGTTCCGATGTTCACGAGGGAGCCATTCAAATAAAGGCCGTCCACATTAGTGGATGGCCTTTTTTATTTGGGCTTCACGAGTTGAAGGGGGTATGGGGGATGACCGGCCCCCATGCCGTTAAAAGGGGTACACAGGGGACTCTTCCCCTGTGAGCGCGAAGCGCCAACTTGGGGAGACTTACGCCGTTATCTCTCAGGTTCTCAGCCTTTTCGTTTTTAAACCCCGATGGTTAGAGCTATTTAGACTGGAAAGGTCTATGGTGGAGTGGAACAACTAACATTTAAAAAAATTGAAGAATAAGGATGAACCTCACCATGGAAATCAGCAAAAAAGACGTCGGAAAAATTGTGGAATTGCCTGCCAAGCCGGATTGGGGTTTTGGCGTCATTGGAAAAATCGACCTGCGCTTCGCCTATGTGTTCTTTGACAAGTCCGGCGACGACCTGAACAAGAAATACTACTTAAACGATAACCCTCTCAAAATCGCCTCCAGCCAAAGCGAACCAGCCCTGGTCAAGCGAGCCCGGGTGAAGAACCGTAAAATTAAGCCTGTCGACGTTGTTCACCACCCCATCTGATTTCACATTCAACCCGTTGGGCCGCTGACGCCCCCCGCTGAAGGCGCTTTCTTGTGCCTTCAGCAAATGCTTTTCGTTAAAATATAACTCATATTAAGCCTCCATTTTCAGGAGTTATATTTGCCCTCCTTCGATAAGAAAAAAGTCCAACTGCTGGTGAAACAGCAAAAACTCCAGGCTCAAGAAATTTTGATGTATCAAAAAATTCTCGAGGGCATTCGGGGCGGGCTTAAGTTCAACAGCTTTTTAAAACTCATCGTCAATTCCGTCCGCAAGGGTTTGGGATTTAAAAGAGCCGGCGTTTTCCTGATGGAACCCGACGGAAAAAGCGTCCGCCTCATTTTGGGTATCGATAAAAAAGGGCGTTTCGAGGCGAATAAAGAAAAGATTCCCATTAACACCGCTCCAGGGGTCAATCATTTCGCCGATGTCATCAACGGTCATAAAAAGTTTTTTTACTCCAACGACATTCCCCACCGCATTTCTAAAAAAGATAAATTCCGGGTCCCCGTTTACAACAACGCCGTGGTCCCTCTGCAATTTGGCGAGCAAAAAATTATCGGCGCTATCGCCGTGGATAATTTAAATATCGACCGCCCGATTACGAAATCCGACGTGGTGAGCTTAATGAACTATGCCACCCAGGTGGGCCTGGCGATCGAGTCTTTTCAAAGCCATCAAAGAATGTTGAGCCTCTCTTTTACCGATTCCATGACGGGCCTGTACAACCGCCGCTTTTTCGACAAAACTCTGGCGCAGGAAGTGAACCGCTGCCAGCGTTACAACCGGCATTGCAGTCTTATGCTCATCGACATTGACCATTTTAAACGGGTCAACGACACCTATGGCCACGACGCGGGCGACGAGATCATTCAACAGGTCGCGGGCATTCTGCAAAAAAATGTCCGGGGCCTGGATGTGGTTTCCCGCATCGGCGGAGAGGAATTCGCCATCATCCTTCCCGAAACCCCGCCCAATAATGTGAACGTGGTCGTCGAGCGGCTTCTCAGGGAATTCCGACATACCAAGCCCATCGTTAAAATCATGGCGGCCAAAAAAGAGGCCATCACCGTCAGTTTGGGTGTGGCCATTTATCGGGGCGGCAGTGTTTCGCCCCAGAGTTTATTTAAATTGGCGGATAAGAGCCTGTACCGCGCCAAACGAACAGGCCGGGACAAGTCAGGCCCCCACTACGATAACTACGGTAAAATCACGGCTTTTAAAAAGGGCTAAACCCCTCTTTTGACCGCTAGGCGATATTGGTGATGGGTAAGATCAAATCACTGTAGAATGCGGTTCATATCGAAGTTCTGGGGGGAGTCTCACTTGCCCGCTTCCAACCAACTCAAAATCAGAAAACTTCTCAAACGCCAAAAGTATGAGCACGAGCTCAACCTGATGTATCAGAGCATTCTCGAAGGCATCCGCAAAGAACTTAACTTTAACAACTTCTTAAAACTGGTCATTCAATCCGTCTGTAAAGGTTTGGGCTTTAAACGGGCCGGCATCTTTTTGGTGGACCCCGACGGCAAAAGCGTTTCACTGGCCATGGGCATCGACAAAAAAGGCCGCTACGAAAAAAATAAGGACCGCATCCCCATCGACCTGCGTCCAGGGCAGGGCCACTTCTCGGATATCATCAACGGGCGCAAAAAGTTCTTTTATTCCAACGACGTTCCCCGCCGTATGCCCGGCGCCGACTTCCACATACCGGTTTTTAACAACGCGCTGGTTCCCCTACAATTTGGCCGGGAAAAAGCCATCGGGGCTATCGCGGTGGACAATCTGAATAAAAACCGCCCCATCACCAAAGCGGACGTGATTCGGCTGATGAACTACGCCACCGAAGTGGGTCTGGCCATCGAGTCTTTCCGCAGCCACGAAAGAATGGTCAGCTTATCGTTCACCGATCCTATGACCGGCCTCTACAACCGCCGGTTCTTTGACAAAGCCCTGGCCCAGGAACTTAGCCGTGCCCAGCGCTACGACCGGTTCTTCAGCCTGCTCCTGATCGACATTGATCATTTCAAACGGGTCAACGACACCTACGGCCATGACGCCGGCGACGAGATTCTTCAGCAGATTGCGGAGATACTGCAAAGTAATATCAGAAGTTTGGATGTGGTGGCCCGTATCGGCGGCGAGGAATTCGCCATTATTCTTCCAGAAACTCAAACCCACATTGACGTGGTGGTCAACCGGCTTTTAAAAGAAGTGCGCATCGCCAAACCGCGGATCGCGTCCATGATTTCGGAAGATCAAAACGTGACCATCAGCATCGGCCAGGCCAGCTATCAGGGCGGCACTCTCTCCGCGGCTGACTTGCTGAAACTGGCGGATAAAAGTCTTTATGAAGCCAAGCGCACAGGCCGGGATAAAGCGGGCCCCCATCACATCACCCAGTCCAAAGCCAGAAAGAAAAAGCGTAAATAAAAAAAGCCGCATAGGTTTCCCCATGCGGCTTTGCAAAAAGCTCTTTTTAATTGCTCGTCAGCAAATGGCCGTCCTGATCGTAATCTTTACTGCCTCCATTTTGCTGGGTCAAATTGATTCTCCAGGCTTTTCCATCAATGCCCGTGATAAATTCCACATCCGTCACCTGATCGCAGAGAAACACATGGTCCAGCGTATGCGCCTGAGTCGTGTCATAAAGATAAGCTTTGCGCTGGCTGCCGTGAATCTTAATCATCCGGCTTTTGGCCTTGTCGTAATAACGGGAATCATCTTCGTCACTATCCTCTGCCGCGGGCGCCGGCTGAACACTGGTCTGAGAAACCTGCGAATCGCTCATCGTCGGTATGGGTTGGGGAGCGGCCATCACTCCCGGGGCGACGTTCATCTGAATTTGAACACTGGGCATACCGGTTTGCCCCTGAAGAGCCGCCACCATTTGGGCCAGTTGAACATTATCCGGCTGAAGCTGTGAGGCCTTCGAGTAATAGTTAAGGGCCGAGGCTTTGTCGCCCATTCCGTAATAGCAATTACCCGCCAGTTGATAAGCCGGTCCATAGTTGGGGTTCAGCTGAATCGCCGCGTTCAAATAAGTAATGCCCTGGGCATATTGATGATTTTGGTAGCATTGGTTGCCCGCCGCGTAATATTGCTCCGGCGTATAAGTTTGCGCCTGAACCGAAACCGTCCAGAGCAGAACCAACAACAGCGCCGCGCCGCGGACCATGCCTTTCAGCGATAACCCAGAGGCTTTTACTAAATTCCGCATTTAACTTCTCCTTTTAATTTCTGCTTCTAAAAGCGCTTTCAATTTCATCCAAGACAGTAGCGTATTGTGATCATAAGACGGGACTATTGGTTAAAAAGTTGCATCAAAATAGATCGACTGACATCTTTGAGGCACTGATCGCGTCAGCCTTTCAGGATTTTTTTGGAAGGAATAAAAATGTAAGCTCTTACATCAAGGAATATGGCGTGAAAGTCGTTTCTGTCAAAAAATACAAAGTATGCTTAAAAAATGACGTTTAAAAATTAATCTTCAGAATGATGTGTTATTTTTTCCATCGGGATAACCAAAAAGACCCCGCCCAAATCGGCAGAACAATCAACAATACCATCGGCAGTAAATGATTCACCAAAATATGAGTCGTTTCCCAGTGAGTGCAATGGGTTTGAATCGTTCCTGTTCCCAATAAAAAGGCCGAAACCCCCAGCCAGGCTCCCGTCCAACCCGGGTGAAAAGAGGCGTTCCGGGACACCATCCAGGCCAGCATCACCCAGGAAGGAATGGCAACCAGCACCACCGTTCTAAAACAAAACCAACCCGTGGCCATATCGTGGTCCAAAACGTCTTTCAGATGATCCGGCGTGAAAAAGAAAATGGGTATAGCTGTCACCGCCGCCAAAATCACCGCCATCCAAATTTTAGAAGCGGTTCCCGGCTCCTCGCCCGGCATGCTGGAGGCAATGCCGTTCCAGGCCGCCAGGGCTGATCCGATGAATAAGAGAATGAGAAAAGCGCCAGAGGGTAATTCCTGCAGGCGGTTCAAAAAACCATCCTGCGGTTGAAGCACAGTTATGGAGATTCCCGCCACCAAAACCGCCATCGCCATCCAAAAGAACCATTGTTTTAGAACCGACGGGACAGGCTTAAAAGGCTCCGCCTCCGCCAATAATCTTTCAGCGGCGCGCCTTTGAATATCCGGCAGCTTTTTAAGGTAATCTTGCGAAGTTGTTTTCTTTTTCATTAGTTTTCCCTCATCAACTTTTTTCGAAGCTGTTCATAACCCCTGTGGGCACGAACTTTAAGCGCGATTTTAGAAATGCCCAGTTGTTTAGCCGCGGTTTCCACATCCATGCCTTGAAGCTTTAACATCTCCACCGCCCTGCGGTTAGCTTCCGGCAGGGAGTTTAAAGCTTCCTGTAAATCATCCTCCAACCCGCCGTCTTCCAGCGTTTTAGCCGCGGTCTCGGGTAAATCTTCCAGCTGTAATTCTTTTTGGGTCACCTTGTGGCGTTTATGAATGGCGGCCCAAATGGCATTACGCACCACGGTGAAGAGCCAGGGGCTAAAAGGTCTGTCAATCTGGTAAGTGTGGCGGGCCTTATGAAAAGTCAAAAGCACATCCTGATAAACATCTTCCACTTGCTGGGGGTTAAACACTCTTTTGCGGACATAATTGAAGATCAGCGGACTGATCTCGGATAAAAGAAGCGCGTAAGCTTCCATATCGCCTTCCTGTATCTGTTCCATCAGGCGCGCCCATGTGCGCCACTGTTCGTCGTTGAAGTCCAAGTTTTGTTTTCCCATGCAGGCTTATTCTTTTCTTTACATAGCGTTGGGGCGGACGAAAGGTTACGCCATTATAAGCCCGGCCAAATCCCTTTAGAAACAGGCCCTTTTATGGGCAACGGGCATATTCGGGTCTTTCAAAAAGTTTCTGTAACCTCCTTCCGCTTCTCCCTCTACTCAGTCCTTACGGAGAAGCTAAGCTTCGAGAAGCCGGCTTCATCCCTAATTTGACGGACGAGGAGATGTTATGAATAAGTTGATCAAGTGGTTCTCAGAAGTTCCAGCCGAAACTCCCGGAGCGGTGCTGTTGATTCGTTTAATGGCCGGCGGTGTGTTTTTCTCAGAAGGAATTTTGAAGTTTGTTTACACCAATCAGGGCGTGGGACGTT
>Ga0206920_1051_pt2 | contig 24259 bp, 38 predicted proteins | sample Alteio_BWOrgHeat_65_FD_152934 | JGI IMG/M metagenome (GOLD analysis project Ga0206920, IMG submission 152934) | Enriched cells from forest soil in Barre Woods Harvard Forest LTER site, Petersham, Massachusetts, United States -... | ecosystem: Environmental > Terrestrial > Soil > Temperate forest >...
ATACGGACCGAGGCACCTGTCATCCACTTCGCCGCAGGTGATACAAGAAAGGCCATTAACTCTGCAATCTCTTCCGGCCTGCCGAAGCGACTGATTCCAACTTCCTCGGGAAACCTCTTGATCGCCTCTTCCACGGAAAGGTTGTGTGCCGGCGCCCATTTCTTGAAGAAAGACTCTCTACGTCCCGTCATTACCGCGCCTGGCACTACGCTGTTGACCTGCACTCCGTCCTTTATGCCTTGCTCTGCGAAGGCCTTTGCAAGCGCGATGATTGCCGCGTTAACAGCGGCAACCGCTGCGAAACCTGGCTTTGGGTCGAGAGCCGCGCTTCCGGAGATCAAAACCACGGATCCGTTTGAAGCCTTCAGCGCGTCCCAGGCTCGTATTGTCAGGCGACGCGCGCCGTGCAGCTTGAGCGCAATGCCGTCATCCCACTGAGCGTCCGTCATCTCGAACAAATCGACTTGAGGTACTGCTCCGGCAATATTGAGAAGAGCGTCGATTCTGCCAAAGCGTTCGAGCGTCCCTTCAACGATAGTTTGGGAGGACTGCGGATCGCGGAGATCGAGCGCGTAGATCAGCGACTCCGCCCCTCCGGCATTGACCGCCTTTGAAGTTGTTTGCAGTTCATCCTGATTTCGGGCGGCAAGAACAACAGCCGAAAAATGCCGCGCCAGCCGCACTGCGGTTGCGCAACCGATCCCCTGGCTTGCGCCCGTGACGATGGCGACAGATTTATGTTTCATGAGTGCCTTTCTTCAAGAGAAACGATCGCCGGTTGAGTGTGTCCATGGTTTTGACCACAGAAGTGCGGCCCTTTGCTCCGCAAGTGCTCTATCGCTGAACTGCTCCGCGCGCAGCGTCCAGAATTACTTCGACGACAAGATCGGGGGCGGTGAGCATCGGAGAGTGGTCCACTTGATGTGACCGAACGGCGGCGTTCATGCGATGGGCCATGTAGCGCTGGGTCTCGGGACTGATCATTCGATCCTCTTCCGCGAGAAGGAACCACGATGGTTTCGTCCTCCACGCCGGTGTGGGTGCTTTCTCTTGGATACATTGAACTGAGATTGGCCTCTGCACCGCAGACAGAATCGTTGCTTGATCTTCCGACGCCTTGTGAGCTACGGCTTTGCTGAAGCCCTCTTCCGGCATCCAGATGAAACCATGCCCATCGGGTGCAAGGTGCGGAGCGTCCGGATGTGGGTCAACGCGATAGAACACATCCGCAACCGTTTCGTCCTCGTCAGGCGCCAATGCCGCCACGTACAGCAGTGACTTGACCCTATCGTCATGCGCACCGCCGATTACGGCGCCTCCATACGCATGTCCGACCAGAACAAGAGGTCCCGTTGTTCTCTCTATTGCGCGCTGGAGAGCGGCTATGTCCTCCGTGAGTGATGTAAGGGGAATCGGAGCACATGTGACCTTCAGGCCCTGTCGCTTCAGGGGAAGAATGACATTGCGCCAACAGGATCCGTCTGCCCATGCTCCATGGACTAGTACGACTGTCGTATTTTGAAGAGAAGAATTCATCGTGATGCACTGCCGCCCTTCTCTTGCGAACTGCCGTTGGTCCCAAGAAATTCCTTGATCGCAGCTGCAATCTCGACAGAGTGTGTCTCGGTTGCAAAATGCCCTGTATCCAGAAACTGGATCTGCGCACTCGGCAGGTCTTTTCGGTATGCCTCGGCTCCGGCAGGAATAAAGAAGGGATCGTTCTTGCCCCATATCGCCAGAAGGGGCGGCTGTGACTTCCGAAGATATTCTTGGAATTTGGGATAAAGCTTCACGTTCGAGGCATAATCGAGGAACAGATCAAGTTGAATCTCTTTATTCCCCGGCCTCTCGAGCAAAGCCGTGTCCAACGTGTAGGACTCGGGCGGCACGCTTTCTGGATTTGCAACACCATGCGTGTACTGCCAGCGAGTTCCTTCCAAATTTAAGATGGCCTGCCGAATCACTTCTCTGTTCTCTGCTGTCGGCGTTGACCAGTACGTTCTGATCGGTCCCCATGCATCGCCGAGTCCTTCTTCGTAGGCGTTTCCATTCTGCGAAATGATCGCCGTAATTCGTTCCGGGTGGCCCGTTGCCAGACGAAAACCCGTGGGGGCTCCATAGTCGAAGACGTAAATGGCGTAACGATTGAGGCCGAGCGCGTCCGTAAACGCCTGCACAGTCCCCGCCAGCGCGTCGAACGAATACGTGTACTTTCGTTTTGAGGGGACGTCCGTAAATCCAAATCCGGGCAGATCAGGTGCAATCACCCTGTAGGAATCAGCAAGACGTGGAATGAGGTCACGGAACATGAAAGATGATGCTGGAAACCCATGGAGCAAGAGCACTACGGGCGCGGCGACGTCACCTGCCTCGCGGTAGAAGACCTGTATTCCGTCTGCCTCGACTCTGTGTACGGACGTCACAGGAACTCGATTCATATACCTTCTCCTCACTGTTGCTGCCTGGTTGATCGTGGACGATTCGCTGATACGAGCCTTTCAATTAGAAGGCTTCTGCTCGTCGCAGTGTCTCTCGCACCCTCGGTCTATCTTCGTCAAACGCCACTAGCCGCGCCGTTTGATAGTGCAACCGAAAGGCCAATACCGTCGCAAGGACGGTTCGAAAAGTTAAGTCGCTTGAGTACACGAAGATATCTACGTCTGCATGAAGAGAAGATGGGGTTTCGGCTGACGAAATTCGCGACGAAAGCCCGACAGTGACGAGAGTTGGTCTTGATGTCGTCACGATCCTGGTCTGCAGTAAATCCAGCTACCGCCCATGAAGACTGTTCAAACTGCTAGACGTATTCCTGTGCACTGCCAACGTGTTGCCGGATGGAAGAAATTTCGGTAGGTCGCGCGCACATGGTCCGCCGGTGTGACGCAAGAACCTCCTCGCAAAATCATCTGGTTAGGCATGAATTTACTGTTGTATTCTCCGAGTGCACCGGCGAAAGGCTTATGGCCCGGATAGCTCGTGTAGGGGCTGGTGGTCCATTCCCAACAATCCCCGAACAGTTGCACAATCCCTACACCAACCGCAACCGCAGGATGCAGCCTCCCGGTATCGAGCAGATTCCCTTGCGGACGTTCCTTGCTTGCAACCGACTCCCACTCCGCCTCTGTTGGAAGGCGACACGCACGCCAGCGGGCAAAGGCGTCCGCCTCGAAAAAACTGATGTGACATACAGGCGTATCAAGGAGTTTCGCAAGTCCGTGCCACCCCTTCAGCGTGAAGACCCGCCAACCCGTCTCGTCGCCAGGATCGCGTTCCCAATAGAGCGGCGCTTCCCAGCCCGTTTGCTTGACATATTCCCAGCCCTCAGCGAGCCACAGCGCAGAACGCACGTAAGCATCATCGGACATAAACTCCAGATACTCTCGGCACGTCACCTTGCGGTTTGCGATCTGGAACGGTTCCAGATAAACCTTGTGACGCGGAGTCTCATTGTCAAAACAAAACTCCAGAGGCTTTCTTAAGTTCAACGGATGCCCTATCTCGACAAGTCCACCATCGCAGTCCAGCCATCTGAGTTGAAGACTCAACGGAGAGGTTTCTCTCGGCAGGGATGAAGATCCGTATGAGGGCTGCAGGGGGTTAGAGAAGAATGCGTGCTTAATATCCGTCAGTGCTAGTTCTTGGTGTTGCTGCTCGTGATTCAGGCCCAGCATGATAGTTCGCGATACTTCTTGGTCAATGGAGCATGCGAATAGCCTCTCCATTTCCTGATCGACGTGGGCACGAAAAGCCAGGATCTCATTGAGCGACGGCCTAGAGAATGATGCTCGCAATTTCTTCTCGGGAATCTCCTCGCAGAGCGAAAGATAATAGCTATTGAAAAGGCGGTGAAACTCTTCGCGAAAGGGTCTGTAGTCGCTCAGATATGGGAGCAAAACAAACGTCTCGAAAAACCACGTGGTATGCGCCTGATGCCATTTGACCGGACTGGCTTCCGGGCACGACTGTACCATCTGATCCTCGGCGGACAAACACGCGACGAGAGAATGAGTCATTGTGCGTACAGCCTTGTATTTGGAAGCGAGAGCAGACATCGAGTCACTCCATGTGTCGAGACTCTGTGGCGAGAATGAGTACGACGACCAGACATGGGGACACGCTGCAGAACTTCTTTGAAGCCGATCCCTTTAACGGTGTTGCAAATAACCTGCCAAACAGCGATCTTGGAGGCAAAGAGGCGTCCGGATTGAAGTTATGTCACCTCTATAAGATAGGACGCGGCAGTTCAGCCGATTGCCATTCGGCACGTGGCGGTTTTGTGACTGATGTCCGTCACTGGCGGGTTTTCGTCGTGAAGGTCGTCGCTCTATATGATGCGAGGAAAGTGATCAGCTCTAGTGCGTAACTCGCTCGAGAGATCCATTTCCGTGGGAGGGTGCGGGACGGGTTATGCGATGCCGCCGCATTTTGTAAACCAAGGACGTCCTCGCCATTCCAAGTCTCTCAGCTGCTCCATTCCGGCCACCCACTACCCAATTGCTAGCCTCTAACGCACGGAGGATGTGGTCTCGTTCCAATTCGTCAAGTCCGGTCATCTGTGTGTTTGATCGTTTGGGAGCAGCAAACGGTTCCAATTCGGAGATCGGGGCGCGTAAGACCGTGTGAGGAGAAAGAATCACTGCTCGCTGCATGAAATTTTGTAATTCTCGGACGTTTCCTGGCCAGCGATACCGCACGAGGGCATCCATTGTCTCTGTCGGAATGTCGTCGATTTTCTTGTTCATTCGCCTGGCGAAGAGTTCGACGAAATGCCAAACAAGTGTCGGAATGTCCTCTGTACGTTGCCGCAGGGCTGGAATGTTGATCGGAAATACTCTTAGCCGATAGTACAGATCCTCACGAAAAGTCGTCTGCTTCACCATGGAAGCCAAATCACGATGGGTGGCGGCAATCACGCGGACGTCTACCTTGTGCGTACGGTTGCTGCCGAGTCTTTCAAATTCCTGTTCCTGCAGAACACGAAGCAGCTTCGCTTGTAGTTCCAGAGGGATGTCGCCGACTTCGTCAAGGAACAGCGTGCCTTTGTTCGCAAGTTCGAATCGTCCTGCCTTCTGCGCGATTGCTCCGGTGAATGCACCTTTCTCGTGTCCGAATAACTCACTCTCAAGGAGTCCAAGCGGAATCGCTGCGCAGTTCAATTTCACAAAGGGTCGTCCCTTGCGGCCACTCAAGTTGTGGATCGCACGTGCGATAAGTTCTTTGCCGGTTCCCGTCTCACCTAAGATCATTACACTTGAATCTGTAGGCGCCACGATGGATACCAAATCCAGGGCCGTTTTCAGAGCGGGGCTGTTTCCGACGATATCCCCGAAATCCGCACGGATTTCCTGCTCAAGATAAAGTCTCTGTTTCGCTTCCTTGTCCCGCTCAGTTATCGCCTTTTCATAATCCAATGTGTTCTCAACCGCAATTGCCACCTGACGGGCCACCTGCTCGAGCAAGATCACGTCATCTTCTTCAAAAGCATTGTTCGAACGTCTGCAGAGCATTAGAACGCCAACTACGCGATCACGGCCTAGGAGCGGAAGATAGCACCCCACGCTGAGACCTTCCTCGACGACGCGATCATAAAGAAGCTGGCCTTCAGGATTTCCATAGATTTCAGGATCCTGGCGGACCTGTTCGAAGCTATTGATCCGGACGGTCTTGCCTTTCCGCAATACCTGCCCCGAGATCGAACTATGCATCGGCACCAACGATCCCTCGCGAAAGGGTCCTCTTGGATCTGGATTGTGCAAGGTATTAACGCGTAACTCACCGCTCTCTGAATCGGGTAGCAGCAACGCTGAAACATCACATTGCATGATCGTGAATAAATTTGTCGAAAGCGCCTCAACCACTTTCCGAAGATCCAACCTGGATGTCACGCCGCTGGTAATTTCCAGTAGCAATCGCAGCCGATCGCGTTCATGGCCCAACGCTTCTTCACGAAGGTGGCGCTCAATCGCAATCCCGGCAATATGGCCGGCGTTTTCGATCAACGTCAGGTCTGCATCGTTGGGGCAACGTACTTCGCGATAGTGAACGGCGAACGTCCCGAGGAGTTCCTCTTCGCTCGTAAACAATGGTCGCGACCAGACTGCACGAATACCAAACGGCAAGAGTCGGTCACGATAATGATCCCAGATGGGGTCTTTAAGGATATCGTCCACATAGACTGCCTGCCTTCGGTAAACGGCTGCACCACAGGATCCGCCTTTTGGACCAATGAGCATTGACCCTGCGCCAGCAATGAAACCGGGAAGGCTAGGAGCCGCCGCGCAATAAAGCTGCTTTCCGCCATCGGTCGGAAGCCAAATTGTGCACAACGTGCCATCTCCCCGAGATTCGACCAGTTGAGCAATGATCGTGAGCACCTCGGGCAATGGCGATCCCGCAAGAATCAACTTCAGGATGTTGAGCACGACCTCGCTGGAAAGCATGCCACACTCGTTGAGTGCCCCCTTCGCACTCAAGGTCAGCTGCGGCAACACCATTGTCGACTCCACTAAGTTCTCCCTTCTCACGCCACTCCGTAGGAGAACGCGCCAGTAGCGCGGACAAACTAAATCTCAATATAGTCTCGGATCGCACGATCACCGTCGTCAAGCTTGGCTGTGTCAGCCAAGCTTCGTTTGAGCGATCCGCGGCGTACGCTGTGAGCAGTTGGAAAGTGGGAATGCCTCAAACGGTGGAGTTGTACACCGCGTGACGAGGGTAACGGCCAATATCCGTCAATGTTGGCCATCCGTCACGACGTTGCCACTCGAATCACATGTCACGCCGCTCTCTGTGCGAAGAGATCTTACCGGTTTAGTGCAACTTGCCATTGTCCCCGTCCTGAGCGGCATGGCTTCGTTTTTTGGCGCCCTGGATGCAAAGCAAAGGACTGGATAATGCGCGACCAAACGCGGCCTGGAAGGTGAATGACAAAAGAAGTCACAAAGACGACGGCTGAGAACCAACGAAGAGCGCTCCGCCGGTATGACACGTTGAGTGCGGTCAACAGCCTGCGTCTTCACTGGCCCGAATACATGATTGAGGCTGCCGGATTAGCCATATACATGTTTTCTGTTTGCCTGTTTGCGACCTTGCTACAGCATCCCGCATCCCCGGCCCCACACATCATTGCCAGTCCTCTCTTCCGTCGGGCGCTCATGGGATTGGCAGTAGGGACCACACTCGTCTCCATCATCCTGACGCCGTGGGGAAAACAGTCTGGGGGGCACTTCAATCCGGCGATGACATTTACCTTTTATCGGCTGGGAAAGGTAAAACTGTGGGACGCGTTGTTTTACTCCGCAGCACAGTTTTCTGGCGCAACGTGTGGCGTTGCGTTCGCCGCGTATGTGCTGCGGGATGCGCCGCGAAACAGCGCCGTACGGTACGCGGTCACGGTACCGGGAATGTACGGGGAGGCCGTTGCATTCGCTGCTGAATTAACGATCTCTTTCATTCTGATGAGCACGATCTTGTTCGCATCCAATCACGCGAAGTTGGCACAATCTACACCATGTTTCGTCGGTGCGCTGTATGCAACCTACATAACGTTCGAAACGCCCCTGTCGGGAATGAGCATGAACCCTGCACGAACATTTGGGTCCGCACTCCACGCCAACGACTGGCAAGCACTTTGGATTTATTTCATCGCGCCAACCTTAGGAATGCTGGCTGGCGCGGAACTTTTTGTGCGAAGTCGCAAGGGGGTTAATCCTTACTGTGCCAAACTGCACCACGCCAATAACAAGCGCTGTATCTTTAACCACGGGCCTGAAAGAGCGAAGATCAGAACTGATTCCGAGTAACTTCCCAATTCATTCTCCCTAGGAAGCCGACGGCGAGGACCCGGCAGATTGCCCGAAGATGCAGAACAGCGACCGGGACAACCGACGAATCCGTTTTTGCAATTTGCCAAGAATCCGTGAGGCCAAACTTTAAGTTATCGATATATATGCGAAGTGATGGTGGAGATATATGCGAAGTGATGGTGGAGGCGGCGGGAGTCGGATTAGGCGTCCGCATTGATTCCACGTAAGTTATTGATTTTAATAGGCGCCTGAATTGCTGAAATCGCCCTTTTCGCCCTATTCACACACGTAATACACACGCGAAACTGTGGAATATTGACCACACCATAATGGAAAAGCCCCCGACCGACATCAGGGGCTCTTCCAGTCAGTGTTTGGGTCTCCGAATCCTTAAACGATTCGTCGAGAGATGGGCTTTGATAAAGCGGATGATTTCGCATCCTTGTATCTTTCGCCCGATCCACGCCCGTACACCCTTGCGAGCTTTGGTTGGTTTTTCAAACGCTTCCAAAAGGCCAACGTTGATCCAATCGTAGATCGCATCTTCGCTCCACCCCGTAATCCGGTGGGTTTCGTACACGGAATACCAGCGCTCCGGCTCAATTGAGTTGAAGAGTGTCATGGAACGTCCTTGTGGTACGGAAATTCCCTCCACCCTTCGTGGAGTATGCTGATTGTCCTCGAACGCCTCGTCTTCAATGAAGTGAGGACGTTCCAGGTAACCTCTACCCTATGTGGGGTAGAGATTGACGCGAGTGTACTCCCACTCCTAGAAAATCGGTAGCATAACTTTAGTTTCCTTGTTACAATTTTCGCCGTTCTCCCCTGCTCATACGATACCTGCGCTAATCCCGCGCCGGTATGCCAATAATATCGCTGCGAGGATTCCGCGCCCGATATATCGCCTTATTTTACTGGAGGTTACGGGTGATGACTGGTATGCCGCACCGTCCCTCGTCTACCGACGGGCACCCTCCTGTTTCACTCCTCATCCTTCCGTCTTCGTCTTTCAACCGTATCCGGCTATCGCAGGAGGGTGCCCGTCGCTCTCGCTCGCCCTATCGGGTACGCCTATTGGCTAGGACGGTGCGGCGACTGATATGACTAAAAATAACGATGATGTACTGAAAGAATTTGAGGCATATAAGAAGGCCAATCATCCTTCCGTCAATGAGCAGAGAGGATGGCTTCTTCGTAACCTTAAGCGGTTCGATCAGGAAACTCGTAACAAGATCTTAGAGGAAGTCATTCCTGATCTGATGCTTGAAGTCCGAGACGGGTCAAACGAAAAGGTAGCTCAAGAACTTCAGGTGAAGGAGCTAGAGGTCGAACGGTTCACCGAAGCAATCCGCCGCGCCCAAGAACAACAAGACGACGACGTCGCACTCTCTCAAAGTCAAAGTGAGGACGGCAAACAGTACCGGATTTTAGGTTTTGCTCTCCTCGCATTGGCAAGTCTGATCCTGATCAGCAGCGCGATAGGCTTGTACTTTGCTTTTCTAATGTTCTCTTTTGTCGCTGCGGGAGGTGCCGCGCTCTTGGGAATCATAGCGTTCGCTCAGTTGGAACGTGGATCAATGCCCCCAAAGCCCCGTGCTATTCTCCCGTCCTTCCATCAGAACGAGCGCTTTTATTCAAACCTCAAAGACATGACCGAGGTGCTCTGCATCATCGAGATTTTTTATGAGCACACGGTTGAAGTCCCTCACACTCTTGTGCGGATAAAGAATCAAATTCAGCGCCGTCTTCAGGAATTCCTGCCCGAGCAAACTGAGCTTCCCGCTCATCCCTTAGTCGCAATCGACAAACAAATTCAGCCCGATGTAAATGTACTGAGGAAACAGCTTCGGTTGGAGCGGCTCACCTTCCGGACGATCAAGGTACAAACTCCGCCGATCGCAACGAAACCAGTGCAAGAGGCGTTTTTCGAGGCTGATCGACAATGACCGAAGCAGTCCAGGAACACCGGTATGACACTTGGCGTTTTCTCTTTGTGCTGGCGTGTGTGATAGTGGGGGCCACCGCAAGTATACGGATGACCACTCGATTGGTGGCACCGCCTCCGAAGGTGGCAACTCTGTCACTCAACTTTCAGGTTCGAGTTTGCGATAACGCCTGGCAAAACGAAATCCATCATGAAGACGATGACACTGATCATGTGCCCGTCACACTGCACGAGGGATGTTTTTCGGGATATGTGAACCTACCCAAGACGTGGAAGGCGTGGTGGGTTCAACCGTCAGGGGATCAAACAGGAGATTGGATAGCGTACTGGATGCCAGGGAACAATCCGATAGGGCCATACTTGCCCAATCAGGCTTACCAAATTCCCGGAATCCCACTTCAGCTCCGTGTGCAAGGTCACGGAAAGTACGTTTTTTACTCGAACGTCAAAGTCTCGCACCCAGCGAATAGCGAGCCAAAAGAGAAGTCAATTCAGCCGCGTCCGGCCTCAGGCCTACATTCGGCGATCTCTCCAACATCCGGAGCAAGTGCTCACTATTCGTTACTACTCCAGGAGTGTCGCCGGGACGGCGAGAAGATTCTGTGCTCTCTCAAGGCTACTAATAACACTGACGCGAGGACTCAGCTTTGGTTACATCCAGGCGAAAGTAAAGCCGTGGATGATGAAGGGAATCAGGCGTCCATGACAATCACCGTATCGGGGAATGACAATCACCTTCTCCCTGGCGTACCACTCAATTACGAACTGCAAATCGCTGACAACCATCAGAATGCCAAGGTACTCACCATCCTTATCAAGGCGAGCTTTTACATTGGCCCCGAGGAAACTGAAGAGATCATTTACAAGGATGTGCCGATCCAATGAGTAAGAATCTTGGATTTCTATCGGATCTCCCGAACGATGACTTTCTCTCGCGAAACACGAGCGGCCCTTTCATTCAAATCGCCACCGAAACACCCAAGGACGAACCAGTAATGCCGGTCATTCCTGATGAGCTGAGGGATAAACACGTTCACATTCTTGGAAAAACCGGGTATGGGAAAACAACGCTTCTCGCACATCAAGCACTCCGCGATATTCATCGTCGGAAGGGAGGGGTATGTATCATCGATCCCAAAGGAGGCGTAGGGGGATTCGCGGAGATTGTCAGCCGATATATTCCCGAAGATCGGATCGAGGATTGCGTTTGGCTCGATGTTGAAAATCCTATTCCGCTCGATGTTATGTCGTGTCCTCCGAAGAAGGAATCGCGCGTCGTCGCTGATCTTGTTTACATCTTGACGCAGGGTAAGCTCGATCCCAGTCACGCGCCGGACATTGCCTCTAATCTGGAATACCTCTTACATACCCTCATCGATGCGAACAAGCATCCAAAGATGCCTGAGAACAAACGCTGTACGTTTATGGATGTCTATCGTTTTTTTGAAGAGGGTGATCGTCGAACCGAGATTCTGAGCTATGTGCGGGACCGCCGCTATCAAACTCCGTGGGAGCCAGGGAATTTTCCTGACAAAACGGCCCGTGGCCGTATCCGCACACGTATTTCGCCCTGGGTAAACAACCTTACCCTATGCACGATACTCGGCGAGCCAGTCCCAAAGCTTAATATTGAAGAACTAATAGAGAACAAAAAGATCATTATCGTGAGCGTTCCCGATGAAGATCCTGCTTCTTCACTTTACGGTTCCCTTATTGTTTCTAAGATTCAACACGCGGCATTCTCAAAACACCGGAGTTCCCTTTTAGAACATCAACGTATTCCCTTCTTTCTCTATATCGATGAGTTTGAGTATTTCCGGGCATCGGCGAGTTTCCTCAAGATGCTAAATATGGCTCGGAGTTTCAAGCTCTGTCTTACGTTGGCAAATCTTCGATTAAGTGAGCTTGATGCCGAAGTGCGGTCTGCTCTTCAAATCGTCTCTAGCCTGATTCTTCTCAGAATCGCTTCAAGTGACAAGGCTGCGTTCGCCGATGAGATCGGCACTTCTGACCCAGGGGAGATCATACGTCAACGTGAGCGCCGCGCGTATCGAGAGTGGTCTCACACGAAGTCAGAACGGGCACGTACGAGATGGCTGATGGCTTTTGAGGAAGCCCAGGATCATCAAGACGCGATCGTCACGATCGAGGATGCGGTTAAGCTAGGACGGTACAAAGCGATCTTTAAAATCGGCGACTCCTCACCAGTCATCGCTCCCACTCCAGATCCGCCGCCCCGACAGCCCACCCAAACGCAAAGGGAAAAGATCGCGCGAATAAAAGAGAACACTAAAAGGTTCGGTCCTACAGACGCCAATTACGCTCATATCCTCTCGATTCGTTCTGAGGGCGACGAGGCTTGCAATTTTCCGCAGGTACGCCATGATGAGGAGAATGGCATCGACTACGACACTATTGAACCGCAATCCAAGAAAGGAAAAGGTAAAGAAGTTCACAAGGTGGACCGCAGCAAAACTAAGCGTGATTGACGCCTTGGGCGATCTCTATTGCGCCACTCCCCGCGATCTCGCCCGTTATATCCGTCACCAAGAGCCGACCGATAACGATCTGCGCAGCACCCGCGCGACCATAAAGAACATCTACGAGCACGACGACCGCGCGACCTTCCTCACACAAAAGCACTTTTTCTTTAATAGCGCGACGAGTCTCTTTGGCCTCAGTTCGCACGGAGCGTACTTCGCCAAAGACATCATGGGCATCGACAACGCCCGCGAGTTCGAGATCAAAGACGCAGAGCATGAACATCTCATCACGCGCTTCCATATCGCACTCCGGGAACTCGCTGCGAAGAACAATTGGCAGCTTGAGTGGAAGCAGCAAGCCGTGGTTGCCGACCGGCTTATCAATCCTGATGCGATCGCAACGCTCACGACGGAGAAAGGCGCCTTTACATTTTGTATTGAGCCCGAGCGCCAGTCTTTCACCGAAAATCATCTGAAGAAGGCCAAGAAGTATCACTCAGTATTCGGCAAGCCCGAATGCAAAGCCTTGTTTGGGGCCGACAAGGTTCGCGTGATATTCATCGTGCTTTCGGAACGCAAGCGTCAGACGATGCTTGAAAAGTTCGCCGAAGAATATCCTTACCGGATGTTCTGGTTCACAACGGTGGATGCCTTCACAGAGGACATCGGTGGAGAGATCTTTAAGACCCCGAAGGATTTTAAAGAAGCTAGCTATTCATTCATATCCTTCTAGCGCCAGGGGTAGGGCGTGATATGCTGGCGCCCATGAAATGTCCACATTGCAATGTAGGTATTTATGAAAGTCTTCAGCGTGGCACCCCATATGCCCTTCCCAAAGGGGTTCAATGGACGCCTTATTTTCAGGTTTGCCCCGAATGCAAACAAGACATCGTCTATTTAGAATGTTTCTCGACGAGTACTCAAACCATCGAATACATCGTTGAACGGTTCATCGCCTACCCTTCAAATCCAACACTCCGACAGTTGCCACCAGAGGTTCCCGATCCATATCGCCAGGACTTTGTCGAAGCTGTAGCCGTGTTGCCTCTCAGCCCAAAGGCAAGTGCTGCGCTAAGCAGGCGCAACTTACAGGCGCTTATTCACGATCTTGCTGGCGTCAAAGGCCCCAATTTGGATTCCGAAATTCAAACCATAATTGACTCCGGCAAGGTGCCATCTTATGTCACTGAAGGACTTCACGCCGTGCGCCAGCTCGGAAATTTTGCGGCACACCCAATCAAGAGCCTCACTACGGGGGATGTTGTACCCGTTGAAGCGGGGGAAGCAGAATGGAATCTTAATGTGCTGGAATCAATGTTTGATTTCTATTTCGTTCAACCGGCCATTACAGCGAAGCGAAAGGCAGAAATGAACAAGAAATTACAGGATGCTGGCAAGCCCTTGCTCAAGTAGCCTCGACTTCCTCATTGAATCGCCCATAATAATTACAATCGCCCACGGGCGGGGAAGCTTTTGCTTCACATCCTCCACTCCCAACTCCCGTGACGTAAGATCTACGTCCCAGATGGGAGTTGGGCCTGTAGGACATGATTACCATTGGCTCCCGAGCCCTCAATCATCTTCCATACGAGATCGATCCAACCCGACACATCAATGTGATCGGGGGGTCTGGTGTCGGGAAATCAAGCTTGCTTGAGCACGTATTTTTGGAGTTCATCAAGCAGGGGTACGGCGGCTTATTTATCGATCCCCACGGCGATACCGCCGACCGGCTTCCCTTGCTCATTCCCAAGAACAGACGCAGGGACATCATCTGGTTTGATCCCGGTGCCTATGCAGTTCCACCACTCAATCCCCTCTATTTCGACGATCCCGAGCAGCTTGAGCTTGCGAAGGAAACGTGCCTAACAATCCTCAAGGCTCTTTCCGGCAGCGATAGCGCCTGGGGGAATGCCACCCCGTACAACATCAGGAACGACCTTGATGCAGTTACGGAGATCGTAACGAATCCCACTCTCGTACATGTCTTCCGGTTTCTAGTATCGGAGCCGTATCGAACGAAGCTCATGGATGCATCCGAAAATCCGTTCGTCAAACTTTTCCAGGCGCAGATCAAATCGATCCGAGACGTTAATTCCCTGCTGGCGCCAGGCGTGAACAAGCTCGCAAAGCTCATGCGGCCCAACATCATTTCCACGATCGGCCAGACTGATTCCCTTGATCTCTTGAAGATCATGAACGACGGCAAGATCATCGTCTGCCGGTTCTCAAAAGGACGGCTTGGTGAGGAGACGGCCCAGATTCTCTATTCCTTGATCGTTTCAATGGTGAGCATTGCGGCACTCAAGCGCGAACAACAATCCGACCGGCCACCCTTCATGATCGTCGCCGACGAAGCCCAGAACGCGATCCACGGCGGCAGGTTTGGAACTCTTTTGGCGGAGGCGAGAAAATATGGAATCAGTCTCGTCACAGCATTCCAAGGCTTCTATCAAGTGCCATTCACCGATGACATTCTGACCAACGCGGCGACGCAGATCGCCTTTAATGCCTCTGGTGATGACGCGATAACCATGTCGAAGAATTGGAATCAGCCGGAGGTTCAGCCGCAAAATATCTCTGAGCTTTCCCGGTATGAGTTCTACTCGCGCACGTTCGAAGGCAATCAACCGGTAGTGAGGAAGATCATTGCCGCCCCGCATTTAAAGCTCCATTACAAGAATGACGAAGCGAGAATCACCGCGCTCGAAAAGACGATTTCCCGATCGTTGAAGGAATGGGCGACCGATCGCAAGGATGTTGCGACGAAAATAAATAAGTTCCTTGCGAATTGAGCGAAACTGGCGGTTGTTCATTTACCGAGTCTGAGTGCACACTGGTTTTGTGATTTTCCACTTCGATCACCAAACACCATCGCGGATCAGGACGACCACTTCGCTGAAGACGGATCTCCGCGAATCCCCAGATGTGTGTTTCTTGAGAAGCGGATTTCACGTTGCGGAAGCAGGGGACGAACACAAATTAACTACTACTCAAATGACAAACTCACAATTTTCGTTGGCGAACCGAAAGCAGCTTGCCGACTTGTTAGCAGACAAATATGACGGGCTTCGCTATAAAGCGCGGCAGAGATTCAACCGAAAGGCCGAAGCACTTCGCATCTCGATTATCAGTGAGCTTGCTGAAAAGAAAGGTGCGCTTGGCGTGGTACGCAAGATCGAAGTGGCACAGAAATCAATCGAAGATCTGAGTGCAGAACTTTCAGACCTTGGATTCGAGCTGAGCTATGGCGATCTTCGCCTCCGCGACAGGGGTTCCAATCCGCTCAACAAGGCCATTGCGACCCGAGTGGAGAAGGAGATCGGTACGCCGGAAGCGATCGATGCTCGCTTTGACAGCGCCCAAATAGCGATGATGACAGTCGCATCACTCGAAGACGCAGAGAAACTTCTGAAGTCTGTATCGGAGATCTAGGGAGATTTCCAACGTTCCCTGCAATGCAACACCAGGAGACTCTATGACAGCCATAGAAAAAGCGCAAGACCTACAGCAACAAGCAATCGCCATTCTTCTCGCCGAGCGTGAGCAGATCGACGCTCACCTTGCACAATTGGGACATGGAGAAAATAAAAACGCGCCTCTTTGTAAGAAGCGCGGTCGGCCCGCTAAGCAGCACGAGCCTTCTGTCCTGCCTTGTACGAATCGTGAAGCCGAGTCTTTAGAGCCTTGAGAATGCGGCTCCAATATTCATCGTCAGCTTCATCATCTTCCCGAACGATCAACGTGTAGAACCACGCTTCCACCTCCTGCATATAGCCCGTCTTGCCTGCTACCGCAGAACTGGTATTGTCTGATATGTAGGGATGGGGGGAAATCCCCCGGACCTCCCGCGTTTCTCCATGTGAGTGCGCGGGTTTTTCTTTTGGAAACCAGCTATCAAGTCGTTCGGCGGCTTGCTTGGCGTCCACAGTGTCATGCACGGCAACCAGGTTGATACAGTCGCCCCACTTGTCGCCCACCCCATTCTTCTTTGCGCATTCAGGATGTTTGCACTGCCATCTATTTGACGGCAGATGTACCCCGAACGCATTGTTGTTTCGATCTTCAGGGTGCGTGGGAAGTGGACAGGCACAGCTCGCATAATCGCTGTCGGGTTTCTTGCGAAGCCGGACGCCATAGCGGTAGAGGACATCCACCACCTTGATACGCTCCTTCATCTCTTTGAATTGGATCTTGAAGTCCATATCGAACTCCTTTCAAAGTGAAAGCCCCGCACACGGCAGGGCTTTTGGTTAAAACGGAACTCCGTCATCGTGTTCAGTGGGAAGACTCTCATCTTCTTCCTGCGCCGTGTTCTCAAAGAGAACGATTTGCGTGTTGCGGGTGATGAGGGCATTCAGTTTGAATCTTCCGAACTGAATGTACGTCTTGCCGTCCTTCACGCGTTCCCATGCTCCGGCAACGCGCACCGGATAGCTCTTGCGTCGCTCTTTCCGATCGGCATCCGTTACCTCTGCGATGCAGACAAAGAAATCCGGCGCCTTCTTGTTGCCATTTGAGTCAGCCATACTGCTCCTTTCAAGGTTCCGCTCTAAGCATAGGAAACTGTCAGGAGAACGCAATTGGGGATAACCGGCCTTGCGGTTACGCACAGGTGTGCTTTAGTGAATGCAATGGCATCACTCACTTTTTATATTCAGAAGTTTGGCAAGCGCGAAGGCCGGAAGAAGTACAACGCATATCACAGGGACTACAAGAAGCAGAACAGGGACAAGATCAACGCCGCGCGCAGAGCAGCTCGAAAGGCCAGTAAATAGAAAGTAAATACGCGAAATTATCTTGACTCTCAACGTTGGCTGGGTGTTAGATGATCCCCCGCCGCGCAAAGTTCACGTTAGGAGGCGACTATGGCCTGGACTGAAGCAGAATGTAATTTGCTCAGGGAATCGTTGAAGCAAAACGAAATATCTTTTGCCAACGCAGAGAAGATGCCGAATAGCCCAACAAAAGCAGACCTACTGCGCCTTTTCGCAGCCGCAGTTAAGAGACTTTCGGAAGAGGTTGACAGGAGCTGTGCCCCTCGCCCGCCGGAGTAGGGTTGTTCTCAGGTTTATGGGGCTGGCAACGGGATGACAGGGTTATCCCCAGTTGTGGCACTTGTGCGCCCTTGACGTAACCCACCCGTTTGCTAAAGTGAATAGGTACTGAGGTCGAGAGTACGCATAACCCCATTCACTAATTCAAATGCCTATAGAAGAACACTTCCTCTACTCGCGCATCATCGAGGGAGACGGAAGGATTCGCAGAGAGCCGACGGTCGCAGGATGCGCGCTCATGGTAGCAGTCGCCCTTGCACTCGGATACATCGTGCTCGTGCTGTTCGCAGTTTTGTAAATAAATTAAAACGTCGAAACGTAAGACTGACATTCCCCTCCGATTAAGACGTCAGCCTTCATCGGAGAGGATTCAAACAACAACCATGAATCACGCAAACAAGATCATTGACGGAGTGTTGAGTGGCCAGGACAGCTTCGTGTGGTGTCCGCAGGGAGCGCACGTTGTACAGACAGATGACTTCGATCCTCGCGCGGGAATGTGCGGGGTGTGCATCAGCGAGGCGATGGCAGAGATGGACGCAGTGTTGGTGCACCGGGGAGTAGTCGCCTCGGCTGAAGAAATGCAAGCCAATGACTAATCGCGATATTAAGTTTAGAGCGTGGAACACGTCACATGAAGCCATGTTGGACGCGAGTTATGTTCAAGACAAGTCTTTGGAGTGGCTGACGACTTCGGAATGGATTGTACCGATGCAGTTCACCGGCCTCAAGGACAAGAACGGCAAAGAGATTTACGAGGGAGACATCGTGATGCCCTGGCAAATCTATTCAGGCAAGAACGGTAAGGTTCTGTCCGCTCCGTTTGGCGGAAAGAATGCTTTTGAAGTCGAGTGGCATCAAAGCACCAAGAAGGTGGGGTGGAATATTGCGGAAGGCAAGAAATATGAGGTCATCGGCAACATTTACGAAAACCCGTCACTGCTCTAATGACCATTGAACAAGACAACTATCACTTGTGTATCGGGTGTAGGCAATGGGTCTGCGAAGATCACGTGGAATGCATGGCTATGGTCGGTATTCTAAAGTCATACACATCAGCAGACTTCGATAACGATTACGCCAAGGAGCGGCAGTTCATGGAGCTGGCCGCAGAGCAGATGTTGAGGCCCGCGCCGCACCGCGCACAGTTCGAGCGAGAGACGGATAAGGAGGACATCCTCTCGGCCATCGAAGCCGAAAGCGCAAAAGCTACACGAGTATGAGCATTGAGCAAGCGATTAAGAAAGCGATCATGGAAGGTGGTTACGGTCCGAGCTTTTGGCGCTCCCGCCATGAACGCGATCCGCACACAGAATGGATTGGGACAGAGTATTCGGAAGTATATGGCGAAGACGCATTGCGCAAACATTTCCTTGATCCCTCTTTCTGGCAATCGCTCGGTAAAGCGCTAAGGTGGGGCGAGAACGAGATGCTATTGCAGTGGGCGCATGACGGAGTTCCCATCGGCGACACGCATTGGCTTTACCAATGGCACCGCTTCATAGACCACCTTGCAGGTAGCGGTACAGCAGAATCATTCTTTGAGACACTGGACGGAACTCAGCCAGGTCGAGGCTGATTATGAAGACAGGAATATAAATCTAATTACTTAAATCAAATGGCAGAATACAAAGAAGTAGAAATAGGTGGCGTGTGGAAGCCGGAAGTTGTCGGAGAGAAGTTGGAGGGAGTGTTGAAGACCCGCAAGACCGCGATGGGCCGCAACGGTGAAGCCTATACGATCTTCACGATCACGGAAGAAGGTGCGGGTGAAGATCGCCTTGCATCGGGAGCTGTGTTGGATAGCAAACTCGGTAGTCTTGAGGACGGCGTAAAAGTGCTCTTGACGTACAAGGGCAAGCCGAAGGGAACGTACCGGGACTATTCGGTCGGAGTCTGGGACGATGCGCCGCAGGTCTAATGGCATACGTCTCGACGCCGCCTAAGCCGGACAATCCGGCAGAGAACAAGTTCTTTTTCTTGTGCCAGACGCGCGGGTGCGGTGAAGTAATCAATCCCGCGTTTCCGACCGCTGACAAGAATCCGTCACCGAAGTGGTGCAAGAACTGCCAGGTGAAGGAGAGCCGTTTGGAGATCGAGCGCGAGTTCGATACACGACTGCGGCTGACCGCTGCGTAGCGGATATGGGCGGCGGGGCTCATTTGTCCTTCCGCCCAGATTCGATGATTGCTCGGATTTCTTTGAGCGCTCGCATGACGACAAATGTTAGAAAGACCATCGCGCCGCAAATTTCGGCAATGATGATGACCGCCTGATAAACAAATTGAGATAAGGTTTCGTGCCCCATGTCAGCCTCCAAGGCTCCCGCTTAGGCGGAATATGCCTTAAAAAATTGAATGGGATTAAAGACACTCTAGCTCGTTTCCTAACTGTGTCAACCCTACTAAAGGGAGAAGTTGGCACTTCGCTTGCGAGACTGCTAAAGCCGTTCAACTAAGAGATGGTCACTCGCTCCCATAAGGCACGGGGCAAAGGAGCGAGAGGCAGCGGCCTCATGAGAGGCCCTCCCGGTCAGCCTTCGCTCTTCGGATCTTCCTTCTCCTCTGTGACAGTGCTAGCTCTCTTATCCCCTGGCGGCGTCGTCTGTTTACCGATGATCTCTACCGGATTTTGTCCGATCTCACCGCTCGAAGTACCGCGTTGAATGGGAACATCCTTGCTCTGGCTGGGCGGTTGGGTACTCGGCGGATCTGGCTCATCGTGTCCCGGCATTTGGAACTCCTTTGCCGGGTGAGATGCAGAAGCGGAATCGCCGGTTGTAAAACAAACTCATTACAAAACTTATGGCAAAGTTGCAGCCAGGTCAGACGGTTTATATCCTTGGGCGTTACAGGGCGGTCGTCGTGGAGTGCAGCCCGTTTACTGTGACGTGCGACGTCTACGAGGGGCTGGCGCCGCGTGAGAAGAAACCGACGAGAGCTGATTACGTTCCGCCCCTCGTTGAGGCAAAGCGTCGCAGATAAGGAATCACGATATAGGGCGGTGCCGTTCATAACATGTGGCGCCCGAACTCGACGATGTGCTTGATAGAGAAAAGGGCAAGTACGAGGACAAGCGAGATGAAAATTATTGTCTCGCAGACCTCGAACACAATAAGCCGAATGTTAAAGAGTACACTACTTAATTTTGATTGCCCCATAAAGCCTCCAGGAGTTAATACCCAAACAAAAGGGTCTTTGCCTTAAAACTTTTTTGGGGTTTCGAAAAGAGGATACAAAACTATGGCAAACGCTTGAAGGCGATGCAAGAGGGGAACAAGTGGAGAAAACTTCCTGCAGTACGTATACCTAGGAACTTTTTCCGCTACCTCTTGTAGAATCAGCACGATAGGCTTCCGGAGGGCTGAGGAAAACCTATGGAAATGTGTGATCATTTCGCGAAAATAAAGTTGTGGGAATGTTCATATGGGCGGTGGCACGAAGCCCTGTAGACGCCGTAACCCAGAAATTACTCCGGCGTAGATAGTTTAGTTGGGGGTACTTTACCTTCCATGTCGGCGAAGTAAGGTATGAAACCCTCTGTTGGAATCACACTAAATACAAAAATGAAAACCTACCAAATTAACGGCAAAATATACGCCGTGATCGGAGAAGAACTGTACGAGAAGATGCCGGACTGGAATGAGCTTCAGGTCTTTGTTGCCGCGACCGCAGGGCCGGAGAAGCCGACCCGCCGAAAATACGGAACTGGCAAAGTCGAAAAACAGAGCAACGGTCTGTCCCGCAGAAAAATGCATTGCAGGGTGTGTGACGGATACGGCCACATGGCAAAGACGTGTCCCGAAAAGAAGCAGGAGACTGAGAAGCTAAAGGCCGGCAAGGAGGAGGGCCTAATCGAGTCGGCTGATCCGCGCTCGCAAGTGCAGGAGATGAAGGCCGCAGGAAAGAACTCCATAGAGATCGCCCGCGCGCTTCGCATGAGCCTGGCACAAGTGAATAAGTATTGGTGAGAAGGCATCATTTGTCCTTCCGCCCTAGTATGCAACGGATTTCAAGCAGGAAGTACCTTCCCATCAGCATGAGTTTTAGAGTTGTTTCGCCAAATTGATAGAGGTGATCTGGCGCAAGTGTGTAGAGATGAAAGTAGTGCCCCATGTATTCCTCCAGGCTCCGCTCAAGCGGAAAATGCCTTAAAAATTACAAGGGCTAAAGACATTGTTAATGCTTTGCCTGGGCTGTCAAGCCATCGTGAACGGTCACAAAACGGTGTAGGCATTGTGAACGCAAGTGTATGAACCAAAAGACCTTTACCGAACTACACAGAACCCCAAGGAACTATACAAAATTACGCTCAGTAAGCCTCACTTTCGACCTGTTAACTATTGTGGTTCCACATCTTTTTTAATCCATTTCACCGACTATTTTACCGACCCCCTTTCATGAACGACATCCAAATCACATCACTGGAGGCATACGCGAAAGAGGTTCATCCCACCTTGCACCCGCGTCAGGCGTTGGTTCTCCAATACCTGCGAAGCGCCGGACCGCATACGAACTGCGAGATCTCCGCCGCGCTTCAAAAACCGATCAACACGATCACGCCAAGAATCAAAGAACTCCGCACCCAAGGGCTTGTTCTCCCAGCCGGAAAGAGGCAGTGCACGATCACAGGCCGCACTGCCTGGGAATGGAAAGCGAAGCATCCGGTACTGCCGCCAGCGTTCAAAGAAGTCGAGAAGCCAAAAATCGAGACGAACCAAAGCCAACTGTTATTTTGCATTTAATATGTCATGTCCCTTCTCCGCTGCATGAGTCAACAACGTCTCCGACGTGGAGGGGTCATTTCTATAAACTACGATCGCCTTTCCCAGTTCTCTCTCGGCCATCGTATAGGCATGGGCTTTCGCATTAGCCCCAAGCGCCGTAACGAGAAATGCTAAGCCGGCGGCGAGTCCGCCAGTGATGGCAGTCTCAATTGCCCGGTATTGTCCGGTAAATATTTGTCCATCTCTATTTGCAGCAAGTACGACTCCAAGGGCAGCCGATGTAAAGCCAATTCCGTAATGAAGCCAGCTCCACATCGTTGCGTTATAGCCCCACTCCCAATGAAGACTTTGTATAGATTTTGGGACAGCACGCTCCAGCATGTTTCCTCCAAATTGACTTTGATTTCCAGAATTGTATCCTTAAACCATATCTCCGATGAAGCCCCTCAAATACTTCACTGAAGACTGCAAGATTGATCGGCACGAGGACTGCGACGGCTGGGTCGATCGTGGTTACGACGAGCCTTACGATCATCCCTGCGATTGCGAGTGTCATAAACCTAGCTATAGACCGTAATGAGGCTGCACGGCGTCCACAAGCATAGTTCGCGTCCACTCGACGAACATCAGAAGGCTTTGAAGGCTACCCAGGTTGCGGTGAACAAAATGATCCGCGATCGAGATGCGGGACTGGCCTGTGTGACGTGTCCCAGCACGAAGGCATCGAGCGCCGGGCACTTCAGAACTTCAACGAATACGGCGACACGATTCCACCCGTTCAACATTCACCTTCAATGCCGCGCCTGCAATGAGTTCAACGGAGGCATGACGTATGAACACGCCCAGGCGATAGACAGGATTCACGGCAAAGACTGGGCCGCATTCCTGGAGAAGCTTGCCAGGAAACCTGAAATCTGGACGACCGACGAGCTCGCACAGCTCAGATCAGCAGCGCGAATGGGTCCGAACGCATACACACAGTTTTATAAAGAAATCCGCCCGCATCACTTCCCCGCCTGAGACATAATGGTTGGTGCGAAGCAGGAGGTTCCGATGATCACGAGAGTCAAATGCGTTAAAGAGGGGTGCGAGCTGAAAGGTCAACCCCGCAGTATGGCCGCGCAGCACTACACCAAAGAAGCGCCGGTCGGCGGTCCTTACACCTGTCCGAACTGTGGCGAATTAATGAACATGGTCGTTCCCGCGTCCCTGCTCGGAAGACGAAGCAAGCCTCAGGGTAAGTCGGCGGATGGGGCAGATTTATCAGAAGGTGTACTTTGAGTTGAGGTCGGGGCATTTCCTATGGCGTCTGTTTCTGCATTAGCTCGCATCACTGCGATCTCATCTTTCATCATCATCATCCCCAGCTTTTTCTCACGCGCTTCCCACACCATACCGAACAATCCCGAAAGGCCCAGGCCGAATAGGGATGCACCAGTAATTCCCAACCCCCATATAGCAATATGCTCATGTGGAGATTTAGTTGTGATGATGATTGTTATCGAACATATACCTATAGCCATAATCACACAGCCAAGCGAGCATATAAGTTGAACTGCCAGTCCCGCCAGATATTCAGTGAATCCCCATTCAGTATTGACCAATCTATATGCGGCATCTCTTGCCCGCGTCCTACGAGATTCTTGTTTTTGACTTGATCGTCGCCTTAGAGTGTCCTTTAGCGAAAGGAGTTCTTGCGTGTACCACACGAGCACAAACCCAAAGGCAAGCGTGATGACAGCTGAGCCAGCAATGCTCCACCAAAACTCCCTGCTCATGTCCAGCACCTCTTGACGTAATTTCCACTCATTGTACGACGCCGAACATAAGACCGACCGTACACCCTCTCCGCCTTCACCTGCATCTCACCCAGCCAGGAGAACATGATGGCGACTTCAAGCAATCCCCTTGCACCGAATCCCGTCACCGACATTGACGGCCCCGATGTCTTCCCGTCCATAGAACCGCAAAAAGACATTGGAGAAGCCGTCCCGGTAGGAGAAGAGGGCAACGTGGAAACGGATCTCGGAAGCGGACCTCCGGGCAATCGCGACGTCTAAGAGATAGATCGAGTCCCTGTCGAATCTGACAGGGTAATGGGTAGGCGACCCCGCGCTCGCGGGGTCGCCTTTTCTATTGCACCGATCATTCTTTATTTCTTGGCATCAGGATGAGGGAGCACCCGGAAGATCGCTATGCTCTCGTCTCCAATTTTCAACCGCTTAATTAGGCTCGCTTTGAAC
>Ga0206920_1016_pt1 | contig 24229 bp, 23 predicted proteins | sample Alteio_BWOrgHeat_65_FD_152934 | JGI IMG/M metagenome (GOLD analysis project Ga0206920, IMG submission 152934) | Enriched cells from forest soil in Barre Woods Harvard Forest LTER site, Petersham, Massachusetts, United States -... | ecosystem: Environmental > Terrestrial > Soil > Temperate forest >...
ACTAATAACTTGCCCAGTAATGCTTGGGCAACGATCACGGTATCTTGTTGGTAAAAGGAACGATGTAAGATCTTCATATTTCTAATGTAGCATAAAAAAAGCCGAAATCTAAGAGAATATTCCCTGTCCGTTCGTCCTGAAGAAAGGGCGCTTATCGCCCGCACTTGAAGGATCAGTCCATACAAAAATTTAGGAAAATAACTAATTTTATTATATAGTGCTCATATATATGGATTAACCCTTCAACTACGCGCCCGAGGCACTCCGTTCAGGGCGAACGGGTGCGGAGTATGAGTTAGGATAGAGCTAAAATCAAGTCAAAAAAAAGCCAAGATAAAAAGGAACTTTGTGGAGCAAGAACAGTACCCTCGCGAAACTATTATTCTCATCATTTTATTGTGCTTATTGCTCCATATCATATTTTTGACTTCACTCTTTTTTTTATATCACGACACGAATACATTTGAGAATAAACAAACAGAACTCCAAGTTGCTTATGACAAAAAAATGGAACAGTTGCTCGAAAAACAAACAAAAGAACCGCTCACTAAAGAAGAACAAAAAGAGTTGTTTGAATGGGTATCGGGGCAAGCAAAAGGAAATGCTTCGGTAATTTTTGAGAATGAACCAATGGATGAACAAGGTGAAGAAGATGGTAAAGAAGAAGTGTCGAATATCGTCAAAGCATCCCCCTACGCTAAAGCTACGGAGGACAGGGAACTAGCCGAACCTGTGCACTCTGATGCCAAAGAAGAAAAACCCAACAAAGATCTATTAGCAAAAACAACTCAAGAACAATTTATTGAAGATGCACCAGAAAAACAATCGCTCGAGAAAATCTTATCACCAGAGATCACCTCATTAACAACCGCAGCCGATTTGATACCGATGGCCAAACCGACTACAACAACATCTATGCAACAAAAAGATAAACAGCAGGTGATCGATCAAGAAACGAGCAGTTCACCGGAAAAGAAAGTTTCATTAGCCGATATTACCAAAGGACTTGTACAGAAATTGAATCATCAAAGCGATCACTTAGTTAATGCTCTGAGCGAAAAAACAGGGCATGTCAGCGCAGAACAAATTCGTTATGAAAGATATTTTAAAAAAATTGAATGGCATTTTAATAATTCAGAAAAAATTCATCGCTCGTCTTATATAAACTCATTGGCTGCTGCAAGCAAACAAATTAAGGGACCATTAAAAATTTATCTCGCCTTAAACAGAAACGGCTCTTTATTAGATTTAAAAATTATACAATCATGCGGTGCACCAGTAATCGATGATTATTTTATTTTTATTTTACGTGATGCATCATCTTCATTTCCTCCGGTGCCAAACTTTTTACCTGCTCCACTTCCATTTACTTATTCCATGGGCATAGAGGCTGAACAAAAAAGTCCAATTCGCTTTACCATCACTTAGCATGAATACTTTTTAATAAAAAACTTTCCTATCACCCGTTGAGTGTGATACGGTATAGATAAATCTATTATTCAAGTGGAGAAAGTATGAAGCACTTAATCTCTATAATGTTTATTTTTTGTGGTATTTGGGCACATCTGTGCGCCAATGATTTTGAGGATTTCAATGTCATTCTTACCGCGCATTGGCAAGATCTAGAAAGTAATGCCCAAAAAGCTGAACAGTTTGGTGGGAAATGGATCCTTGCAGGCAGCATCACCTTCAAGAAAAAAGCTAAAGATACTGTTCATCTTAATCGCATTTATTTGCAATGGGAAGGAGAGAGTATCGAAAATTTAGTTGCCTCTCTTTATAAAACAGAAACAGACAAACCCTTTTTACCTATACAAGAAAATTTAATCTGCGACGGTTTATGGAATAAAGCGCAGCAAACACTCATGCTCAATTTTGATAAAAAAGAGACATTAGGTTTTACCAATACTTTTAATTTAGTTTTAACCGTACCGGAAAAACTCGAAGACACCTTAAAAAAAGGTAGTTTTGATTTACTTCCTACTTATTTACCCGAACCTTTTAAAGTTGCCACTCGCAAACGTTCATTGTCACTCACCTTTAATGAACATGCGCAACCATTTGCACAACCGCTCAAAATGGCGCATCGCTAACTCTAAACTAGACTTTTTTTGCTCTCCATTATACTTTAGTGCAAATTTTTGTCCTTCGACAAGCTCAGGATGAACGGACGCCAGCGTGGCTTCATTTCATCATTAAGTAAAATATCGAAAGCGACTTATTTTTATTATGCCAGTTTTGGAGCAAAAAAAAAGGAAGTAACATATGGCAAAAATTGTGATAATTGGAGCTGGATTAACAGGAATCTCTGCTGCTTACCATCTAGAACAAAAAGGCTTTCACGATTATGCCATTTTTGAACGTGATGCAAACATTGGTGGCTTGTGCGGCACGGTGCAACAAGATGGGTTTACCTTTGATTTTACTGGTCACTACTTGCATGCAAGCGATCCTTATTTTCGTTCTATGATAGAAACGTTAGTCGGCATGGAAAATTTAAATACCGTCATAAGGAAATCATTTATTTATTCGCACGACACGTACACTCGATATCCATTTCAAATTAATCTTTTTGGCCTTCCTGATGCAGTTATAGCCGAATGCATTGAAGGCTTTATAACAAGACCAAAATCACAAAAAAAGTTACATACATTTCCTGAATGGGTAATGCGTAACTTTGGCGCAGGCTTTGGCAAACATTTTTTCTTTCCTTTTCAACGAAAAATTTTTGGTTATGATCTAAAAAAAATCACCGCAAGTTGGACAGGCCGTTTTGTGCCAAGTACTTCCTTGCAACAAATAATAAGTGGTTCAATTCGCGATGTTGATGATTCACTTATTGGATACAATGCAAGTTTTTTATATCCCAAAAAAGGTGGCATTGTTTTTTGGGTGCAAAAAATTGCGGACCAGCTTACTGCACCAATTCATACTAATTTTTGCGTTACTTCTATTGACATGAAACAAAAAATAGTAAGATTTTCCAATGGGCACATTGAACCATTTGAGCAACTGATTAGCACCATGCCTTTAAATAGCCTCTTAAAAAATATGGAAGAAAAATCTTCTACATCACTTATAAAAGCTGCTGACAAATTACTGTGCAATTCCGTGATTAATTTTAATCTTGGCGTCAATCGTCCCGATTTATCTGAAAAACATTGGATTTATTTTCCCGAAAATAAATATCCGTTTTATCGCATGGGATTTCCTTCAAATTGCTCTGCAAGCATGACTCCTCCGGGTTGCAGCTCTCTCTATGGCGAGTTTTCGCACGTGAATAAATCTGCCTCTTGGGTACAGCAAACCTTGAGTAGCTCTTTAAAAATCACAAAAAAACTGTTTAATATTTCAGACGTCGAGATTTTGACCACAAAAATAATGCCGATTAATCATGCATATGTTATTTATGATGAGTGGCGTGAAAAAAATCTATCCAAAATTCACAAGCAACTTGAAAACAATTGCGTATATTCAATTGGCAGATACGGGCAATGGAAGTATTCTAGTATGCAAGAAGCTGTGCTTGATGGAAAAAAAATTGCTGAACGCCTCACGGTTATTCCAGCGCGGCATGCACTTGAAAAGGAAACAATTTTACCAAAGCCCAAACAAAAAGAGCGCGAATTATAAACATGAAAAACAAACTCATACTCAGTCTTATATTGCTAATAAGCCCAATTTACGGAGAATCTTCCACCATGAATAATTTTTATAAAAACCTGAATATTTTAGTTACTGGCGGATGCGGCTTTATTGGATCCCATCTTGCAACCAGATTAGTAGAACTTGGTGCACATGTAACTATTATCGACGATCTTTCTAATGGGTTTATAGCGAATATCGAACCCATTTATGATAAAGTTACTTTTATTAATAAAAGCATCACCGATAAACAAGCATGTTTGCAAGCAACAAAAGGTGTAGACATCATTTTTCATTTAGCTGCCTTTATTTATGTGCCTCAGTCAGTAGAACAACCTGATACTTGTCATTCAATTAATGTTGATGGATTGGTACATATTTTAGAGGCTGCACGTATTAATGGTGTTAAACGATTAGTATTTTCATCTTCTGCAGCAGTCTATGGAAATTATGAAGGTACTTGCACAGAAAATACACCTACTAATCCTGAATCACCTTATGCTTATTCAAAATTAATTGGAGAGCTCTATTGCCAACAATATGCAAAAAGCTTTGGTATTAATACAGTTATTGCTCGTTATTTTAATATATATGGCGAACGTCAAAGTCCTAATGGCGCTTATGCAGCAGTTGTTGCAAAATTTAAGCATCAAATGAAACACAATTTACCTATTACTATTTTTGGTGATGGTTTGCAAACACGTGACTTTGTGCCAGTTTCACAAGTAGTGCATGCAAACTTAACATTAGGTATGTTAGCTCATGAGCTTGCGGGACAAGTATTTAATATTGGTACCGGCAAAAGTATCACTTTATTGGAATTAATTGGAGAATTAAAGAAAGATTTTCCTACTTATAAAGATACCATTAATTTTATGCCTGCTCGCCCAGGTGATTTAAAATATTCAGTAGCGGATTGCACAAAATTTCATTCTACCATCGCTGAAATTGGCTCCTAAACAATATAAGGCCAAGAGATAGATACTCTTGGCCTTATCATTATTCTCTTATACTATTTTGCTTATCCTCTTTTTTTGGCTGCTGGAGCAGGGGCTTTTTTAACTGGAGCAGCTTCCTCTTCTTCTTCTTCTACAGGTTCTGCTTTTTTCTTACCTGCAGCTGACTTAGTTGCTACAGCTTTTTTTGCCGCTTTTGCTTTTGCAGCTGCCGCTTCAGCTTTTTGCTTTTCAAGTTCTTGCTGAGCCTTAGCTTCTGCTTGAGCATCAGATTCTTGATCTGCTTCAGTAGCTTCTTCCTCTAGGTTTTCTTCTGGCGCCTCAGTTAATTTTTCACCAGACAATTGGGCTGCCAAATTTGGTAATAAACTTTCCTGTTTAATAAGCAATAAACCTATTTCTTCAATAATAAGTCTAAATTGCAGCGATTTTTGTTTAACTTTTGCTAACTTTTCTTTGATCTTCAATTTCTTAAAACTTGCTGTCTGTTTCAACTTTTCAAAAGCAGTTACATCTGCCTCAGAAACTCCTTCAAAAGTTTGTAAAAGATCTGTATCAAGAATATAGACTACTTCTATCAAACCTTTAATAGCTTTAGATGATTCCGCTACAGCTTTGCCTGAAAGTTTTAGACCTTCTGCTACTTGCGATATGCTGTCTTCTGGAAGACTTTTGAAAACATCAAGGGCTGACTCTTCATTAAGTTTCATAGACTCGTCAGCCATAGAAACGTCTATACCAACTTTAGCAACTTTAGTACCAATTTTTATCAAAGCGCTCGCACCAGCCTTTACCTTATCCATTACAGAAGGACCTGAACTTTTGCTGTTTTTTGAATCATCGCCACCGCCGAACAAGTTCATGCCATAGGCATTACTCATCAGTAAACTACCCGCAAAAACCATTATGCTTATTTTCTTAGACATCTTCATTACACTCTCCTTATTTTAGGTTAGAACTATAAATACACTATTTCTACTTGTAATTATATCTAATAAAGAACCCTTAAATCAACAGTTTTTTATATAAAAACCAACGCCAACCTTTAAATTTTACTAAAAACACCAAAATATCCTCTTTAGAAGGCCCTTTTTTTCTGGTATACTTTTATCTGCATTGCATCAATTTCATTTAAAATTTAGATACACCACTACTAGTACCCTTTTAATTTAGGGAGCCGGGGATTATGGCACAAAACGATTATTATGATATTTTAGGGGTCAAAAAAGCAGCAACTCAGGATGAAATTAAAGCCGCCTACCGAAAATTAGCGCTCAAGTACCATCCAGATAGGAATCCTGACAACAAAGAAGCCGAAAATATGTTCAAAGAGGCAACTCAAGCCTATGAAGTGCTATCTGATGCTTCAAAACGGCAGAACTATGATCAGTTAGGCCATGCAGGTTACCAAAACATGGGTGGTCATGGTCCTCAAGGTCACGGTGGCATGAATATGGATGACATCTTTGAACAATTTGGGGATATCTTTGGCGATATTTTTAGCAGTGGTCAACAGCAGCGCAGAACGAGAAAAAAAACGGGCCCTGAACCAAAAAGAGGTCATGATCTTTATAAAGAAGTGATGATCACCCTTAAAGATGCTTTTTTAGGAATTAAAGAAGAAATCAGTTTTTATCGCTTTTTCCCATGCGATGCCTGTGATGGCAAAGGTATGGAAAAAGGAACTTCTGTAGAAAAATGTGAAACATGCCAAGGCCAAGGGCAGATGCAATTTCGCCAAGGCTTTTTCATGTATTCCCAAACTTGTAATAGTTGTGGTGGACAAGGTTATAAAATTGCCTCTCCATGCCCATCATGCAAAGGACAATCACGCAAACAATTGTATGATAAGTTTAGCGTTAATATTCCGCGCGGTATTTATGATGGCGCAGAGTTACGCATAAGTGGTAAAGGTGATGCGGGAGTATATGGCGGACCTGCAGGCGATCTTTTTATTAAAATTCATGTTAAAGAAGATAAAAAATTTCAACGTGTTGAAGATGATTTGGTAGCAACCGTAATGCTTACTTATCCTCAATTAGTTCTTGGCTCACAAGTAGAAATCGAAAGCATTGATGGTACTAAAGAGACCATTAAAATTCCAAAGGGCTGCCCAGTTGGTGAACGAATTGTATTAGCAGGCAAAGGATTTCACAAAGTACGCGGCAATGTTCGTGGTAATTTAATTGTGATTGCTCAGTGCCATATTCCAAAAAATCTTTCCGCTGATGCGAAAACAAAACTCATGGAATATTCAGAAATTATTGGTACTAATACCAGCGGCAATGAATCAAGCATTGCTGGATTTTTTAAAAAGTTTCTAGGTTGATTAATCACTTAATATTTTGTAATAAAGAAGGCTCCCGATTAAAGGAGCCTTCTTTATTACATTAAATGTGCGACATTATGTCTTTTTATTCTGCTGGTTCTTCTGCAGTTTCATCCGCTGCTGGTGCTGGTGAAACTACTTTTTTATTTTTTTTCTTCTCTTTTTTATGATGTTTATGTTCTCTTGTAACTGGATCTGATGCAGAAGATGCAGCTGCTACCGGAGAAGATGGACTAGATGATGCTCTTATTACTGATCCATCTGGCGCAGGAGACAAAGATGCACTTCTACTTCTTGGTGAGGTTGATGCTTTTTGAGATACGAGTAATGACACCTGAGCTAATTCTGCTTTAGTAGCAAATGCGTCAAGAACATCTTGAGTTACCAATACACCTTTACGCTCTTTGCTTGCTAGTACTGCTAAGCCTTGCATGTCTGATGCTGCAGGAAAACCATTTAAGCGAGTATTTAATTCTGCAACGGTTTGGTTTACTTGTTGTAATGACTCTGCTTGCGCTTGATTTTCATCACCACGTTGTTGCAATGCTGTACCATGTTCATCAAGTTTTTTTCCATGAGTACGAAGAAATTGGCCCATAGACTTATAATCATTTAAAGAAGCATACGTTGCATCAGCAACATCTTTTGATATTAAGCCTTTAAGTAAAGCCTTTGTTGCAAAATCTATACCATGTTCATTTAAAAGTTTAGCATGTTCCCCAACACGTTTTTCCAAAACAGCTTGTGTTCTTTCTTGCTCATCAACGCGAGCAACTACAGCCATAGGCGCATAAGCAGCTGGCAGTTGACCAAGTGCAGCTTCATGTGCAGCAACTTGTCTTGTTAGCCCTTCAAAACCGTGCTTAGTATCTTGCGCATGTTGTTCAAAAGCAGCTTGAGATGCATAAGTGTTTGCAGCTTGTGCGACAAAAGAACTAAAATCAGCCGATGGCCTAATTGCCGCAACTTGATTTTTCAATACTCTACGTTTATGAACCTCTGTCAAAAGGTCTGTTTTTAGTTGAGCATTTTCTGCCTTTAAGCCTTGATATTCTCTTGCAGCTGCACGCATTTGCGCAATTTCTTCAGAAAATTGGCTCACTTTGCGACATCCAGCTGCGGTACATTGATATGCACCAACGGCAGCCGCTGCACCAGTGACTAAAACTATAGCTGCATTTACTGATGTAGAACTTTCTGCTGAAGTTATAGCACTACCAACTTTAGCCATGCCTTGAGCCGCTTTGGCTCTCCAATCCTGGCCACTTGCTTGCACATTCAATGAAGAAACCAAGAGCGCACAACTTAACGCTGTTACTATTTTTTTGTTTTTCATACAAAAAACTCCTAAAAAAAGTTAATAATTAAAACAACCCTGACGAGCGTATCAGAGTAATTTTTTTTTACAATATAATTGCGCAATGCCTCACAAATTAATATATCACAAAACACACACACTCATTTTCTTAAAGAGTTACGTGAAGTTTAAAAAAAAATGAGCAACAAAAAAGGCCCTCGATTAAGAGAGCCTTTTTTTAATCACAAGAAATTAAGTGTGATCTATTTTTTTAGTGCTTAGACTACAGGTTGAGGAGCAGCTGCTGGAGCTGGGGCTGCAACTAAAGAAGCATCTTTGCCAACAAGTTCTTTAAGTTTGTTTACACGAGCTGCTTCAGCTTGAGTTACTGCTGTTACAAGATCCACATAGTCTTGACTCTTTTTAGGGCCATCCTTTAGTGCAGCATCGGCTCTTTTACGATTTTCTGTCGTGTCAGCTGCAGCTAATGCATCTTTTCTAGCTTGTGTTTTCCAAGGCGATTTATTCGCAGCTGTATCTAATAGTCCAGGTCCAAAATGAGCTAATGCAGCTCCTACACACAAACCTGCAACAAGAGGATGATCTTTAGCAGGTTTTGCCACCATGCCTAGAACCTTTTGCACTGTACCTTGATTATCAGATCCGCTTGCAAATACGCTTGCAGATGAAACTAAAATAACTGCTGCTAGGGTGACAGCATTTCTGTTTTTCATAAAAAAACTCCTTACTAAGGGTTATGAAATTGATACTCAAAAAACAACTGCCGCAATATTAGCAAGTTCAATAATTTTTGTACAACAAAATTTCACCAATCGGATTAGAATCAAATTCCAATGCCTCTTTTTTTGATACTTTTTTGTGACATAATCAATCTTTGATTACGTTCAAACCCAATCTTACTAATTAATTGATAGAAAAATTCGCGGTCTGGACCTTTGACTACCGCCTGTTCATGTGATTCGGCTATAGCTACAGGATAGCCGCGACCTTTAATCGATTGATCAATAATAATAGTCGCAACGAGATTTACTTTGTGTGCATCTTGAGCAATCCATGCAGGAATTTCTACACGCCCAATTTCTGTGCCCACATGCAAATAAAAAAAATGTGGATGCAAATAATCTGGATAATGCTCACAAATGTTTGAGTTACTTTTAAAAATAATTGAACGAGAATATGGTTCAAGAAAAAAATGGGAAATAGTTGTATCAACTAAATAATCCAATTCATTACTCTCCCCGCCCGCCGAAGCCTTGGCGAAGGCTGGGTCGACTTTATCAATATTAAAATCACACATTTCAAGCCGCAGTAAATTGGCCAGCTCTTTATTTTTTGGCAAACTGATGTAACCGGCTGTTAATGTTTTAGTCTGATACAATTGATGCAAACTAGCAAGATACTGACTTAAAAATCTATCTTTTAAATCCATCTCTTTTGATTCTAAATGCCAAAAAATGAGTGAACCGTCGAATAAAAAAATAAATGGCACATTTTGAACACTCGCTTCTTCTTGCAACTGTTTGCTCAATGCAACGCCGGCATTAAATTCCAACTCTTGGCGCCTGCAATTGACCAACTCTGCTGAAATATCAAATGCATCTTCATCTTGCCCAATGTACACTGATGGTTTTGAATCAAGCATCACTGATTTACCACTCATGCCATAACTTAATACAACGGTGCCAATATTAATTAAAAAACAGGCAGTGCCTTGATGGCGATCAGGATAAATTTGAGATCCATCAATTGCAAGTACGCGATATGCATCAAGTGATTTAAATTCGGACTGATCCTTCAAGTTCGCAGCCAAGCTGCTCCCCTCAGGACGAACGGATAGGGAGATCACTTCATCAAGTTTATCTTGCCACGACGGAATTAAAAATGGTGCTTGCCCTTTCATTGCTTGCACTTTGTGGGCAAATGTGACATCCGCTGCAATGCGATGCCATATTTTTTTTGCTTGTTCATAATTTTGTACGTTATCAATGAACAACTTATCAGAAATTTCTTGCAACTCTTTTAACACTCGCGAACGATCTAGCATGGTGCAATTCCTTTTTGAATTATCTCCTATTTAAAGCTTTATCCACAAGTTCATCTAAAGCCTTGCTTAATGAGACATCTCTCTTTTGTGCTTCTTTTGCAATCAAATAATGACGAGTATTTGTGGTGCGATACGCAATGTTGCCTTTAAATTGCTCTTCATTAATTGGCTCCGGAATTTCTTCGCCATGCTTCATATAAAGTTTAAACGCTCCAATCATCGCATCTTTAATAAGCTCCATTGCTTCTTGAACAGTTGGAGCATCGGTACAAATACCCGGCAATTCATTAACGCAAATAATGTATATAATATTTTTATCATTATCATGTCCAATTTGTACGGTGTATGTCCAAGGTAAATTAAGATAATAATTAATATCCCGACTATTACCTTTGGCTGTGACGGGCAGTTTTTTTTTATTTTTGATAACCATGATTATTTAAAATCTCCCTTAAAATTTTAATTTGATATGATTGCAATTGTGATCTTTTTTTTATTGAAATATTTTTGGTACAACCATTTTTTCTAAAAACATGATGCGACGACATAATTTCCAACGTGAAACCAAGAGACAATAAAATACGTTCTGCTTCAGTGTATGAGATTTGACCACCAGTTAATATTTTCTGAATAAGTTTTTCAAATTTACTCATTTTTAATGTTGTTCTTTTTTATACCAATTCTTAAAATAACGATATCAAAAACGATATCGTAAGTCAATACGAGCCTCAATTTTTATTTTATTACTGGTGCTAGTCCTTGTTGTAATGCCTGTAATGGTAACAAAGCGCATTTAAGTCGCGTTGGGCCCAAGGGGATGCCAATGAGCGAGATGACGAATGCTTTATCCAGTGCTACAACTTCTGCCACTGATTTTTGCTTACAAAAATCGGCAAGCATAGAAGCAGCTCCTTGACTAATCACACATCCCTTTCCTTCAAAAGCTACTGAGCTTATAACTCCTGCAGAAATTGACCCCTGAAAGGAAACGCTATCACCACAGGAAGGATTATGCTCAGCAGAACTAAAATCTGCTGCTGGCAACACTCCTCTATGGCGAGGATTACGGTAATGATCCATGAGTTCTTCTTGATATAAATTCATACCTTTAAGTATAGAATAATATCTGCGGGCTGTAAAAACATCATTTTAAGTATTTTCAAATAGAAACCAAAATCCGTGGATTTTTGTCACTTTCCTATTTAATTGATATATTGATAACTGAATTCATACATAGGAGAAGATTATTTCTCCGCTCGCCCTGAGTGTTTTGCGCAGTAAAAAGTATCGAAGGGTGCGGAATAAAGAAAGATTGTCAATGATCACAAAACAACGCGTTTTACCATTTTTTATGCTCTGCTTGACTACCATAGTTATTTTTGGAGCAACCGAGCAGCATTCGCACGAAAATCCTAATGAACAAGTTCATGTTATTTTTGATGTAGGTGGCGTCATGGTGCAAACATCTGGAGCACGAAAAATACTTGGGTTGAAAAAATTTATTTTGTATGCGCTCACCCATAATCCTATGACGATGAAAAAAAGCATCAAAGAAAAACTATTTTCATTTTTAGCTGATATAGAGCCACGTCAAGCAGATGAAGTAGATGCTCGTGATGAGCATGGAACACAAATTCCTCAAATTTTATGCAACTGGATGAAAGGTGCCTACACCCCCGAGCAACTTAACCAGATGGTTGATGAGCAAGCTAAAAAATATCCTCAGGGATTAGAACTGGACATTATACGTGACATTGCGCACATGATGTTCACGCCGAACTCAATGATTCAAACACAACAATTTGTACCCGAAGCTTTAGAATTTGTGCGTGAATTAAAAGATCAGGGATACAAAGTATATATTTTATCAAATTTCAGTCCGGAAACGTTCAGGTTATTGGAGAGTCAACAGCCAGAATTTTTTGCACTTTTTGATGGTATTGTGGTTTCAGGAGATATAGGATTGATCAAACCGGATCTAAACATTTATGAATATACTTTAACTACTTGCAACATTGATCGCACCAAAGCGTGTTTTATCGATGATCAACCAGTCAATATTGATGCTGCGCAAAAAGTTGGTATCACAGGCATACTATGCCCAATAACAAAAGGCTATTTGAGCAACGGTTCACCTGATATTGAGGCGGCGCGTAAAAACTTTTATGCATGGCGTGAGCAGTTTTCTACCGTTCGCCCTGAGGGTAGGGCTATGGCTTGGACTTGAAGGGTCAATCACTAGCATATGTGAATTAAATCAAACCTTATTATGCCGTAATCTTCTAATCACCATCGGCGCAATGGCCAACACTATAAGCAATAAAAATGCAAGCAGCACCTGCCCCGAAAAAACATCTTTCATTGATTCAATGGTATTCAATTGCTGACCGGCAAAAGCATACACAAATGAACCCGGAATTATGCCAACTGATGTTGTCCAAATAAATGTCCATACATTCACAGTGGTACATGAAGCCAAAAAATTAATTAAAAAGAGCGGAATCACCGGAATAAAATGGACCATCAAAAGATAAGATGTTCCATACTCTGCCATTGCTTGATTAAATGATTCTAATTGATGCTTATAACGCCTTTGCAATGCCGCGCCAATAAGATAACGAAACAACAAAAAAGCGAATGTCGCTCCTATAGTAGCTCCAATATTAGTCAACAGTGTTCCTAATACTGGTCCAAATAAAAAACCACCGGCAATAGTAAGCACTGCAGCAAGTGGAAGCGAACAAGTTACCACACCTATATAAGCAAGTAGATATACAAAAATAGAACGATAGTAATGAACTTGGATCATATGTTTGAAGTATACATAATGCATTTTTAGTTGCTCTAAAGTGAAATAATCAAACAGCCCGGAAATATGCAAAGTGAAAATGAACCCCATCAACAAACCAATAATGATAATGCGCTTTGCGAATGTGGTCATTTAATCCTCATCGCGCCTGAAGCGTTTAAAAATCATTGGAATCAGTGCGAGTGCAGCTAAAAGAAATAATAATAAAAGCATGGATGGTGAAAGAATATCGCCCACTGATTCAAGAGTTCCTAACTGCCTTCCTGCTAATGCGTAAATAAAAATAAGCGGTGCGCTACCAACTACTGTTGTCCAGATAAAGGTGATTAATGGAACATCAGTCAATGCTGCAAGAGTATTAATTACCACATAAGGAAACACGGTAAGCAATTGCAATGTTAATAGATACGTAAATCCGTACACCTTAATTTTTTCATTAAATCGTTCTAACTTACGCTTATAACGATTTCTGATTAATGAACTCAATAGGTAACGAATGCACAAAAAAGAAAGAAGCGACCCTACACATGCAGCCGTTAAGGAATATAAAAAACCTGGAAATAAACCAAATAAATATCCACCTAGTATGGTCAATGGGCCAACAACAGGCAATGTACATGTTATCAGTAAGGCATATACTATAAGAAAATATATCACCGATGCCACATATTCTTGCGCAACAGCATGCTTGATAAATGCGCTTTGTTTTTGCACATATTCAAGTGCTATATATTTATCAACGCCCCAATAATAGAGTAAAGCAATAATACCTATAACTCCCAAGATTATCAGTAGCGTTTTAATCATAATGCGATGTTTTTGATAATAATTGTGCATCAATAATCCCTTAGTTAAAAATCCCCATTATTTTTTTTGCAATGCGAATAAAAAAATTGTTCTGTAATCGATCCATATAAGCTTTTTTTGCTGCCAACCATACTAATTGGGACATGGTAGGACATGCATATAATACTTTATATAGATCAGCAAATTTAACACCATTCACTTTAGCAACTTGCAACTGGGACATAATTTCCCCTGCATTTTTACCCAGAATCTGAGCGCCAATAATTCGCCCTTTTTTATCAAGTACAAATTTTCCCATGCCGACTGTTGCACCATCTGTGTGCGCTCGATCAAGTTCGGCATATGATGCTCGATATACCATAACAGAGTTGCCATATTGTTGCCGTGCCTCTTGCTCAGTTAATCCACTAGTGGCTAGTTCGGGTGCACTAAAAGTGACCCACAATTTATTTGTATAATCAATTTTCTTTTTAAACCATGGTAATGCTGCATTACCAGTTGCAGTAACAGCCTGATACCAAGCCATATGACTAAACCGATATGGCCCTACTACATCACCACAAGCAAAAATATTTGCACTCGTCGTGCGCAAATACTCATCAACTTTTATGCCATCATTATCAAAATGAACGTCGGCATTTTCCAAACCAAATTCATGCACATTTGGTTTTCTGCCAGTGGCTACTAATAATGTTTCTGCCACAAATTCATGTGTTGCATGCGAAATATCATTTGCTAGAACTTTGATACCATGATTGCCCGTCGTCGCTGCGTTTACTCCTGATCTTTTGTCGAAGGGTATGCCGGACAGGTCTTGCATCACAGAATAGGCACGCATACCTGTCTTGATAATCACGCCTTCATTTTCCATTACGCCCCTCAGCATATCCGTAAGCTCATAATCATCTTGCGGTAAAATTCTCTCATTTTTTTGCACTAACGTAATAGAAACACCAAGACGATTGAATGCTGATGCTAACTCAATGCCAATAGCTCCTGCTCCCAAAATAATCATAGATTTGGGTAACACTTCTAAATCAAATACCGTTTGATTGGTCAGATAAGGAACAGAATCTATTCCTTTAATATCGGGAGTGCTTGGACTTGAACCGGTAGCGATAATAGCTTTGCAAAATCGAATTTTTTTACCTGTCCGACCAAGCATTGCCGTGTCCGTTGAAGTCTTGTACGTAGGCTGGGGCAAAGACAGATGATCTAATTGAATGTGATGAGAATCCAAAAATACTGGATGCCCTTTAAGAACAGTGATACCACATTTTTCTAACTGCTCAGGGCTATGCGATGAATATACTTCTTGCACCGTAGCACGAACATGTTGCATAACATCGCTCGTATCAAAAGTCGTTGCATTTTTAATGCCAAATCTTTGCGCATTTTTTATTGAATGAGCAATATGTGCACTATGGATTAATGTTTTACTTGGTATACAACCAGTCCATGTGCATTCACCTCCCAAGCGATCATGTTCTATAATGGCAACCTTTTTATTAAACCCACGTGCACATTTTGCAGCCGTTAACCCAGCCGCGCCGCCACCAATTACTATCACATCATAATCATAATTTGGCATAAACATTGTCCTATTTTGCTCTTTTGTATGCTTAGTTACCTATACTCTAACAAAAAAGCCCTTGTTCTTACAATGTCTGGCGCTTTTTAGGCTTGCTAAGCAAGAGAATGCTCAGCAAAAAAATGTATTTCTGCTGAGCATCATATAATCACAAAAATAGAGCGCACCATTTATTGTATGCGCATCGATTTCCAACGATCTTCTACCGTTGCCGCTTTTGCTTCAACCGCGATAGCAACTTCTTGTTGTCCTTGAGCATCGTTCTTGAATGTTGATTTAATAAGACTTAAAATCATTGCTTGATCGGTCGAACTGCGTAATGATAATGCACGAATCGTGCCTATCAAAGAGTTAATAACTTGTCCCAATAAATATGTTTCCATAGTTGGAACGGTTTTATCTAAATACATATTCCAAAATTGTACCGCAATATTTACTTGAGAGTGCACCGATTTATTTAAACTAATCAGATCTTGCAAAGCAGTTTCAAGCATATGCGCATTGTGAGACACAATAGATTCAGAAATTGTTGCAATGCTCATATTTTTGCTCAGATCATTAAATCCTTGCATCGTTTTTTGAGCATCCAGTTCTAATAAATTTAATTTATTTTCGACCATCACATCTGCATAGATAGCAGACGTTACTATGAGTAGTGATGCTACAAGCATTACCATTTTTTTCATACAAACTCCCCATTTTTTTAGCCCATTCTGGCGAATGGGTACCCCCATATTTTTTCCATTCATTCATTACTAAGATAAAATAAACAGGCATAGGTGATCAATAGTTTGATTGAAATACAAAAAAAGGCCCCCAAAACTGGGAGCCTTTTTTATACTTCTATATCGAATTATTATTTTTGTTGCGTTATGCGTCTTCAGCATCGAACGGCGTTCCTGGTCGTTGCGATACTGCAGAAGACGCTCTTGAGTTAGACCTTGGTGAAGGTGCGTTGATAACTACAGCTTTCTTCTTACCTTGCGCTGCGCTACTTGATGATGAACTACTTGAAGCTGCTGCACTTGCTGCCGCTGCAGAATTATGTGCAGGAGCTCTATGCACTTGAGGTGTTGCAAGCGCTATAGATGATAGAGTTGCTACAGAAGATGATGGCACTGAAATATCTAAGCCCATCGCTAGTTTTGCTAATTGGCCAGGAGCATTTGGTGTCTGAGATGCATCAGGAGATGATAGTGCTGAATCACCTAAAGCTACTGCCAATTGTGCTAATTGACCTGGAGCATGTGGCCCAGTAACACCAATTTGAGGTGCAGCTGGTGCTTGTGGCCCAAAAGCTTTATTAAATCCTTTATTGGTTACCCATGACAATGCAGATGGTACGGCAACATTTTTAGCGATCCAATTACCAATTGGTGTTTTCAACAATGACTTACAAGCCTGTTCTGTTTTATAGCACGGGTTTAAACCTTTTGGATTATAGTTAAAATATGGTTTACTTTTGGCAAAATCATCAATACCATCACCAATTATAAGTGTTCCAAAAGCAACAATTGCACCAGTGGTACAATCACGCGCTGAACTACCATTGATTGCATAAAGAACTGCCGGAGTAGCAGTACCTGCAACGAGGCCAGCCCCATAAGAACTTGTATACTCTTGAACTTTTTTGGCTACGTGATTAGAGGCAATACCTATACCTATAGCCGTTGGAGCACCAAATAACTGGTTACCATGAGCATCCCTTAACAATGTTTTACCGTCCGTATCACGAAGATGCGGTTGCAATTGACTATTAACAAAAAACATCATTAGTTGATTAGGAATAGCTAACTTATCATCTAATACTTCTTTTATTACTACATCTAAATAATGAAGTCCCGTTAATTTATTAGGCAATGGGATTTTAGGTAATGCCAGTGTATTGACTACATCGCCGGTCAAACTACCAATAAATCCCTGACGGGCAAGTTCTCCAAGACGATTAACATCTAATTTAGGATTTCCTTTACCTCCTCTGGGATCTCCTTCTGAAAAAGTTCCCTTCCACTTATTATAAACAGAGGGAAAATTACAATCCATAAGATAGAAGAAAGGTCCTTTAATAGTCCCTTGAGTATATTGAGCTATTGATTTATTGAAACCGAGATCTTGCACTAACGTATCAGTTACTATCACGCCAAACATACTTCTTGCAATTTTTGGTCCTGCAACTCCTGGGCTTTCCTTAATTTTAGAAAACTCGCATGCCTTAAGTGCAGGAACAATTTCATCTAGGTGCTCTTCGATTGCATTTACTACCAATTTCGTTCCATACATTTCTGATTTTGCTTTCCAACCATATGGTTGTTTTTCAAAGCCGGACACCTGTTTGGCCAACGCATCTTGAATTACTTCTTGCACGTTTCTAAGCCCTTTTTCTTGAGCTTGTTTTGCAAGCATTGGAGCGCAGGAAGGGTATTTATTGATCAGATACGCAATGATTGCAGCAATATCATCACTATTTGTTGCTATGTGCTCTTTAGCAGCTTTAATAAAGACATCTTTTTTGTGTGGATACTTATTAATATTTTCTATGGTACAGTCCGGTTCTTGCGCCTCTTGTGCATGAACAACGTCTGCTGATGCGCTTGCTGCTACCACTAAGCCTGCGCCTAATGCTAGAGCTCCCCAAGAAGCTTTTGTGTTTGATCTACCCTGAGCATATTCTTGTGAACCTGATCCCCCATGAGAATGATTCTGATGAGAGTGATCTTGGTTGGCAACTGCTTGGCTTTTAAAAGCTTGAAATTGTACCGGTACACGCGTAGCAGCCATTTTAGCTGCAGAAGCAGAAGCTTGTGAAACCGATGCTCTCGCCATAGCTTGACCTGCCTTGATAGCACTTTGACCAGCTTTGTACCAAGCACTACCCTGGATAACACCAGAAAAGCCTACACATAAAGCCATAATCAATATTTTTATGTTCTTCATAAATATATCCTCCTATAAAATGAACCCACTGCCCGCCGAAACTTTAGTGAAGGCTGGGTCCATATTTTGAACATTAAAACAATTACAATAGATATAAAATTACCTAGTTATTAATAATGATATATTCTATTTGAAATATGTCAAGAGGGAAATTGGGCTACAATACATGGGGTTTTAACCTGAAAAAGAGGTTTTTATGGTGCAAAAGTGTAAAAAGTGATTATTAGTCCCCAAAGGTGACAGATAAGCCTATCTGAGGGGGACCAGGGTTAACGGTAGAACCTGCCCTATCATAAAGGGGTGTAACAACCTTGGTAGCCAACAGATATTTGAGGACACACCTTGTCGTCTCTTTGACTACTACTTTTCCGCCCGTCACTAGGTAATACTGGGTATTATCCCCTTCGGGATTATAGGTAACCTTAGGCAAGTAAGGGTCTACCCTTTTTTCTACCTCATCGACAACGTAATCTGTAATCGCGGTTGAGACACCTTCTACTACGCAGCCTTTTAAAACTGCTTTGGGTAAGGTGCCCCTAACATATTGCATGCGCTCTTGGGTATTATTTCCTTGAATATTGACTAATGCGGTCAATGATTGCCTATAAACAATGCGAGCATATTTATTATCAGATACTTTTTGGGATAATACGATGTCTCCTGCGCAGACTACCCCGCCTTTGAGCGCTGCCTTTGGAATTCCATATAATAAACCTGGTAAAAATTCCAATTTTACCTGAGTTTCACGTGTATCTAATGCACCGTTTGCTGCAAAAGTTTTTTTCATAGCTTTTCTGTAAGCTAAAAATTTTTTATTATGCTTTTCTAGATCGGTAGCTGTTTCAAACAAATTTGCTTCCTTAAGCATTTGAGCAGAGATAGTTTTTCCAATGGCAACAAACTCAAAAACCCTCGGTCTTGCATACATCATTTCCCGAAATTCTAATTCCACATACTCATTTTGTTGAGCTATATGTTTTAATGTTTCTTTGCGAGCTAATAGTGCCCCAAACCCAAAAGTTAATCCACCCGTTGCAGCTGCCTTGCCCACCATACCGCCATCAATTATCAACTGTGGAATTTGAGGAACTATGAGCTGCCTCAATGCAGGCATAGGTTCTTTCTTTTCTTGATCCTTTTCATCATCAGCATCTGGGATTTGATCTGCATGCTCTTTTGTATCTTGATGTAGCAGCTGCCCCACAGTTTGTTTTTCATCTTGAACTCGCGCTATGCCGACAACCGCTGCTGATTTAGCTAATGAATCATCGCTATACAGGAAATTATTGAATACAGATATGAAAACAAGAAATAAAAGCATATGTTTTTTGTTCATGTAAAACCGTTTTAACCTTGAAGAAATATATTAGTTTATAACTCTTTATGTAACTGCTTCATAATCTTAACAAACTGCTCAACTTCTTCTAGTGTGTTGTAAAAGTAAAAACTTACCCGTACCGATGCATCATAACCTAACTTTTTAGCGAGTGGTTGAGCACAATGATGCCCGGCACGAACGCAAATGCCATATTTATCAAGATACGCTGCCACATCATGCGCATGCATGCCATTAACAGTGAAACTGACTAAATGCCCCACTTTTTTGAGTTGCTCTATAGGACCAAGAATTTTCACCGATGGTATGTTGCTTAATCCATCAATTAGTACAGAAGTTAATTGTGCTTCATGCGCACGCAACTGCGCCCAATCGACATTCTTTTGTAGATAATCTATTGCTGACCCAAGCGCTATTGCTTGCGCAAAAGGAGGTGTTCCTGCCTCAAATTTAGCAGGCGCATCGCGCCACGATGTTTCTTTAAGATCAACACTCTGTACCATGCCACCACCAACTTGATATGGAGGCACATGGTCATGCAAATCTTTTTTGATGAACAATACCCCAATGCCAGTTGGAGCTAATAATTTGTGTCCAGAAAAGACTAAAAAATCACAATCCATTTTTTGTACATCGATTGGTTGATGTGCTACTGACTGCGCAGCATCAATAATCACCATGGCATCAACTGCATGTGCGGCCTCAATAATTTCTTGAATTGGATTGTGTGTGCCAAGCGCATTGGAAACATGCACCACGGAAACAAGTTTGGTGCGCGGTGTGATCAATGTTGATAATGTACTGATGTCTAAGGTGCCATCAGGCAATACCGGAATAAATTTTAATGCAGCATTTTTGCGAAACGCTAACATTTGCCAAGGCACTAAATTGGAATGATGCTCCATTTCGGTCAACAAAATTTCATCGCCTTCTTCTATGTCACATTCGACCCAGGTGTTTGCAATAAAGTTGATTCCTTCTGTTGCACCTTTAGTGAAAATAATTTCACTTGGATCAGATGCCCCAATAAATGCAGCAACTTTTGCTCGCGCATCTTCATACATTTGTGTTGCTTGTTCACCAATCGTATAAATTGCACGATTGGTGTTTGCATTCGTAGTAGTATAAAAATTAATTAAAGAATCTAAAACCTCTTGTGGTTTTTGAGTAGTAGACGCGTTATCAAAATAGATCAACGGATGCCCATTCATGATTTGTTTGAAAATCGGGAAATCTTTTTTTATGTTTTTGTTCATTACTCTTCTCGTTTTTAGGTTTATGCACTTATCTTATCTAATCTTGCACAGATATCAGATACCATATTTTCTGGCAGACTCTCTAGAATATCTGCAAAAAAGCCATGTAACAATATCCGTTGTGCATTTTGATGATCTATGCCACGCGTTTGTGCATAAAATAACGCATGTTGGTCTAAATAACCACTGGCGCTTCCATGAGTACAATGAACATCGTTGGTCAGCACTTCTAAACTTGGGATCGATTGCGCCTGTGCATTGGGGCTCAACAACATATTTTTATTTTCCTGCAAGGCTTTTGTTTGCTTAGCACATTGATCAACAATAATGGTGCCTTGATACAGAGATTTTGCGGTATCATTGAGCAGTCCCTTAATAATCAAATTACTTGTTGTATGAGCTGATGTGTGATGTTGTGATGTGGTGATTGTCGTTTGTGCTGCTCCGCGTAATGCGTATAAACCACGCACCGTGGCGTGCGCACCTTGGCCGTCTAAAAATATGGCTACATTAATTTTACTCAGCTGATCACCTGTTACTAATAAAACGCAATGTAGCATGGCATCATGCTGCAGATGAAAAACAATATTAAATTTTTCATAATTTGTTTGATCGTAGATGCATGTAACTTGCACACCTGATGCTATGGTGATGGTAAGATCTTGCTGAGCGTAATCAGCCAAGTTGATGGTTTGTGGAGAAGTTTGGGAAATTATTATGTGCATCAACTAACCTATCGACCCTTCCATCTCATGCGCAATAAGACGATTAATTTCTACTGCATATTCCATAGGTAATTCTTTAACAAAAGCGTCAATAAAACCATTAACGATCATCGCACGTGCTTGCGCTTGACTCAATCCACGCGAAGTGAGATAAAAAATCTGTTCGTCACTTACTTTACTCACCGATGCTTCGTGCCCAACATCCACCATCTGTTCATTCACCTGCACCGTAGGATAGGTGTCCGAACGAGAAATATCATCCAAAATTAATGCATCACATTGCACTTTAGAAGTAACGTGATGTGCACCTTTAACAACTTTAAGTAATCCTCGATAACTAGCTCTGCCACCATTTTTACTAATCGATTTAGAAACAACGTTTGAAGTTGTATGTGGCGCTAGATGAATAATTTTGCTTCCCGCATCTTGATGTTGCCCTGCACCTGCAACGGCGATGGAAATCACCTGTGCGCGAGCACCTTCTTCTTTTAAAATCACTGATGGATATTTCATAGTAAGCTTGCTGCCAAAATTTCCATCAATCCATTCAACTGCAGCATTTTTATGAGCAACTGCACGTTTGGTGACTAGGTTATACACATTATTGGACCAATTTTGGATCGTGGTGTATCGAATACGCGAATTTTGTAATGCCACTAATTCAACCACTGCGCTATGCAATGAATTTTTTCTATACAGCGGCGCACTGCAACCTTCCACATAATGCACATCACTGCCATCTTGCGCAATAATCAACGTGCGTTCAAATTGGCCCATGCTTTCCACATTAATTCTAAAATATGCTTGCAAAGGTTGATCGACAACTACACCTTTTGGCACATACACAAAACTACCACCACTCCACACAGCAGAATTGAGTGCAGCAAATTTATTATCATGAGGCGGAATTACGGTAGCAAAATATTTTTTGAAAATTTCTGGATATTCTTTGAGCGCGGTGCCGGTATCTAAAAACAATACGCCTGCATCTTGCCACTGCTTTTTTAAACTTTTATACACCATTTCTGATTCATACTGCGCACCAACGCCGGCCAAAAATTTTTGTTCTGCTTGCGGAATGCCCAATGCGTTAAAGGTTGTTTTGATATCGGTAGGCACATCATCCCATGAAGTTTTTGCATTATCAATTGGCTTGACGTAGTAAAAAATATCATAGGGATCAAGATGACTCAAATCGCCGCCCCAGGTGGGCATGGGCATGCGCTCGAAAATACCAAGTGCGTTCAAACGAAAATCGGTCATCCAACCAGGCTCGTTTTTTCGCTCGGAAATTTCGGCAACAATCTTTCTGTTTAACCCTTTTTGAGGTTCGCCATAATTTTTTTTACTGTGCTGAGATTGCATCATATCCTTTGTGCTCAAGCTCATGAACTATGGCTGCGGTGCCCGATGAAACAATGTTGCCCTCACGCATGATATGCACAACATCAGCTTTGACATGTTCAAGCATGCGTTGGTAGTGCGTGATCATTAAAATACTGCAGCTGGGATTGTGAGATTTTAGATAGTGCAAACCTGAGACTACAATTTTTAGCGCATCAATATCCAAACCAGAATCGATTTCATCAAGAATCACTAGGCTAGGTTTTAAGATAAGTAACTGAAGCATTTCAAGACGTTTTTTTTCCCCACCAGAAAATCCAACATTGAGCGCCCTGTGGGCAAATGATGGATCTATAGAAAGTTGCTCCATAGTGGCAAGGAGTAAGGTTTGAAAATCTTTAATGCTCAGGTGAGCATCGGTTATTGCCTGATATGCTTCTTTTAAAAACGTAAACACCGTAACACCAGGAATTTCATAGGGGTGCTGAAAAGCCAAGAATATGCCCAATTTTGCTCGTTTAGCGGGAGAAAGCTGTGTGATGTCGATATTGTTATAGGTGATCGAACCAGAAGTAATTTGATACTTGGGGTGCCCCATTAAGATGTATGCTAAAGTACTTTTACCTGAACCATTTGGCCCCATGATGGCATGAAACGTGCCAGGCGCAACTTCTAGGTTTAAATTTTTGATAATTGGTTGAGTCGATTCAAGAGCAACAGAAAGATTTTTAATTGATAACATGATTCCTAAACCCCACTAAAAACTAGATATTAGTCTTTAGTTTAGCATAAAAATATGCTATTGATAGGCATAAATCTCGGTCTAGCTTACTTTATAATGTTGGCGATCAATGTATTTTTTTGTTCTCAATCATGATAATCGTGACAAAAACCTTTTTAGGCAAGAACATAATATTTTTTACCTAATCCTTGCCTTCTACATTTCAATGTGAATTATTTGTAGTTTTTATCAAATTCTTGCACACAAGCACACACATCTGACATACTCAAATTGAATATGTTATTTTTGTTGGGTAGCAGCATTTGAGTCGCTCCAAAGTGGACATTAATAGAAAAGTAAAAATAAGGAAGAAAGATCATGAATAAGAAAATAATAGTGATGGTTTTAGCAAGC